>Ga0068855_100007858_pt1 | contig 12887 bp, 8 predicted proteins | sample KBSCornC52_FD_66592 | JGI IMG/M metagenome (GOLD analysis project Ga0068855, IMG submission 66592) | Corn rhizosphere microbial communities from Kellogg Biological Station, Michigan, USA - KBS Corn C5-2 | ecosystem: Host-associated > Plants > Roots > Rhizosphere > Soil ... | reverse complement strand
GAGCACGCCCAGACGAGTTCTCTCGAGCGCTGCTCCAGGATGTATAACTTCCACCAGATGACCGCGGCCCCGCAGATGCTTCGACAGCATGCCGTAGAACTTTACCGCATGCTTGCGACGGTCGAGTACGTGGTTACCCACCAGCAGAATGCGCATATCGCCTCCATCAGAGTAGCAAAGCGCCTCTGGCAGCCCAACATAGGCCTGAGATAGAGTGAGATGGGCAGGCTGGTTCGCTTTGGCTGCCGTCCTCATGATCCTGGATGCGAACGAAATCGCGCGGCTGCAGGACCGGACTACTCAACTGTGGCACGGTGCGGAAGATTTCTCTGCCGAGAAGTCGCTCAACCTTGCTGGGTCATGCCAGCTTCTCGAACTGGCGCTTGGCAATCATCGGGCCAACTTCGACTTGTGGCACGAAGAGGATAAAGCCCGGGAACCGGGAGCCTCGGATGCAATTATCGCAGAGGTGAAGCACAATATCGACAGGCTCAATCAGCATCGCAATGACCTCATTGAGGCCATGGATCGGTTGCTGCTTGAGGCTGCGGGACACCAGAGTCCCGAAGCTCCGCTGCACTCTGAGACGCCAGGGCTCATCCTGGATCGGCTCTCGATCCTGGCGCTTAAGATCTTTCACACCGAGGAAGAGGCTCACCGTCAATCGGCGACGGAGGCACACCGTCAACGCAACCGCGCCCGCCTCGCCCTACTAAAAGAGCAACGGGACGATCTGGTGGGCTGCCTGGATTCCCTCTGGGCAGACGTTGTGACCCAGCGCCGGCGCTTTAAGCTCTACAGGCAGATGAAGATGTATAACGACCCCGAACTCAACCCGGCCATCTATAAGCATGGTGGCAGCGTCGTGAGTTGACCTGAAGCGCAACTCTGCGTATAAAACCGGAACAAGTGTAGCCGATGTAGTTTAAGTAGCGAGTGTGAATCGCGACCGCTTCAGGTCTCCGGCACATGGCACCAGCTTCAGACAGAGCTTTTGACAGGGACGAAACATGAAGACTGCCTCCACGACCTCACCCAAACGCGCTCGTACCCTCGCCGGCTCCGTCGCCTCTTCTCCGGACGCCGACCGCGCACACACCCTCACCCTATACGAGTCGGCACTGCGTCTGATGCAGGAAGGCAAGTTTGATAAAGCACATGCCGCCTTCAACCAGATGCTGGCCAGCAGCCCAGCCGATCTTGCCGAACGCATTCGCGTCTACGTCAACGCCTGCCTGCAACAGATGCAGAAGCAGAAGACGAAGTTCACCTCCGATGAAGAGCGCTACGACTACGCTGTCTCACTGCTAAATGATGGCCACTACGAGGATGCTCGCCAGCATCTGAATCAGATTATCGGAGTCAATAAAACCGCGGACTACGCCTTTTATGGTCTCGCCGTGCTCGCCAGCATGACCGGAGACTCACACGCCTGCCTGGAACAGCTAACCGAAGCCATCCGCCTCAACCCGAGGAACCGGATCCAAGCCCGCAGCGACTCAGATTTCCAGGATATGGCCGACGACCCTCGCTTTACCGAGCTCCTATATCCCGAGGTTTAGGCATCGCAGCCGGAGATCGAAGCTGGCTGTAAACTTGTCTGGTTGAACTCCTCGCAGAAACCCGCAACACCTGGACTTCGTGTCGTCGCGATCGGCGGAGGCACTGGGCTCTCAACCCTTCTACGGGGGCTCAAGCGCTTCGTTCCTGCCCCGGCCGCCTCACGGCGAGCCAGCGATAATCTCTCGCCGTCAACCTCAATTGCTGACCCCGGCGTCGTGTCCTCGGCACATTTGATTCGCGACCTGGCGGCAATCGTTACGGTGACCGACGACGGCGGTTCTTCCGGCCGGCTTCGTGAAGAATTCAACATGCTACCGCCGGGTGACGTCCGCAATTGCATGGTTGCGGTATCCGAGGACGAGCACCTGCTTGCCCAACTCTTCCAGTACCGCTTCCGCCAGGGAGATCTAGAAGGGCACAGCTTCGGCAATCTGTTTCTAGCGGCGCTTGCGGACATCACCGGCGATTTCGCTCAGGCGGTGCAAACTTCCTCGCAGATTCTCGCTGCGCGCGGCCGTATCTACCCGGCGACCAACACCAACGTGACGCTCGCCGCAGAGATGGATAACGGCACCATCGTACGGGGAGAGACCAGCATTACGGCGAGTCCGCACCGGATTGTGGAACTCATGCTGGACCCGGCGGATGCGCTTCCCCTTCCGGGGGCGCTGGAAGCTATTGCCAATGCCGACCTGATCACGCTGGGGCCGGGCTCGCTGTTTACTTCCCTCATTACCAACATGTTGGTCACTGGCATCGCGGAGGCGATTGCCTCGTCGCGTGCGACCCGCGTTTACATCGGCAACCTCATGACTCAGGCGAACGAGTCGCTGGGGCTGACTGCGTCGCAACACATCGAGCGGATTCTGCAGCACTGCGGCGGCGAGTCCCGCCCGATCTTCGACTACGCCTTGGTTAATACTGCGCCGATCTCTCCCAGCCTATTGAGCCAATATGCCCGCGAAGGCCAGAGCCCGATCGAAGCGGACCTTGAGCGCATTCGGTCCCTCGGCGTCGAGCCAATTACCGGGAGCTTTGTCCACGAAGGGAACGTGCTGCGCCACGATTACGACCGGCTCGCGGAGTCGGTCTTGAGCTTGGCAGGGCGCCCGCGAGTTGCCCCCACCCCCCATCGCTAAGCATTGCGAATCCAACAATTTACGCGTAAATATAAGAAGCTTCGGTATTTACGGGTAAAAATTTGAATCCAAAGCAGTTGCGGGTTGCTCACGCGAATCGGCCCAGATGCATGCAAGCGGAGAGCCTTGAGGTGATTTCGGCTCAATCTGCTTCCATGCACCTGAATTAATTATACGAGGCGTGTCAATCTGGTAGCGGCTGCTTCCGGAGATAACTGCCTTTTATTGAGCGCTTTATTTAATACTTTCCGGCGGGTTCTCGGGCTGAAGGCTCGGTTGGCGGAAGATCCAGCAGCGAGGTTACGGGAATGAGTTCCATGGGGAGTTGAGTATCTCCATGCCTGTGCTGGCGGATGCGACTCAGGTGCTCGCGGAGGCGCTGCTCGACCTCCGGACTGTGCGGGGTGGTGAGCAGGTGCTGGAGTTCCTCCAAGGCGAAGTGGACGACGTCGTGGTGGTGAATCTCTTCGGGGGCGAGGTCATCGCTCAATTCGAGCCAGATTTTGTGCAGCAGGTCCACTTCATTGTGGGTGAGGTGAGGCGCGTGCGGTCCGAGGTAGGAGACATACTCCCGTCCGCCGGGGAAGCAGATGGTGAGAGTGAGCTGAGGGCGTGGTTCCTGGAGGTACTCCCAGGCGAGACCAGCCAGACGTGCTTCTTCCGCGGCCGGCCGGTTCGGGGAGGCGCAGAGCACCACCTCAGCTGCGTGAAGGCTTTGCGCCGACTTGAGGATGGCCTCCCATTTGTCGGTAGCGCCGGCGACGGCAAGGTGAATGCTCTTCCCTCTTTTCTCGGCGATGCTCAAGGCGCGAGTGAACAGGATCTGCTCCTCGGTACTGAAAAGCTGCTCGGGGGCCAGTTCATATTCGCCTCCTGACGCGCGGCCCAAGAAGCGCAGGTGCAGCGCTATTACGTCCTGCTTGCGTGGATCAATCCGATCCAGCGCAGCCGTGAGGTTGTAGAGGGTGTCGTAGTTGCGAACCATTACCAGAACACCACCGGGGCGAACATCGAGCGATTCGGGCGTGAGATCGTCTCCGGGGACGATGTTGAACTGGTCGAGTTCGGAATGCTGGCTCGCACGTTTCCGGGTGAGGAACTCGGAGACTTCAAAGATGGTGAAAAAAATGACAGTGAAGGCTATGCCGGAGATGGTCGCGACCTGCTTGGTAAACAGATTGATGGCGCAGAGTGCGGTGAGTGAGGCAGTGATGATGGCGAGTCCAAACGGAATCTCAATTTTGCCAATCCGGAAATTCAGTCCTACGCGGTACTCGCGCTTGCCGGGGTCCTTGTAGCGAAGGACGAGGACGGCGAGGCCCTTCATGGAGAAGCTCCACATGACGCCGAAGGCGTAAGCCTCACCTAGGACGAAGATATCGCCGCGGCTAAGCAGGATGGTGAAGAGCTGCAGGAGCACCACGAGGTTGAGGATGCGGTAAGAGGTGCCGAACCGGCGGTGGGGCCTGCGGAACCACTCGGGCAGGATGCCATCCTCTGAGACTCTGTTGAGCACGCCATTGGAGCCGACGATGGCGGTATTTACGGCGCCGGCGAGCATGAGGACGCCGACGACGACAACGAAGGCGCGGAAGACGAGCCGCAGAGGAAGCGGTCCGACCATGTACATGGCGAGTCCGCCGATGGGGTTGTCCTGGAAGCTACCGCGGACCGAGTCGGGGATAATCATGACGGAGAAGAAGGCAACTCCGGCGGTGAAAACCAGGCTGTAGAGGAAGATTACGAGCGCGGATTTCTTGAGGTTGGGGAGCTTGGGGTGCTCGATCTCGCGGTAAACCTGGGCCATGGTCTCTTCCCCGCTCATCGCGAGGACGGAGTGGCCGAGACCGATGAGGATACCGATGAAGCCGACGGTACGAGGCAAGCTGCTGTGGCTCAGCCAGCCGAGCGCGCCGCCGTGATCCCCGGTTAGAAAGGTGATGTTGCGGAGATGGGGCAGCGGCGGAAGGTGTGCTCCCCTGACCACCAGCGTGTAGATACACCAGCCAACCATGAGCACCACCATGATCGTGGTGACATACATGATGCGGAGCGCCTTCTCACTCGATTCGGGGATGCCCTTGATGTTCTCCCACCAGAAGTAGAGGGTCACGAGAATGGCGACCATCGCAGCGCCTGCATTCATGGGAATGAGGATGTGCGAGTGCGCGTACTGCAGCAGCTCGTTCAGCAATCCCGTCAGGTAAAGGCCGGCGGAAACCCCACTGATGGGCCCGGTGAGAATGTAGTCGAACATGAGCGCCGAGACAGAGAACTTGGCGAGGGTCGAGCCCATGGCTTCCTTGACGACCCGGTACACGCCGCCGCGAACGAACATGCCGCAGCTCTCGATATAGAGCAGAGCCACGGCTCCGGCGAGCACCATGATGGCGAGGACAAACCAGGGAGCGGTCTTGCCGATGAAGTGCTCCGATATGGCCCCCGCATAAAAGGCTGAGGAGCCCATATCGTTGAGTACGATCGCTGCGACGCGCCAGAAGGAAATGAAGGTGAGCATCGCACTGGACGCCACGAGCACGCGGGCCGCGGCATTGGGCGTGGGGGCAGAGGCTGAGTCGGCCTCGGAGCGCCGGCGAAATGTTTGAAGTACGTTCAAGTTGGCCACCGTTCGCGTTTCATGAAGAAACGGAATTGAACACCACTTTCATTTCACCTCTCTTTCGCATAAAGAATCAGTAAAAACCATCGGGAATGTGGGCGAGGGTGTCTCAATGGGGAAGTCACAGGCTACAGGGGACGTTCCATTTCCCTCTGTCACCCACAGTTAATTCGGAGTGCTTGCACCTACATCACAGATGAAGATCAGTTCCACCCAATCCAACCGCGATGGGAGAGGCACCGTTATGATGAGCAGTAACTTCGGGCTTAGGATAAGCTGGCCGCTTCTGGGCCCATGGCGAACAGTCTCACCACCAGATAGATAATCCACTGCAAGGCCCAACAAAACACACTGTTTCTGGCACAGCAGGGTGGCGCCGCCTCATACTTCGAGCAGGCGACCGAAGAACTGGCCGAGGTGGCGGAACTGGTTCGCCGGCTGCTTAAGCCTGGACCGCGATGCGGCAACGGCTGAGAGCGACGGAAAGGTGGCTTAGAACCCGCCGCCATCGTCGCCGGAGCCGAAATCGTCTCCGTCGACCGAATCCTCCGATGCGAAATCTTCGCTATCGTCGCCTGCGGCGTCCTCTCCGACGTCATCCGATGTCATAGAGTCGTCCGGGTTGGCGGCGTAATCAACGTCGTCGTCACCGACCCCAAGGGAATCCTGATCGCGGGCGAGGTCATGGCCGGAGCTGCCGGTTGCGGCGAGATCCTCACGGTCGGAGCTTCCAGAGCCGAGGTAGGAGCCCTCGTTCAGGCCGGTGTTGTGATCCGCCTCAAGCGGGGTGTGTTGCGGACCCATGGAGTCGGCGAAATCACGGCCGGCATCCGTCATGCCGGAGTGCTCATGGCCGGCGGCGTCGCCGTAGTAGTTGTTGACGATCTCTGGTCTTTCTTCGAGGTACGACGGGCCGCCGAATCCGGTGTGGCCGCCAAAGCCATGGAGCAGACTTTCGATACCCTCGAAGGCGAGAGCACCAGCGGCGACGCCGGCGGCAGTCTGCATGGCTCCTCGTAGAAAGCCTCCCTGAGGCATATCGTAGGGGGCACCGGGGATGGGATAGCCTCCAACTGGATATGCGAGCCCCGGGCCGACACCGCTGACCGGATCGGAGGGAGGAGGCCCCACAGGGGATCGCGGAGCCTGGAACGAAAGCGGAGGAGCGGCGCGCTGGGGCTCATCGTGATGGCCGAGGAGATTGCCAAGGAAACTGCCAGAATGCTTCGAGGGCTGCTGCGACTGCCCCTGCTGCAGTTGCGCGCGAAGATCGGCGATCTGGCGCTGGGCCTGGTTGAGGGCATACTCCTGCACCAGCGTGGTCTGCGCAAGGATGTAGAGTGCGTCGGGATTCGCAGCGATGTTCTGCTGGATAAACTGTGCGGCTTCGGCATCCTTGTCCTGGAGCTGGGTACGGTTGACACGCTCCGCCAAGCCCTTTAGCAACTGTTCTTCCTGATTGGTCATGCGTCTCCTCTTTTGTAGAGCCGAGCGTTCCACTTGAGGCGGTTGCGGACCGCTAATGCGAAACTGCCGGCGTCTCGCAATAAGACGCGAGAAACGCCGGCAAGGTTCTGTTTGGTTTGGGTGGATTGGATTTTCAAAAAACGCTACTGGGCCGCGATATTGAGTACCTCAATCGAGTAGCCAGGAACGGTGTGGGTGAACTCCCGGGCCACACCGCGGACAGTGCTCTCCACGGGAACGACGCGTTTAGGATCCGTGATGGAGTTGGTGGTTGCGGTGCTGGGAGCGCTGAGGCTAACGAGCTTTGCCGTGGGTTTAACGGAGCTGGCTCCGGTGAGATTAATCTTGATCTGCTGCGGTGTAGAAGAGCCATTGACCAGCTTGAGGTAGATGGTGCCGTTCGAGCGCGTGGCCGAGTAGAAGAAGCGCTCTCCGGCGTTCTGGAGGTCACCGGGAAGGATTTCGGTTCCCAAATTCTTCGAGAACATGCCCTGTGCGTAGTAGCTCGGGCTGCCATACACGGAGAAGGCGTTATAGCCCATCAGATCGCTGGCCCACTGCATAGCGCCAGGGTTGACGTTGACGAACATGGGTGCGTAGCTGGACATGACAATGATGTCGCTGTTGCGCTCCATGCCAGTCATCCACGCGGCATCGCCGAGAGCCGCACCAAAGTTGGTGGTAGGACTGCCTTCACGGGTGGCCCATTCGCCGATGAAGATCTTCGGGCCGTTGCGATCGGTCTTGTCGTAGTGGTGCACGTCCGCGAAGAACTGTTCCGCACGCTTGTAGTAGTGATCGTCGAGCACGTCCATTACGTGCCCCTTAACGGCTGTGGTGGCGATGATCTGCAGGTTCGGGTACTTCTTCTTGATGGCGTCATAAAACTGCGCGTAACGGGCATCGTAGCTCTTCGAACGGTCAAAGTTGTCTTCATTGCCAACCTCGACATAGGTGAGGGGGAAGGTGGCAGGGTGCCCGTCCTTGGCCCGCTCCGCACCCCACTTGGTAGAGGTGTCGCCGGTGACGTACTCGATCTCGTCGAGGGCATCCTGCACGTACGGCTCCAAGTCCGCGCCTGGGTTCACGTGTTCCTGCTGCAGGCTGTATCCGGCATAGACGGCGAGCACCGGCTGGATCTTTAGGTCCTCACACCACTCAAGGAACTCGAGCAGGCCAAGGCCATCGGTGGATCGATAGTTCCAGGGGCTGCGGTGGCCAGGACGGTCGACCAGCGGACCGATGGTCTTCTTCCAGTCGAAACGCTCGCGAATGTGGTCGCCCTCAAGGTAATTGCCGCCGGGCATCCGGAGAAACTTCGGATTCATGCCGGCCATCATTTCCATGATGTCGGCCCGATTCCCGTTGGGACGGTTGTGATACGTGGGCGGGAAAAGCGAGACGAGCTGGAGCCAGACGGTGCCCGGCTTTTCGAATGCCAGGGTGAGATGGTTTGTGGGAGCTGGGGTAACTTCGGCACCCGTCTTCAGCGTGAAGTCATACTTCTTCCAATCGGCTCCCAGAGATGGAATGGAGGCGCTGGCGATCGTCTTGCCAGTGACATCAGAGACGAGGCTGACCTTCACGCTCTGCGCCCCTGCCGCCTTGGCGTAGAACGAGCCAGTATAGGTCGTAGTCGGCCGGACGGCCATGCCCCACCAGCCGCCGTTGAGCACGGTAAGCGGATTGGAGGCGTCGGCCTGCTTCACAGTCAACTTCATGCTGTTCTTGAGCGCAGCGCTGGGGCCGTCGGCCCGGTCGACTTCGACACTGCCGTCCGCGTTTCCAAGGGGTTTGAGGACCCAATCCTCAATTCCTGCCCAGGTCGCAAGGAAGTTGCGATTCGAGACCATCTCCGCGTAGAGACCACCCTCATACGAATAGTTGATCTCTTCGGTCATCATGCCGTAAAGCGTGGGGCTGACCTTGGCCGCCGGCTTATCTGTATGGATGGTCAGCGTCGCAACACCGCCGGGGGCTGTCGTCTGAGCTCCGGCCTGGATCTCCATACAGCCGGACGAGACAACAACACCGAGCCCGATTGCAATTCCTATTCGAACGACTTTCACCATATGTTCAGTTTTCCTCGTAGCCAAAGATACACCAGAGGACGCCCTAGCCTGAATCCCGTTCCCGCGAGGCTGACAAGGAAAGCAAAGACGAAAATCCGGGAACAAAATATACGGCAGGTGCGGTCTATCAGAACACCGGATCCCTCAAGAAACCCACAACTGCCTTGATAACGCGAAGGCAGCGTCGGCAAACAGAATCGAGACATCGCAGCTTAGCCGAGGAGCTGGCGAGAAGCTAACGAGAAAAGAAGTCTAGAAGGTGAAGGAAACGCCTGCCTGCATCACTCGGGGCGAGGACGCGAGGTAGAGCGTGCGGCCATCGGCCGAGAGAAAGGGCCGATAGCCTTCGGCAAGCAGGTTGGTGACATCGAGCGTGAGGTCGAGCGTGACGGGCAACCGATTGGTGAGGTGTACCGGCTGTCGCATGTAGACGCTCATGAAGCCGCGGTTTGCCCCTGCGCCGTAGGAGTCAATAGGTGTAACGATGCGTCGGGGCTGCCAGCGGTAAGAAGCCTTAACCTTGGTTCCGCTGCGGATCACGTGGGCGCGCATGGAGCCGGTGATCTCATCTCCGCTGTCCGGGCGAAGCTCGTTGGGGGCGGTGGCGGAGAAGGCCATCCCGCGGCCACTGGCGTACTCCAGGGCAGCCCACAGGCCGTTTGTAACCGGCTCACTGATGCTGACGCGCAGCCCGTCGGAGGTATAGCCACTGCCTAGAAATCGGAAGGTGTCGGTCTGGGAGTCAACGACGAGGGTGCCGAATCCGGCGGTTGTGTCACCCGGAGACACGGATCCCACCCCCGAGAGCTCGGCGCGATCTGTTGTGTCGCGATAGACGACGGCCTCAACCTTACCCTGGCCGAGTTTACGGCTTATTCCGAGCTCCTGGTGGCGCGCATTGGCAGTGCATATCTGTCCCGCGCAAGCGGCGGCTACGGGGAGAGCAGTCTGAATTGAATCCAGCCCGGCGAAGCCCTGCAGCTCGCGTGCTGTGGCAAACCCGTACTGAATGGCCCACATCTGGCTGGGATGAACGGCGACTCGGAGGAACGGCTTCTGGGTGACGGCGTCGCCGCTCATGCGAAACGCGTAGATTGTGCCGCCTGCGTCGATATCGATCGTGTCGCCTAACTGGATCCGCTGCGCCCCGGCAAGGCGAAGGACCTCCATGCCGATCATCTCTCCGGTGCTGAGCTCGGGATGAGAGGCGTAAGTGGCGGTCATGCGAGAGGCGTTTCCAAGCAGCCCGTTGCGCTGATAACCCACATCGAACTCGACGGGAGCGCCGGAGGAAGACGCGACCTCGCTGCGGAGCATCAGGTCGGAGCCATCCGTGCGGGAACGCTCAAGGGTTACAGCATTGCGAACGCCGCCAGCGGCGAAACCGTTGCCGGAGAGGACCGAGGCGCGGACCCGCATCTCCGTGCCGCTGGGCATCTCACCCGGAGCAGCTGAACCGGAGGCGAGGACCACATCCCCGCTATCGAGAACGCGCAACATGGGTCGGTTGGCGGCCGAGCGCATGGTCCAAATCCAATCATCGCCTGCCTCATCCGGTCCGCGGGGGCGCGCAGGAAGCCAACCGGTAGGATCAGCAAGCATGCTGAGGGTGAGATTGACAGTAGCCCTTAAGCCGGGGGATAGGCGGAGGTCGCTGCGGGTAGCGGGGATAAAGAGAGCCGCGGAGGCGCGGACCTGATAACGACCCGGCGTCAGATTAGCGATACGGTAGCGGCCGTACATGTCGGTAAAGGCCGCAGCGACACCGCTGGAGCTGGCGGATAGAACTTCGACGAGAGCGCCGATTTGAGCTACGCCCTGAGCATCGCGTACCACGCCGGAGACGGCAGCAGTGGAAGCTGCCCGGGAGACTGCGGGGACAAGCGCTACGACAAGGATGCCGAAGCCAACCTTCCGTGCGAGTTGTAACCTGCTAGCCTGCACAGTTCCCCTGTGCGTCGATGGCCTTCTCCCGAACAGGACGAGCCTGGAAAAGGGTCCCTGCAAAGCAATTACGCCATCTCCGGACATCGCCGCTCCATCCGCGTGCCGTGAGGCTTCCATCCAGCGTAACGCTCGAGTTCCTGAGATTCCACCGAGCGCTTCTTCCGGAACCTTTCGCACCAGCTTAACGCGGTGGTTCCGGTGTTAGTCAACAGAAAACTTGGCCGTCTCCTGAGTCTCGTGCTTGGAGATCTGGTCGTTCACTTTGATGCTTAATTGATACTGCCCGGGCTGCAAACTTGCCAGGGGCAAAGTCTTTTCCAGGGTAAGCTGGTCGGCGTTGGGGCTGATCTTCTTCGTCGACTCCTGGGTATCGAGAACCGGCTTGTTCGAGCCTAAATCCACAATTTCATAGCTAATCGTAGCGTCGTTCTGCTTGGTCTTGTCGTCAATACCGAGATTATAAACCTGCATCCAGAAGTTCAAGTTCTGGGCACGATTGAACTTGACCGGTGCCGACAGCGACCCATTGGGGGCGACGCGGGGCTGAACATATGTGTCGCCGAGAACAAACCTGCCACCGCCAATCTCCTTGGAAGGGACGCGGTGCATCTCGCTGGCGAGAATCAGGGACGAGTGCGACAGGATGTCATCGTCGAACTTGGGAACATTCACGCTGCGAGTCCAGCGGCCGACATGGTCGGGATTGTTGACGTCCTTGATGGCAATATCGATTTTGTACAGGCCCGGCTTGAGCGCAAGCGTTTTGCCGTAAACGGAAGATATCTTCTGTTTGGATGCCAGTAATTCGGACGGACTGGTGACCTCCACCGGGTCACCGAAGGACTGCACCAACTTATGGGTCAGATTAGTAACAATGCCTTGGATCTCGACCTTTCCGGTGGACACTCCGTCCTTGGTCTGGAAAGTGATGTCGGAGTTCTTAATCTGCAGGGTAATGGGCACGATGACAGTGTCGTTGGTGACTTTAACGTAGTCGGTGCGCACATCGAAGAGGAAAGGTGGCCCTTTAAGGACAGTAGACTTGGTGAGGAATGCCTCCAGATCCTGGTACTTGATGGGAGGGGGGGCCATGATCTTGGACATCAACTCGATGCGATCAAACTGCTTGCTCTGGTTCTGGGTGTTCATCGGCCCGAGACCAAGCTGTTCCATATTCGTGCCGTTGAAGCGGTCGCTCTTGGAGGCCTGCCCGCTCTCCTCATAGAACGTGAGGCCGGCGTTGGGAATAAGCTTCAGCGCGTCCTTTTCAGAGCGGTCGATAGTGAAGTGGTAATCGCCACACTGACACGTGTCGACGAACTCGAGATTGATGTTGTCCCCGATGCCTTCGATGTAGCGGTAATGCCAGATTTCAAAGGGATAGGCCGCGGTGGTACCACCGCCCTCGTCCATGGGACGCGTGTAGGATCCGCCGCTGGGGTGGGTCTCGACCTCGTCGGGCTTACCATAGGCGATGTAGATGTGGCCGCGATCCGTCAGATACCCGGGTTTGCCGGCAGCGAAATGCTCATTCGCATAGGCAATGCGGGAGTAGATCTCGTCACGATATTCGTTATCCGGGGAGTCCGGGCTCGGGTTCCGACGCTGCCAGAAGCTTTCGATAAAAGCATCACGCTCTTCATCGTTGCTCAGGTGCTTAAAGGCTTCCGCTTCGGTATCGGTAATGATCCATCGGACATCCTGCTCCAGCCATTTCTTGTACTCGCCCTTAAGTTCGTTGCGGAGTTCCTTCTGCTGCTGGATGCGTTCGTGGTCGGAGAGCCTCCGCTTGAGTGGATTCGGCTTCTCTTCCGTAGGCTGCGTCTGTGTGACGCCGCTGGGCGAAGGCGGCGGCGCCTCTTGCGCCAGCCCGAAACCCAACCCCAGTAACGAAACCGCCATCCAACCGAAGAACTTACCCGGCATCCTCATCTCAGCTGCAACTCCCTGATCCCGGAGACCAGCCGTGCATGACAATGCGCAGCCGGCGGCTTCCGATCGTCTAGCGCCCCACATCGCTTAGACGGAGCCCAGTCGTGATTGTATTCCGGCAGCAGCTCAGATTCAAGCGGAACTCGC
>Ga0068855_100007857_pt1 | contig 12888 bp, 11 predicted proteins | sample KBSCornC52_FD_66592 | JGI IMG/M metagenome (GOLD analysis project Ga0068855, IMG submission 66592) | Corn rhizosphere microbial communities from Kellogg Biological Station, Michigan, USA - KBS Corn C5-2 | ecosystem: Host-associated > Plants > Roots > Rhizosphere > Soil ... | reverse complement strand
CGCTTTCAGCGGCCGCGGCCGCCGAGCAGATGGACAAGATGCATGAGGCGGGTATAAAAGCCTTTCCGGCCAAGACCGCCGGGAAGGGAAACCAGCTGATTCAGCCGCGGATGGATGGCTCGGTGAAAGTCTACGAGCTGACGGCGAAAAAGCTTAGCTGGGAGACAGCGCCTGGACAAATGGTCGAGGGCTGGGCCTACAACGGTCAGATTCCGGGTCCACAGATCCGTGTTCGCGAAGGCGATCGTGTTCGCATCGTGCTCAAGAACGAGCTCCCCGAATCCACGGCGATGCACTTCCACGGACTCGAAGTCCCCAACGACCAGGATGGCGTGCCGTTCATCACGCAGCCACCGATCAAGTCAGGGCAAAGCCATACCTACGAGTTCACGGTGCCGAATTCGGGCTCGCACATGTACCACTCGCACCACAACGCGGCGACGCAGGTCGGGCTGGGGCTGCTCGGCGCATTCATCGTCGAGCCGAAGAACCCTCTGCCGATCGAAAAGGCCGACGTCGACTACGTCCTCGTGCTCAACGATGGAATGCACGGCTACACGTTCAACGGCAAAAGCTTTCCGGCAACCGAGCCGATCGTCGCCAAACTGGGGCAGAAGGTCCGCATCCGATTCATGAATGAAGGGATGATGATTCACCCAATGCACCTTCATGGCATGCACATGACCGTGATCGCGAAGGACGGATGGAATAGCCCTGCCCCGTGGAAGTGTGACACGCTGAACGTCGCGCCAGGCGAGCGCTACGACGTCATCGTCAACTGCAACAATCCGGGCACGTGGGCATTCCACTGCCACATTCTACCGCACGCCGAATCGGATCACGGGATGTTCGGCATGGTCACCGCCCTGATCGTAAAGTGAGATCCTGATGATCGGCGTCAAACGGTCACCTGACAGCGGCGCCTTGCGCACAAGTGAGCACGTGGGACAGCATCTGCCCTTTCTTGTGCGTTCGCTGCTCCGGGTTTCGCTCGAGTTCAAGCTGCTCGGCGCAAACCTGATAATCGTTGGACTCGTCCTTCTTGTCCTGTTCGCACCAGCCCGGCTGTTACCGGGGCCGTTGACGGATATATACGTCGTGATCATCGCCTTGATCGTCGGCGCGACGGTCAATCTTGTGTTGGTGCGGCTCGCCCTTCGACCGATCAACGAGCTCGAGCGGGTTGCCAAACTCGTTTCCGAAGGCCGACTGGGAGAGAGGGTCCCGACCTCGATCGTAGCTGACCGCGAATTGATGCATCTCTCGACGACCATCAACGGAATGCTGGACAGTCTCGCGGCCGGACGCGAGCGCATGCGAAAGCTCGGTGCCGAAGTAGTGTACGCGGAGGAGCGAGAACGAGCCCAAGTCGCGCGTGAACTTCACGACTCGGTGGGTCAGACGCTGGCTGCCGCGACGTTTCAGATGGCAGCGGTCGCGCACGAGATCGGTGACCACAGCGCTTCGGCGCGGCTGGCGGGCGTGCGAGAGCTGCTGCGCACTGCGCTTGAGGAAATCAGAAATGTTTCCCGATCGCTCCATCCGCGGGTCGCGACTGATCTTGGATTGCCAACCGCGCTCGAAGCCCTCGGTGACGCGACTCAACAACGCTCACTCATAGACGTTCAGGTGACCGTGGATATTGCCGGAGTCACGATTCCGTCAGCTCTGGCTGCGACGATGTATCGGGTGGCGCAGGAGGCGTTACGAAACGTGGAACGGCACGCCGACGCAGGGCGCGCGACCGTTTCGCTTCGCGCCCGGCCCGGGTACGTCGAGCTCGAAGTCAAGGACGACGGTCGCGGCTTCGAGGGTCCCAAGGAGAGGAAACGCGCGGAGTCCGGACTGGCCACGATACGGGAACGCCTCTCACTTGCCGGCGGCGAGTTGCATATTGATACGACAGGCGATCGTGGGACCCGCGTCACTGCGTGGGTGGGAATGGATACGGAGGCAGCGTGAGAGATGGTATCATCCGGGTGATTCTCGTCGACGACCACAACGTTGTGCGCGCCGGCCTCAAGGCTGTTCTCGGCGGCGCCAAGGATATCGAAGTCGTCGGTGAAGGATCCACTGGCAAGGACGCAATCTCACTGGCGGAGAGGCTGGATCCGGACGTGATCGTGATGGATCTGTCGATGGGCGAAATGGACGGCGCAGAAGCCACCAAAGTCCTGGTCGGGAAACAGGCACGGGCAAAGGTGCTCATCCTTACGATGCACGCCGAGGACTCGTATCTGGTCCCGCTGTTGGAGGCTGGCGCCAGCGGATATCTCGTCAAGAGCGCGGCCGACCGCGAGCTCATCGACGCGGTTCGCTCTGTCGCCCATGGTGACGTCTACATGCAGCCGTCAGCAGCCCGCGCCTTGGCTCAACGAATCCAGCGGCGCGCGGAGCACGCGGACGAGCGTACGATGTTCGAGAAGCTCACTGAGCGCGAGCAGAACGTGCTCAAGTTCGTCGCGAGAGGATACAGCGCGCCAGAGATTGGCGAAAAGCTGTTCATCAGCCCCAAGACGGTCGACACGTACAAGCAGCGGATCAACGAAAAGCTTGGCCTGGCCCACCGGAGCGACTACGTCGACTTCGCGCTCAAAATCGGATTGTTGGCGGACTAGCGGGCGAGCACCCTCATCGCCGCCTCGCTCTTCACAACACTCTCATCGCTTCGATGCATATCCGGGCCCACGCAGCGCGCGGCCGGGCAGCGCTGCGGTGACCCGTCCATTGTCCACGACTGGAACACCGTTCACCAACACGTAGCTCACTCCCGTCGCGAGCTGCGCCGGATTTTCGTACGTCGATCGATCGATTATCGTGTTCGGATCGAACACCGTGATGTCCGCGTACATACCCGGCTTGAGCAGGCCGCGATTGCTGATTCCAACGCGCTGCGCGGCCAGCGATGTCATTTTTCTCACTGCGAACTCGAGCGAGATCACCGAGTCCTGACGCACGTAGAGACCTAGTATCCGCGGGAATGTGCCGAACGCCCGCGGATGCTCGCGCTCGGTAAACTTTCCGGTGGAGTCCGGGCTCAGAGCGCCCGCGTCCTGCCCTACCGATACCCACGGCTGCTTCATCGCCAGCCGCAGCGCATCCTCATTGAAGGAAAAATAAATCGCACCAGTTCTTCCCTTGTCGGCGATCAGGATGTCGAACGCCGCGTCGTACGCATCCTCGCCGCGCACTTTGCCGGCATCAGTCAGCAGCATCCCCTCATACTTCTTCAGTGAGTCAGCTACGACGTCGTTGATCATCGTTCTGGCCGCGGTCCTAATTCCGGTCGCGCTGTCCTGGCCGAGCTCAGTTTTGAGCCGTGCACGCACCGCCGGATCCTTGAGTCGCATCACCAGAGAATCGGGACCGCCTTCCTGCACCCAGGTGTTGAGCATCGCAGCGAGCCCGGTTGCGCTCGCGATGTAAGGGTATTGGTCCGCGGTGATGTCCACTCCTGCCGCGCGGGCGGAATCGATCAGCGCGACGGCCTGTTGCATCAATGGCAGCGATCGTGACTTGATGTGCCTGATCTCTGCCCACGTTCCGGCGCCCGCCGCAATCTGGATGGTCTCGCGAACCGCATCCACCAGCCCATTGCCCTCATTCCTGATGTGCGCCGCGTAGCCGCCACGGTACGGCGTCGCGTACTTCGTCAGCGCGATCAGCTCCTCGGTCGAGAAGAACGTGCTGGGGAGGTAGATCAGTCCGGTTCCGACACCAAAGGCGCCATCACGCATCGCCGAATCGATCAGCGCTCCCATCTGCTTCATCTCGACGTCGGTGGGGTGGCGTGTAACGTCGCCCATCACAGCCTGGCGCACCGAACTCGTGCCGACGTACGTCCCGAGATTGATGGCGATCCCGGTTTTCTCGATGTAATCGAAATACTGGCCGAGCGAACGCCACGGATATTTTGGATCGGGCTGCTCTCCAAGCGCGACGTTGGGCCACGCCGAATGCACTTCGCCCGTCACCTCGCTGGTGATCCCCTGCGTGATCTTGGAGACCGCATGCGGCCCGCGCAGAATCGAGAACTCCGAGTGACCAAGCATGTCGATGAATCCGGGAGCGACGACCTGATCCTTTGCGTCGATCACCCGTCTCGCATTGAGACCCATGATCGTCGGACCAACGTACGCAATCCGATCGCCGATGATCGCTACGCTGCCGCGATACCATGGATTGCCGGTACCGTCGACGATTCGCGCGTTCGTAATAAGTAAATCGTAATGCGGCGCGCCCGAGCCCTTCGGCAATGAGACACAGGCAGTAGGGAGTGTGATCGCGAGAGCAGCAAGGACTCTGGTGATTCGCATTCGTCGTTGTGTGTGAAGTTGTTTTGGCTCGCTCGAGGCCAACCGCTGACTCGCTGAGAGCTCCCGGCAGGTAGTCTTCAGTTGCAGTTAAGAAGGGGCGCTACGAGATCTTCTGCGTCTTTTTCCTCAGGAAATCCATAAGAATGAATTGCCCGAGAGTCATTGTATTGGTGAAGTAGGCCTTCCCCTTGCTGATCTCCGACACGCGCTTCACGAACTCCACCAGTGCCCGGTCGCGCGCGAGCATGAAGGTATTGATCAGGATTCCCGCTCGCCGGCAGTTCGCGACTTCCCGCAGTGTCGTCGCGATCACCGTCGAGTCCAAGCCCATCGAGTTCTTGTAGATCTGTCCGTTTGGCATCGTCATCGCGCTGGGCTTGCCGTCGGTGATCATCACGATCTGGCGCATATCCTTTTTCTGCGCCATGAGAAGGCGCCGCGCCAGCTTCAGCCCCTCCGCCGTGTTGGTGTGGTAAGGGCCAACCTGGGCTTGCGGGAGCGTCGATAGCGGAATTTCCTCCGCCGAATCGTGGAAGAGCACGACCTGAAGCGTGTCGCCCGGGAACTGGGTGCGAATCAAATGCGTCAGCGCCAAAGCGACTTTCTTGGCGGGCGTGAAACGGTCCTCGCCGTAAAGAATCATCGAGTGCGACGTGTCGAGCATTAAGACCGTAGCGCAGGACGAGCGGTACTCCGCCTGCCGAACCATCAGATCCGAGTAGTCGAGGTCCATCGGCACTTCGAGCGAACCTGTGCGCGACAGCGAGTTCTTGAGCGTCTCGTTCACGTCGATGTTGAGCACGTCACCGAATTCGTACTCCTTGCTGTAGCCGTCCGCTTCGATGCCCGTGGCGAGATGCGGAGTATCGTGGGACCCGAAGCTCGATTTGCCGAGTGAGCTCAGGATGTGGCGGAGGCTCTTGTAGCCGAGGAAGTCGATTCCCTTGTCGGTGAGATTGAACTGGACACTCTTCGAGGCGCCTTGTGCGATGCTCCCACGACCAGTGACCGGTTGATGACCCGCAGGCACCTGGGGTGGCGCCTGAAGATTCAGGTATCCCTCGGCCGCGAGCTTCTGGATCAGGCTGTCGAGCAGCTCGCTCAGCTTTTCCTGGGATTCCTTGGTACCGTCACCGCGTAGCGCTTCGAGCAGTTCCGGCGTGAACTGTCCGCTCTCGATCAGCGCATCGAGAATCGCCTGACGCAATGCTTCGACGGATCGATCCGGCTCCGAATCGAAATCGTCGAAATAAGGATTCATGCTCTGGCCGCCCGCGAACCCCGACTGCAGCAGAAAATCGGCGAGCTTGTCCAGCAGCGCCTGGAGATCAACCGCATCAGCAGCTTCCGGGCTGAACTTCGAGTAGGTGTGGAAGCGCATACTTTTAACATACAACCCGGGCGTGGGGTGTGTATAATCCTCAGCAATGCCCCTGACCCCGGCGCGCCCCGTTCGAAAACCGATCAATCCATTCAGGACGCTGCAGGTCCACCGGAATTTCAGATTATTCTGGACCGGACAGACGGTCTCGTTGATCGGGACCTGGATGCAGCAGGTGGGGCAGGGGTGGCTCGCGCTCGAGCTGACAAACAGCGCGTTCATGGTCGGACTCGTGGCTGCCGCCGGCAATTTCCCGGTTCTGTTGCTCTCTCTCTATGGCGGCGTCGTGGCCGACCGGCGGAGCAAGCTCCGCATCGTCATCATCTGTCAGACGTTGCTGCTCCTCGAGGCGGCCGCACTGTGGTGGTTCACGTGGGCGGGTCGGATCAACATCGGCTGGCTTCTCGCGCTGACGACTTTGGGCGGCGTCATCTCCGCGTTCGAGATTCCGGCGCGACAGGCGATGATCGTGGAGCTCGTGTCCAAGGAGGACCTGGTCGACGCCATCGCGCTCAACTCGGGCGGGTTCAATCTCGCGCGAATCGTCGGCCCATCGATCGCCGCCATCGTACTCGGAAAATTCGGCGTCGCGTGGTGCTTTGCGATCAACGCCCTGAGTTACCTCGCAGTGCTGGCGAGCCTCGCCCGGGTCAAGCTGCCGCGGTGGACACCCGTGCAGCACCTCGTCTCCCCGGCTGAGCAGTTGAAGCAGGGACTGAACTACATCCGCAGCTCACGATCGGTGTCAGGACTGATGGGCGTAATCGCGGTGTACTCGATTTTCGGATTTCAGTACCTGACGATGATGCCGGTCGTCGCGCGTGATGTGTTGCACACAGGCGCCAGCGGCTATGGATTGTTGTTGACGTTCGTGGGGATCGGCGCGCTCACCGGAGCGCTCTCGCTCGCCGGACTTGGGGCGCGCATTCGCCGCGGCCGGCTGTTCAACGCGACTGCGTACGCCTTCGCCGGACTTACAATGCTCTTCTCCCTCATGCGCTCTGTACACCTCGCCGCTTTCGTCCTGTTATTCCTGGGCCTGACCATGCTGATCAACGGCGCGCTGGCGAACGGAATTCTTCAGTCGGTGGTCCCCGACGAACTGCGTGGTCGGGTCATGGCAACGTACGTCTTCGTTTACGTCGGGTTCACGCCGATCGGGTCATTCATCGCCGGCGCAATGTCGCGTTTCGTCGGGGTACAGTGGGCGATATTCAGCGGCGGCGTGATAATGCTCGCCTACTCTTTGTGGGCGTTCTCGCGGTACCCCGAGATTCGGGCAGTGTAACCGCTAAAAACCGAACTGAACGCGATCCGAGATCTGAGAAGCTCAAGATCTCAGGAGGTAGTCACCGCGCTCTGACCGTACGTCACGCGTATCCCGTTACACCCGACCGCCTGTACCATAGCGCCACCCAGATATGTCGCTATGAAGTTTCTAAACCCTGGTATCTGCGCTGCTGAGATCTCGGATCACATTCTTTTGGGTTGAGATACCGCTTCCAGTTCGGTTTGCCGATCTCACCGGCCTAAGCCTTTACCCAGACCCTTATCGCAATCAGCACGAGAAACACCGCGAACGCTTTCTGGAGCTGCGGCCCTGACAAGCTCTGAGCGATTCGAGCTCCGAACCACGCCCCGAGAAACAGTCCGAGCGCGATCCAGAGCGACGCGCTGATGTTGAGATGCCCGCGCCGGTAGTACTCCCACGCGCCGAGCGCGCCAACGGGGAGCAGCAACGCGCCGAGCGACGTCCCCGTCGCCACTTGGGGTTGAAACTTTGCGAGAAGAATGAGCGCCGGCCCGATCACGATTCCGCCGCCAATGCCGAACATTCCGGCGAGAACTCCCGCGGCGAGACCAATGGCAATGAAGAGAATCACTATTTCAGCTCGCGAATGAGGTTGATGGTTTGTCGCTCAGGTGATTCCGTGCGAGCGAAACATGAAGTAGACCGCTCCGAGTATGCACAACGCGGCCCAGAGAAAATCGAGTCGCAGGGGCTGCCGCATGTACAGCACCACGAAGGGAACGAAAACCGTGAGCGTGATGACTTCCTGCAGAATCTTGAGCTGAGCCAACGAGTACTCGGTCGAGCCGATCCGATTCGCGGGAATCATGAACATGTACTCGAAGAACGCGATCCCCCAGCTCAAAATGGCGGCGATGTACCACTTCCTGTCGCTCAGATTTCTGAGGTGAGCGTACCACGCGAATGTCATGAAAGTGTTCGAGACGATCAGAAGCCCGGCGGTGCGAAGAATTGTACCGTTCATCAGGCTGGTATTCCCTTCTTGACCGCCTCCAGCACCTTGTCGGCGAAGATGTCTATCTCGTCCAGCGTCGTGTACACGTTGGGGGTGATTCGAATTCCCTTGAACTCGGGGTGTACGATCGGCGTGTTCACGATTCGGTGCTGATTGAGCAGCCACGCCCCGAGCTTCACGTTGTCGATACCCTCCACCTGAAATAGCGCGATCGCCCCAGATTGCCGGTTGTCGAGAGGAGTGAGCACCGAAACGCGGGAGCTCTCCGCCACCACGCGCTTCGCCCACCGGTCACGCAACAAACGGAGCCGCGCGATCTTTCTGTCCTCGCCGATTCCGCGGTGGAACGCCATGGCCGCCGAAATCGCGTTGTGATTGGCGGCTGGATGGGTACCGATCTCCTCGTATTTACGGATGTCGTTGTCCTGCGTTGGACCGGCGGCCATGAGCGGCCAGAGATTTTTCTGCTTCGCCTTCCGCACGTAGAGAAATCCCGTGCCGACCGGCGCGAGCAGCCATTTGTGAAGACTAGTTCCGTAATAGTCGCAATTGAGATCGTCGCGCTTGAACGGAAAGTGAGCAAACGCGTGCGCGCCATCCACGAAAACTTCGATTCCCAACGGCCGCGCGATCTCCACGATCTGCCGCACCGGCATGATCTGTCCAGTGAGGTTCGTGATGTGTGTGACTTCGATGACTTTCGTCCGCGGCGTGATTGCCGCCTTGAACTGCTCGACGAGATAGCTGTCTGACGGCGGTGGGACCTTGAAGGAAACCTGCTTCAGAACGATTCCCTCGCGCCGCTCACGCTGTTGCCAGGCCGTGATCATCCGGGGGTAGTTCTGATTGGAGACCACGACTTCGTCGCCGCGCTTTAGATCCAGCCCGAAGATCATGATCTCGTTCGCTTCCGATGCGTTACGGGTGATCGCCATCTCCTCGGGGTCGCACCCGAACTCGGTGGCGAGGTCGCGCCGCACACTCTCGACCCGTGGCTCCAGCACGCGCCACATGTGCTCCACCGGAAGCTCGTTCGAGAACCTCAAGTCTCTGATCATCGCCTCGAGCACGTGACTCGGTGTCGGACTGCAGCCGCCGTTGTTGAGATTGATCATCGTGCGGTCGGAGTCGAACGCGCGTTGGATCTCCGCCCAGTAGCTCTCGTCGTCGGCGACGGCCTCGGGAGACCTGTCACCGGCCATGGCGTTTGCTCGGAACATGGACCTGATCGCGCGCTCGCTGAAGACCGGCTGCGCCGCCAGTCCGGCCGCTGCCACGCTCGAGAGAAATTCACGCCTCGTCGTCATCAAGCCTCCCCGCAATACGTAAAACGAAAGAGCGGCCGTCACGGAAATGACGGCCGCCCAATAATATGACTCTGCTGTCTGCCCAGCGAGGTTCGCGAACTTCGGATTGTTGCGACCGGTAGACCACGTTCGGTTGGATTCCGCCTCCCTCTTCCCGCCTCCCGCTTCCCCCTTCCCGTCTATTGGTACTGGATGTAGTGGGGCTTCGGATTCAACAGCAGCACTTCCGCCGGCGTGAGAATCGGATCGCCGAGCCTCGTGTCGTTGTGAAAAAAGAGCTTGAATCCGGTGAACTGCACGGGTTGGGATTCCACGTACGCGCGATACGAGTCGTACTTGAGCCACGGCTGACCCCAGCCGTCCATGTTGATCACAATCTGGACGCGCGGGTCGAGTCGAATGTTCTGAGCTCCGGTAAGCATGTCGTGCGTGAACCGGTGGACCACCAGAACCTTGGGAGGAAGATTGTTCTGCTTCACGAGATCCGACAGCAGGCCGATGGCGTAGTTGACGTCATCGGAGCTCATCGTGCCGATACGCACGCCCGGCTTGTCGAGTACCATGGCTTTCGTTTTCCGATCCATACGCGGCTTCATTGAGAATTCCGGATCGAGTCCGAGCATTACGTTCGGTCTCTTCAGGAATGGAATGAGACGCGGCAGCTCCTCCTGTACCGTGCTCTGGGCTACCTGCACGTCGAGAAAGAGCAGGGCGTTTCTGGTGGCTGCCCATGACGCGACCTTCTCGATGAGAGTGTCGGCCATGCGTAGCCGGTACTTTCCATCACGCCCTGGCGAGCCCTGCGCGACGACCGCGATCAGATGGAGCGCCGGCTGCACGGGAGTGGATGGATCCGCCTTCCGCCACTCGTCGATGACCTTGTCGAAACGCTCCAGCATTTTGTCGGGCGGAAGCTCGCCGAGGATTCCCATCTTCTTCGAGAGCGGATTTCCGTAGAAAGCAACGATCCGCCGCGCGGGGAGAATGGAGCCGGGCAGCGGCGGCGGAGTTTTCACGGGCCAGTTCGTGTTCTTCAAGCCAGCCGTGACTGCCTTCACGAGCGCGAGGCTGTCTTTCTTGGTACGCCCTTTCACCGAAGGAACAGTGACCGGGGGATCCTTGGCTGAATCGCTCACGATACTCGACGCCGTGCTCGAAGCAGTCGTAGTCGTTGCTGGCGTGGATGAAGCGGAACCGACGCCCTGTGGTACTACTGCCGCGATTGGCGCACCGGCCGGAGGAATCTCCTCGACACCGGGCGAGGGGCGCGCGTCCTTGCTTGCGGCACAAGCCAAGGAAGCTATGAGAGCGAATGAGGCGAGCACGGTGATAGACGACGATCTATTGAAAACGTATTGCATCAGCTCGGTTGAGAGTCGTTTGGTTGCGGGTGGGAATCGGAATCTTGGTAATTCATTTTCTGGGCCCCGAATGGCTGGAGTCTGTCTTACACCACGCGTGAGAAATCCTCGCCAAATTTTCCGGTCCTCTTCTTGCTTTCGGTATATGTTCGGGGTATTCTAGCAGAGCTATGTCCGACCGCAACGCCGCCATCCGCGCACTCATCGAGCATCGATTTCCGGATGCGACACCGGTCACCCATCGGACCGCCGAGCCGGTGGCGACGGGCATCGAGGTGCTCGATGCAATTCTTCCCGGACATGGTCTTCCTCGTGGACGGCTCACCGTCTGGATGCCGCAGGGTGGATCGACTGCGGTGTTGCGCGCCGCGTGTCACACCACCGTCGCCCAGGGCGAGAGAGCGGTCTGGATCGATGGACTAGGCACCGTCGCCGGTCCGTTCTGGGAAGAGGGTCCGATCCTCGTGCGACCGCGGAATCGGAAGCACGGACTCCGCGGAGCGGAGGAGCTCCTCCGCTGCGGAGGTTTCGCGCTCGTCGTCATCGCGGGGCTCGAGCCCGAGGGCACAGAGACGGTGCGGCTCTCCCGCGCCGCGAGCGAAGGAGGAGGCGCGATGGTGATTCTCACATCGCACGCATCGATGGCGAGCCTGAGAGTCACCTCGCAGATCCTGCGCGAGAGCTACCGGTGGAGAAAAACTCCGTTCGGAGATCCCGCCGAAGCGCAGGAAGTGATGATTCGCGTCCGCGCCCATTCGCTCGGCTGGAATCGGACGGCCGATTTTCCGGTGCCCGTCGTTCCGTTCGATTTACGTATGTCGATCGAGCCGGGTTTGGTGGACCGACGCGGAGCTTACAAGGGACGCCGAGAGATCTAGGGACCAGTACTGGCCAGTGAGCCCGTGCCCGAAGCTGTTGTGTTTCTCCTCTTTGACCAGCTCGAATCCGGCGGACTCATAAATGTGCCGGGCCGCGTCCAGGACACTGTTCGTCCAGAGAGTGAGCCTGCGGTAGCCAGCCTTGCGCGCGAAATCGATACACTCGCGAACCAGCAGCCTTCCAACTCCATGTCCGCGCGCGGCGGGCTCGACCAATAGCAGCCGCAGCTTCGCCACAGTGGCGGTGTCCTTGACCAGAAATACAGACCCGACACGCTCCCCATCCATTTCGGCGATCCAGCATCGTTCGCGTGCAGCGTCGAAATCTTTGATAAAGTTGACGACGATTTCTCCGACCAGGGCCTCGAATCGTTCGTCCCAACCGTATTCTCTTTCATATAGGATGCCGTGCCTGAACATGACCCACCCCATGTCTCCGGGTCTGTGTGCGCGGAGCGACACTTTTCCTGGTTCGGCTGATTCGCTGGTCAGGACTTTCTGGATCGTTTGCATCGACCCGACGAGTTTCTCGCGCACCGAGTCGGGGACGGACTGAAGCATTTTCTCGACGTCGCTCGATTGCCGCGCGTTCAGGGCGGAGAAGACTTTCAGCCCGTGGCCGGTCAACCGGATCAGGCTCTGGCGACCATCCTTTTTCGATCGCTCACGCAACAGCATTCCGCTACGCTCGAAACTTCGAAGGATGCGACTGAGGTAGCCGCGATCGAGACCGAGAATCCGCTGGACGTCGGTGGCCGTGAGATCAACCCCATTAGCGAGCTCGTACAGCACGCGCACTTCGGTAAGCGAGTAAGGACTTTGGAGCACTCCACGCTGGAGGATACCGATTCGCTGCGTATAAAAGCGATTGAATGCGCGTACTTCACGAACGTGGGATGCCGGCGGCTTCGAAAGGGTGGCTTTGTCCATGGGATCTTCTGATTCAGAAGATCCCCAAACTAGTTGACTCTGTCAACTATCGTGCTCCGGCCTTGCCCCTAAGGCTCCGGGAGGTCGGCAAGCTGAGCGCGATCCGCGATATGAAAACTACAGAGTCAAAAGAACGGGATCCGAGATCTTAAAAACTGCAAGGTCAAAAGAACGCGGTCCGAGATCTGAGAAACTCAAGATCTCAGGAGTTAGTCACCACTCTCTGACCGTATATCACGCGTATCCGATTACAACCGACCGCCTGTACCATAGCACCACCCAGATATGTCGCAGGGAAGTTTCTAAACCCTGGTATCTGCGCTGCTGAGATCTCGGATCACGTTCAGTTTGTAGTTCTTAGATATCGGATCACGTTCAGTTGTAGTTGTGAGCTTCCTCTAGCTCTCGCGATGCAGAGGCTGGACGTGTTGCCTCCCTCCCAAAAGGT
>Ga0068855_100007856_pt1 | contig 12889 bp, 7 predicted proteins | sample KBSCornC52_FD_66592 | JGI IMG/M metagenome (GOLD analysis project Ga0068855, IMG submission 66592) | Corn rhizosphere microbial communities from Kellogg Biological Station, Michigan, USA - KBS Corn C5-2 | ecosystem: Host-associated > Plants > Roots > Rhizosphere > Soil ... | reverse complement strand
GGCGACGCACTCGACGTTTTGCACGCTGCCGCTGATGCCGGAGTGACGTTTCTCGACACCGCCGACGTTTACGGCGACGGTCGCAGCGAACGCCTTATCGGAGGCTTTCTCAAGGAACGGCCGGAGATCATGGTCGCGACAAAGATCGGACGCCGGGCCGACCCGTTCGTCGCCGAAGCATTCACACTCGACGCGTTTCGGGGCTGGGTCGACCGCAGCCGGGCCAACTTAGGCGTCGCGACTCTCGACCTCGTGCAGCTGCACTGCCCACCGACGTCCGTCTACTCGAATGACCGCGTGTACGACGCGCTAGACACTCTCGTCGACGAGAAGAGCGTTGCGGCATATGGCGTTTCGGTCGAAACGTGTGACGAGGCGCTCCGTGCGATTGCTCGGCCGAATATCGCCACCGTGCAGATCATCCTCAACATCTTTCGGTGTAAACCGCTCGAAGCCGTTCTGCCGACGGCAGCCGAAGCAGGCGTCGGCGTCATCGTCCGGGTGCCGCTGGCGAGCGGATTGCTCAGCGGAAAGTACGACGAGCACACGCAATTCGGCGCCGACGATCACCGCACCTACAACCGCCACGGCGAGGCTTTCGACGTCGGTGAGACCTTCAGCGGCGTCCCGTTCGACGTCGGCGTTGCCGCAGCCCGCAGGGTTGCTGCACTTACCCCGCCAGACGAGTCGACCGCGCAACTCGCACTTCGCTGGATCATCGACCAGCCCGGCGTCTCGACCGTCATTCCGGGCGCCCGTAATCCCGCACAGGCCCGGGCCAATGCGGCGTCGGCCGCTCTGCCGTCGCTGAGCCGCGAACTGCGCGACCAGCTACGCGATGTCTACGACCGCGACATCAAAGAGCACGTACACAACCGTTGGTAAATGCAGGTCGGACGGCGACGTGCCCGCCGTGGTACCGCCTCGCAAGTATCGCTTGGCGATCCCTCATGAGCCGGGTCGGCGTTGCAGTGGGGCGCAACCGGCATTCGCCCGGTTGCGCCTCACGTCGTTTCGCGAGTACCGCAGTCAGGCCGCCACCGGTCGCGTCGCACGAACTGTCGCAACACCTACCGGCCGTAACAACGTGATGCTGGTCGAGACCGACCAGACGGTGAGCAACACCATGGGCGACAAGACGATCGACCCCGGCACCAGAAGTACAGCACTAACGAGGCCCAGCCACACATTCCACCGCGGCAATGCACCGCTGCGTAGCGCCCCCACCGACACCGCGAAGATCGTCACAGCCGCTGGGAGCATCGCAATCACGAGCAGTGAGATCGCGAGCCAACCGATCGCCACCGTGCCGGCATCCGCCTTGGCTCCCGATTCGAAAACCAATGGGCCACCCATCGCGACGATGGACGCAGAGGCAAACAACAGCGACCCGACGGTGGCGATGCCGGCAATCGACGCGAGCGTCGTCGAGGTCGTTGGGCCATCAGGTTCAGCCTCCCGTGTTCGCCGGTACAGGCCGATGAAGAACCAGGCGAGCAAGAACGCAGCGAGTGCAAGACCGTACGCGGTCATAACGGCCGACAGTTGATGGCTTCTCGTACCGAAGTAATCTATGACTTGGCTGGGCGTGGTATTGCCGCCCGGAAGTTGTGCGCTCATGAGCATCGCAAAGAACAGCACGCCGCCGACGATCCCAGCGACCCCGTGCGATTTGCCGATTGTTCTCGACCGGGCATTCATGATTTTGTCCTCCCAAATAATCGTTGATCGAGCTGCATTCACTGGCAGATGCCAGCAACATTGGCTGCGTTGCAGGCGTTCAGAGAGAAGCGGTTGCCTGATCCGCTGCCGTCGGTGACGACGTCGAGCGGCACGTTGTCAGTAATGTGGTTGCGAACGATGTCGTTGTCGGTTGGCGGCGGCCCGCCCGCGAGTTGACCGTCGAACAATGCGATGCCTATTCCGCCGAACTGTGCGGAGTCGCCTGATTGCGGGTCGCTTTGTGCGACGTTTCCGGTGACCGTGTTGCGCTCGACGCGCACGTGAGTCGTGCCGAGCATTCCGATACCGATCCCGCTCGTCGACGGGCTCTCCTCCGCCGGGCAGAAAAGGTTGTTCGCCCGCACGTCGTTTGCCGTAACCGTGAGGTAGCCAGCTATGCCCGGCTCGGCCGAGTCGATAAGTTCCATGCCCGCACAGTTTCCGACGAACGAGCTGTGGCTGATCACGCCGAACGATGAGTTGATCAGCAGCAGTCCGCTACCGTAGTTGCGCGCGCTCACGTTGTGCGTAATCGACAATCCGGACGAACCCCGAACGTTGAACCCGTTGCCGTCGTTGTCGTGCGCATAGTTATGCACGAGCCGGGTGTCGCGTCCGTCCTCAGTGAAAATACCGTCGCCACCGTGGTCAGCCTCCACATGTTCGATGCGCAGGTTGCGGGTGCCGAGCGCGACGACGTCTCCGCCGAACTGGGTAATACGAATATTCCGCAGCGTCACGTTGTCGATGAGGCCGAGCACTGTGGGGACGTCTTGACCCGGTGGGATCGGACCGAGTTTGCCAATCACGCACACGCCCACGTTGAATCCCGGCCCGCCGTCGGGATCGTTCGTGCAGGGGTTTGACGCGATAGTCGCGCCGGGCGCGAGCACTGCGCCGTCCTGGCCGTCGAGAGTGATCGGCTTCGTCACGAGCAGGTTCTCCCGATGCATGCCCTTCGAGAGCACGATCGTCGCGCCCGGCTTCGCGGCATCGATTGCCGCCTGGATCGATTGCCCAGGTTGCACGAGGTGCGCTGGCGCCGCTTCTTGCGGCGATGCCGCAGCAAACGCGGGATTCGCAACGCCAAGCAGGACGGCGCTCGCGCTGCTTAACGCAACCAGCTTCGAAATAGTTCTGACTTTCATCTCAGTTCCCCTCCGTCACGGATTCGGTGCACCGCACACTGATGTGCGCGGCGTCCCTCGGTCACCGAAGCGACGTCCCGAGCAGGCGGGCAATCCGTCCCGAGACATCGGGACGCGAACGCCCGCATGATGAGCGGCGGAGGTGCGAAGGTGGCGGCGTCGGAGCAGGTCGTCGCGCGTCGCTCGCGGCGATGGGCGGTGGCGGTCAGCGGGTGGCTGATGGCCGTCGCGGTGGTGGCGTTCGGCGTCCGGCTGCTGCTACCGAGTGACGGGCTGCGGCTTGCCGACCCGGCAGGTGGCGAGGTGCACGGCAAGGTGACATTCGCGCTGCCACAAAGCGTCCACGGCATCGAGACCGGCGACCAACTCGTCGCCATCGACGGCGTGGCCGCGCCCGAATTCGTGAAGTCGCCGCGCGCTCGATCCGTACACGCCGGCGACACACTGACCTACACCATCGCGCACAACGGCGCGATCCGCGACGTACAGATTCGAGTACGCACGCACCCCGATGTGTGGAGTTGGCTGCAGCCGAACCTCGCTGCCTTGATCGTCGACATCGGGTTGTTGCTGGCGGCTGGTTGGCTAGTGCGGCGCCGTCCCGACGTGATCGCAGGCCATGCGCTGCTGCTGTTCACCGCAGGCTGGGCGTCACAACAACTGCTACCCCAGGCCGAGCCGCTCGACCTGTGGAGCAGGCCAGCGTTGGTGTTCTTCTCCATTCTTGGCATGGGCGGCTACGTCGTCACCGGCATCGCGTTGCTGCTGTTCGGGTGCGCGTTCCCGCAGCCCATCTCTTCGCTCCGCCGCCGGGCGTGGACGGCGTGCGCGATCGTCCCTGTAGTCGGAACCGTATGGTACGCGGTTGCGATGACCACGGGAGGCGGGGACGTTTCGGTTCCCGACCTCGCCAACAACGTCGCCGAGGGTGCGTGGCAAACCGGTGCTATCTCGTGCGTGATCGTCGCGATCGTGCGCTGGTTCAAACTGCGTCGCGACGTCGAGGCTCGGCGCCGCATGCAACTGGTCTTCCTCGGCCTGACGTTGACGTTCGGAATGATCCTCGTCGTGAAATGGCTGCCTCTCCATCCGTCGCCGGCCACCTATCCTTTCGTCGTGGCCATATTCCCGGTCACGGTCGTGGTCGCAGTTGCCACCCGTGATCTCTATGACCTCGATGTTGCGTTGAACCGGGGTCTGGTCGCAGCGACGTCCGCGATCGTGTTGCTGGCGCTTTATCTCGGCGCCGCTGCACTCACCGTGCAAATCATCGGGAGCAGCGGCCCCCTCGTCGCGTTGCCCGCTGCAGGGCTGGTGGCTGTCGCGCTTGCACCTGTGCGCTCGCGCGCACAAACGTTTATTGGACAACGGCTTTTCGGCATCGGAGGCGACCCACGGCTAGTATTTCACCGGCTAAGTCTTCGACTCTCCGGCTCGGACGACCCTGACTCGTTAATGGCCGCTGTCGTCGACACCGCGACCGAGAGTCTCCGCTTGCCGTATGCCGCGGTGCAACTGCGCACGAGCGACGACTGGCAAACCGCAGAAGAGCGCGGGCGCCGTCCAAGCGCCGTAGAGACGATCGAGATCGTGTCAGGAGCCAGCATTGTCGGCCGTCTCGTGGTGGCGCCCCGTCGTGACGCAAAGGCGTTGTCGCCGATCGACCGCGAGCTGCTCGAAGACCTGGCGCGACACAGCGGGGTGGCTGTGCGGGTCGCTGCGCTGCTCTCCGAATTGCGTAGCGCACAACAGCGATTGCTCGTTGCACGTGAGGCCGAACGCCACCGCATCCACTGCGACCTGCATGACAGTGTCGGACCTGCATTGGTCGGGCTCACCTTGCAACTCGAGGTCGCCGCTGAACTCGCCGGCTCGGGACCGTTGAGTGACCTGATGACTCGCCTCCATGGGGCGGCGGCTCGGGCAACCACCGACGTGCGCGGCCTGGTGCGCGCCCTGCGTCCGGCTGATCTCGATGAGCTAGGCCTTCCGGCGGCTATCGCGGCGGCCGCCGCCAGGCTCAACTCGCCGAGCGCGCCGAGGTTCGACCTGCAAGGGCCGAGTCGCTTGCCGGACCTTTCGTCCGAGGTCGAGGATGCTGCGTACAAGATCTGCCTCGAGGCGATGAGCAATGCTGTTCGGCACAGCGGCGCGAGGAACTGTTCAGTTCGCCTGGCGCAGACGAATCACGATGCGAGTGGCGGTATCGCGATCGAGATCTGCGATGACGGCAGGGGTTTCGGCGAAAGCACGAACCGCGGCACTGGGCTGACGTCAATGCACGAACGGGCCATGGCAGTAGGCGGGCAGCTACTGGTCGAGAGCGCGCCCGGCGCAGGCACCCGCATAGCAGTCTCATTGCCGGCAGCATTCGCGGCGCCTCGGGAGCCTCTATCGTGAGCGAACCGGCGACAATTAAGGTGCTCGTTGCCGACGACCACCCGGTCGTCCGAGAAGGTCTGCGGCTGGTACTCGAGCGGCGTCGCGACATTCGCGTTCTCGGCGAGGCGGTCGACGGGCGTGACGCCGTCGACAAGGCCTCCCGGTTACGGCCCGACGTTTTGATCGTCGACCTCGATATGCCCAAGCTCGACGGTGTGCGGGTGATCACCGAGATCGCGCGCCTGCTACCGAACACGCGATGCCTCGTTCTTACGATGCATGAAGACGATTCGCACCTATTCGACGCTTTATCGGCGGGCGCGGTGGGCTACCTGGTCAAGGGTGCCGGGAGCGAAGACATCGAACGCGCAGTACGCGCCGCCGCAGCGGGGCAAGTTGTTCTCGCGCCTGAGGTCGCGATGCGGGTGACGAAGGCGGTCGCCACCGGCCGCCCGCGTAAGGGTGGCGACGCCTTCGCGGATCTCACCGATCGTGAGCTTGCGCTACTCGATCTGCTGGCCGGCGGCGCGGACAACTTCGCTGTGGCACGAGCCACCGGCGTGGCGCCGAAAACCGTGCGTAATCAGGTGTCCGCGCTCATCGACAAGCTCGGTGTACGCGATCGGTCTGAGGCCGTGCAGGTCGCGCGGGACGCTGGTCTCGGAAACGGCTGAGTTCGCCTGCGAACTCAGCGCTTACCAGAGCTTCGGATCCTCCCGGCCCGGCTGGAAGGGCACCGACACCGTGTCGATCACGCTGCCCGCACTCATGCTTCGGCTCAAGACACAGGGGTTGTCGGGCAGCAGACCCGCATGACCGCACGTTGGGAGCAGACCCTCGAACTCGTTCGTCGCAGTATTGAAGGTTGGCGCCGCTCCCGAGTCGGTTACCCAATTTCCCCACGGCGCTGAGAAACAGACCCTGTACAGCCCGGCGCCATTGTTCGGCGCCTGGCTCACTACCGTCGGGTCGAACGTAACAGTCACAATCTTGCTGCGGTTGTCGACGAAGACCCGCACGACTTCGATGCCCGTCGGCGGGCTATAGGGCCGGCACGTCGTGTTCGCAAGGGAGTCGATACCGATGGCAATTTCGAGCTGGTCATTCGTGTCGGACGTCGACGTCGAAACGCTCGCCGTGGTGTTGGCACCGCTCGCTGTCCCGTCGCAGGGCGACCCTGCCGGGCACGCCGTCAGCAGTTGGACGACGTCGAAAGGCGCGGAATCCTGGTCCGTCGAAAGCGCTTCCTGGTAGGCGCCGAAGCTCCACGTTGTAGTCGCCTGCAGTTGATAACCCACGCCAAGCGTGCTCGCCGTCACGCCCGAGGAGCAGTCGGACGACCCGAAGGTCGCCAGGCCGTTGACGGAGGCAGCGCTCGTGTCTCCACCCAGCGCGGGGTCTCCATGTGCGGTGTCTGCGACCAATGAAATCTGCGCGCTACCAACGGTTATCGGCGTGCCATTCGCGTCGACGACCTGCACGCTCGGAGCTGGACACATCGCGGACGACGAGGTCTGCGTCGACTCCTGTACGTTCGACGGCTCGGTGACGAACGCCAGATGGTCGGGCAATCCGACCAGCACCTGCGGCTGAGTGCCTGCAATCGTGAAGCTGTTACCGGCGCCCTTGAACTGGTTCGACTGCTTGACCGCGGTCGTCCACGTATAGAGACCGAAACTCGTGGGCGTGTCGGCCACCACCGAGATCGACAGTGAACTGCCCGGAGCGAGCGCTCCATTGTTGCTTCGAAGCTCGACGATGCCGTTGGTGACAGGCTCGACGACGTACCACCCCGCTGCCGTGACCGTCGCCGAAACGTTGGTAAAGGCCGGGCCGACCCCGATGTCAGCCGACTCGAACGACTGCTGGCTCGCATTCGGGCAGCCACTCGCTTGGTCGCCACAATTCGACAGGACGACGGTGAAATGCTGCTGGCTGACCGCCGCGGCAACAGCACCTGGGGACACACTGGCTGTGTAGTACTTCGTCGAGGGTGCTGCTTGCGCCTTCCCAACGCTCAAAAGTGCCGTAATAACAAGCACTGCTGCCGCCATGACGATGGCACGCGACCGGTGGACGGCCGTGATAGCCCCCATTGTGAAAGCCCCTCCCAGGTCGCGCCGAACTTGTATGCAGCGCGAATCCATAACCTACCCCAGTGGTTTTGTACTACGGCATCAGGAAATTCGCATCGTCACAAAGGACTACCGGTGGCATCAATCACTTTCAGTGACTGATCGGATACTGATCCGGCCACAAGACGTCGCCCTCGATGGCCGCCTGCACCGGTATCGCAGCACCTGCGGTCGACGTGACGATCGCATCGATTTCGTCGTCGGTGCGATCCGGGGCGTGATGGAACAAAACAAGCGAGCGAGCACCCGCCTCAGTTGCCAACGCGATCGCGTATTCGACCGACGAATGCCCGAGATACGCGACCGCCGGAAACTCATTTGCCAGGAATTGCGAGTCGTGGACGAGCACGTCGGCACCTGCAGCCAGTTCAAGCGCAGCCTCGTGCCGAGCGCCAAGACCGTCGGGCCCCGAACCGACACCGAGCGGCGAATGATCCGACAGGTAGGCCAAGGTCGAGTTGCCGTCGCTGACCCGGAAGCCAAAGGTCTGCCCACCCTTGTGCGGAATCTCCCGAACTGTGACGTCGAAGCCGCCGAACGAGCGAGGACCGGCCTCCAAGGCAGCAAAGCTCCACCCCACGCCCAACTCACCAGGGCCCACCGGGAAGTGCGGCGGCGAGAGCCCGCGTGCCAAGGTGCCGATCGCATCGCCGTCGACCGCGGGCAACCAGACGTCGACCCGATGGCCGGCGCGCATGCCAGCTTGAAAGAACGGCATGCCGTGCACGTGATCCCAATGCAGATGGCTCAACAAGATGGTGCCACGAAAGGGTTCACCATCAAGCAAGTCGGTCGCTCTTCGAAGTCCTGTCCCGGCGTCCAAAATCAATGTCGGTGGTTCACCCGCGTGCGCGATCGCAACTGATGAGGTGTGGCCGCCATATCGCACGAACTCGCGACCGGGTGCGGGTGTCGAGCCACGAACGCCGCAGAAGTGAGCCCGCACGTGTCAGTCAACTGTCGTTGTTGAGTCGACCCGCGACGAATCGACAAGCGATGTCATACGTGAGGGATGCGTGACCGCCAAGCGGCCAGCGAGCCCCTGAATCAGCAGCTGCGAAGGCGATCCTTCGCTGAGCGCGCTAAGGAAGAGGTCACCCTCGATACGCCACAACTCGCACTGACCAACCGCACGCACGGTAGCAGTGCGCGGGATGCGTTCGATGACGCCGATCTCGCCGAAGTAGGCAGGCGCGTCCATGAACCGAATATGCCATGGTTCGCCCGGCAAACCGTGGCCCGGCGTGCCCTGTGTCGGCAGGCTGTTTGCCGACGTGGGCCTATCCGACTCGCCTCGCGCCAGCACCTCGACCTGACCCGAAACCAGCACGTACAGTGCATCGGCCGGCTCGCCTTCGCTGACGATCGCAGTACCCGGCGCGGCCGTCGCCTCGACCAGCGAGCCAGCCAACCTCTCGAGCACCGTTTGTGGTGCGGCTGCGAAGATCTGCAAGGCTTCGAGCACCCGCATGCGTGGCGCGAGCTCACGCGCGCGCGCTCCGGCAACGCGATCGATCGACACCAAGCGCGGATACGCCAGGACGACGGCGGCCGGTACGGCGAGGCCGGCGATCACCAGCGTGGTGTTGATCCCGAAGTGGCGAAGACCGAACGGCGTCACGAAGGCGCCAACTGCAAGACCGGCGATGACAAGCGCCCAAAACACGCCGAATACACGGGAAATTAGCTCCGGGGCCAGCGAGCGTTGGAGCGCCGTCATCGCGAGCACGTCGACGATCAGCGTTGCGATACCTCGTAGCACCTCGATAGCGAAGGCGACCGCCGGTGCATGCACGAACACGAGCAGGGCAGTAGGCGCCGCGTAGACCACCATGCCCGCGACCAAAATCGTCGAGAGCCGCGGCAACGCTGCCAACCGATTGACGAAGAGCGACGCGATGATCCCGCCGACACCGAGCGCGACAAGCAGGTAGCCATAACCGGTGGCACCGGTGCCTAGCTTTTCCTTGCTCAAGAACACAAATAGGACGGTGTCGACGCCATAGAGCGCCGTCGTCAAAACCGTGAAGCTGACCAAGATTGCCGCGCTTGCCGAGTGGGTGATCGCGGTGACGCCGACCAGCATCTGCCGCAGCGGACCGCCGGCTTCGGTGACATCGGTCGGGCTGCTGCGCGCCTTTACGCGCGAGAGCGCCATCGCCGACACGACGAACGTCAACGCGTCGAGGCCCATCACGACCGAAGGCTGACCCAGGAGCAGCACCAGCGCGCCGACCGCCGGACCGACGATGATCGCGAGATTGTTGATTGTTTCGAGCAAGGCATTGCCTGACGCGAGCGCATCCTCGCCGAGGAGCTGCGGCATCATCGCCGCCGTCGACGGGTCGTAGACGCTGCCAATCACAGCGATGACCGCGGCGAGCCCGATCACGACAGCGGCCGGCGCGTGGAACGCGGCGGCGACCCCCATTCCCGCCATGACGACGGCCCGCGCAAGATCCGCTTGGATCATCAGCCGAATGCGCTCAAGGCGCTCGGCGACCACGCCCGCGTACAGGCTCGCGACGAATCGCGGCACCATCCGCCCGATCGTGGCAGCTGCGACCCATCCCGCGGAGTGGGTCTCCTCGTAGACATAGACCACGAGTGCCACGTTGTAGGCCCAATCGCCCATCGACGATTGGCTGAGCGCGGCGATCAGCAGACGAAAATCATGCTCTTGAAGCGCCCGCCGGTACGTCGTCCGCGATCGATCCACCTCGCCGCCCCTCAATAAACAGCCATGTGGCCACCAGACGATGGCACAACGCCACCTCTCGCCGCTAGCGTTTGGAGATCCCGAACGGCTAACACTTGGGGGAGGGCGAAGGTGGACGTCTCCGAGCGGCTTCGGCCTTTCGTCGCCGGACTGGTCGTCGACTGGTTGCGTGAAACACCGGAGGCACGGCATCGTGCGGTGAGCGGCACGCTCGCCTTTGCCGACATATCTGGCTTCACCCGGTTGACGGAAAGGCTAGCCGCCAAAGGAAAAATCGGCGCCGAAGAGATGAGCGACATCCTCGACGTCACGTTTGCAGCCTTGCTCTCCGTCGCGTACGACCACGGAGCGTGGCTCGTCAAGTGGGGTGGCGACGCCGTCCTGCTTCTTTTCGAAGGGCCGGACGACGCGGAGCGTGCCTGCACCGCGGCGCACGAGATGCGGCGCACGCTGCGAGAGGTCGGCCGGCTCCGAACCTCGGTCGGTGAGGTGCGGCTTCGGATGTCGGTCGGGGTGCACACGGGTGATTTCGATTTCTACCTCGTCGGTAGCCTGCATCGAGAGCTTGTCATCACAGGCCCCGGCGCTTCACAGGCAGTCACGATGGAGGCGGCGGCCGGGGCCGGCCAGATCGTCGTGAGTCCGCAGACGGCCGCGCGGCTAGGCCGCAGAAGCGTCGGCGCGACGAGCGGCCCAGGATTCTTGCTCGCCCGTTCCCCGGGCATTACGCCGCAGGACCCGCAGCCAAACACCCACGACGTTGCCGGCGTCGATCTGGTTTCCTGCCTGCCGCAGATAACCAGCGGACACCTGTTAGCGGGCGGTTCGGAGGGCGAACATCGGCTCGTTACGGTCGGCTTCGTCGAATTCTCAGGTACGGAGGGGCTCGCTGACCACGACGCGGTCGTCTCGGCCGTCGACCACGTGGTGCGGAGTTGCCAAGAATCAGCAGCTCGTCATCAAGTTGCCTTCTGGGAAACCGATGTCAGTGTCAATGGCGGCAAGGTGATGCTTGTCAGTGGTGCACCGCGAAGCGCCGGCCAGGACGAAGATCGGATGCTCGCCGTCGTCCGCGAAATTGTCGACAGCGCAGCTGAACTGAGCCTGCGGGCCGGGGTCAACAGCGGGCGAGTTTACGCAGGTGAGTTCGGTCCGCCGTTTCGGCGAACATTTTCGGTCAAGGGCGACGCCGTCAACCTTGCTGCTCGGTTGATGTCGGCCGCAGGTGCAGGCGAGATTTACGCGTCGCGGACGGTGGTCGCGCGCGCGCGCACCGCTTATTCGACGCAGCCGCTCGCACCACTCGCCGTCAAAGGGAAAAGACGCGCGGTACTTGCCGATCGCGTTGGCTCGCCGCTCGCCGGCAAGACCGCGACCAACCGGATCGATCTGTCGTTTAGCGGGCGTGACGAAGAGTTGTCGACGTTGCTTGCCGCAATCGCGCAATCGCGTGGCGAGTCAGGCCAGGCCTGGGAGATCTCGGGCGAGGCCGGAATCGGCAAGTCGCGCCTGGTCGCAGAACTGATCGCCCACACTGACGGCGCGACGGTTACGACGGTCGCGTGTGACCAGTACCACTCGGCGACACCCTACGCACCGTTCCGCCGGATGCTGCGGCAGCTGGCCGGCATTGCCGAAGATGCACCAGCTGATGTTGCGGGTGTCGGCTTACTCGAGGTCGTCTCGCGAGCCGCACCGAGCCAGCTGCCCTGGACGCCGCTACTTGCGGCCGTACTCGACGCGAGCGTTCCCGCTACAGCGGAATCGCAGGCGCTTGAACCGAAGTTCCGCAAAGCCGTACAAGAACAGCGCACAGCACAATTGCTCGCAGCACTCGTGCCCGGGCCATTGCTGCTCGCCATCGAGGATGTGCATCTGATGGACGACGCATCCCTCGATCTGATGCGCCATCTGGCAACCGAAGCCGCGGCGCATCCGTGGTTCATCATCGCGACGACGTTGCCGCGTTCCGAGCCTGTCTTCGACGGCAACGCTGACGCGCACCAACTGGTGCTCGGACCGCTCGGCGCCGATGCTGTCGACGCAGTCATCAAGCTCGCCACCGAGGATCACCCGCTGCCACCGCACGAAATTGCGGCGCTCAGCGGCCGAGCAGGTGGGAACCCGCTGTTTGTCCACGAATTGCTTGGTGCAGCACGTGCCGGGAGCCCGTTGTCAGCACTGCCCGACTCGATCGAAGGCCTGATGGCCGTGCAGATCGACCGGTTGGAACCGCGCGACCGCCAGATCCTGCGGCTTGCATCCGTGCTCGGCGTGCGCGTCGATCGCCGCGTCCTGCACGAACTGCTCGCGCTCGAAGGCGTCGACATCGAGTCTGCGCAGGCGGTTTTCGGCGAATTCCTCGACCACGAAGGCGAGGGGATGCGATTCAGGCACACGCTCGCGCGCGACACCGCCTACGAAGGCCTGTCGTTTCGACGGCGGCAGCTGCTGCACGCGATGGCTGGCCGCGTTATCGAGCGGCTGGCGGGTGACCATCCAGAGACCGTGGCCGGGCTGCTCTCGCTCCACTTTCTGCACGGCCACGAGCACGCGGCCGCATGGCAGTACGCGCGAGTTGCCGGGGATCGCGCGCGTGACGTGCATGCCCAGGTCGAGGCAGCCGAGTTCTACGAACGGGCGCTAATCGCTGCGAAGGGAACCGAGGCAGCCGATAACAACGAACTTGCCAGCGTCGCGGAAGCATTGGCCGATGCTCGTTACAAGCTTGGCGAATTCGTCGGCGCGACGGCTGCCTATCGGCAAGCCAAGGCCTTCGCCTC
>Ga0068855_100007855_pt1 | contig 12890 bp, 12 predicted proteins | sample KBSCornC52_FD_66592 | JGI IMG/M metagenome (GOLD analysis project Ga0068855, IMG submission 66592) | Corn rhizosphere microbial communities from Kellogg Biological Station, Michigan, USA - KBS Corn C5-2 | ecosystem: Host-associated > Plants > Roots > Rhizosphere > Soil ... | reverse complement strand
TCACCGAGCGCGGCACCAGTTTCGGCTATCACAATCTCGTCGTCGACATGCGGGCGCTGCCGATGATGCGGCGTCAGGGCGTCCCCGTCGTGTTCGACGTGACGCACAGCCTGCAACTGCCGGGCGGAGGCGACGGCGTCACGGCGGGCCAGGCCGAGTACATCGAGCCGCTGGCGTCGGCCGGCGTTGCCGCGGGCGTGGACGGCGTGTTTCTCGAGGTCCATGCCGATCCCGCGCGGGCGAAGAGCGACGCGCAGAACGCGCTCCGTCTCGATCTGCTCGAGCCGCTGCTGCGGCGTCTGGCCGCGATCGATGCCATCGTCAAGGATCCACAAGCCGCGGGAGCACGACGCGATGGCTGATTTGAGTCTCGCGCGTAAAGTCCTCGAGACGGAAGCGGCCGCGATCCTCGCGCTGGTCGCGCGGCTCGACGACAAGTTCGACCGCGCCGTCGATTTGCTGCGGTACTGCCGCGGACGCGTCATCCTCACCGGCATGGGCAAATCGGGGATCATCTGCCGGAAGATTGCGGCGACGCTCACGAGCACCGGAACCGCCGCCTTTTTTTTGCACCCCGCCGAGGCGATTCACGGCGATCTCGGCGTCATCCGCGCCGATGACGTCGTGGTGGCGCTGTCGTACAGCGGCGAGACCGACGAGATTCTCCGCCTGCTGGAGACGATCCGCCGTCTCGGCGCGAAGCTCGTGACGATCACCGGCACGCCGCGATCGACGCTCGGCCAGGCGGCCGATGTGACGCTCGACTGCAGCGTCGCTCAGGAGGCGTGCCCAATGAATCTCGTGCCGACGGCGAGCACCACCGCGGCGCTCGCGATCGGCGACGCGCTCGCGATGACCCTCCTGGTCGCGAAAGGATTTCGTCAGGAGGATTTCGCGAACCTGCACCCTGGCGGCAAGATCGGGAAGCGGCTGATGCGCGTCGAAAGCCTGATGCACGCCGGTCAGCACTGCCCGATCGTACGGACCGACACGCGCATGCGCGACGTGATCTACGAGATGTCGAGCAAGAAGCTCGGCATGACCTGCGTCGTCGATGGCGGCGATACGCTGGTCGGGATCGTGACGGACGGCGATCTGCGGCGCCACATGGAGCGCGCCGCGGACATCCTGGATCGCGATGCTGGCGACTTGATGACGCGCGAGCCGGTGTCCGTTCCGCCGGCGACGCTCGCCGCCGAGGCGCTGCACATGATGGAACAGCGCAAGATCACGTCGCTGGTCGTTGTGGATCGGGGCCGCGTGGCGGGCGTGGTCCATCTGCACGATCTGTGGGAAATGATTTAGAGGTGAAGGTGTTGGGGGCTGCGTGCTGACCGCTGATCTCGCGGCGAGGGCTGCTCGGATTCGCGTCATTCTGCTCGACGTGGATGGTGTGCTGACCGACGGCAAGGTGCAGATTCACGGCGACGGTACTGAGAGCAAGAGCTTCGATATCAAGGACGGCATCGCGCTGGTCTGGGCGCAGCGGCTCGGGCTGACGGTGGGTATCCTCTCGGCTCGCGCGTCCGCCTCGACCACCCAGCGGGCGGCGCAGCTTGGCATCACGCTCGTCTATCAAGGCGTGTCGAGCAAGATCGAGACCTACGACCAGATGGTCGGCGACGTCTGCGTCGACGATGAACAGGTCGCCTACATGGGCGACGATGTGGTGGACCTCGCCGTGCTCGAGCGCGTGGGCCTGTCGACGGCTCCAGCCGACGCCGTGGACGAGGTCCGGTCGCGCGTGCACTGGGTCAGCCGGCGCGGCGGCGGGGACGGCGCCGTGCGCGAATTGATCGAACTGATCCTCCGGGCACAGAATCTGTGGGAAGGCGTCATCGCGTCCTATCTCGCTGCGCCGTCGACGATGGCTGACCAATGAGCTCCTACGCTCCTCTTCTTGCCGCGCTCGTCGCGCTTCTCGCCGGCCTCACGATCGGCAAGGCCTGGGAGCGATACAAGCTGCGGGACGGCCGCTGGATCGATCGACGGCGCGCGCGCGAGTCGCCGCACTACATCCTGGGCTTGAATTTTCTGGTCGCGAACCAGATCGATCTCGCGATCGAAGAGCTGAGCAAAGCGGCGAGCCTCGACGGCGACGCGCTCGAAGTGCACATGATCCTCGGCAATCTGTACCGCGAGAAGGGACAGGTCGGCAAAGCGATCACGGTGCACCAGACGCTGCTGCAGCGCCCGAAGCTCGACCGGCTCGAGCATGCGTACGTGCTGTTGTGCCTCGGCCTCGACTACAAGCGCGGCGGCTTCGTCGATCGCGCGCTGGAGGCTTTCAACGAAGTGCTGCGCCTCGATCCGAAGAACGAGTACGCGCTGATCAATCTGCAGAAGCTCCATGAGGAGCAGCATCAGTGGACCGAAGCCTACGATACGCGTCAGCGGCTGTCGCTGCTGGCGGACGTCGGCGCCCGGCCGCAGAGCGAAGCGATCCTCGCGTTTCTCGAGAACGAGATCGGACTCGAGGCGGTCCGCCGCCGCGATTATGCCGAAGCCATCCGCCGGTTCGAGGCGGCAATCCACCTCGACGCGCGGGCGGTGCCCGCCTATCTGAATCTCGGCGACGTGCGGGTGGCACAGGGGAACGAAAAGGAAGCGGCGGCGATCTGGGAGAAGCTGATCGACGTCGCCCCGGATCGCGCGTATCTGGCCTTCGACCGTCTCGAGGCGTTGGCGATGCGCGTCGGGTCGCCGGATCGGTTCACGCGCTTGTGCCGGCGGCTCATCGACGACAACCCACAGGATTGGCGTGCGCGGCTCGCGCTCTCACGCACGCTGGCCGCGAGCGGTCATCCGCGCGACGCGCTGGATCTGCTGTTCGCCGCGCTGGTGCAGAATCCGCACGCGCTCAGCATTCACCAGGCGATCTGGCGCGCGCTCGCGCAGTTGCGACACCCGGCATCGCTCGTCGATCGCTACAGCGAGCTCACCCAACACGCTGTCTTCTATCTCGATCCGCACGTCTGCATGCGCTGCCGCTATCGCAGCACGGAGCTGCTGTGGCAGTGTCCACACTGTCACGACTGGAACACATTCGTCGAAGAACGGATCGCACCGGCGCAGGACACCACTGAGGTCGAGGTATAGAACTCTGAGATTTCAGATTTCAGAGTTCAGATTTCAGATTTCAGATTTCAGATTTCAGAGGTTAGAGTTCAGATTGCGGATTTTCTGGCGCGGGCGATCTCTTCTTCGGAATATCGGTAGGCGCGAAACACGTTGTTCTGCTGCAGCTTCGGCGCCAGCGTCGCGGGGCCGAAGTACGGGTTGACGTACTCCCATACGACGTCAGCCTCAGGTGTCACCTCGAACATCCGTCCGAAGTTCCCCTCATTAATCAGCGTGTTGCCGTTGGGCAGCCGTTGCGCGCTCGAGATCCGCGGGCTGAAGAAGTTGAACGGCCGGGGCTCCTGATATTTCCAGACAATCGCGCGGCTCGCCGGATCGATCTCGAGGACCCGTGAGAACGGAAAGCTCTCGTCGAGACGATGCGGGCCATTGTCGAACACGAGAATGTGGCCGTTCGTCAGCAGGCTGGGACAGTGCTGTCCGGCGAGGGGCGGCGCGCCGAGCCTCCACGCGATCGCGCCGCTGTTGCGGTCGATGCGCACGAGCGTGGAAATGTTACGGAAGCTCACGAGCAGATCGCCATCCGGCTGCTCGAACACGCCGTTGGCGTGCGTCCACTCCGTTCGATCGTCCTGCAGCGCGGTCAGGCCGTCGCGTTCAGGATCCAGGTGCTCCCACGCGCGCCATTCCCACACGACCTTGCCGTCTGTGGTGAGCTCGACGACGCGATCGGACCACATCTTTCCGCCGGGGCGCTCGCTGCCCGCGCGTCCGCCGCGCACGCGCGCCGCCACATCGCTCGGCAGCTCGGATCCACAGAGCAGCACGATGTTGCCGTTCTTCAGCAGGCGTCCGTCATGGTGATGATCCGGCCGCCGCACTTCCCACAGCACGTTGCCATTCCAATCGAGTTCCATCGCGGCCCCGCCCATGAACGGAGAGGTGCCGAGGAAGGTCTCGTTCGGAATCTGGCCGTTGTAGAAGAGCGTGCCGCGATCGGTGAGGTAGCCGTAGAGTCCGGGCGGATACGGCAGACGCCATGTGTGCACGACGGCGCCCTCCAGATCGATCAGGTGCGCCTCGCGGCCCCCCATCGGAGCAAACAGCGTGAGTCCGGGAAACGCCCGCGCCCGGTCGAGCCCGCGCAGCCCGACGCCGCGGCGGCGGATCGGATTCTGATCGACGCCAGGCGTCTGTGCATCCAGCGGGATGACAGGGGATGCTACGGCGCCAGCGCCAAGGCCAGCACCGAGCGCCGATCCGAAAAAGCGCCGGCGCGAAATCGTCGGTCGGCCGCCGTCCTTCATATGTTGCCGCCGATCAGGGTCGCGACCGCCTCCGCGACCTGTCGATCCGTTTCGGCAAACGATCCGTCGGTCCTGATCACGATGTTTGCGCGGGCGGCTTTTTCTTCCGTCGGCCACTGCGCGGCCATCCGCTGCTGCGCGTGAGCGGGCGTCATGCCCCGCTCGACGAGCCTGGCGAGCTGCATTTCCGGCGGACACACCGCGACGATCACCGCGTCGAAGTCTGCCGCGCGGCCGGTCTCATAGAGCAGCGGGATGTCCACGATCGCCATGGGATAGTGGCCGACCAGCTCGAATGCCCTCAGACCCGCGGCGATCGCGCGGTACACCGCGGGATGCACGATCGCTTCGAGATCGCGGCGCGCGTTCGGGTCGGCAAACACGATCGCTCCGAGCTTCGCGCGGTCTACGGCACCATCGGCGGCCAGCAGGTCGGCGCCGAAACGCGCCGCAATCGCAGCCGTCGCTTCGGTGCCGGCCGTGATGACCCCGTGCGCGAGCAGGTCCGCGTCGAGGCACGGCACACCGCGATGGCGAAATTGCTGGAGCACGTAGCTCTTGCCCGTGGCAATGCCACCGGTCAGGGCGATCTTCAACATGATCGGTGTGGGCGGAAGGGCCGGGAAGCGCAGGTCGGGCGGCAGGACGGTTTTGGGGCCCCCGCTATCCGGCCAATCCCGCCTATTCCGCACCTCCTGCCTATCCAGTCCATCCCGCCCTCTGGAATGCCGCAGTGAGCGTGTTCTTCAACAGCAGCGCGATCGTCAGCGGGCCGACACCGCCCGGCACCGGCGTCAGCGCGCCGGCCACCGCCGCCACGTCGGGGTGCACATCGCCGATCAGCACGCTGCCCCGCCGTTCGAACGTCTCTCGGCCTTTCGACCCGGGCGCGAAGATTCGCTCGACGGCGTCTCGCTCGGTCAGTCGGTTCATGCCGACGTCGATCACGACGGCGCCGGGCTTGACGAACTCGCGCGTGACGAACGCCGCGCGGCCGATCGCCGCGACGAGGATGTCCGCCTGCGCGGCAAGACGCGGCAAATCCACCGTCCGTGAATGGCAGATCGTCACCGTCGCGTTGCGGTGCAGCAGCAGGATTGCCATCGGCTTGCCGACGATGTCGCTACGGCCGATCACGACCGCGTGCGCGCCAGCCATGCCGACGCCGGATCGTTCGAGCAGTTCGATCACGCCCGACGGTGTGCACGCGACGAGCGACTCGCGATTCTGCACCAGCCGGCCGACGTTCAGCGGGTGAAACCCGTCGACATCTTTCGCCGGGTCCACCGCGTCGAACACGCGACGCTCCGCCCCCGGCCCCATGGCCTTCGGCAGCGGCGACTGCACGAGGATCCCGTCGTGCGCGTCGCTCCGGTTCAGCCGATCCACGACCGCGAGCAGTTGCGGGAGCGATGCGTCCGCCGGCAGCCGCTCCAGATCCGCGCGCAGTCCGCTCTCCCCTGCTGACTTCAGCTTGCCGCGCACGTAGATCTCCGAGGCCGGATCCTCGCCAACCAGCACGATGCCGAGCCCGGGCGGACGACCGGCGCGGCTGGTGAACGCGTCGATCCGCGGCCGCAGTTCCTCGCGAATCTGTTTGGCGACGGCGATGCCGTCGAGCACACGTGCGGACACTATTGACGCGCCTCCTGCTCGAGACGCTTCAGCGACTCCGGCCGGCCGAGCACGACGAGCTTGTCTCCCGCGCAGATCGCGGTATCGGGTTCAGGGTTGAACTCCATGTGCAGATCCTGACGCTGAATGCCGACCACGATCACGCCGAATCGCTGCCGCAGGTTCGCGTCCAGGATCGATCGCGCGACGAACGCAGAGCTCGGCGCGATCGTGATCTCCTCCATCGCCAGCTCGACGTTGTCCGAGCTGGTCGCGAGCGCCATGAAGTCGACCACCGCCGGACGCAGCGCGCTCTGTGCCATCTGAATCGCCCCGATCTGGTACGGCGAGATCACGCGGTCGGCGCCGGCGCGCTTCAACTTCTCCGTCGCGTCCTCGGTCTCCGCGCGTCCGACGATGTAGAGATCGGGCCGGAGCACCCGCGCGCTCAACACCGCGTACACGTTTTCGGCATCGGTGCCGACGGCCGCGATCAAGCCGCGCGCCGTCGCGATACCCACGCGCTTGAGCACCTCCTCGCGGCTCGCGTCCGCCTCCACCGCCAGCGCCCCATCGTCCATCGCCGTCTGCAGCCGCGTGGGATCGCGCTCGATCACGACGAACGGCACGTGCTGGCGCTGCAGCTGATTCGCGACGATGCTGCCGATGCGGCCGTAACCGCAGACGATGAAATGATCCTTCAGTTGATCCAGCATGCGCTCATACTTCCGCCGCTGCAGGCGCTTCGGCAGGCCGCCTTCGACCACGAGCGTGGCCAGCAGCGTGAACGTGTACAACGCCGATCCGACGCCGGCGAACAGGAGCGCGACCGTGAACACCTGGCCGCGCGGTGAGAAGGACGGCAGATCGACGGTCGTGATGCCGAGGATCGTGACGTAGAACCCGTGCCAGAACGACCAGCCTTCGATGAGGTGGTATCCGATCGTCCCGCCGACCACCACCAAAAGCAGAAGGGCGACCGCAAAGCCCGGCCCCTGCGGCCTGAGCCAATGGTCGCCCTTGTCTTTCTTGACGCGCTCGGCCATCGAGCCGAATCTATCGGCGCCTGGTGCCGCCGGCGGCCGCCAGCGCTTCGTCCCGTTTGCGCACTTCGCTGTGACGGAAGCCGTACGAAAAATACAGAACGATGCCGATGGCCATCCAGACGATGAGCCGCACCCACGTTTCCCACGGGAGGCCGGCCATCAGGCCGAGACACACCACCACGGCGAGAATCGGCACGAACGGCACCCACGGCGTCCGGAACGGACGCTCGAGCTCCGGACGCTGATAGCGCAGGAAGATGACGCCGAGCGACACGATCACGAACGCCATCAACGTACCGATGCTGACCAGCTCGCCAAGCGCGCCGATCGGCGTGAAGCCGGAGGCGATGGCGACGATCACGCCGGTGATGATGCTGGTGATGTGCGGCGTCCGGAACTTCGGATGGATCTTCTTCGCGAACGGCGGCAGCAGTCCATCGTGTGCCATCGAGTAGAAGATGCGCGGCTGCGCCATCATCATGACCACCATCACCGAGCTGAGCCCCGCGATCGCGCCCAGCTCGACGAGCATCGTCATCACATGGAGAAGGCTGCTGCCGCCAGAAGCCGCTTCCGCGGCGCGAACGGCGACGACGAGAGGCGCGGCCGATCCGAGCATTTGCTTGTACGGGACGAGGCCGACCGTGACGCCCGAGACGAGGACGTAAAGAATCGTGCAGACGATCAGCGACCCGAGGATGCCGATCGGCATGTCCTTCTGTGGATTCTTCGCTTCCTGCGCCGCCACCGAGACCGCGTCGAAGCCGATGTAGGCGAAGAAAATCACGCCGGCGCCGCGCAGCACGCCGCTCCAGCCGTACTCGCCGAAGGTGCCGGTGTTGGGCGGCACGAAGGGATGCCAGTTGGCCGTGTTGACGAACGCCGCGCCGCCGAGGATCACGATCAGCACGACGGCAACCTTGATGATGACGATCGCCGAGTTGACGTTGGCGGATTCCTTGACGCCGATCACGATGAGGATCGTCACGGCGATGGTGATCAGCACGGCGGGCAGGTTGATGATCGCGTCGGGGCTGCAGCCGGCGGCGGCGATCAGCGAGCAGGGCGCGGCCGCGAGCGACGCGGGGAAGCTGACGCCCACGAAGTCGTGGAGAAAGGCCGTGAGGTGGCCCGACCAGCCGACGGCGACGGTCGCGGCGCCGAGCGCGTACTCGAGGATCAGGTCCCAGCCGATGATCCACGCGACGAACTCGCCGAGGGTCGCGTAGCCATAGGTGTACGCCGATCCGGCAATCGGCACCGTGGACGCGAACTCGGAATAGCACAGCCCGGCGAGCCCGGAGGCGGTGCCGGCGAGGATCATCGAGAACACGATGGCGGGGCCGGCGTATTGCGCCGCAGCCTGACCCGTCAGCACGAAGATCCCGGTGCCGATGATCGCGCCGATGCCCAGCGTGATCAGGTTGACCGGACCGAGCACGCGCTTGAGCGAATGCTCACCGGTATCGGCGGCTTCCGCCTTGAGTTGCTCGATCGATTTCGTTGCGAAAATCGACATTCAGGTTGTCCTCGGTGAAAAGGGTCGGCGAGCGGAATTATACATGCTAAGGGCTCCGGGCTCGGGCCTCACGGGTAAGGGGTCAGGGGTCAAGCGGTCGGGCCTCAGGGCTCTCAGGGCTCAAAGCTCGCAGGTCAGAGTTGTGCGTGGCAAACGGCTCATGCTCGGCCCCCATAGCATTAGCCATTAGCCATAAGGCGCTTCCAGGATTTCAGGCGAGCGCGCGCACGTACTGGCGCACGCGTCCCTCGGGGTCGCCGCCGCTGAGCAGGTCGCCGATGACCGCCACCGATGTCGCTCCGGCGGCGAGGACGCTCGGGGCGCTCTCGAGAGTGATCCCGCCAATCGCGACCAACGGCAGCCCTCGCGCCGCGGCGACGGAGGACGCCGCGCGTACGCGCTCGATGCCGATGGCGTCGTAGCCGGTCGCCTTCGAGTTCGTGGCGAACACCGGGCCGATCGCCACATAGCTCACCGGTACGCCGCACGCTGCATCCAATTGCGCTGAGGTGTGCGTCGACAGCCCGACGATGGCTTGGTCGCCGACAATGCGGCGTACGAGAGCAGGCGCGAGATCGTCCTGGCCGACATGGATGCCGTCGGCGCCGGACAGTTGGCCGATATCGGCGCGGTCGTTCACGATCACCATGCCGCCGGCACCACGTGCGAGCGCGACCACGGCCGACGCGGTGTCGAGGAACAAGGCGCCGGACGCCGCCTTCGCGCGCACCTGCAGCAGGCGCGCCCCGCCGGCCAGAAACGCCTTCGCCAGATCGATCGGGTCCCACGCGGCGCACGCGGCGGCCTCGAGATCGAGGATCGCCATCAGGGAAGGGATTCGGGACTCGGGATTCGGGATTCGCACGTGAAACTGGGGCCTGGGGACTAGAGGCTCGGATCAGTGGGCAGGGACTGAAGCAACTCGGATTGGGATTCTCGAATCCCAATTCCGAATCCCGAATCCCTTCTGCTCAGACTGCCTCGGCGAGGCGATTCGTGTTCGGACGCGCGAGAAAGCGCTCCATGAACGAGGTGCTCAGCTTGCCTGCCACGAAATCGCCGTCCACGAGAATCCGCAGGTGCATCGGGATGTTCGTCTTGATGCCTTCGATGACCGTCATCTCCAGCGTGCGCTTCATGCGCGCGATGGCCTCCTGCCGGTCGCGGCCATGGACGATGATCTTGGCGATCATCGAGTCGTAGTACGGCGAGATCGTGCAGTCCGAGTGCGCGAAGGTCTCGACGCGGACGCCGGGACCGCCCGGCACGCTGAACACGTGAATCAGCCCCGGCGAGGGGACGAACGTGTCGGGATCCTCCGCGTTGATGCGGCACTCGATCGAATGGCCCGTGAACGTGATCTCGCCCTGTTTGTGCGACATCCGCTCGCCGGCGGCAATGCGGATCTGCTCTTTCACGATGTCGACGCCGGTGACCATCTCGGTGACCGGATGCTCCACTTGCAGCCGTGTGTTGGCTTCCATGAAGTAGAAACGCCCGTCCGGATCCATCAGGAACTCGAACGTGCCGGCATTCGTGTATTGCACCGCCTTGGCGGCGTCGATCACGATACCGCCCATCTTGCGGCGCATCTTGTCGCTCAAGGCCGGCGACGGCGACTCCTCGATCAGCTTCTGGTGCCGGCGCTGGATCGAGCACTCGCGCTCGCCGAGGTGGATCACGCTGCCGTGGTGATCGCCGAGGATTTGAAACTCGATGTGACGCGGCGACTCGACGTACTTCTCGATGTAGACGTCGCCCACGCCGAACGCCGCTTCCGCCTCGCGCTGCGCCGTCTTCACGGCGTGCGACAGCTCACCCGCCGCGCGCACGACGCGCATGCCGCGGCCCCCGCCGCCGGCGGTCGCCTTCACAATCACCGGAAAACCGATGTCCTTCGCCAGCTTCAGCGCCTTCTCTTCGCTCTCGATCGGTCCCTCGCTGCCCGGCAGAATCGGCACGCCCGCCTTCTTCATCACGCGGCGCGCGCGTGCCTTGTCGCCCATCAACCGGATGACCTGCGGATCGGGTCCGATGAAGCGGATGTGGCAGGCCTCGCAGACCTCCGCCAGGTACGCGCTCTCGGAGAGAAATCCATAGCCGGGATGGATCGCGTCGGCGCCGGTGATCTCGGCGGCGCTGATAACGGCGGGCACGTTCAGATAACTGTCGGCACTACGTGCCGGACCGATGCACACGTCCTCGTCGGCGAAGCGCACGTGCAGCGAATTCTCGTCGGCTTCGGAGTACACCGCCACCGTCTTGATGCCGAGCTCCCGGCACGCGAAGATCACGCGGAGCGCGACCTCTCCGCGATTGGCGATCAGGATTTTCTTGAACATGAATATCGTAGCGGCCGGTGGTCAGTGGTCAGACTGTCCACTGACGACTGTCCACTGACTACTTCGTCTTGATGGCAAACAGACGCTCGCCGTACTGGACCGGCTGACCGTTCTCGACATAGACGTTCACGATCTCGCCGTCGTACTCGGAATCGATCTCGTTCATCAACTTCATCGCTTCGATGATGCAGAGCACCTGCCCCTTTTTGACCGTCGTGCCAATCTCGACGAAGTCGGGCGCGCCCGGTTCCGGTGCGCGATAGAACGTCCCGACGATCGGAGACTTGACGACCGCGAGCTCGATATCCACATCGACCGCCTCGGACGGCGGCGCCACCGCGGCCGTCGCCGACGCGTGCGGCGGCGGACCGGCTGCCGCAGACGCGGCCGGCGCCGGTGCCCCTCCGACCGCGAGCGGCACGGCCGCTACGACGCCGGTCGCCGGGTCCTTCCGGATCTTGAGGCGCAAGCCCTCGTGCTCGATTTCGAACTCTGACAAGTCGTGCTCGCGCACGAGGTCGAGGATCTGTTTCAGTTGGTCGAGGTCCATCAATGTGCGATCAAACAATTTGAGAATTTGAGAATCTGAGAATCTGGGAATGTGAGGCTTTGAAAAGCTGTTTCAACTCTCACATCCTGAGATTTCACAAAGTCTCAAATTTCGATGAGCTCCGTGGTGACGTCGGTCAGCACCTCCACCCCAGTGTCGGTGATGAGCACATCGTCTTCAATCCGCACACCGCCCCAGCCTGGGAGGTACGCGCCCGGCTCGATTGTGAAAACCATCCCTGGCTCGACGCGCTCGTCCCGGGTGTCCACGTCGGGACGTCGCCGGGTAATCCGTGGATCCTCGTGCACTTCGAGTCCGAGGCCGTGTCCCGTCCCGTGGCCGAACGCCTCGGCGAGACCGTAGAGCGCCAAGGTGTCGCGCGCCGCCGCGTCGATCTCGAATCGCGACACCGACGGACGAGCCGCGGCGATCGCCTGGTTGCGTGCGTCGAGCACCGCGCCGTAGACCTCGCGCGCCCGCTCGCTTGGCCGACCCACCGATACCGTTCGGGTGAGGTCGACGCAGTATGAGGCGTAGACCCCGCCAAAGTCCAGCACCACGAGGTCGCCTTCGCTCAATATTCGCTCTCCGGGGTGTGCATGCGGCAGCGCGCCGTTCGGTCCGCTCGCCACAATCGTATCAAAGGCCGAGCGCTCGAAGCCGGTCCGGCGAACGGTCGAGTCGATGAAGAGGGCGACATCACGCTCGCTCTGCCCGCGACGAATCCCGCCCAATATCTCGCGCGCGGCGACCGACAACCTCCGCGCAGCTTCCCGCAGAATCTCGATCTCACCAATATCCTTGCGCGAGCGTTGCCGCTCGATCAGCCCCTCGGTCGACTCCAGGGCTCGAGGCGCGCCGTCGGCCGGCGCGAGAGTCTCGAGCAGCCACTCATATCGATTCACCGTGATGTGCGCCGCCTCGATGCCGATTCGACCCGGCAGCGTGTCCAGCAGCGCCGCAAGCGCCGCATCGTACGAGCCTTGGATGACGACCAGATCGAGCGCCGGACACGCGCCGGAGCTCGCCTGCCCCTCCGTGACAACGGTGACGTATCGAAAATCGGTGAGGAAGTGCAGCCGCTCGCGCGTCAGGACGACCGTCGCGGCGCTGCCGGTAAAGTTGGTCAGGTACAGGATGTTTGGCAGCGAGGTCACGACGAGCGCGTCGATCCCCCGCTCCGCCATCGCCGATCGGACGGCGTCGTGTCTGCGTCTAAGCGCCGCGCTGGTCGCGTGCAACATGAATGGCCTCGAGCCAGTGCTCGAGCGCCGCGATCACGCGTGTGGCATGCGGATCCTGCGGATCCGGAGACCAGGCCGCCTGCTCACCTGCCGTTTCGACAGGATCGGCGAGCGGCTCGAGCCATTCGCGCGGCGCCGAGTCGCTCGATTCTACCGTGGCGCCCGATGCGACTGGATCGGCGGGCGG
>Ga0068855_100007849_pt1 | contig 12895 bp, 10 predicted proteins | sample KBSCornC52_FD_66592 | JGI IMG/M metagenome (GOLD analysis project Ga0068855, IMG submission 66592) | Corn rhizosphere microbial communities from Kellogg Biological Station, Michigan, USA - KBS Corn C5-2 | ecosystem: Host-associated > Plants > Roots > Rhizosphere > Soil ... | reverse complement strand
CCCGGTGCAGTAATGGCAGACGCTATCTGAAACAAAAATTTTGGAGACAAGCAATGCAATTCCGTTCGGCAGCTGAGCCTGCCGCAGCGGCGACGCCAACCGTAGAAGGCGTTCGCGACTGCGCACAGGCTGTGACCCCAGTGAGCGCTCACTCGCCGGTCCTCGACCAGACACCCGGCACCCCCGCGACAGACGGCTTGCATACCGTCACCGCACACTTGACTGACCGTGCTGCAAACCGTACCGGTACAGTTCCTGACACTTCCGGATTGGCCCCTGTCAGTCTGGACGACAAATACACCGCCACCGAAGGCGCCATCTATCTTTCCGGCATCCAGGCGCTGGTGCGCCTGCCGATGCTGCAGCAGATCCGCGACCGTGCGGCGGGCCTCAACACGGCCGGGTTCATTTCGGGCTATCGCGGCTCGCCCTTGGGCGGACTGGATGAAGCCCTCTGGCATGCCCAGCCGCACCTGGCCGCGCACCGCGTGAAGTTCCAGCCGGGCGTGAACGAAGACATGGCCGCCACCGCCGTCTGGGGTACGCAGCAGGTCAGGCTGATCGGTCCTTCCGACTATGACGGCGTCTATGCCATGTGGTACGGCAAGGGGCCCGGCGTGGACCGCTGCGGCGATGTGCTCAAGCACATGAACCACGCCGGCACCTCAGCCCAGGGCGGCGTGCTGCTGGTGGCCGGGGATGACCACGGCGCCTATTCCTCGACCCTGCCGCATCAGTCGGACCACATCTTCTCGGCATCGATGATCCCGATGCTCTATCCCTGCAACGTGCAGGAATACCTGGACCTGGGCCTGCATGGCTGGGCCATGTCGCGTTATTCCGGCTGCGTAGTGGGTTTCAAGGCGCTGGCAGACACGGTGGAATCGAGCGCTTCGGTGGATGCCGATCCTTTCCGCGTCGACATCCGTCTACCGACCGATTTCGTCATGCCTGCGGGCGGACTCAATGCACGGCTGTCCACCGATACCTTGGGCGTGCAGGCGCGCAAGCAGGAAGCGCTGATGCAGGATTACAAGATCTATGCCGCGCTGGCCTACGCCCGCGCCAACCGCCTCAACCGCGTGATGATCGACAGTCCCCGTGCGCGACTTGGCATCATCGCTTCAGGAAAGTCGTATCTGGATGTGCTGGAAGCCTTGTCGGAACTGGGGATCGATGAGGCCTTTGCGGCCGAGATCGGGCTGCGTCTGTTCAAGGTCTCCATGCCCTGGCCGCTGGAGCCGGATGGCGTGCGCGAATTCGCACAGGGCCTCGATGAAATCCTGGTGGTGGAAGAAAAGCGCCAGATGGTCGAATACCAGTTGAAGGAGCAACTCTACAACTGGCGCGACGATGTCCGTCCGCGCGTGATCGGCAAGTTCGACGAGAAGGGCGAATGGGTGGCGCCGCGCGGCGAATGGCTGCTGACTTCCAAGGCCGATTTCTCGGTGGCGCAGATCGCCCGCGTGATCGCCGCACGCATTGCGCGCTTCCATACCAGTGACCTGATCAAGGCGCGCCTGGCCTTCCTCGATGCCAAGGATGCGGTGCTGACCAAGGCGGTCAATACGCCGCCGCGCCCGGCTTACTATTGCTCGGGCTGTCCGCACAATACGTCCACGCGCGTGCCGGAGGGCAGCTTCGCGCTGGCCGGGATCGGCTGTCACGTCATGGCCACCGCCATCTATCCGGAATTCAACAAGCTGACCACGCACATGGGCGGCGAGGGCGCGCCCTGGATCGGGCAAGCGCCCTTCTCCAAGGTGCCACACGTATTCGCCAACCTGGGCGATGGCACTTATTTCCATTCGGGCTATCTCGCCATTCGCGCCGCCGTGGCCGCGCGGGTCAACATGACCTACAAAATCCTGTACAACGATGCCGTGGCCATGACGGGCGGGCAGCCCGTGGACGGCACGGTCTCGGTGCCGATGATCGCGCAGCAGATGGCGGCCGAAGGCGTGCAGCGCATCGCGCTGGTCTCGGAGGACATCGGCCGCTACGCCGACCGCAACGGTTTGCCGGCGGCGGTGAGCCTGCATGACCGCAAGGAGATGGATGCCGTGCAGCGCGAGCTGCGCGAGGTTCTTGGTGTGAGCGTCATCATCTACGACCAGACCTGCGCCGCCGAAAAGCGCCGCCGCCGCAAGAAGGGAGAATTCCCTGACCCCAACGAACGGCTCTTCATCAATGCGGCCGTATGCGAGGGCTGCGGCGATTGTGGGTTGCAGTCCAACTGCACCTCGATCCTGCCGCTGGAGACGGAGCTGGGCCGCAAGCGCGTCATCGACCAGTCTTCCTGCAACAAGGATTACTCCTGCGTGAAGGGCTTCTGCCCCAGCTTCGTCACCGTGACCGGCGGGCAGTTGAAGAAGTCGCGCACCGGCGTCCACAAGAAAGGCGCGGCCGACGATTTCGGCGCGCTGCCCGAACCGGCCATCCCGTCTTGCGAGACGCCGTTCAACATCCTCATCAACGGCATCGGCGGCACCGGGGTCATCACCATCGGCGCACTCATGGGCATGGCCGCGCATCTGGAAGGCAAGGGCGCGTCCGTGCTGGACATGACCGGCATGTCGCAGAAGAACGGTTCCGTGACCTCGCACGTGCGCATCGCTGCACGGCGCGACACCATCCGCGCGCAGCGCATCGCCACCGGGGAAGCTGACCTGGTGCTGGGATGCGACATGCTTACGGCGGGCGCTTTCGATGCCATTTCCAAGATGCGCCCCGGCCGCACGCGGGCGGTGGTCAACCTGCATCAGCAGCCGCCGGGCCAGTTCGCCAAAAATCCTGACTGGCAGTTTCCGTTCGAGGAGGTCAAGGCGCTGATCCTGGAATCGGTCGACCAGCAGGCCGACTTCATCGATGCGACACGCCTGGCCACGGCCCTGATGGGCGACGCCATCGCCACCAATCTCTTCATGCTGGGCTATGCCTGGCAGCGCGGTGAACTGCCCTTGAGCGAAGCCGCGCTGCTGCGTGCGATTGAACTCAATGGCGTGGCGGTCGAAGCCAACCAGACCGCTTTCCGCTGGGGCCGCCGTGCCGCAGTCGACCTGCGCCGCGTGGAGCAGATCGCGGTGCCGGCCCAGCCGGTGGTGGTGCATCTGCCGCAGTCACTGGACCAACTGATCAAGCGCCGGGTGGCCTTGCTGACCGAGTATCAGGATGCCTCCTACGCCGCCCAATTCGCCGAAGTGGTTGCGGCCGTGCGTGCCGCCGAAGCGCCGCTGGGCAGCGACAAGCTGACCTTGGCCGTCGCCCGCAATCTCTCGCGCCTGATGGCTTACAAGGATGAATACGAGGTGGCGCGGCTCTACACTAACGGCCAGTTCCAGAAGGACCTGGCGCAGCAGTTCGAGGGCGATTTCACCCTCAGCTTCAACCTGGCACCGCCGATCTTTGCGCGCAAGGATGGACAGGGGCGATTGGTGAAGGCGCGCTATGGCAGCTGGATGATGACGGCCTTCAAGCTGCTGGCGCGCTGCAAGGGGCTGCGCGGCGGTGTCTTCGATTTCTTCGGGCGTACCGCAGAACGGCGCATGGAGCGGACGCTCATCGTGCAATATCGCCAGATGGTGCTGGCGTTGCTGCCCGCATTGACGGCGGACAATCTGGCCGAGGCCATCGCCCTGGCGCAGTTGCCGGAACAGGTGCGCGGTTTCGGTCATGTCAAGGAGCAGGCGGTACAGGCCATGCAGGGGCGGCAGGCGGAATTGCTGGCAGCGTTCGCGCAAGCAGGCAATAAGCCCGCCCCGAGTGCAACACCGGCCGCGGCCTGACCGGTCCTGACAGCTTCGGCATCGAGATCCGCCAATGTCGCGCCGGTGACAACTGTCCGGCGCGAATTCCATTAAGCTTGGGCGCAAAGCGGGAGGCCAAGTGCCCAACCCGCATTGCCTGGCAAAAACAACGAACAGGAGACAAGCATGGATTTTGAACTCAACGAAGACCAGCTGGCCTTCCAGCAAAGCGCGCGCGATTTCGCTGCGCGCGCTATGGCTCCCTTCGCCGCCAAGTGGGACGAAGAGGCGCACTTCCCGCTGGACGTGATCGCCAAGGCTGGCGAACTGGGCTTCTGCGGCCTCTATACCCCGGAAGAGATGGGCGGCCTGGGCCTCTCGCGCCTGGATGCCACGGTGGTCTTCGAGGAGCTGGCGCGCGCCTGTACCTCGACGGCGGCCTATCTCACCATCCACAACATGGTCAGCTGGATGGTCGCCACCTGGGGCCATGCAGCACTGAAGGAAGAATGGTGCGAGCAACTGGCCGCCGGCCAGAAGATCGGCTCCTATTGCCTCACCGAGCCAGGCTCAGGATCGGATGCCGCCTCGCTCAAGACCACGGCGCGCCGGGTCGATGATTTTTACCTCATCAACGGTTCCAAGGCCTTCATCTCGGGCGCGGGCAGCACCGACCTGCTGGTGGTGATGGCCCGCACCGGCGGCCCCGGCGCGCGCGGCGTCTCGGCCATCGCGGTGCCGGGCGATACCCCGGGCATCAGCTACGGCAAGAAGGAAAGCAAGATGGGCTGGAACAGCCAGCCCACGCGCACCATCAGCTTCGACAACGTCAAGGTGCCGGTAGGCAACCTGCTGGGCGAGGAGGGCGAGGGCTTCGTCTTCGCCATGAAGGGGCTCGATGGCGGCCGCATCAACATCGCCACCTGCTCGGTGGGGGCGGCGCAGGCGGCGCTGGATGCGGCGCACGTCTACATGAAGGAACGCAAGCAGTTCGGCCGTCCGATTGCCGACTTCCAGGCCCTGCAATTCAAGCTGGCCGACATGCAGACCGAACTGGTGGCCGCACGCCAGATGGTGCGGCTGGCGGCGGCCAAGCTGGATGCTGGCTCGCCCGAAGCCACCACCTATTGCGCCATGGCCAAGCGGCTGGCGACCGATCTGGGTTTCCGCGTCTGCAATGAGGCGCTGCAATTGCACGGCGGCTATGGCTACATCCGCGAATATCCGCTGGAACGCTATTTCCGCGACGTGCGGGTGCACCAGATCCTGGAAGGCACCAATGAAATCATGCGCGTCATCATCTCGCGCAACCTGCTCGGCCGCGACACGCTGGACGACATCCGCTGAACCCTCACGAGGAAATGCATGAGCACCTACACCAACCTGAAGCTGGAAAAATGCGGCCATACCGCCGTGCTGACCCTGTCCAATCCACCGGCCAATACCTGGACCCGTGAAGCCCTGGCCGACCTCACGCGCCTGGTCAAGGACCTCAACGCCGACCGTGAGATCTACACCCTGGTCGTGACCGGCGAGGGAGAAAAATTCTTTTCCGCCGGCGCCGATCTCAAGCTCTTCGCCGATGGCGACAAGGCCATGGCACGCGAGATGGCGCGCCGCTTCGGGGAAGCCTTCGAGACCTTGTCGGGCTTCCGGGGCGTTTCGATTGCGGCCATCAATGGCTACGCCATGGGCGGTGGCCTGGAGTGCGCCCTGGCCTGCGACATCCGCATCGCCGAAGAGCAGGCCCAGATGGCCTTGCCCGAAGCCGCCGTGGGCTTGCTGCCCTGCGCGGGTGGCACGCAGAACCTGCCGTGGCTGGTCGGTGAAGGCTGGGCCAAGCGCATGATCCTGTGCGGCGAACGCGTCAATGCCGAGACCGCGCTGCGCATCGGCCTGGTGGAAGAGGTGGTGCCCAAGGGCCAGGCGCGCGAACGCGCGCTGGCGCTGGCCTTGCAGGCAGAGAAGCAGAGCCCGTCGTCTGTTGCGGCCAGCAAGCAGCTGATCCAGGGGGCGCGTCACAATCCGCTTGGCACCATCCTTCAAACCGAACGCGAACTCTTCGTCGATCTCTTCGATACCCAGGACCAGAAGGAGGGCGTCAATGCCTTCCTCGAAAAGCGCGCTCCGAGCTGGAAAAACGCCTGAACGTTTCGGCACATGGCCTGACGTTTTCTGCACCATGACCTGTTTTTGACGCGGCAAATGCGGCGTCGGAGCGGGCGTGGTGCGATAGCCTTGGGCTAGACTGGCAGCCTTGATCCACGTGATCCACGTGATCCACGTGATCCACGTGATCCACGTGATCCACGTGATCCATTTGATCCATCCGGTCCCGTCGAGGCTTTCCATGTCATCACGTATTGCCGCGTTTCTGTTCACCCTGCTGGCGTTGTCCTGCCTCCCCGTTGCGGCGGGGGCTTCCGAACTGTCGGACAAATTGTCCCAGCCCGATCATGTCCTGATCATGCGTCACGCACGTGCGCCGGGCATCGGCGATCCCGCAGGGTTCACGCTCAATGACTGCGCCACGCAACGCAATCTCAACGATGAAGGCCGCGAACAGGCGCGCAAGATCGGCAACTGGCTGCGGCAGCAGGGCATCAGCCGCGCCATCGTCGCCAGCAGCCCATGGTGCCGCACGAAGGAGACTGCCAGCTTGCTGGGTTTTGGCACGCCTGAGGTGCAGGATGGCCTGGCCTCCTTCTTCAACGACGCGGCCCAGGGCGAGACCGCCAACCAGCGACTGGAGCAGTACCTGCGCACGGCCTTGCCGGGCAAGGGCAGCCGGGCGCTGATCCTGGTCACGCATGACGTGAACATCGGACGCTGGACCGGTGAAAGCGTGGCCTCCGGCGAAATGGTACTGGTGCGGGTCGATGCCAGCGGCAAGCCCCTATCGCACAAGGTCTACGCCCGGCCCGACTGATCCGCCGGGCTTCGCGAAGCACAACGGACGCCGCAGCGCTGCATGCCCTGCGGCGTTTTGTGTTAACGTGACCGGCTTCGTCGTCACGTCCGCCTGCGCCCATGTCCATCGTCTACCGTACCGACCTTCGCCTGACCGCCGATCAGTTCATCGACATTCTTTCCCGTACTTCGCTGGGCCCGCGCCGTCCGCTCGACGACCGCGAATGCATGGAGGCCATGGTCACTCATGCCAGCCTGACCGCGACCGCCTGGGATGGCGAATTGTTGGTCGGCGTGGCGCGCTGCGTCACCGATTTCGTCTATGCCTGCTACATGTCGGAGCTGGCCGTCGATGAGCAGTACCAGCGCCGGGGCATCGGCAAGGAACTGATCCGCGCCGCCCGCAGCCGCCTCGGTCCACGCTGTCGCCTGCGCTTGCTGGCCGCCCCCGATGCCACTGACTACTACAGTCATATCGGTTTCGCCCACAGCCCCCGCTGCTGGGAGCTGACGCCCGGAAATGAACTTAAATAACGGTATAAATCATTTATAAAGAATTGCCATGATCGAGATTCAAGTCTATCGCCCGGAACACGCAAAGGGCGTGGTCGAGGTCATCCTGCCCATCCAGCAGGAAGAGTTCGGTATTCCCATCACGCTGGAAGGGCAGCCCGACCTGAAGGATATTGCCGGTTTCTACCAGAAGGGCCACGGCAATTTCTGGGTGGCGGTTGATGGCGGCAAGGTGGTCGGCACCATTTCCCTGCTCGATATCGGCAACGCCCAGGTGGCGCTGCGCAAGATGTTCGTGGCGGCCAGCCATCGCGGCAAGGAGCACGGCACTGCCGCGCGCCTGCTGGAAGGGGCCATCGCCTGGGCGCGTGCGCAGGGCGTGCGCCAGATTTTCCTGGGCACCACGGACAAGTTCCTGGCGGCGCATCGCTTCTACGAGAAAAACGGTTTCCGGCTCATCGAGAAGAGCACGCTGCCGCCTGCCTTCCCGGTGATGGTGGTCGATACCCGCTTCTACGCACTGGATTGCTGAAGCGCTTGCGGCGTCACAGCCGACGCTGGCTGTCGACCCCGAAATAGAACCATTCATTGCCCGGCAAGGCGCGCGGATTGGGGAAGACGATGTAGCCGTCGCCCGGGGCCAGCACTGCCTGGCCGTCGTGCCGGTGGCCGATCACTTCACCCTGCTGCACGCGGTCGAAACTGGACCATTCCCGGGTGAAGCTGTCTCCCGCATGCTCCATGTCGATCACGTCCACCAGGCGGATCAGCTGGATCTCCGCCACCGGCGGCTGCAGGGGCGCATCGATCATGCCGTGCAGCACCAGCGTCTGAAGGATGGCGCGATAGGCGACTTCCGGCGCTTGCGGATCATCGTGCTGGCCGCATTCCAGGGTCACGCCGTATAAGCCCTTGCTGCGCGCGTATTCGGTGGTGCCCACGCCATATTGCCGGTCCAGCAGGTCGGGCGAGACCGCATGGCCTTGCTGGCGGCGGCGTTCCACCCCGCGCACATAGGCCCCCATCCATCCTTCCACCACGCGCTGGCAGCCCAGGTGCGCGACCATGCGTGCTTCGGCGGCGGCATGTGCGAAGGGTTCGACCTCGCCGTCATTGTCTTCCGGGCCGAGCATGGCGAAGGGCATGCCGCCGGTATGGAAGGAATGCAGGTCGAGCAGGATCTCGTGTTCATCGATCCACGGACACAGCACGTTGCAGAGCTGGTCCTCGAAGTTGGCGGGGGCCGGATGCGGGCGCAGGTTGCGGTTCAGGTTGCGGTCACCCTGGCGTTGCTGTTTTTCATAGGCCAGCGGATTGGTCACCGGCACCAGCGTCAGCAGACCGCGCTGCAGGCGCAGTTGCCCGCTGTCGAGTTCACGCTGCAGGCGGGTGATGGCCTGGGTGCCGCAGGTTTCATTGCCGTGCACGGCACCGAGGATCAGCAGGCGCGGGCCGGGCGTGAAGGCCGCATATTGCAGCCTGCGCAGGGAAGAAGGAAGGGAATCGGACGTCATCGGGTGGCATGTACAGGAAGCAGAAAGGGCAACGATACCCCGGTTCGGGCGGCGCTGCCAGTCGCCGCTGCCGGGATCAGCGCAGCAGCTCCTGCCAGCCGGGTGTAACGGCAGTCGCCACGGCGTCGTGCGCATGCAGGCTTTCGAAGTGCGACACACGGACGGAGCAGGCAGCAAAGCGCGCTTCCAGTGCTTGCCGCAGTCGGCGCGCAGCATCCTCCACGTACATCAGGTTGGCCCCATTGGCCAGCGCAAAGGCCTGCTCATCCGCGCGCCGCACGGCTGTCTGCACGGCCGTGCCCAGTGCGGCTTCGGCGGTATCGATCAATTCCAACAGCGGGAACTGCGCGGCATCGCCGGTGATGGCAATGCTGAGCTCCGCTTCGCTGCGCTGACTGTGCGGTGTGGCCAGACTCGCATGGCGGGCGAGCCAGCCCAGCGCGGCATCGCGGCCGATGGCCTCGTGCTGCGCGAAGTCGGCGGCAAAGGCATCCTGCAGGGCCTGTCGCGACAGGGCGGCCGAGCAGGGGCAGGTGGAGGAATAGGCGATGCGCACCTGCAAGCGGATCTCCAGCGTGGAATCGCGCAATTGCGCCGTCAGCGTGACCGGATAGCTTTTCCATCCAGCCAGCTCCGGCGTGACCAGCGCGGCCCGCTGCTGCAGCAAGGCGAAATCCAGTCGCAGCAAGGCGGCGCGTGACTGGCAATCGGCGTGGCTCTCGCGCATCTGGCGCAGCAGTTCATGCGCGGCTGTGGGCGTGAGGCGCGATCTGCTTGCGAAGGCATCCAGCAGCAGGTACAGCCGCGACATGTGGATGCCCTTGGCCTGCGGATCAGGCAGGTCCACCGCCACTTCGGCGCTGGCCGGGAGTTGCGTGCCGTCCGACAGCCGCAGCGGCAGGGCGATGCCGCACATGCCTACCCATTGCAGGGGCAGGGCGATGCTGGCGGGTTCATCGCGGGCGACGTCGGGCAGGGAATTGCGCTTGCTGATGAGGGGCATGCAGCTCACTCCCAGCCGGGGAAGGGATCGGCCATGCGCGCCCAGCCCATCGGACCTTGCGCCATCTCGGCATCGGTCAGCAGGCAGGCTTCCAGTTTGGCTGTCAATGCGGCCTGATCCATGTCCATGCCGATGAGCACCAGTTCCTGGCGGGCATCGCCGACGTTGTCATCCCATTGTTCGAGGATGAAATCGATGGACTCCTGATCCTGCGGCCACTTCTCGCGCGGCACGGCGGCCCACCATTTGCCGGCCAGTCCGTGGCGGCAGACGGCACCGGCCTGCGACCACGACCCCGCATGCGCCGGGCGGGTGGCGAGCCAGAAGAAACCCTTGGAGCGCACCACGCCCGGCCATTCGCTGTTGACCAGATCGTGGAAGCGCTGCGGATGCATGGGACGGCGCGCGCGCCAGGCGAAGCTGGTAATGCCGTACTGTTCGGTCTCCGGGACGTGCTCGCCACGCAGTTCCTGCAACCAGCCAGGGGCCTGGCTGGCTTGTTCGAAATCGAACAGGCCGGTGTTGAGGACCTGGTCCAGCGCGACCTTGCCAAACTCCGACGTGACGATGCGCGCACGCGGATTGAGCTTGTGCAGGATGGCGTGCAGGCGCTCCAGGTCAAGCGGCGAGACCAGGTCCAGCTTGTTGAGCACGATCACGTCGCAGAACTCGATCTGCTCGATCAGCAGGTCGACCACGGTACGGCTGTCTTCCTCGCCCATGGATTCGCCGCGTTCCTGCAGGCTGTCCTGGGAGCTGTAGTCCTTCAGGAAATTGAAGGCGTCCACCACCGTGACCATGGTGTCCAGCCGCGCCACATCGGCCAGGCTGGCCCCCTCTTCATCGGTAAAAGTAAACGTCTCGGCCACCGGCAGCGGTTCGGAAATGCCGGTCGATTCGATCACCAGCTGGTCGAAACGGCGCTCGCGGGCCAGCTTGCGCACTTCCATCAGCAGGTCTTCGCGCAGGGTGCAGCAGATGCAGCCATTGCTCATTTCCACCAGTTTTTCTTCCGTGCGCGACAGATCCGCACCGCCATCGCGCACCAGCGCGGCATCGATGTTGACCTCCGACATGTCATTGACGATCACCGCTACGCGCCGGCCTTCGCGGTTGTGCAGGATGTGGTTGAGCAGGGTGGTCTTGCCGGCACCGAGGAAACCGGAGAGGACCGTCACAGGAAGCCGGCGGTCGCCGGGCTGGCGTTGGAGGGAGGTCATGGCGAGTGTGAAATCAGCGTAAGAGTGGAGGAGCAATCGATCCCATCAGCGAAACTGATGACAGATTTTTCGAGATAAATGCAACTGAGTTGCGAATATCTCATAAATGCAACCGTGTTGCAAATAGTGGGTGCGGTATCCACGCTTGTCACGCGTCTGAAAGAGGGGTTGCCAGTAGCCGTCCACGGGTAGGAAAGTCCGGCTTGTGCTAGCATGGCGCCTCGCAACAAGGAGGTTTCATCACATGTCCCAGATCTTCCCGTACAAGGGAAACGCCGTCATCCCGGAGATCAAGAAGCTCGACAACGGCAAATTCATGGCTTGCTTCGTGATTCACGAAGGCAAGGATGGCAGCGGCAAGCTGCGCTACCAGCGCAAGGCGCCCACCAATGAATTCGATACCGAAGACGAGGCGATCGCCTACATCCTCGATTTTTCGGGCGACTGGATCGACGAAAATCCCATGTGATCCCGCCGTGCGCCGTTACCACGGTGCCGCAGGTCACAGGGCAGGAAGAGCCGCACGGAGAATGTTCCGTCGGCTCTTTTTCATTGGGGCTGCGACAAATTGCCACATTCGCAGGGACGGCCGCACGGCCTACAATCGCGAGCCTGTTTCCGTTTCCGGCGCTCCCCGCCCGCAGCCATGACCACCTCCTTCCAGCCCGCCGGCGATGGCACCGCCAACGCCGCCAGCTTGACCGTTCGTACCGGCGATAGCCATCGCTCTGCCTTGCATGCCGTGCTGCTGCGCCTGCATTTCTACATCGGCCTGTTCGTCGGCCCCTTCATCCTGGTGGCGGCGCTGACCGGTACGCTGTACGTACTGACCCCGCAGATCGAATCGCATCTTTACGCCTCGCAGCTCACCAACCAGAGCCGGGGCGAGGCCCGGCCGCTGGCCGAACAGGTGACCGCCGCGCAGGCCTTCCTGGGTCCGCAGGCGCGCCTGTTCGCAGTGCGCCCGGCCAAGGCGCAGGGATGGAATACCCGCGTCATGTTCACCCAGCCCGGCCTGGGCGACTCGGAAAGCCGGGCCATCTTCGTGGATCCGGTCAGCCTGCAGGTCAAGGGCGACCTCATCGTCTATGGCACCAGCGGCGTGCTGCCTTTGCGTACCACGCTGGATTACCTGCACCGCAACCTGATGCTGGGCGACTTCGGCCGCAACTACAGCGAACTGGCCGCTTCCTGGCTGTGGCTGGGGGCCTTGGGCGGGGTGTGGCTGTGGTGGCGCGCTCGCCAGCGCCGCGCTGGCAGTACGGTGCGTGCGCCGCGTCCCATGAACGCGCGCCGGCTGCATGCGCTCGTAGGGCTGTGGATCGTGTTGGGGTTGGTGTTTTTCTCGGCTACCGGCCTGACCTGGTCACGCTGGGCCGGTGAGCGCGTCAGCCAGATGCGCACGCAGCTGGGCTGGATCACGCCCTCGGTCTCGACGCAATTGCAGGCCGGTGCCCCGGCCATGTCCATGGGTGAACACGCCGATCACATGGGCGCACATGGCATGCAGATGCCCATGCCGGAGGCCAGCGATCCGGCCCGTTTCGACATGGTGCAGCAGATCGCCCGCGCTGGCGGCATTGATGCTGCCGAGATCGAGATCCGCCCGCCGCGCGCGGCCCAGCAGGCGTGGGTGGTGCGGGAGGTGGATCGCTCCTGGCCAACCCAGGTCGATACGGTGGCCATCGATGCCGACCGCATGGCCATTACCAGCCGTGCCGATTTCGCTGATTTTCCGCTGATCGCCAAGCTGATCCGCTGGGGCGTGGATGCGCACATGGGGGTGCTGTTTGGCGTCGCGAATCAGATCCTGATGGCTCTCTTCGGGGTGGCCCTCACCGGGCTCATCGTGCTGGGCTACGTGATGTGGTGGCGACGCCGCCCGGCGGCGGGTGCCAGCCTGGCCCCGTTGACGCAGGCGGTGATGCGCCTGCCCCCCCTGCAACGCCTGACGCTGGCGCTGCTGGCCCTGCTGCTGGGCTGGAGCCT
>Ga0068855_100007847_pt1 | contig 12897 bp, 15 predicted proteins | sample KBSCornC52_FD_66592 | JGI IMG/M metagenome (GOLD analysis project Ga0068855, IMG submission 66592) | Corn rhizosphere microbial communities from Kellogg Biological Station, Michigan, USA - KBS Corn C5-2 | ecosystem: Host-associated > Plants > Roots > Rhizosphere > Soil ... | reverse complement strand
ATTCTTGTCTTGCGCACTTTTTATTTGAATCCATTCTGGTAACGGTTTTCCAAATTCTTCGGCCACTTCCGTAGAAGTGGTGACCGTCCCAAATAGCTTTTGTAAGAGCAGCAAGTTATCAATCTTATCCAAAAGGATAAAGCAGCTGGCATCTGCGATAACTGCACTATAATTTCGAAGCATCGTTGATCACGTCTTCGATCGAGTAATTGATGATGGAAACGCCGTAGTCGGCCAGGATCTCCGCAAATGTGGTCTTTGACAGGTTGGCCAATTCAGCAGCTTGTCCTAAAGATAATTTGCCTGATTCGTACAACTTGGCTGCAAGGAATCGCACAGTATCCCTTAGACTCAATTCCAGCGAGTCAGGTATTTGAAGAGTGATAGTGCTCATATCATAAAAATACTAAATTTTGGTAATTATTGGCAATTTAATCTTACCCTCTTTCAACATGTTCCCTGTTTAGACCCAGGAGCTTCGTCCTGGAATCAGTGCGCTGGGAGGGATTTTCCGGCAGCGGTACATCTTGTAACAAATAATAGTTCCGGTCTGACCATGCTATCGGATCCTTTTTATGATGTTATCCTTAAAATGGTAGGAATCATTGGAGGCCGGAGTAATGTCAACAGTGACGAGATAAATCTCGCCTGTTGGAAGCTCTTTTCTGTAAAAATTGCGCTGTTCATTACCAGGCTCTTTTGCATCGGCAGCGTCCTGATAATAGAACGGATTGCCGAGCTCGAAGCAACGTTGCCTCCCAAGCTCAGGGAGGACGTTAAGGTTTCTGATCATGCGGAGGGCGCCTTTTTCCATGAAGTGAAGATACCAATTTTCTGGAAGATATCATATTCGGTTGGATTACAATGGCTTTGAAAGAAATTTAAACGGCCCCTAACCCGGCGGCGGCCCTATTTATCGAGCGTGCGGATGTAAGAGCGCGGAGACTATGTTAGGATCCAACAGGAATTTTTTTCCAGTCATCGGGATTCGTTTGTTCACATCCTTCTTCGATAGCTTTTTCAATCAAGCCAGCATCATCTTTGCTCCATAATCCGACAAGATCATGAGCAGAAGGGCGTGGCTGATCTTTTGCCTTCGACTTTCTAAGTACACTTTCCAGTTCGATCAGAACCGTCTCGTTCTTCGTCTTGATCACTTCCTCGATTAAGTGCATTTTTCTAGCTTCGGAATACATAATTACCTCCTTTTCAGGGTACAAAATAAGAACTTTTTCGTTGAAGTACTATTATTATGAAATCCGTTAGTAAACGGATAAAGCAATTTGGATAGGCGATATCTGCCCTATAATTTCGAAGAATCGTTAATGACGTCTTGAATAGAGTAATTGATGATGGAAACACCATAGTCGACCAGGATCTCTGCAAATGCGATTTTTGGCAGATCGGCCAGTTCAGCAGCTTGGCCCAAAGATAGCCTGCCTGATTCATACAGACTATTTCAATATCTGATAGTATTTCGTCGGTCGGTTCAGCAGCCAGGATTAATTTGTTTAAATTCTTTTTCGATGGCTTGTTCAATCAAGGTAGCATCGTGTTTGTTTCCATAGGTCAGCAAGGACATGTCCAGAAGTGCGTAGTTGCTGGATACAAAATTGGAGCTTTTTTCCGAAGAAGATTTTAATCTGAATTTCATCGGCGCTGCTTATCATCTTTTGATGTCAGGTTCAATAAAGCTAAATTTAAATTCTTAATAGGGTTGAGGATTATCAGGAATTATTCTGTATGGCAATTGCAAAATTATGTGGGAAAAATTTATGGTATTGTCAACGGGAAAAACACCCTTTTTTTGAAAAAAACAAGGACGATTAGAGCAGATATCAGCGTGTACCTGCAGCGCACTTGGGAAATATTAGGTGTTCAACAAGGCGGAGTTCGAGGAAAATGAAGCAAAGCATACTATTTGTTGGCGATTGCCGTTTCTCCAAAAAACCAATCCATGAAAAGCCCATTGCAAGCTCTCTTTCTCCTGTCACTCATCCAGCCGGCCGTTGCACAGGAGACCAATACCCCGACTTACAAAGTCGTTCCCATCATTTCCAAAGAGACATTTACACTAAACAGCGGCGGCAGAGCCATGTTAGGGGGCAGATCGAGGATCGATCTGCCCGTGGAATTACCGGCAAATACCGTTGAATGGTATTACGCATTGACAACCACCCCCGAAAAGGCTCCGGCCCCAACGATTGGATTGGGGGAACAGTTGATCAAATACCTCACACCTACCGGGATAGCCGCTTCAGTAATGAGTGCCTTAGTAACACCTAATGGATCAGGAACCTGTGATGTATATCTTTTTTCCGATCAAAATAACTTGAATCTTTTCCTTGCCAAACAACCTACATTTTCCTCTGTCATGAGTGGTTCAAGACAAAACTTTAATAAAGGGGCTGTTCAAATATGGGATGTCGTCAAAGGGAGCCTTTTTCTTGGCCTGCGAAATCCGTCGGCGCTTCAGGCGGTACAGATCACGATAGAGGTTTGTGCCATCGTAAAGGAATAGTTTGTTGCTGCTTATCATGTAGCCTGGGAGGGATTTTACGGTTTCCCGTAAAGGCGACCGGTTTCCAGGCCTTACCTTTCATTTGGCTTTAGCGGATCGACCTTGATAAATTATTCGACAACAATAAACCCTAAGTGCCTTTGCAAGCTCATCGCCCATTTTTGCTTCATCGACTAACAAGAATTGTTTGGATCTTTCTTAGCCGGCTGGTGATCCTGGTCTTAAAGATACTTTTTCTGATCGTCACCGGTTTCCGGAGGCTAAAAGTGGATACAGTAACCGTAAACAATGCTTTCTTACTGGCTAATGGAGTTGTCACGATACAATGGCGCGTGCGGAATGCCCTTTGGATCCGGGTTGATCGCAAATGGATGGGTGGCCGCGGGAACCAGGTATTGGTCCTTACACCACAGGCGAGGCAGACGGTAGTGATTCAAATACAAGGCCTTTTCAGCAGTTATGAAAAGAGATTTGACATAAACCCATTGGCGAGAATAATGGTTCGGCAACCGTGTTTACCGGAATGGAAGTTATCAATAAAGGGAAGTGGTCTATATCCTGTTCTCTCGCCGGACCTGCACCGTTCGATAGGCATTGCCATTCGGCCATTCCGGCCAATTCTTCCGCCAATGCCACTTGCCATCCCGCCTATTCTCACTATTCAAACCGAAAATCAATATGAAAAGAGATTATTACATCACTCCTAGATCAAGCCAAGTAATGCGTCTGCTCTGGAAGGCGGCCGGAGGGGATCGGTATATCCTGGATCGGGCAACATTTGCCGATCAAATGAAATATATGTGCTTGGGAGGAGTGGTAAGCGCTACCGGGATCATGGCGGCGCTGGCGGGGGGATTCGCTTTTTACACCATTTTTGAACCCAAGGGAGTGGCGATCGACCAAGGTTTTAGTCTGAGTACCTGCATCCTCTCCTGTGTCTTTGGCTTCTTGTGGGGGCTGATGATCTTCAATATCGACCGGTTTATCGTGACAAGCACGGGAAAAGGGGACGGAACAGAGGCCATCACCTGGGAGGAGTTCAAAGGCGCGATTCCGCGTATCTTGATGGGAGCGATCATTGCGATGACGATCTCCAAACCAGTGGAGATTCGAATGTTCAAGACGGAGATCGACTCCAGGTTGTATGAAGAGCAGTTGAAAACTCAAAAAGAGTTTAAAAAACGTACCGCTGCGAATTTCGAAGATCAGCTAAAGACAGTCAACGACGATTTAGGTAAGCTTGGGACCGAGAGGCAAGAATTGATGGATCGTATCAAGGCTGCTGAAATCGAATACACAAGGCAGTTGAACGGAACGGCTGGTAATGGATTAAAGGGAGACGGACCGTTGGCGAAAGCGCTAAAGGCACAATTGGATAATCTCGAACAGCAAAGGATCCTTTTCGATCAAACCCATGCTGCCGAATTGAATGCTGCGCAAGCCAAACGGCAAGCTATCTTAATAGAAGAAGACAAAGCCCTGGCAGAGAATGTTACGGTAGCAAAAGGTCTCGATGGACTGCTCGAGCGGATAAAACTGGCAGATGAAATAGCAGGCTGGGGAATTTCTCTCTTTGTTACGCTCTTATTCCTGGCCATCGAGTTAACCCCCATTTTCTTCAAGCTAATGCTCGTCAAGACACCCTATGACTACTTGGAGGAGAACGTTAAAGAATTGATCAAAGCGGAAAACGGCATCGAAGTCCGGTATGACTACTATAAGGATAAAAAAGGCCAGGAGCGGCACCTGGTAATCCATCACCAGGCCGAGCGGTTGATCCACGAGAAAGTCAAGGCGGCGGAGGCACAAAAAGAACTGATCGACTACGCCGTGTTGAAATATATCGAACAGCAGAAGGGGCGAATGGACGAGCATCCCGATCAATTCATCCAACAACTTGGTGATGCCTAAGAAAGGTCTTATGTGGCCAATTGGCCCGCTTTGCAAGCTATCGGGTGAAGATACGCAAATCATTCTGCGGCCTGAAACGGATATGGAAGTGGCTCCTCAATTCGCCGCGATCGGGCTATTGGCCCTGTTGATCTTTGGACTCTCCGTGTACAGCAGTGTCCATTTCTTGGTGAACGTCCTGAACGGTGGTTATTGGATCGCTTTCGCGATCGGGCTTTTCTGGGGTTGCATGATCGCCAATATTTACTATTTGCTGCTGTTTACCGTTACGCCGCCCATGCTGAAAGGGCGGGAACGGGCAGATAAGGGCATCCGGAAAGAAGTGACGACCGAAAAGAAAATGCTTTCCCGGCTTTCGCTGGCATTTCGTCTGGCATTTGTGATCCTGCTGGCCATGGTGATCGCACAACCTTGGTTGGTAACCATCTTTGACACTTCCCGCTGGATCGACCAGGAGCGACTGCAATACAGGATGGAGTTTATCCGACTGGCAGATAGTGTTGCATCACAAGGGGACGCTCCTGGAAGCAACGGTCGGCAATGGACCGATCGCAAGGAGATCGACCGTCTTCTTTCCTCGAATAATTTCTATACCCGGAAGATCCAGCTCATCCATCGCCATTACCCTTTGTCCTGGTTCGTCACCTTTATCGTGGTTTCCTTCTTTATTATGCCCATCGGGTTAAAATACCGGATCCGCGCACGATCCAATTTCTACGCCACAAAAAAGAAAGTCGAAGAAGAAATGGTGCTTCAGGAATACCATGCCTTCAAAGTCCGTTACGCCCGGCTCTTTAACGAGCAGTTTGGACTAACAACCCAGTGGTATGAGTCCTGCACCGACCCCCCGTTCAATACCAGCAGGAAGGACGCGAATGCCGAATACCGCGATCAAAAAGAACTGTTGGAACTGATCTATACAAACGTAGAGGAATCGGAAAGTAACAAGTACCTATTACGCGAAAATATCTCCTGATGGCTACTGAGCATCATGTTCGAATCCAGGAAAGGAAGACATACATAAGGGGAAAGCTACTCGCGAAGTATAACGGGGAGCTCGATTATATCAAAGACCTTGAACAATTTGTCCGGGAACGGTTCTTCGATATCCAACTGTATGATGCCCGTATAGGGCAGGCGCAGTACCGGCAAAACAATAAAGGTCCTTTTCCGGAGGAGCCGATGACAGCGTACCAGGGAACGATCGAACCCAATCCTTTGCCATGTACCGTCACGTACGCGGGGATCGAAGGTGAGTTCGCGGTCCTGTTGCAGAATGTGCGACTATACGGCATCGACTTCAATAAGTACCGAATCCTCCATATGCAAGAGGATGATTTGGTATTTGGTACCGTCGAGGCGACGATTACCGGATACATACTCGAACATTTTCGGGAAGAGCTTGAGGTAGAGGTGCCAGATATGGAGATGGAAAGTACGGCCGTGCAGCACGGAATATTTGACTATACAATGCCGGAAGCCCGCGTCGGGCCTGATCGGGCGTATACGGGAAGGACGAAGACAGAGAATGGTTACCGATGGCGGGAATTTTGGTCGACTGGCCGGCGAACGGCCCAGTGGGGTGACCCGGTGTACATGGGCGGGAAACCACTCGGGTGCGGGGGACTCTTTGGTTTAATCTTCTCGATATTCCTCGTCTTTGAACTCTTGTCGGCGTTAGGACCACAGGGCATACTTGTTTTGCTCGTACTCTCGGCGGCGGTGCTGGCGGTTAGTTTTTTTTCCGGCCTTATCCGTATTTTCCTTTGGGGCATTGGGTCAATTTTGTTGGTGGTGGGCGTGGCGTCGATCATTAGCCGCATTGTCCACGGCTCGGACCGGCATGCCGTGGCATTTTCTCATGATTTGCCCCGCGAGACGGATTACGTCGTCCGGGAAAGAAACGTAAGCAGGGATTCAACTGATAATAATGAGTACGATTCGCTTATTATTCACCATCGAATTTGGAAAGACTACGATGATAGTGTATATGAAGGCGATATCTGGGTTCGGACAAAAGATATGGCACAAAGCGGGGACTTCAAAAACCGATTAGTTGTCCCCCGCGACCCCTACCGGGGTTACGATGGGATGCTGAATGACCTACAGGCAAATGATCGGAACCTGCTTCCGGGCGTTTATCAATTGCTCGATTCCATCCGGGTGCAACACCATCTCGGTCAAATCGGTTTTATAAAGGCCGTGGTGGCCTTTGTCCAGGATATTCCCTATTCGATTATCCTTGACAAGGATTGCGATCCCAATATGTACAGCGATGCCTTTACCAGGAGATATTTGCAAACAGCAGACGCTTCCTGCTTGGGTTATCAACGTTTTGGCATAAACACCCCGGTCGAATTCATGGGGACACTGAAAGGAGATTGTGATACCCGAACCCTACTTCTATATACGCTGCTGGATCATTATGGATACGATGTGGCGATCCTTAGCAGTGAGGTCTATTCACATTCGCTTCTCGGGATCGTCCTCCCCGTGCAGGGCATTACTTACTCCTTTCACGGTAAAGAATACCTTCTTTGGGAGACAACCACACCGGGAATGCCTCCGGGAATCCTGGCTCCCTCCTTGGATAATCTCTCCAACTGGAGAGTGTCATTAACCTCAAAACATGGACCATGACTGTTGTTAAATATCTTTTTCTATTTAGCTGGACACTTGTCCTTCTCTCGATCGTGATCTTTATTATCCGGAGCCATGCCTTTATCCGCCGGAAAAAGGAAGCGGACCTGAATTTGAGCGAATCTATTTATGCCCTGGCATTGCTCGTAGCCGCGGCGCCGGTGCTGATCCCAGTGCAGCACGCGCTGGAACTCGATTTTGACATTGCGCAAAAATTCTACCCGGACAGGATGATGGTCACGCTGGTCGATAGCGGCAGCCTTATTTCAATGGCCGGGCTGGGGATGTTTGTGCTTTCGTTTGTCGCGGGCCGTGGGCTCTCGACGCTGTTCTTTTACCGGCGCAAACCATTGATCGAATTCAACGCGAACAACCTTGGCTATGCCCTCCTTCGCTCTGGCCTTGTACTCTGTCTGAGTATTTTACTGTCACCACTCTGTACTCCTCTTTTCCAGCTTCTGATGCCGGCGATCACCACACCTTTTTATCGCTAAACGATTATGGTTTGGGGTGAATATGGTTACGAATGATGTATTCGGTGATCGGTCTAAGTCGTAGCGTGGGGTCGATGGGGTGGAACCCGTCCGCCGTATAAAATTCGTAGTCTTTCCGGTACCGGACATACCACACATACCCGATAGCTTTATCGGTAATAGTGTCCGGCCGGGTTATTTTTCTAAAATGCAGCACCATTTCGGAGTCCAGGGCAATGACCTGGACATTCTCCATTTTCTGACTACAGGAGACGGGTTGGTAGTGGTCTTCGGTCCAATACATACAGGCCTCATGCCCATTTAAGAACGGTGTTGAGGCTTTTCTCGTTACCACCCACAACACTATCGCTCCTATGGCGGCGAGGGTAGCCAGCGTCAAAACTATTCTTTTTCTTTTTCCCTGAATTTTATTGGAGCCTGAAGGAACGGGGTTGGAACCTTCTTTTTCGTCCGGCTCTTCGAGACGGGCCTCCAATGCTTCACGAATGGATACATCCTGGGAAGGATTAGCCGTTATCTCATCACTCGGATATTTTTTCAAGGGTTCGCAAGGCCTGTCTTTGAAATCGACAAGCCATGCCAGCAGTTCGATATGCTTGTCATCGGCAGGCGTGCTTGTCTTTTCTTTTAAGAAGTTGATCAGAGGTTTGAAGATATCGATCTTGCAGCGGTCGATCGCCTGAAGACAAGCTTTTTGATCAGCGGCCTCCTTAAAAAAGGCTTTCAAGAGCTTTTCGTCTTTTCTATCATATCTCTCTCCTCTCACTTCCAGACAGGCCGCCTTAAACCGGGCAGGCGACAGTTGCTTCATGTCAAAAGGAAGCTTACCAGCCGCCTTCTTTTTTCGATATTCTGCGAGCACCGCTTCTACGTAGTCTGGGGGTAACATTTCAACAAGTATAAGGAAACTATTGGATTTTTCGGAATCGGAACGACATTCCCGGAAACAGTGCCGGAATGACCGGAATGATCGGAATTCCCGGAATCCGCTGCCGGTCAAGGTTTTAGAGCGGTCTATCTTTGCCTCCGTGATCGATCGATGTCTCATTAGCTACGAGACGTCCCGTACAGATCGGTCCCGTGGGAGCGAGCGCGGCGGCAGGCATCCAGCCTGGGAAGTGGTAACCCGCTTCCGTGAACGACTCCCACATCCTTCCCAACGGGTAAGAAGCGCTGCTTACCCGGTCTCCCAACACCGCACCGGCTGCCCGGCGGCCGGCCGACGGAATTAATTAATCCAAAAATTTAAAACAATGTTTAGTTTGTTTATAGCCTTTCTATTGTCCCTGATGAACCCGGGACATCCCGGTACCAACGGGTCAGATCACCAGCCGAACCAGGTTACGACCATGGACGACTCGGGTGGCGACACCGGACATATCCCGCCTACCGGCCCCGGCGGTCACTAGGGCCCGGCAAGAAAGGCAAGAGTGATCTTGCCTTTCTTATTATCTTTAGGCAAAACCCTCCTCTTGAAAGTGTTCAGCCTTCCACGGTTGCTCCCCTTACTCCTGATAGCCGGTTGCAGCAAGCAGCACCCTGCTGCGTCCGTGACGACCTCCGATGACTATAAGAAAGGACTTTCCTTTATGGACCGGCAGAATGACTCCGCCTATTATTATTTCAATAAAGTGGTGAACAGCTCAAAAGACAGTCTGCAAATTGCCATCGCCTACAATAGCATGGCCGTGATCCAGTCGGATGCAGGCGATTATTTTGGCGGCCAGGAGAGCCTGCTGACCTCCCTAAGCTTTCTGGATGAACAAAAGGAGAAAGACCAATACTGTTTGGTGTCGGACTATAACGAACTGGGCAGTATCAGCATCAGCTTAAAGAATTATGATGCCGCGATCGACTACTACGACCGGACATTGACGAGAGCAAGCGACAGCAGCGCGAAAGCCATCGCGTTGAATAATAAGGCTTTTGCCCTCCAGCAGCAGGGGGCCTATGCGAAGGCCGCCATGATCTATGAAACGATACTCCCCCAAAGCAGGAAGGACGATAGACAATATGCACGGGTCCTAAACAACCGGACGAGTGTGCGATGGTTACAGGACTCGTCCTATCCGGCAGCACCCGAATTGCTGGCGGCATTGGCTATTCGCCGTAGGATCAACGACGACTGGGGACTGAATTCCAGTTATGCCCATCTGTCGGATTATTATTTGCACATCTGCCCTGACTCCGCGTTGTTCTATTCCCGCGCCATGTATGCCGTGGCAACGAAGCTCAACAGCCCGGACGATCAACTCGAGGCGCTGCAAAAGCTGATCCTTGTGGGACCCACCGCGGATGCAAAAATATATTTCGAACGGTATCAACGACTAAGGGACAGCCTGGAGACCGCCCGCAACCGCGCAAAGAACCAATTTGCGTTGATCCGCTACGACGCGGAGAAGAACAAAAATGACAACCTGCGCCTGCAACGGGAGAATGCCGAGAGAAGGGTGGAGTTGGTCACGCAACGCGCCATTACCGGAGGGGCCATCGTTTTGTTCACGGTGTTAACAGGTCTGGGGATCCTGCGCTACCGGAAAAGAAAGGCGAGGTTGGAGTGGGAGAAAGAAGAAGCCATCCGGAAACAGCGGATGCGAATCTCCGAGCGGGTGCATGATATTGTGGCCAATGGCCTGTACCGGCTTATGACAGAGATCGAACATCAGGAGGAAGTACCAAAGGAAGAGCTGCTGGATAAAGTAGAGGTGCTATATGAACAGTCGAGGGAAATATCCTACGAGCGGGACAGCATTTCCAAGGGAGCATTTCATCTCAAATTGGCGGAAATAATCACATCTTTCGCCAGGCCCGGCACTAAGATCTCGATCCTGGGCAACGAGGAAGATCTGTGGTCCGAGGTGGCGGCGGAGACGAAGAAGGAACTGGAAGCCGTTCTCCAGGAGCTGATGATCAATATGGACAAGCACAGCGGGGCTCGGAATGTCCTGGTTCGGTTTGAGCGGGAAGCGCGGGCCTTGTCGGTACGTTATGCAGACGATGGAGTAGGGCTCCCGGCTGATCATCAAATGGGCAATGGGCTAACGAATACGGGAAACCGGATTTCGCAGATCGGCGGACAGATTAGCTTTGAACCCAATATACCCACCGGGCTAAAGGTCCGGATCTATCTTCCAAACGACTGATCCCTTATGATCAAAAAAGTACTGATAGCCGAAGACCACGAAAGCTCCAATATATCCATCCAGAAGACACTGGAAGAGATGGAGATACCTGACCCCGACTATGTATATTATTGCGACGACGCGCTTATAAGGGTCCAAAAAGCATGCGAAGCAGGTAATTCATATGACCTCCTCATCACGGACCTGTATTTCGATACAGATCATCGGGCACAAAAGATCCTGGGCGGGGCTGCACTCATCGAAGTCGTGCGGACTGTCCAGCCGGACCTGCGCATACTGGTGTTTTCTGCGGAAGGCAAGACATCCGTGATCCGGGATCTATATGACTTGAAAAACATCGACGGATACGTACGAAAGGGCAGGAATGACGCAAAGGAGCTGAAGATCGCGATCGCCCGGATCGCAGGTAACGAAAAATATATACCCCGGTTTTTTGAGTTGGCGAGCCGGCCGGGCAATGTTCATGATTTTACGGCGTTTGACATTACGATCATCTCCTTGATGGCCAGGGGGCTCAGGCAAAAGGAAATCCCGGCTTACCTGGAAAAAAACAAGATCACACCATCCGGCCTGAGTAGCGTCGAGAAGCGGCTTAATCGAATCCGGGAGGCGCTGAACTTTTCAAGCAACGAACAGTTGGTCGCTTATTGTAAGGAAATGGGGATCGTGTGATGGAGCGATGATCGCGGCGAAAAATCTATTGCAAAAGCCCGGATTTACGGGAACACGTAAAAATCAACGATAGGTTGCCCTTACTTTTAGGATAAGGAGGACAGCGGTTCCAAAGAGTTGACAAGTAGGGCAGCACGAATTTGAAAACCCTAAACCAATTTTTAATGAGGACTCTTTTACTGACTGTCCTTCTTTTTAACGTTGCACGTTGTGCACCCACCACCGTCTACATCTGTGACAGCCCCCATGCGATCCGGTATCATCTGACAAAGGATTGCAAGGGACTACGTAACTGTAGTCATCGGATCGTCATGATTTCTGTTGACGAGGCAAAGAAAAAGAATTTGACGCTTTGTAAGTTGGAAAGATGAGTGTGAAGACAACTTTCCTAACACATGCGAATGGAAGTTTTTAAATCAAATCAATATAATAATTATGGCAGCAGCTTATGTCGAACACAGACCTCGTAGCACCGACCCAGATGCAACGGTGAAGCATTACGTGGTTATTGTCAACGGGAAAGAAGTGGGTGGAGAATTTTCCACACAAAAGGCAGCAAAAGAATATGCCTGCAAAAACGGTTATGATCCTGTGCACGTTGCAAGAGTTCGCCACCTTCAAGACCGCGACCAACCGGCTCATTGGAGAAAAGATCCTTGCTAGCCGGTTTTGGGGACGTATCATCGTCCAGTCAGGAGTAGATTAACCGCTATTCCTGACATTTATTTTTCACATGGCGTAGATAAAACTTAGGTAATATGAGTATTTCAATAGGTTTAGTAGCGGTGATCCTACTGGTAGGAATAATTCTGGGCTGCTTGATGGGCTGGGTCCTAAACAAAGTGCGATACACCACAGCCGTCAGTAGGCTAAGGGCATCGGCTGCCGAGCAACTGGCGGCATCCAACCAGGACTTGGCCCTGGTTAAGGCTACCAGCGCAGAACAGGCACAGTCGCTGCGCCGGGATATTGACCGAATCCTGGGGGAGAAACAGACATTGGAGACGCTAGTTGCTGAAAAGGTGTCGAAAATTTCCGAGTTGGACAAGGAAATGGCGACGGCGAACGCAACAGCCAAAGCTGCGAATGATCAATTGTCAGGGAAGCTGGATGAGCTAAAGACCGCACGAGAGGAACTGTCAGGCATGCAGCAGCAGCTTATAAAATCTGAGCAGGGGCTGGCCCTGGCGCGAGCGGATAACCGTACATTGGAGACAAGGCTCCAAACCCAGGTGGACGAGATCGATCAGTTACAGAAGAAATTTGCTATTGAGTTCGAGAATATGGCAAACAGGGTCCTGGAAAATAAGACGCAGAAGTTTACGGACCTCAATAAGACCAATATGGAGGCGGTCCTGGGGCCGCTGGGAAAACAGATCACCGAATTCAAAGAACAGGTGACCAAAGTTTACCAGGATGAGTCGAAAGAGCGGTTTTCACTGGGTGAAAAGGTGAAAGAGCTCGCCGACCTAAACCAGCAGCTCGGCCAGGAAGCAAGAAACCTGACCATGCTCTA
>Ga0068855_100007845_pt1 | contig 12899 bp, 9 predicted proteins | sample KBSCornC52_FD_66592 | JGI IMG/M metagenome (GOLD analysis project Ga0068855, IMG submission 66592) | Corn rhizosphere microbial communities from Kellogg Biological Station, Michigan, USA - KBS Corn C5-2 | ecosystem: Host-associated > Plants > Roots > Rhizosphere > Soil ... | reverse complement strand
CTGGTCCGGCGCGCCAACGGCATGGTCCCGACCGAGCGGGCGCTGGCCCTGGCGCCGCGGGTCCGGGCCGCCATGCTGGCCGTCGAGCAGAGCCTGGCGCCGCCGGCGGCCTTCGACCCGGCCACCGCGGACCGCGACTTCGTGCTGTGCACCAACGACTTCGTGGCCTTCGCCTTGCTGCCGCGCCTGCTGGCCCGCCTGCGGCGCGAGGCGCCCGGCGTGCGCCTGCACGTGCGCGCCTTTCAAGAGCACGTGGTGCCGGCCGACCTGCAGCGCGGCGACGCCGACCTGCTGTTCAGCTTCAGCCGCGCCCTGCCGCCCGGACATCAGGCCGCCGATCTGTTCCAGGATCGATTCGTGTTCGTGGCGCGGCAAGGACACCCCCAGGTGCGCGGGCGCATCACGCTGGCCGCCTACACCAAGCTGGCCCACGTGCTGGTCTCGCACGAGCCGAACGCGCGCGGCGTGGTCGACGACGCGCTGGCGCAGCGCGGGCTCAGCCGCCGGGTGGCCCTGCGGCTGTCGCACTTCCTGCTGGTGCCGTACGTCCTGGCGGCCACCGACTACGTGGCGGCGCTCAGCGAGCTGGTGGCGCGTCCCATGGCGCGTTCCCTGCGCCTGCAGGTGCTGAAGATGCCGCTCGACGTGCCGTCCGGCATGGTGCGCCTGGTCTGGCACGAACGGACCGACGCCTCGCCCGCGCACGCCTGGCTGCGCGCGGTCGTCCAGCAGGTGGGCAAGACGGTGGTCTAGCGGCTCGGTTCAGCGGCGCTCGCGCGCCAGCAACGCGCGCTTGCGCTCGATCCCCCAGCGGTAGCCGGACAGATCGCCGTCGCCGCGGATGACGCGGTGGCAGGGGATGGCCACCGCCAGGTGATTGGTGGCGCAGGCGCGCGCGACCGCCCGGGCCGCAGAGGGGGCGCCCACCGCGGCCGCCAGCTCGGCGTAGGACATGGTGCGGCCGGCGGGGATCCGTGTCAGCGCCTCCCACACCCGCAGCTGGAAAGCCGTGCCGCGCACGTCCAGCGGCAGCCGCACGGGCCGAGTGGGGACCTCGACCAGGCGCACGACCGCCGTGACCAGATCGGCCATCTCGGCACCGCCCGGCACGCGTGAGGCGCGCGGGAACCGACCCGCCAGCTCCTCGACGAGCCGGTCCTCATCGTCACCCAGCAGAATGGCGCAGACGCCGCGCTCGGTGGCGGCCACCAGCGCGCGCCCCAGGTCGCAGGCCGCGACCACGAAACGAATCGAGGCGCCGGCGCCGCCGGCCCGGTAGGCGCCGGGCGCCATCCCCAACCACCGGTCCGTCTGCCGATACGACGCGGCGGCCGATCCGTAGCCGGCCTCGTAGATCGCCTCCGTGACGGTCCCCCCCGCTCGAAGCGCATCCCGCAACCGCTGGGCCCGGCGCGCGGCCGCATAGGTCTTGGGCGTGACACCTGTCACCGACTTGAACGCGCGGTGCAGGTGAAATCGGCTGAGCTTCGCCTCGCGCGACAGGGTCTCCAGGGTCGATCGCGACGGGTCGTCGTCGATCCGCCGGCACAGGTCGGCCACGACGGCAGCGGTTCGGTCGACGGCCGCCAGGTCGTCGGGCCGGCACCGGCGGCAGGCCCGGAAGCCCGCCCGCCGCGCGGCCTGGCCGTGCTCGAAAAAATCGACATTCTCGGGCCGCGGCAAGCGGGCGCCGCAGGTCGGCCGGCAGTAGACGCCGGTGGTCCGGACAGCGTAGACAAATCGACCTTCGGCGGCGCGATCGCGGCCGGCCACGGCGGCCCAGCGCGGATCCGCGCTGGCCGGCAATGGCCGCGCTTGGCGGGGGCTCCCTTCGCGAATCGATGGCTGCATGAGAACCACCTTAGCGTCGCGCCAGAGTCGCCGCACCTCGAACCTTGCGGTCGAACTCGCGGCCGCCGCCCCGCCGACGGTTCAGGCTCGTGTCGCGACGACCACGGCCTGCACGAACATGTCCTTGGCGCCGAAGTCGTAAGACGCCAGCTCGAAACCACCAGAGGCCAGCAGATCGGCCGCCTCGTTGCGCGAGTGGATCAGCGACACCTCCGGCGGATGAAAGCGAACGTTCTTGTGAAGGACGTCGTTCAGCAGCCAGTGGGCCGTGTTCAGCACCATCACGCTGCTGGCGCGCGCGTGCGGCCAGAAGACCAGCAGCTTGCCGCCTGGTTTCAGGACGCGCCGCAGCTCCGTGAAAGCGCGCACCAGCGTGCCGCGCTCGAAGTGCTCGACGACACCCAGGTTGTAGGCACCATCGAACGTCGCGTCCGGGAACGGCAGGTCGAAGATGCTCGCGTGTCGAACCTCGGCGTCCGGGTTGTGCCGCCGGTACAGATGCAGGGCCGAGGGCGAGATGTCGACCGCCGTGATCTTGGCGTGCGCGTGCAGATCGCCGTCGACCTGGCCGCTGCCGCATCCGGCGTGAAGCAGCGAGGCGCCCGGCGCGAACGTGGTCTTGATGGCCTGCTCGAGGCGCGGCTTGATGATGGCGTTGCGATACAGCGTCGCGATCATGTCGTAGACGGCCGTGCTGCGCGCCGTCTTCTTGTCCCAGTATTCGTTCCAATTCTGCGGGTCGATGAGGGTGGGATCGACGTTCGTCGACCGCGGCAAGCGGAAGCGCGAGGGGTTGGTCTTCTCTTCGAAGTACAGCTTGACCAGCGTCTCCGTGCTGCGACGGACCTCGGTCATCGTCATCTTCGAGGCACCGGCGGCGCGCGCGCCCAGATTCATGGGGATCTCGTCAATCGAGAAGCCGTTGGTGTGCAGAATGAACATGCTCTCGAAGAAGAAGGCATAGCCCCTGGACTTCACCAGCCCGAACAGCTCGTGCGGGATGACCCGCAGGTCGTAGATGCGGTAGGCGCCGGTCGCGTCCTGCGACACGCCCAGCAGCGCCTCCATCAAGAAATGGCCTGTGTTGGTGAGCCCCTTACGCAACCAGTTCCAGTCTCGAAGGCTGTTTTCTTTCAGGAACCGCGACCCGACGACGACGGCGCTCATTTCGCTGCGCTTGAGGAACTCCGGGATCAGGGTCGGGTCGTGGGTGAAGTCGCAATCGAGGGTCAACAGCTGGTCGTATCCTTCGCGGTACGCGAGCGCGATCCCCTCCTGGTGCGCGCTGCCGATGCCGGCCTTCTCGGCGCGGTGGATGATGCGGACGCGCGGGTATTCGGCGGCCAGCTGGTCCAGCACCTGCCCCGTCCCGTCAGGCGAGTTGTCGTCCAGGAAGACCAGATCCGCGTCCAGCTTGTGCGCGAGGATCGCCTCACACATCGGCCGCACGTTGTCGTGCTCATTGTAGGTCGGGATGAAGATCAGCAGTTTCTTAGGCATTTTCGTCTCGGGTCCAGGGTCATAACACGGACGCGCCCGTGCGGGCACGCGCGAATGGCGATTCCGTAAGAGGGCCAGATCGGCAAATTTCATCAAGGTTCCCCGGGCGCTGCCGGGCGCCAGGCTGCCCTTGCCGCGGGAACGCGATTCGGGCAATCTCCGCCCCGCATTGTCCGACGAGCGGGAACAGAAATCTGCGGGATCCCCTCGCCGGCCGCCGCTGCGGCGGACAATGGAACGGCGCTTGCAAACGGTCGAACGCCTGCTGCTCCGGTTGCGAGACAAGGTGGGCGGCTGGGGCACGCTGAGGGCCTCGGTCGTTGCGGTCATCCCGCTGGCCCTGCTGCCCTGGCTGCTGGTCGAGCTTCACAAGGAGCTGGCCAGCCCGCTGTTCCGCGACGCCGCCCAGTGCCAGTACAGCGGCTGGTGCCTGCTGCACGGCTTTCGGCTGTATCGCGACGTCGGCGCACCCGACGGCCCGCTGATCCACTTCCTGCACGCCTTCATGCAGATCCTGGCGGCCGGCCCAAGCGACCGCGGGTGCCGCTGGGCCGACCTTTTCATCCAGCTCACCGGGTCGGGCGTGATGGGGGCGGCGCTCGCTCCCCGCTCGGCAGAGACACCTCTGGGCCGCGCGCTGTCCCGGATCGCCTGGGCGGGACTGGGCGCCGCTTTGTGGCTCACGTGGTACCTGGACCTCGGATGGGGTCAAACGATCCAGCGTGACGGGTACTTTGCGTTGCTGGGCTATTGCGGGTTGGTGCTGGTCTACGCCAGCGCCGACTTTTCACCGCGGGGCGCGACAATCGCGGCCACGGCGGGCGGCGCGCTCTGTTTCGTCCAAGTTTTCGGGCGGCACTCGGGCATCGCCTACCCCGCCAGCGCGTTGCTCACGATCTGGTTTTCGACCGATCCCGTCGGCGAGCAGCGGCGCGTTCGGCTGAAGGCGGCCCTCCTGGGCGCGCTGGGCGCGCTGGTCGCCATTTTCCTTCTATTGCTGCTGTTCGGGAGCATTCGCGGGCTGTGGTTCTGGTACTTCAAGTTCCCGTTTACCTTCCACCGCTGGCTGGCCAAACAGAACGCGTGGTTCCTGTTGACCCAGCACTACGGCGAAGCCGCCAAGGTCGCGCTGGTCGTCCTGGTGGGGGTCATCGCGGCGGTGGCTGTTCGCGCGGTGCCGTTACGGGCCATCGGATTCGCGTTCCTGCCCATGCTGATGTTGCTGGCCGCCTGCATCGAAGGCAAAGGCTGGCCCAACCACGTCCAGCAAACGACGTCCGCGGTCGTTCCCATCGCGCTGCTGATCCTGTCCGAGATCTGGGGGCGCCGGCCCTCGACTGAAACCTGGGGCCTCGGCCGCCGCCTGGTGGCGGCCTTGGCGCTCATGTTCATCACCGGGAACGCGATTGACACGATCAACGGAAGCGGCTACCTGCACATGCCGGTGCCGCAGCCAGTCGACAGCGACATCGTTGCCGCCAAGAAGGTTGGAGACTTTCTGAACACGCATACCAAACCGACCGATCGCGTGTTCATGTACGGGCACGAGAGCCATGTCCTCATCAACGCCGCGCGCGGACCGGCCGTGCCCTATTACTGCAACATGTCGCTGAACATCGAGACGTTCTACGAGCGCCAGCCCGCCGCTCCGGGCGAGGGGCCGAACGCCAAGCAGCGGGCGGCGATCACCGATCTTCAGCGGCACATCTCGGCCGACGCCTGCCAACGCCTGACCTCGTCGCCTCCCGGCGCGATGGTGTTCCTGGACAACTCGCTCGGACTGTTCCTGAACGCCCGCGCGGAGGTGTTCGCCATTTGCCCGCCCGTCCAGCAAATGCTGAAGACGCAGTACGCCGAAGTGTCCGTCCCGGGCGGCACGGATTATCACGTGTACCTGCGGAAGCCATGATCGGCGAGGTTTCGGAGGACCCGGTGACGACGACGCCGGGCGGCCAGAGCGCAGCGTCCGTCTGGCGCCGCGCCGGCTGGGTGGTCGCGCTCACGGTGGTGGTGTCGTACGTCTACTTCAACGGGGGGGCGGGGTGGAACCAGGACGCCCGGTTCGATCTGACGCGCGCGATCGTCGAGCACCGCCGGCTCGATATCGACCCCTACCACACGAACACGGGGGACAAGTCCGAGTACCGCGGACACATGTACAGCGACAAGGCGCCGGGCGTGTCGCTGATGGCCGTACCGCCGTACGCCTGGGGACAAGCGATCGCGAAGCTGGTGTTTCGGGTGCCGCTGTACGCGCCGGGCACCGTCCGCGCCCTACAGCACGCGGCGACGTTCTTCGCGATGGGCCTGTCCATGATCGGCGCCGCCTTGAGCCTGATGCTGATCGCGCGCCGGTTCGGGATCGGGCCGGGCGCGGCCAGCTTGGCGGCGCTCTTGCTCTCGATCGGGACACCTTTCTGGGCTTACGGAACCGCGCTGTTCGGCCACATCCCGGCGACGGCCTGCCTGGTGGCGGCGTTCCTGTTCGCCCTCGGCCTGGGCGATCGAGGCGGCGCCTCGCCGTCGCGGATCGGCTGGCGGCCATACGCGATCGGCGCGCTCCTCGGCTGGGCCATCATCACCGAGTTCACGGCCGCGGGAGCCGCGGCGATCATCGGCCTGGTCGCCCTGGCCAGCGCGCGTGAGAGCGGCCGGCCAGTTTACCGTATCGCCCTGGCCATCTTCGCGGGGGCGCTCGGCCCCATCGCGACGCTGGCCTGGTATCAGACGGCGGCGTTCGGATCGCCTTTCGCCGTCCCCTACAAGTACCAGGTCGGCTTCGAAGAAATGCAGAAGGGATTCTTCGGCATGTCGTATCCGCACCCGAGCGCGATGGGCGAGCTTCTCTGGGGCGCGCGCCGGGGCCTCATCTGGCACGTGCCGGCGCTCTGTCTCGCGCCGGTCGGATTTGCCGCGTGGTGGCGCGCCAAGTCCCGCGACCTGTCCCAATCCCCGGGGCCCAGCCGATGGCTCATCGTGATGTGCGTCGCCATCTTCGTTTACTACTTTCTGCTCAATGCCTCGTACCACTTCTGGCACGGCGGATGGGTCTACGGGCCCCGCTTCCTCAGCCCGGGCCTTCCGTTCCTGATCCTGGCAGTGGCGCACGTGTTCGAGGATCGACGGCTCTGGCTGCGCATCACCGCGTACACGCTGCTCGTGATCTCGATCGTGCTCACGCTGGCGGCCGTCGCCACGATGCCGATGACGTCTGACACGGCGGAATGGCCGTTTTTCACCGTCTTCTGGCCCGCGCTGCGCGCCGGGCGGGTCTCGCTGTATTTCGGCTCATTCAACCTCGGCGAAGCCGCCGGTCTGACAGGCCTGACGAGCTTGGTTCCACTGCTGATCGCGTACGTCGCCGCCGGACTCGCGTTCGTGAAAATCTTCCGTCGCCCGGTCGCCGCGCGGCAGTAGCGGTCACGACCGCCGGGATGCTGCCGCGAACGCTCGGGGGTTCAGGGATCGAGCGAGAACTGGTGGCTGGCACTGGCGGGCACCGCAAATGGAACCTCGCACCGCAAGTCGGCCAGGTCGTGAGCGAGCAGAATCTTCAAGATGGTTTCGAACTGCACCGCGGGGGCCCGGCCAATGGCGCGTTTCAGCTTGGCGCTGTTGCCGACGAGCGAGACCCGCTCGCTCCTCCGGACGAGCGTGGACTCGACCCGTACATGGTTCTCCCAGTTGAGACCCACCAGCCCGAACGCCCGCGAAACCAGGTCGCGGACCGAGTGCCCCACTCCTGTCGCGATCACAAAGTCGTCGCTGACGTCCCGATCGAGTAGCGCGATCGATAGAGCGGCGTACTCAGGCGCGTATCCCCAGTCGCGAACCGTCTCCAGATTTCCCAGCGAGAGATATTCGACGCGTCCGGCGACGACTTCCGCAACGCCGCGGGTCACTTTGCGAAATACGAACTCAGGCGATCGACGGAGCGACTCGTTCGTGAAGAAGATGGCGTTCGAGGCGAGCATCCCGTACTGGGCCCGGTAAGCCCGCACGGTGTGATACGCGAACGCTTTGGCGATCCCGTACGGGTTGAGGGGTCGGATCGGGATCTCCTCGTCCTGGGGCGAGGTCTCGGCGCCGGCGAAAAGCTCACTCGATCCGGCCTGGAGAACCCGACAGTTCGGCGAAGATCGGCGAACCGCTTCGAGCAGGCGCACCACTCCCAGGCCCGTGTACTGGGCCGTGAGGATCGGTTGCGTCCAGGACGACGGGATGAAGCTCTGGGCCCCGAAATTGAAGATCCGATCCGGCCGAACCTCTTCGAGGATCGACAGCAAAGAATATTCGTCCAGCAGGTCGCCCGTGATCGGACGGTACGGGAGCTCGCCCGCGCCCGTCCCGCCCCGGCCGAGGGTCGACTGGCGAACGAGACCCCACACGGTGTCGCCGCGCCTGGCCAGTTGCTCGGCGACGTAGAAGCCGAGCTGTCCGGTGACACCGGTGACTAACGCTGTGGCCATGGTGTCTCGGCACGACCAAGTGGATGTCTTCGGATCAGGACCATTGCCGCGTCTATCTCGATGGGCCGAGTAATCTTGAAATGTTACTCCCGTGCCCGCGAGCCGGTCTAGTGCGACGACGCGGCGCTACGATCGCAGGGCCGCGATCGCGTCCCGGTACCCGTTCCGCGCGTGAAAGACGGAAGTTCCGGCCACCAGCACCGTCGCGCCTGCCTCCAGCGCGGTCCGGGCCGTCTCCGCGTCGATGCCGCCGTCGACCTCGATGTCGGTGGCCAGGCCGCGGCGGTCGATCTCGGCGCGTAGCGCCCGGATCTTGGGGACCACCGCCTCGATGAACTTCTGGCCGCCGAACCCGGGGTTGACCGACATCACCAGGACCATGTCGAGGTCGGGCAGCACGACGTCCAGGTTGTCGATCGGCGAGTGGGGGTTCAGCGCCACGCAGACCTTCTTGCCCAGCTCGCGAATCTGCTCGACCACCCGGTGCAGGTGGGGGCAGGCCTCCAGGTGGACGGTGAGGTTGTCGGCGCCCGCCTTGGCGAACGCCTCGACGTACCGTTCCGGCTCGACGATCATCAGGTGGACGTCCAGCGGCAGCTGGGTGGCCCCCTTCAGCGCGGCGACCACGGGCAGCCCGACGCTGAGGTTGGGGACGAAGCGGCCGTCCATGACGTCGATGTGAAGCAGGTCGGCGCCGGCGGCTTCCACGGCGCGCGCCTCTTCGCCGAGCCGCGTGAAGTCCGAGGCCAGGATCGAGGGCGCGATCCGGACGTTGGTGCGGGGTCTCTGGAGGTCGGCCACGGCGCCCAGTTTACCGCGCCGCCCGCAGCCGCACCGCGAAGAACCCGTCGGCGTCGTCCCGCTGCGGCCAGGTCCGGATGGCGCCGGCCGCCGGCCCGCCGGCCAGCATCAGGCGGGGCCAGGGGACGCGCCCACCGGCGGCGGTCGCCGGCTCGACCTGGAAGCGCGGGTGCTCGCGCAGGAAGGCCTGGACGACGTCCTCGCACTCGGCGCGATCGAAGGTGCAGACCGCGTAGACCAGCAGGCCGCCCGGGCGCAGGGCCGCGGCCACCGTCGACAGCATCCGGCGCTGCGCGGCGGCCAGCGCGGTCAGGTCGGCCTGGGTCCGGCGCAGCAGCGCCTCGGGGTGGCGCCGCAGCACGCCCAGCCCGCTGCAGGGCGCGTCCAGCAGCGCGCGGTCGAAGACCCCCGCCTCCGGCAGCGGCCTGGTCAGGTCGGCGACCGCCAGCTTGGCCGACCCCAACCCCAGCCGGGCCAGCGCGCGTTCCGCGTCGCGCAGCTTCGCCGGCGAGACGTCGACCGCCTCGACCTGCGCGCGGCCGCCGGCCAGCGCCAGCAGGTGCGCGGTCTTGCCGCCCACGCCGGCGCAGGCGTCCAGGATCCGCTCGCCGGGGGCGGCGCCGCACAGCTCGGCGATCACCTGCGCGCCGGCGTCCTGCACGGCGCAGAGGCCGTCCCGCCAGGCCGCGGTGGTGGCCGGCGCGTCGAAGCGGCGCGCCAGGATCGCGTCGGGCGCCACCGGCGAGAGCTCCAGCGCCGCGTCCGGCCGTTCGGCGCGCAGCCGTTCCAGCAAGGCGTCCCGGTCGATCCGGGCGGTGTTGGCCCGCAGGGTGACCGGCGCCGCGGCCACGCTGGCCTCGCCGAACGCGAGCGCGTCGGCCGGCGGCAGCTCGGCCAGCGCCAGGCGGGCCAGCCAGGGGGGGAACCCGGCGGCGATCTCCAGGAACAGGGCCGGATCAGTGTTCGCGTCGGGCAGCGGCGGCTCGCCGGTCCGGCCCAGGCCGCGCAGGATGGCGTTGGCGAACCCGGCCGCGCCCTGGCCCTTGGCGCGCTTGCAGGCCTCGACGGCGTCGCTGACCGCCGCGTAGGCGGGCACGCGGTCCAGGAACAGCAGCTGGTAGGCGCCCACCCGCAGCGCCGCCCGCACCTCCACGTCGAGGCCGTCGATCCCCTTGTGCGCCAGCGCGGCGATGGCGCGATCCAGCCGCGCCCGCCGGCGCAGGACGCCGTAGACCAGCTCGGTGGCCAGCCCGCGATCGGCCGGGGTCATCTCCGGGGCGCGATCCAGCGCGGCGGCCAGCGCGCGCCCGGCGAACGCGCCGTCGCGCTCGACCCGCACCAGCACCCCACGCGCCAGATCGCGGGCGCTCACGACCCCAGCATCGTGCCGCGGGGGATCCGGTCACGGGCCAGGCCGGCCGGCATGCGGCGTTTGCCGGGAAACTGCAGCTCGGCGAAGGCGATCGCCGTCCCTTCGCCACAGGCGACGACCAGCCCGCGCTCGCCGGCTTCGATGACGGACCCCGGCCCCTCGCCGCGTTCCGGCACCAGGCGCGGCGCGAACAGCTTCAGCGGCTCGCCGTGGAGGGTGGTCGCGGCCCCGGGCCAGGGGTCGACGCCGCGGGCCTGCGCCGACACGAGCCGGGCCGGCTGCGCCCAGCGCAGGACGCCGTCGGCCTTGGTCAGCGGCGGCGCCAGCGTGGCGCCCGCGTCGTCCTGCGACGTCAACCGCAGCGTCCCGCCGGCGATGGCCGGCAGCGTCTCGACCAGCAGCTCGGCGCCCAGGCGCGAGAGCTTCTCCGACAGGGTTCCGGTCGTGTCGTCGTCGGCGATGGGCAGCTTGCGCACGGCCGCCACCGGCCCGGTGTCGAGGCCCGCCTCCATCCGCATGATCGAGACGCCGGTCTCGGACTCGCCGCGGATGATGGCCCACTGGATGGGCGCCGCGCCCCGCAGCCTGGGGAGCACGGAGGCGTGCACGTTGAACGGTCCCAGGCGGGGCAGATCGAGCAGCGCCTGCGGCAGGATCCGCCCGTAGGCGACCACCACGAACAGGTCGGCCTCGAAGGCCGCCAGCGCGGCGGCCGTCTCGGGCGTGCGCACCTTCTCCGGCTGAAACACCGGCACGCCCAGCGCCTGCGCGGCTTGCTTCACGGCGGGCGGCGTGGGGGCCTGGCCGCGGCCGGCCGGCCGGTCGGGCTGGCTGACCACCGCGCGCAGGTCGGTCGCGGCCGCCACCGCGCGCAGGCAGGGAACCGCGAAGGCGGGCGAGCCGAAGAAGACCGTTCCCAGCCGGGTCATCGCAGGTGCGAAGCGTAGCGCCGCCGCAGGCCGTCGTCGGTCAAGATCCGCAGCGCCTCGTCGGCGACGGTTCGAATGGCGGCGATCTGCGCGGCCAGCTCGCGCGCCAGGTCGGCGTCGACCGCCGGGCCCGACGTCTCGCCCAGCAGCGCCGCGTGCGCGCGGCGCACCTCGTCGGCGGTGGCCGCCCGGTTCACGCCCAGCACCGCGAAGTAATCCCCCTGCTCGACCAGCGCGTGGCGCCTGAGCAGCCTGGCGCGCGCCTCCTCGGCGGGCGCGACCGCGGGCGGGCTGGGCATGCCCGGCGAGGTCTTCGGGGGTTTCGGGGGCTTCTTCTTCTGGGCCGCCCGCGCGGCGTCGGCCAGCAGCGCCGGGTCGGCCTTCTTGGTCGGCTCGCCGTGGAACTCCTGGCCCGGCGAGGTGATCTCTTTGGAGGTGGAGGCCACCGCGGCGTTCAGGTCGGCGTCCAGCAGCGCGTCGATGCCGGCGCCCAGGTCGGCCAGCAACCGGCTGGAGTCGGCGGGGCGCACCACCTCGACGGGCGCGCTGGCCAGCACCGGCGTGACCAGGGGCTTGAGCGCCAGGGAGGCCGGCCGCTCGACGATGGGGCCGCTCTGGAGGCGCCGCGCGCCCGAGCCGCCCGTGTCGGTCGGGATCGGGACCGGCACCGGGACCCCGGCGGTCCCCAGGCCCATCTCGGTCCGCTCGAAGTCCGGCAGCGGCCGGCCGGCCTTGGCGGGCGGCGTCAGGATGGCGCGCGCCTGCGACAGCAGGATCTCGGGGGCGATGGGGCGCACGAAGAACCCCTCGGCCAGGTTGCGCATCCGCTCTTCCTCGGAGGCGTCACCCACCAGGAACACCGGCACGCGGCCGCGCGGCACCGTGCGCACCTTCGCCAGCGCCAGCGCCGGGTCGGGGTGAACGATCTGCGGCGCCATCACGATGAGGTCGGGGCGCGAGGCGGTGATCCAGCCCGAGAGGCTCTCGCCCGGCTCGACCGCCAGGCTCTCGAAACCAGCCGCGACGGCGGCCTTGCGGATCCGGTCGGCCTCGTACGGGCCGGCGATGATCAGCAGTTTCATGCCCCCGGCTGACTCTATCATCCGCGGGCTCACAGAACACTTTGCGGGTCCACGTCGACGGAGACGCGCAGGTCTCCAGCGGCGCGGACGGCGCGGGCGCCGGCCCGGGCGGTGGCGGCCAGGCTCTGGCGATCGTGCCCGTAGAGCCACACCTGCCAGCGCGTCCGGCCGCGCAGCCGCTCGAGCGGCGCCGGCGCGGGGCCGTTCACCCGCACCGACGACCCGGCGGTCGCGCGGGCGGCCTCGGCGGCGGCGGCGGCGCCCGTGCGGGCGTGGGCCTCGTCGGAGGCGTCGATCCGCAGCACGATGATCCGCGCGTAGGGCGGATAGTCGGCCTCGCGACGGCTGGCCAGCTCGTCCCGCGCGAAGGCGTCGTAGTCGTGCGTGGCCACGGCGGCGATGGCGGGGTTGTCCGGCGAATAGGTCTGGACGATCACCCGCCCCGGCTGGTCGCCGCGTCCGGCGCGGCCGGCCACCTGCTCGAGCAGCTGGAAGGTCCGCTCGGCCGCCCGGAAGTCGGGCAGATCCAGCGCGGCGTCGGCGCGCAGCACGCCCACCAGCGTGACGCCGGGGAAATCGTGCCCCTTGGTGACCATCTGGGTGCCGACCAGAATGTCGACCTCGCGCGCGTGCATGCGCCGCAAGATGGCGTCCAGCCCTCCCGAGGCGGCGGCGCCGGCCGTGTCCCGGTCCAGGCGCGCCACGCGCGCGTCGGGGAACCGCTCGCGCACGACCGCGTCCACGCGCTCGGTCCCCTGCCCCAGCCGCTCCATGCGCTTCTGGCGACAGGCCGGGCAGCTGTCGGGCACCGGTTGCGTGCGGCCGCAGTAGTGGCACACCAGGCGGGCCCGCCCCTGGTGGTAGGTCATCGAGACCACGCAGCTGCCGCACCGGA
>Ga0068855_100007840_pt1 | contig 12903 bp, 14 predicted proteins | sample KBSCornC52_FD_66592 | JGI IMG/M metagenome (GOLD analysis project Ga0068855, IMG submission 66592) | Corn rhizosphere microbial communities from Kellogg Biological Station, Michigan, USA - KBS Corn C5-2 | ecosystem: Host-associated > Plants > Roots > Rhizosphere > Soil ... | reverse complement strand
AGTTCGAGGAGCGGCTCAAGGCCGTCCTCAACGAGATCAAGGACTCCGGCGGCCAGGTCATCACCTTCATCGACGAGCTGCACACCGTCGTCGGCGCCGGGGCGACCGGCGAGGGCGCGATGGACGCCGGCAACATGCTCAAGCCGATGCTGGCCCGCGGCGAGCTGCGCATGGTCGGCGCGACCACGCTGGACGAGTACCGCGAGCACATCGAGAAGGACCCGGCGCTCGAGCGGCGCTTCCAGCAGGTACTGGTCGCCGAGCCCTCGGTCGAGGACACGATCGCCATTTTGCGCGGACTTGCGGAAAAATACGAGGCGCACCACGGCGTCCAGATCGCCGACGGCGCGCTGGTGGCCGCGGCGACGCTGTCCGACCGCTACATCACCTCCCGCTTCCTGCCCGACAAGGCGATCGACCTCGTGGACGAGGCGGCCTCCCGCCTGCGCATGGAGATCGACTCCCGGCCGGTCGAGATCGACGCTCTCCAACGGGCGGTCGACCGGCTGAAGATGGAGGAGATGGCGCTGGCCAAGGAGTCCGACGAGGCGTCCAAGCACCGCCTCGCGATCCTCCGGGCCGAGCTGGCCGACCAGCAGGAGAAGCTGGACGCGCTGAACCTGCGGTGGGAGCGGGAGAAGTCCGGGCTGAACCGCGTCGGTGAGCTGAAGAAGCAGCTGGACGACCTGCGCGGGACGGCCGAGCGGGCCCAGCGCGACGGCGACTTCGAGACCGCGTCCCGGCTGCTGTACGGCGAGATCCCCGCTCTCGAGAAGGAACTCGAGGCGGCGAGTCTGGCCGAGAAGGAAGCCGAGGTCAACGAGCCGCTGGTCAAGGAAGAGGTCACCGCCGACGACATCGCCGACGTCGTCTCGGCCTGGACGGGCATCCCGGCCGGCCGCCTGATGGAGGGTGAGACCGCCAAGCTCCTGCGCATGGAGGAGGAGCTCGGCAATCGCGTCATCGGCCAGAAGAAGGCGGTGCAGGCGGTGTCCGACGCCGTCCGCCGCGCCCGGGCCGGTATTTCGGACCCGAACCGTCCCACTGGCTCGTTCCTGTTCCTCGGCCCGACCGGTGTCGGCAAGACCGAGCTGGCCAAGGCGCTGGCGAACTTCCTGTTCGACGACGAGCGCGCGATGGTGCGCATCGACATGAGCGAGTACTCCGAGAAGCACTCGGTGGCCCGGCTCGTCGGCGCGCCGCCCGGGTACGTCGGCTACGAGGAGGGCGGCCAGCTCACCGAGGCCGTTCGGCGGCGCCCGTACAGCGTCGTCCTGCTGGACGAGGTGGAGAAGGCCCACCCGGACGTCTTCGACATCCTGCTCGCCGTGCTCGACGACGGCCGGCTCACCGATGGTCAGGGGCGGACGGTCGACTTCCGCAACGCCCTGCTGATCCTGACCTCGAACCTGGGCTCGCAGGCATTGATCACCGATCTGCCCGACGAGGCGAAGCGCAACGCAGTGATGGACGTCGTGCGCATGCACTTCAAGCCGGAGTTCCTGAACCGGCTGGACGACATCGTGGTGTTCGACGCGCTGACCACCGAGGACCTGACGAAGATCGTCGACATCCAGCTCGGCGCGTTGCAGCAGCGGCTCGCCACTCGCCGGCTCACGCTCGAGGTCACCGACGCCGCTCGCGAGTGGCTCGCGCTCAACGGCTTCGACCCGCTGTACGGCGCGCGGCCGTTGCGCCGGCTGGTGCAGACCTCGATCGGAGACGCGCTGGCGAAGGCGCTGCTCGCCGGCCAGGTGCGGGACGGGCAGACCGTCCGGGTCGACGCCGCCGAGGATCGCTCGGGCCTGTCTCTGGGCACGTGAGCCGCGACCACCTCGCCTTCCCCTCCGGTTCAGTCACTCCGGCGCGCCGGAAATGACTGAACCGGAGGGGGAGCGGCCGTCGGAGGCGGCGGGGGACCCGCTGGGCGTGCTGGCGATCGTGCTCGGCTGCGTCGGGTTGGTGACGTTCGGCTTCGTCCTCTGCATCGTGACGGCCGTCGTCGCGTCGGCGGCCGGGCAGGCCGCGCGCCGGGACGGGCGCAGCCTCGAGAACGCCTACATCGCCTTCGGCCTCGCCGCCCTCGACGGGGTGGTCTTCCTCGTCCTGCACTACCTGTTCCGGCTGCCGGCCTTCGCCGGCTGAGCGAGTTTGCTGCGCCGGGCGTCGCGGCGTGCCAGCATTACGCCGACCGAACGTCCGGGAGGGACGATGACCAACCCCAATGATCCGTACCAGCAGCCCCCGCAACAGCCCGGTTACGGCCAGCCGCCGCCGGGATACGGGCAGTACCCCGGCTACGGCCCGGGCCAGTACCCGCCCGCCCCGCACTACGGTCCCCCCGGGTACGGGCCGCCGCCCGCACAGAGCAACGGCATGGCCGTCACAGGGATGGTCTGCGGGATCATCGGGCTCGTCCTGTTCTGGTTGCCCGTCGTGGGCTGGATCCTCGCCATCCTCGGGATCATCTTCGGCGGGGTGGGCATCGCGAAGGCCAACGCCGGCGGGCCCAACAAGGGCATGGCGATTGCCGGCGTCGTGCTCGGGATCGTTTCGATCTCGCTCTACGTGATCATCGTTGCCATCGTCGTGAATTCCTGGGGGTAGTGACCGCGCCGCGCTCGATCAAGGGACGGCGGTCGCCCTACGCGGCCGCCGGGCTGGCCGGTGTCGCCTTGCTCGCCGACGTCGCCTTCGACCCGGCGCACCGGCACGTCCCGCTGTGCCCGTTGCATGCGCTCACCGGCGGTTGGTGCCCGCTGTGCGGCGGGCTGCGCGCGGCCGATGCGCTGGCCCACTTGCAGTGGCGGGCGGCGGTGCACGACAACGTCCTTCTCGTCGCCGCGTTGCCGCTCTTGGCCTTGTGGTGGGTGCAGTGGGTCCGGCGGGACGGGCGGCCGGGCCGTCCGCTGGGACGCATGGCCGTGGCGGCGATCGTCCTCGTCGCCGCAGCCTTCACGGTCGTGCGCAACCTGCCGTTCGCGCACGCACTGCGCCCGCTCTAGAGCCGCTAGAACATGTTGTGGCGCACGCACGTCTGGAACGCGTCGCGCTGATCCTGCAGGTCACCGCACTTGTGGGCGACGCGGACGTACGCGACGGTCACCAGCGTCGCCAGCAGCGCGCCGATGATCGTGCACACCAGCCCGGCGAGCGCCAGCCCGCGTCCGGAGCGTCGACCGTCCTTGGTCTCGCTGAGCGCGATCAGGCTGAACACGAGTCCGGGGATGATCAGCAGCCCGTCCAGGATGCTGAGCAGGCACAGCAGGATCGACAGGATGCCCAACACGAGCCCGGCCACCGCCTTGCCGTTACCGGTCGCCGGCTGCGGGTAGGCGTGGTACGGCGGGGGCGGCGGCGCGCCCGGACCGTAGCCGTAGGGCGGCGGTGCCCCGTCGCCGTACCCCGGTGGCGGCGCGCCGTACGGTCCGTACGGCGTCCCCGGCGGATTGGCGAACGGGTTGTCGGTCGGGGACGGGTACGGGGTTCCCGACGCCGTGGGGATCGTCGGCCCGGTGTACCCCGGCGGCGCGTACTCGGCCGGGATCGGGTGTTCGGGCTTGCCGAAGCGGTACGGGTCGAACTCGGTCTCGGCGGCCGGATCCGACGGCGGTTGGTCGCGCTTGGTGAACGAGACGCCCTCGTCCGAATCGTCCATTACGCAAACCCTCCACAGGTGCCAGCGCGGTCGCGGCCGGGCCCCGACTCTAACGCCAGCACCTGGGTACGTAGGCCGCGCACGTACACTGCGCCGGTGACCGACGAGACCAAGCGGCCGACCGCCAAGCCCCGCCCGGTGCTGTACGCCACCATCGCGCTCGGCCTGACCGCGCTGTTCAGCGTGCTCACGGCCGTCGGTGCCGGCAGCGAGCGCAGCTGGGTGGAGAAGGAGACGGCGAAGTCGAACGCCAGCGCCGTCTCCAGCGCGATCTCCAGCGCGTCGAAGAGCGCGGTGAAGAAGAGCGCGGACGTCAGCTCGGCGGTGGCCAGCGCGTCGACCTCGGCGACCGGCAAGTACCCGGCCAAGGGGACCAAGAAGTTCGACGACTCGATCAACACCGCGATCCGCGGGGCCTACATCAGCTCATTGTTCACGCTGGTGATCCTCGGCCTGCTCGCGTGGGGCACGTTCCGCGGGCGCCACTGGAGCCGGTGGGCCGTCACCGGCATCTACGTCCTGTCGCTGTTCACGCCACTCGGGGTCGGGCCGCTCAACCTGGTCGGCGCGCTGCTCGGCAACGGCGAGCCGCTGGCGATCCGGGGGCCGGTGCTGATCGCCGGGCTCGCGATGCTGGCCGCGGTCGTGCTGGTGAACCTGCGTCCGTCGGTGGAGTTCTTCGCCCTCACCAAACCGGCGCCGCGCCCGGGGCAGCCGCAGCGTCGAGGGCTGTTCAGCCGCCCGGCCGCGCCGGCCTCGGGCAACCAGCCGCGCCGCACCGCCGGCCGGGTGTCGATGAGCAAGGACGTCCCGGCCGACAAGCCGGCACAAAAGCCGGCACGGACGTCGGCCGACAAGTCGACCGACGAGCCGATCGACAAGGCCGCCGCCGAGCGGGCCCGCACGAAGAAGCGCGCGAACGCCGACTCGGTCGCGCGCGGGGCCGAGCTCGCCCGCAACCGGGCCAAGGCCAGCAAGTCGCGGCGCACCGACCGCTGACGTGCCCCGCGCGCTCGTCACCGGAGCGACCTCGGGGCTCGGCGCCGAGTTCGCCCGCCAGCTGGCCGGCCGCGGTCACGACCTCGTGCTCGTCGCGCGCGACGTCACCCGGCTGCGCGCACGGGCGGCCGAACTCGCGGCCGTCGACGTCGAGATCCTGCCGGCCGACCTGGCCACCGACATCGGGTGCACGAAGACGGCCGAGCGGCTCGAGCGGCCCGACATCGACGTGCTGGTCAACAACGCGGGTCTGGGCACCTACGTGCCGTTCGGCGCCGGCGACCTGGCGGTCGAGGAGCGCCAGCTCGACCTCAACGTGCGCGCCGTGTTGCGCCTCTCGCACGCCGCGGTGCGTTCGATGACCGGCCGCGGGTCGGGGTTGATCATCAACGTGTCGTCCGTGGCCGGCTTCGTCCCGCGCGCGTCGAACGCCACGTACTCGGCGAGCAAGGCGTGGGTCACGCAGTTCAGCGAGGGTCTCGCCCTGCAGCTCGCTGACACGGACGTGTCAGTCACGGCCGTCTGCCCCGGCTTCGTGCGGACGGAGTTCCACCAACGCGCGCAGGCCGACATGTCGCACGTGCCGGACCGCATGTGGCTGAGCGCGGAGGACGTCGTCCGGGAAGGCCTCGCGGACGCCTTCGCCGGCCGCACGATCTCGGTGCCCAGCCGCCGCTACCACGCGATGGTCCTCGCCGCGCGGGTGCTGCCGCGGCCCTGGCTGCGGGCGGTCATGAAGGCCCGCGGGCTCTAGGGACGGCCCAGGGCGGCCGTCCCGCCGCTGCGCCGGCCGGCCGTCCGGTAGCCCTCGAGCTGGGTCTGCTCGTCGGCGACCCGCACGCCGAAGTGATAGGCCAGCTTGCCGCCAAGGAAACCCGACACGCCCAGTGCCGCGAGGCTCACGATCGCCAGCGTCAGCTGTCCGCCGGAGACCGCGGTGCCGTCGTCGAAACTGCCCCGGCGCCAGAAGAAGTTGATGACGTAGAGGACGACCACGGTCACGTTGAGGGTCGCGTGGATGAGCCCGGTGCGGAAGGCGGCCGTCCCGCGGGGTACGCGCAGCAGGTCGAGCGCGCCGATCAACGCCGCGAGCAGCGCGCCGACGATCCCGATCGCGATCAGCCATTCGGCGCCGCGGGCGAGGTAGCCGGGGTCGTCGACGGCGTGCGAGCCGATGTCGAACACCAGCGCGCTCACCCACGCGCCGATGGGCACCGTGACCAGGATGGGATGGAACGGGTGGCCGTAGGGGCCGGACAGCACGGCGTTGGCCGGGCGCTTGGCCCGGTCGAGTGGCTCGGACACGAGGCACCTCCGACGGAGCTGGTTTCACCAACGATCGCTGGTGTTATTCCCCGGCGGCGTCCTCGTCGAACACGGGTCTGCTTGGATCGGGGCTCGTGAGCGACCGCGACGAGCTGCTGCAGCTGATCAAGGACCTCGCCGTGGTGCACGGCCGGGTCGTCCTCTCTTCGGGCCGGGAGGCGGACTGGTACATCGATCTGCGCCGCATCACCCTGCACCGGCAGGCGGCGCCGCTGGTCGGACGCGTCATGCTCGAGACCTGCGCCGGCTGGACCTACGACGCCGCCGGCGGGCTCACGCTCGGCGCCGACCCGGTCGCCACCGCGATGCTGCACGCGTCGGGCGGCGCCATCGACGCGTTCGTGGTGCGCAAGGAGGGCAAGGCGCACGGCTTGCAGCGGCGCATCGAAGGCCCGGACGTCGCCGGCCGCGCGGTCGTCGCCGTCGAGGACACCTCGACCACCGGGTCGTCCGTGCTGACGGCGGTGGAGGCGCTGCGCGAGGTCGGCGCGTCGATCGCCGGCGTCGCCGTGATCGTCGACCGGGGCGCACGGGCCGCCGTGGAGGAGGCCGGCCTCGAGTACCGCGCCGCGTTCACCCTCGATGACCTCGGACTCGGCTGACGGCGAGCCGGGCCCGCTCGACTCGGTCGGGGTCGGCCCGCACCCGCTGCCCTGGCCGGACGACCCCCGTTTCGATCCGTCCCTGCTGCGCGACGGCGACCGGCGCAACGTCGTCGACCGCTATCGCTACTGGACGGTCGAGGCGATCGTCGCCGACCTCGACACCCGGCGGCACCCGTTCGCCGTCGCGATCGAGAACTGGCGCCACGACCTGAACATCGGCACCGTCGTGCGCACGGCGAACGCGTTCCTGGCCCGCGAGGTGATCATCGTGGGCAACCGGCGGTGGAACAGGCGCGGCGCGATGGTCACTGATCGGTACCAGCACGTCCGGCACGTCCCGTCCCCCGCCGACCTCGCGGGCCTCGGGTACCAGATCGTCGCGATCGACAACCTGCCCGGCGCGGTGCCGCTCGAGGGCTACGCGCTGCCGGCGAACGCGCTGCTGCTGTTCGGCCAAGAGGGGACGGGCCTGTCGGCCGCCGCCCGCGAGGTGGCGGCGGTGACGTGCTCCATCGCCCAGTTCGGCTCGACCCGCTCGATCAACGCGGGCGTCGCGGCCGGCATCGCGATGCACGCCTGGATCCGCCAGCACGCCGTCCCCTAACCCGCCTTCCCCAGAGGGGAAGCGGAGTAGGAGCGGGGGACGGCGACCGTGGCCAGCAGGGCGCGGTGGTCGCTGCGCTTGACCGTGATGGTCCGGACGTCAGTGGCGACCGGGCCACCATGAGTGAGCACGTGATCGATCGCGATCAGCGGCGGGAACGACCGGTTGGCCGGGAAGGTGCGCGTGTACCCGGCGCCGGCCTGGTCGGCCGCGTCGCGAAACCCGGTGTCGAGGATGTCGCGGAACTGCACCGTGTCCGGCGTCGCGTTGAAGTCGCCGCCGACGATCATCGGCCGGTCGCCGGCGAGCGTGGGCAGGTACTTCGCGAACCCCCGCATGTCCTGGTTCCACGACGTCGCGTCAGGCACCGGGCCGGATGCGTGCAGGGCGACCGTCTGCACCGGCCGCGCCACGCCGGGCACGATCAGCCGCGCCGTCACGAACCGGAACGTGAACTGCGTGACCTGGTGCACGTCCTGCATCGGGAACCGGCTCCACAGCCCGGTGCCGTAGCCGGCCCCCTCCGGGTCGGACGAGTGGTGCCGCAGCACGTCGTCGAGCCCCGCGGCGTGCAGCGCGTCCTGTTCGCCGAGGGTCAGCTCCTCGACCATGAGGACGTCGACCGCATGGCGGCGCACCGAGGCGACGAGATCGGCCGCGTCGGCCTCGCCGAGGCGCAGGTTCGCGGTCATCACGTGAATGAGGACGGCGTGCGCCGGCGGGTCGTCCGACGTGTACAGCCACAGCTGGGTCGAGCCGCCCAGCAGCAGCAGCACCACGGCGGCGCCGACGCCGATCCACTGCCGGGCGATCAGCATCAGTACCAGCGCGAGCAGCGGGGCGACGATCAGGACGTAGGGCGTCGCTGCCACCATCCCGAGCGTCAGGGAGTTACCGGCCGCGTAGTGTCGCAGCAGGATCCAGCCCAGCCCGGCCGCCAGCGCGGGCACGGCCAGCCAGATGAGGACGAGGCGCGTCCCCTGCTGCTGGGGCAACCACCGGGTCGACTGCACCCGACCCACCTTGGCCGACGCGCGCTGCGCGTCGGGCGGCCGGCTCACCCCGCTGCCAGGCGCGTCATTCCTGCCCGCGCAGGTACCGGCCGAAGTGCGGCACGGTGAACGCGATCCGCCCGCGCTGCCCGGAGTACACCAGCCCCTTCTTCAGCAGCCCGTCGCGGGCGGGCGAGAGCGACTGCGGCGGACGTCCCAACGTCTCGGCCACGGCCGCGGTGGCGACGGCGTCCTCGCCCAGCTCGGCCATCGCGCGCAGGTACTCGCGCTCGGCCGGCGTGGCCCGCTCGTAGCGCGAGCCGAAGAACCCGACCGCGAGTTCGGCCTCCGCCTCGGGTGCGGCGACGGCGACGTCGCCGGCGGTGATCGGCGAACGGGGCGCGACGTCCCACGCGACCTTGCCGTAGGCCTGCACGAAGTACGGGTAGCCGCCGGTCGCCTCGTACATCGCCGCCAGCGCGTCGGCGGCGAAGTCGGCGCCCTCCTCGCGGGCCGGCACGGCGAGCGCCGCATCGTGGGCCGTCCGATCCAGGCGGTCGATGCGCGCGTAGCGGAACAGCCGCTCGGAGTACGACTTCGACGCCGAGAGGACGGTCGGCAGGTGCGGCAACCCGGCGCCGACGACCACCAGCGGCAGGCCCTGCTGCGACACCTCGTGGCAGGCCGCGCACAGCGCCGACACGTCGTCCGGGCCGAGGTCTTGCATCTCGTCGAGGAACAGCGCAATGCCGTGGCCACTGTCGGCGGCCAGCCCGGCCAGGTCGGTGAACAGCTCGACGAGGTCGATCTCGATGTCGCCGGAGTCGGCCCGGCCGGGGACGGCGGCGACGTCGATGCCCGGCTGCCACTGCGCCCGCTTGCCACCCGGGTCGCGCTGCGCGAACGACTTGAGCACGCCGAGGACCTGCTGCGCCTCGTCCGGGTTGCGGCCGGCCAGCTCGCGCACCGCGACGTGCAGCGCGCCGGCGAGCGGGCGGCGCAGCGGCTGGTCCGGGCGGGCTTCGAGCTTGCCGGTGCCCCACCCGCGGCGGACGGCCGCACTGCGCAGCGCGTTCAGCAGGACGGTCTTGCCGACACCGCGCAGCCCGGTCAGGATCACCGAGCGCTCCGGCCGTCCCTTGGCGACCCGCTCCAGCAGGACGTCGAAGGCGGCCAGCTCCTGGTCGCGGCCGGCCAGTTCAGGCGGGCGCTGCCCGGCACCGGGCGCGTAGGGGTTGCGGATGGGGTCCACGATCGCTGACGATATCGCGGAGTATCCACTTCTCTAGCGCTGTCCCGATATTCGGCTAGAAAGCGCGATCGTGTCGCCGCGCGGTCGCGGGCGGGCCGGGGGTGGGCGAGTCTGGCGTTGATCAACTCGGAAAGACGTGCCAGATCTGGCACCGAATCCCGAGTTGATCACCAATCGGGGTGGCGATGGGTAGGGGGCCGGGGCGGGGACTGGGCCGGGGTGGGGACGGGCCCGGGGTGGCGGCGCGATCGTGTCACGCCCGACTCGACGCGGGTCGGGGGTGCGGCGCCGCCCCCCGCCTTGGCTAGCATCTGCCCCCATGAAGCTCTCGGTCATCGGTACCGGCTACCTCGGGGCGACCCACGCCGCCGCCATGGCCGAACTCGGCCACGAGGTGGTCGGCATCGACGTCGACGAGACCAAGATCGGCCGGCTGGCGTCCGGCGAGGTGCCGTTCTTCGAGCCCGGGCTGCCCGAGCTGCTCAGCAAGCACGTCGCCACCGGCCGGCTGCGATTCACCACCGATCTCGCCGCCGCCGCGGACGCCGAGATCCACTTCGTGTGCGTCGGCACGCCACAGAAGCCGGGTGAGTTCGCGGCCGACCTGCAGTACGTCGACGCGTCGTTCGCGGCCCTCGCGCGGGTCGCCGCCAGCGGCTCCGTCGCGGTCGGCAAGTCGACCGTGCCGGTGGGGACGGCCGCCCGCATCGCGCCGTCCCTGCGCGCTCGGGGCGTCGAGCTGGTCTGGAACCCGGAGTTCCTGCGCGAGGGGTTCGCGGTCGAGGACACGTTGCGTCCCGACCGCATCGTGATCGGCAGCGAGTCGGGCAACGCGGCGGCGACCCTCGAGCGCTGCTACGAGGCGATCGTCGCGACCGGCACCCCGGTCGTCCACGCCGACTTCCCGACGGCCGAGCTGGTGAAGGTGGCGGCCAACTCCTTCCTGGCCACCAAGATCTCGTTCATCAACGCGATGGCCGAGGTGTGCGAGGTCGTCGGCGCCGACGTGGTGAAGCTGGCCGAGGCGATCGGCCACGACGAGCGGATCGGTCACAAGTTCCTGCGGGCCGGCCTCGGCTTCGGCGGCGGCTGCCTGCCCAAGGACATCCGCGCGTTCATGGCCCGCGCCGGCGAGCTCGGCGTCGACCAGGCGGTGGCCTTCCTCAAGAACGTGGACGAGATCAACTTGCGGCGCCGCGCCCGCATGGTCGACCTGGCCCGCGAGCTCTGCGACGGGTCACTTGCCGGGCGTCGGGCCGGCGTCCTCGGAGCGGCGTTCAAGCCCAACAGCGACGACATCCGCGACTCGCCGGCCTTGGACGTCGCGTACGCGATCCAGAAATCCGGCGCCGCCGTGTGGGTCTACGACCCGGAGGCGATGGGCAACGCGAAGGAGACGCACCCGACGCTCGCCTACGCGCCCTCCGCCCTGGACGCCTGCCGGGACGCCGACGTGGTGCTGCACCTGACCGAGTGGTCGGAGTTCCGCGACATCACCCCGGACGCGCTGGCCGAGATCGTGCGGCACAAGAACATCATCGACGGGCGCAACGTCCTCGACCCCGACACCTGGCGCTCGGCGGGTTGGCACTTCCGCGCGCTGGGTCGCCCGTGAAGCAGAGCCCTGAAGCAGGCCCGTGAACCAGGCCCGTGAAGCGGGCCCCGAAGCCGACCGCTCAGGCGGACTGCGAGCCGGGTCGGACCGCGACCGCCTCGTCGCCATCGACCGCGGCCGGACGGGCCGGCGCCGCGCGGAAGGATGGGCAGGTGTCGCGTCCGCAGATGCCGCAGTCGCTGCCGCGCCGGTAGTGCTCGTGCGCGGCCTCGACGTGCCCGCACTGGCAGTACGAAGCGCCGTCCGCTGCATCCGCGCCCATGGTGTCTCCGATCGGGTTATCGGCCTGTTCCACCCTGCTGTCGGCAACGGTACGTCAGACCTGAGGCCCGGGACCAAAGCCACTACTGAGAGTGACGATGTGTTCTCGTTACACGGCGTGCCCGACTGTTTGCCGTGCGTGGTTGAAGCGAAACGCAGGCGAAACATTGCGTGGTAGGTTTTCGCCCGGGTGGACGGGAGCGAACCGTTAGTTCGCATTCGCACGGCTGCGAGGGCCATGGTGTTGGCACAACACGGTGGACGTCCGAATAACCCGCGGATAACTATCGTCATCCCCGCGAAGAACGAAGCCCGCAACCTCGAAATCATCCTCCCGCTACTACCGCCGGTCCATGAAGTGATCTTGGTGGACGGCCATTCGGTCGACGGCACCCCCGACGTCGCCCGCCGGGTTCTCCCGGCGATCCAGATCGTGAAGCAGACCCGGAAGGGCAAGGGCAACGCCCTGGCCTGCGGCTTCTCCGCCGCGACCGGTGACGTGATCGTCATGTTCGACGCGGACTGCTCGGCCGACCCGGCCGAGATCCCGCGATTCGTCGAGGCACTGCGGGCCGGCGCCGACTTCGCGAAGGGAAGTCGCTTCCGCCCCGGGGGCGGCAGCGCCGACCTCACCCGGCTGCGCCGGTTGGGCAACGCGGTGTTGAACCTGCTGGCCAACGCCGTGCTCGGCACGCGCTACACCGACCTCTGCTACGGCTACAACGCCTTCTGGGCCGACATCCTGGAGCAGTTGGCGCTACCGGACATCGGGGTCTCGGCGCTCGGTGACGCGGCGATGCTCTGGGGCGACGGCTTCGAGATCGAGACCGTGATCAACTGCCGGATCGCCGTGGCGGCGCTGGCCGTGGTCGAGGTCCCGAGCTACGAGAAGCTGCGCGTCCATGGCGCGAGCAACCTCAACGCCTTCTCCGACGGGCTGCGCGTGCTGCGGACGATCAACACCGAGCGGCGTCGCGCCCGCCGGCTGCGCCGCCGCGCCGTCGTCGTGGGGTCGCAGCCGGCGAGCCGGCCGGCCACGTCGGCGCTCAGCCTGCGGCTAGAGGACGAGCTGAGTACCGAACAAACCGCCTGAACGGTTAGTCAGGTCTAAGGGCCCGATAACGCAGCCGGCCATTGCCGGATGCGTTTTCCGTGGACACCACGTGACGGCAAATTCCCGCGAAAGGTTGAGCCCGTGACTCCGCTTTCCGTGTCGGTCGTGATCGCTTGTTATACCGAAAGGCGGCTACCGTTGATCTTGCGAGCGGTCGAATCCGCCGCCATTCAGCGGCCGGCGCCGCAGCAGGTCGTCCTCGTCGTCGATCACAACCCGCGGCTGGCCGCCGGCCTCCGTGATCGGTTACCGACAGTGACGGTGATCGAGAACCGAACACACCGGGGCGCCTCCGGGGCGCGCAACACCGGGGCCGCCGCGACCGCGACCGAGCTGGTCGCGTTCCTCGACGACGATGCCGTCGCCGATCCCGGTTGGCTGGCCGCGCTGGCCGAGGCCGCGACCCAGCCGGGCGTGGTCGGCGCCGGTGGGTTCGTGCGGCCGGAGTGGGCGGCCGGCGCGCCGCCGTGGTTCCCG
>Ga0068855_100007835_pt1 | contig 12907 bp, 14 predicted proteins | sample KBSCornC52_FD_66592 | JGI IMG/M metagenome (GOLD analysis project Ga0068855, IMG submission 66592) | Corn rhizosphere microbial communities from Kellogg Biological Station, Michigan, USA - KBS Corn C5-2 | ecosystem: Host-associated > Plants > Roots > Rhizosphere > Soil ... | reverse complement strand
CTGCGTATAAAAATACAATTCATAATCCGCGACATCCAACTCATTGCTTCTCCCGCAGTGATCACAAGTGACCTGAAAGGGACTATCGGACAGAGATTCTCCAATCCTGTCCTTTTTGCCTGGAAACGCCTTTTCCAACCAAAGAATCATTCCCAGGAATCGCTGAACAATCTTTTCATTTTTTCGATGTTTCGCATCATCCCCGTCAAGGTATAAAAATGCGATGGCATCCACCACCGCCGCAGTATACAGTAATAAATAAGGCAACAGTCGGTAATAGTGCGACCAATATCTTTTGATATCATCCTGGTTAGAAAAGACGAAATTCAAGTTCTGATTAGAAGTGGGATACTTACCGTTGTCTGTGACGATATGTAGCGCCTGATCGGAAAATCCACTAATCCCCAGCGGGTAATCACGATTGTAGCGAAAATCATATAGTTGAGGAACTTCAAATATTTTAGGACTCACCTTTTGACAGGCCTCTTCCATTATCTGCATTACTTTCGCCTCCTTCAATTTACTCGGGTCATACTCCTTGGGATCACCATTGTGAAAGAGCTTTTGAATGAAATCATCAGGGCTATTTAGTAGATTTTCGAGCAGCAGCAATTCGTCCCTAAACGGCTTTCGTAAAAGTGCATAGGCGACTGTCATCTTGCCCCGTTTGGCGCAACTGATGGATTCGAACGCAAAATTGACCATATCAGATACTACAGAAAGAAGAATGTGTTTGGTCAAAACAGTCGTTAGCTGTTCGTTGTAGCCAGCTTCTTTTAAATAATCAAGCACATGAAGGGAACCAGGCTGCCATTTACGGGCCTGCTCATCGTTCTGAAACGTCATAGTTGTCGACATGAGCGGCTTATATACATCTCCGGTAAATAGCTCTGTTAAGTGATCATATAAGACCGCGCACAAATTATTCAGTGGTCTGTATTTAGAAGGAAGTGGCGCCCGCTCTCCTTTTTCAATAAAAATGACCTCTTTTCGCATAATTGCCAGCAAAGATAATTTTTTTTGATAAAGTAACAAATTCGTTACCTTTGCTCTCAAATGGTCCTGTAGTGTCTGAAAGCAATGCGCTGTTATGCATTAACAACATTGCTTAACAGAAAACGCTACAAGTATGACATTCAATGAAGTACAAAGGCGGCTGAAAGATGCCGGCTGGATCATTAAAGGACAAAAAGGAAGTCATGTTCACATGACCCATCCTTCCATCCCTGGTAAGATCACCCTTCCCAAACATGGGAAGAAGGATTTAAAACCCGGGACCTTAAAAGCTATTTGGAAACATGCAGGGTTGTGAGACCCTGCATGCCCAATAGTTTCTAACTGCCCTTTACAACAATGCATTATGACCAAAATCGCTTTAATCATAGAAAAATCAGAAGACGGCTATCTTGGCCGAGTAACTTACGAGGACGATCTGATCGTGGTTGAGGAACCATCTCTGAGTGCTCTTGAATCTCAGATGAAAAAACTGTTGGCAAAATTCCACGGCGTAGACAGCGGGAACATTCGATTCCAAGAGAAATACGATCTCAGCTCTCTATTTGAGAAGTTCGATTATTTGAAAATATCGACCATTGCCAAGATCGCCGGGCTGAATGACAGCCTTCTTCGTCAGTACGTCGCGGGCAACAAACACGCTTCACAAAACCAAGCGAAAAAAATTGAAACCGTGATCCGCCAAATCGGCAAAGAGCTGATGAATGTCCAGGTCTACAGCACTGTTGGATCAAAACCTTAGCTATTTGCCTGAAAATGAAAATATGGACATTACCACATTAACCAAAGATAATCTCTCACTCATCATCGCTCAATCCGGTGGAGCGCTGGAACATTTTTATAACAAGAACCAGGATGACCTAGTACGTTTTGTATTCTGTGCCTTGGAGAAAATGCACAAAGTGTCAAAAGGTATCAACCGTCTTTACCCCCATCTGGAAGAAGACGAGGAATTGGAATTTCCCATCGGAATCTTAGTAAGGTCGCAGATGATGGATTGCCTGATGGTCCAGCATCTCAAGCATACCGTCTTTGTAGAAGCAGACAAACACCCCCAGCCATCAAAAGAAGCATTAAAAGCAACCGTCAAAGGAATTTGCTACAAGCTGATCAATGCAGGCACGAATTCCTTAATCGGTGAAGTCTATCTTTCTGAAAATCTTACCGACCAACAAAAGTCGGAGATCGCCAAAAAATTTGCCTCGCGCTTTCCCCAAGCGTTCGACCTAACTTCCGAGCGGCCTAAACAAACCCGAGGTTTTCAGATCACCATCAAAGATCTTTACTTACAATCTAATCACTCCGCACTGATAACGAGGGATAAGATATATAATTTATATACTTTCTATAGTAAATATGATCATCTCAGCGACTGGACATCGCTGGCCAAGCGGATTCCTTTTGATCAGCGAAAGGGGAAGATAGACCTATCGGTCATGCTGATGATGAATGCATTACGGGATCTTTTGGCAATCGTGTCGGATTTCGACCCCGACTATGCCGCTTTACAAGCCTCCTGTCTTACCGTTCACACTGGCTTGGAATCCATGAGGTCGCTGGACAATGGTGGTGATGAATCATAGCCGGTGGTGGTGTAGCGCCAATTGTGTCCGCATAATTTTCATGATTCACCCATGCGGTCCTGAAATTGCGGACCAGGTTGTAAAACACCACGTAATCCATTGGACTTTATTTTACCAGCGTATCTATAAACTTATATACGTTCAACGCTATTGTTTTTATATTCTATTACCGATTCATCATTTCCAGGTTCATCCTAAAGCTGAACTGATGAAACCATTATAAACGACTGAAGTGGCTTAATATATTATAAAATCTAATTAAATTAACAGTAAGAATCGAAAAGTGGATAACTTGTGAAAAGGGGACAAGTTGTGAAATGCATTTGCATCCTTTTCATTGAAAATTATACCTTGTCGATTAAATATAAAATCAAAAAAAATGCCAGTCTTATTAGGAAATCCAGAGCTAAAACAAGCTCTCTCCGATAATGGGTTTGTTAAAGAAGGCAAAATTGAAAATATTGATGGGGTTAAGTATGATTTTTGTTTAAGCTCGAAAATTTTAAAGGCAAAATTCAAACAGCCGATAGATATAAACGCATTACCAGAAACCAGGAAAGTTGATCTTGTAGTCGAGCCAGGGGAAGTTGTGTTCGTTTTAACTCAGGAGACACTTACATTGCCAGACGATATAATGGCGCTGTTAATTCCAAAAAGAAAATTAAGTCACGACGGGATTATGATTTTAGGTGGCTTAAGCGTTGACCCACTGTATGAAGGAAGGTTATTAATTGGACTATACAACCTTTCGTCTTCCTCGTATCCAATCATTCCAGGAAGGAAATTAATCGCTGCCGAATTTTACAAACTATCTGAACAGGAGAAGGCAGGTGTTGTTAAACCTCAAGTAAGGATTACTGATTTCCCTGATGACTTAATCAGATTAATGCAAAATTATAAGCCAGTATCCTCAGAATCATTGATGAACAGTGTAAATAACCTAGAATCAAAATTTGAAAATCTCCTCCACGAATTTAGGTCGAAGGATGATTGGTTTAATAAGTTACAGGATAGTATGGATAAGCAGGAAAAAACAGTAGATAAGATCTTGCAAGGACTGGAAAAAGAAGTTGAAGATAGACGCTCTTCAGATTTGGAAGTTGAGAGAAAAGTAGAAGGCATGAGGGGAGAAATAAAAGAATATTTAAAGTCCTCTTACAAGACGGCTGCAATTATAGGAGTAGTTGGCGCTTTGGCTATGTCAGCTTTATTCAAATGGGTATTAGAACCAAAATCAACAAGTCAACCACCTCAGCAAATAATCATAAAAATGGATTCACTCATTAAGCCTAAAGACACAACAAAAATCAATCATTAGCAAAACTTTTAAACTATCTTTTCAAAGTTTATCAACTTAATAGGGTCTACCATATATTGTTGTAATTTTTGAAAACAAATAAAATGTTTAGTATATATTAGTAGCAAATATCGCTTTTTATGGTTTCTTATTCCTTTTGGAACAACAAAGGCGGCATAGGTAAAAGCTTTCTATGCTTTATAGCATCCTGCGAATATGCTCATATACACCCAGACTCTGATGTATATGTTATTGATCTATGTCCTCAGGCAAACTTGTCTGAAACGCTACTTTCGACGTCTGATTACGATAGCGCTTTAGGGTCATTACTTGTTAAATCCAAGGTCCGTAAATCTATCGGTGGTTACCTTGAAGCTAGACTAAACTCTCCATTTACGATGGTTGAAAGTGTCGAAGAGTTTATTGTATCTCCGAACGAATACAATAGTCACATACCGGAAAACTTATATCTAGTCTCAGGAGATAATATTTTGGAAATTATTAGTGAGGCAATTCGTCAAACATCGCAACTATCCATCCCAGTAAAATCTTGGTCGATGGTTTTGAATTGGGTCAGAGATCTTACTGTAGCACTTCAGAATAGAAGTTCAGGTAGAGAAGTGGTAGTTATGATTGATTGTAATCCAAGTTTTGCAATTTATACCCAATTGGCCATTACAGCATCCGACTATATGATAATCCCATTTACTCCTGACGAAAGTTCACATCGAGCAATAAAAAATGTCATGGCCTTAGTATTTGGGGTTGATGTTGATGACCCGAAAATAAACACATATGCTCGAATTAATTATAATTCAAGAGCGTTATCGGAAGGGATTAATTTACCTAAGTTGCACTCGTTTATTTCAAATCGGGTAACTGTTTATGAAAACAAAGAGAGTAAAGCATTCAAGGCTATTAGTAGAGTAATTAAGAAAACAGTTGATAATTTTTATACTGAATACAGGACGCATTTTTCTCCTAGAAAGAATATGCCGAGTAAAGATTTTTTATTTATACCAGACTATCATAGCGCCTGTGTCTATTCTGCATCTGTAGGAATACCGATCCATGCAATGAAAGCGGGACCTAAAAGCTTTCGAGGTGAACGTGTGCAAATAAACTCAGGTCCTTTATCAAAATATAAGAAAGCGCTAGAAAAATTTGTTTCAAGGCTGTAATTATGCCCTCGAATTCAGCAATAAATTTTAAATACAGAATTTCAGAACTGTTGCATCTCCGAAACTCAGCTGTAGATTTTCGATTGCGACCAATAAAGGACACACAAAAACAGACTTATTTACACTCTTACCTTGCTGGCGTCATTGCTGCATGGGATTCATATATTAAAGCAATTGTCAAAGAATACATGCTTAAGGTCTCTAATCCTTTGGATGTTCGATATCACTCGATATACACCTTGCTTAAGGATTACACGGAACAATCAATCAAGAAGCTGAACACACCAAATGCAGAGAATTCCAGAAACTTTTTATTATCATCTGTAGGATATGATCCATGGACAGACTGGATTTGGACACCAAGAGCCTATACAGCACGGGCAACCCGAGATCTCTTGAATGAAATTTTCCATGTCAGACATAGCTTTGCACATGGATTTCCTATGCCCTCTTATAGCTGGAATACATCTTCATCAGGGAAAACTAGGCTTACATTAACGTCTGTTGATAATGCCACAGAACTACTTAAATATTTGGTTTTATCTACGGATGATGGAATCAGCAATCATTTACAAAATGTTCACGCCATAGTGACAGGATGGTAGTAATTTATTCATCAGCGCTAGTCTCTAAATCGCCAAATAGTTAAATCTTCATTTCCCGGTTCAGTAAATACCTATTCTGTCCGTTTACACAAAAAAAGGTGTTTTTCACATTGTGTCATGTGTCGTAAAAATGATAACTTTGGAAGCATTCTACTCTACGCAAACACCCCTTGTTCGCCACTCTTCACCCTATCAAACATTTCTGCTCCCGAAAAGCTTTTTATTATGAAAGAATCGTTTGATCAACCACCGGCATCGCCGCAAACACATATCCTGATCATCGGGGTCGGCAACTATCCTTTCCTCAATGGAGGAGCTGAGGCTAAGCAGCAGACCTTTGACGGCGGCCAGCTGCTGGGACAATTGAGCTCACCGCCTGTGTCGGCGGAAGCGTTCTATAATGCTGCCCTCTACTTGCATAAAGTTGAAGCCTGGATCAGGCCGCTGGGCAGCATCAATTTATTGGTGTCAGCCCCCGCGACGGCAAATAATATTTTTGGCGGCAAGACCTTGGAGCCGGCGACCATTGCCAATATAAAGCAGGCTTATTGGGACTGGAAGAGCGAGTGTGATGCCAACCCGGACAACGTGGCCATCTTTTACTTTTGCGGACATGGACTTGATAAGGCTGAGCACTACCTGCTGGCGGAGGATTTTGGGCGGCAACCGGGTAATCCGTGGGACGGCTCGTTCGCTTTTGACATGACGAGACGGGCGTTCTTTTCCTGTAAGGCAAAGACGCAGCTCTTCTTTGTGGACGCGTGCCGCCAGGTGACATCCGACATGCTGAGAACGGACTTGCCGGCCAATCCCATAGAACCGCCCGATCTCAGGGCAAAGGATTGCCAGTTCAACCTGACCCAAAAGGCGGCGGCAGCCAACGAGAGCGCTTATGGAAAAAAGAATGATGTTTCTTTCTATACGAAAGCCCTGATCGGGGCCCTGAAAGGGAATGCCGTCAATAATGACATTGGCGAATGGCGTATTGCCACAGGAGCCCTTTCCCACAAAATGAACGGTTTGCTGCAGCTGGAGGCTCCATCCGAGGGGTATCCCCAGCGTTGCATCAGCACGACCAGCGATACTGCCGATATCATCCGCTTTTCGGGGCCGCCCATGGTGCCAGTGAAGGTCACCTGCGTGCCGGATAATGCGCTGGCCTATGCCAATCTGGCCTGTGTCAATGCCAACACCAATCAGAGTGAAACCAGGGGGCCGCAGTCGCAGCCGTGGGAGATATCCATCAAGGCAGGCCTGTATAAGATAGAAGCCAGCTTTGCGAATGGGCAATTTAAGCCCGACGCCATAGTCAGGCCTGTAATGCCCCCATCTGTTAACCAGACATTAAATTGTATGTAATGGCCAGCGATCAACAAGGAAGATTGCCGTAGGAGACCGGTAAGCCCGTTTCCTTCAGCACTTTTGTGCGAAGGTCAGACGTAAAAAGCTTACACCCATGGTATTTCTCCATGCCTGTCATATCTATGTGGAATTCATCGATTGACGCCTTTTCAAATAGGGGAGTGTTTTCCACTAGTATCTCCGTCACCATCCGGGAATATTTCCCATACGACTCCATATCCCCCTGGATGATCTTCACACCCGGACAGAGCCGCCGCGCCAGTTTGACCGGCATCGCACTATGGATACCGAACTTGCGTGCCTCGTAGCTGCAGGCCGCCACCACTCCCCGGTCACTGGAACCACCCACGATCAACGGGATACCTTTTAGCCGTGAGTCTTTCAGACACTCCACCGATACAAAAAAAGCATCCAGGTCAAAATGTGCAATATGCCGATCCGTATTCAAATTCATGAAACTAGTTTTAAAGGTCCGTTGGAGTGTTTTGTTCTCCTGCCCCGTAACCCCACCTTAACCATCTTCTTTACCTCAATACTGTATACCCCAAATTCCTCCATCACCTTCCCTGTGATCCGGTAGAACCCTGCCTCTGGAGCCCCTATCGCATGCGCCTCGGGAAAATGCACCGTGTCTATCCAGTCTTTGTTTACATCCAGGAACGTCCCAAAGCTCATTGTTTCATCTTTTATTGTACGCACTGGCTTATGCGTTATATGATACCCCAGCACTGTCACCATTTTTCCTACATATTGACCAAGAGCGCGGGCAGGGGTGTATTTCGAAGGATCATCATCCACCAGCCCAAATGGGTCCCTTATCGGGAACCCCAGCAGCTCCACCTCATCATACATATCGTCCAGTTCATACACCGGCAGCTCTGGTAGTACCAGCTCTATCGGCGCCTCTCTGAAGAGTGCCTGGTGTTTCGGCCCCAGAGCCTGGTTCTTTTTTTGCTGAAAATCTCCCTCCCACAGCAGCTCCTTTTTACTCTTCCCCGTGAATCGCAGTGCGCCCACCCGGATCAACAGCTCCAGCTGCTCCTGCGTGATCCCGGTCCGCTCGATAAAATCAGACAGCGACAAATAAGCCCCCCTCGCTCACGTTCCGTCAGTAGCCCGTCGATCACAGCTTGCTCCAGGTTCTTTATATGGATAAACCCCACATATACCTCATCCCCCTTGATATTGGTGAAATGCTCACTGTTATTGACACAGGGGGGATAGACCCTGGCCCCCGTCTTCATTAACTCATAGAAGTACAGCTCTCGGCTGTAGAAACCCCCAAAATTATTGATCACTGCTACCGCAAATTCCATCGGATAGTAGGTTTTCAAATACAGGCTCTGGTAGCTCTCCACTGCAAAGCTTGCCGAGTGCGCCTTGCAGAAGCTGAAATCCGCAAAGCTTTCAATCTGCCGCCACACTTCCTCAATCGTACCTTCTGGATAACCGAACTCCCGGCAGTTCGAAAAGAACCGTTCCTTTAGCTGTATCAGATGCTTCTTCCCACGATACTTCGTACTTGTCGCGCGCCGCAGCAGGTCTGCGTCCGCCATATCCAGGCCCGCCCAATAATGCGCAACCTTCAGGACATCCTCCTGATAGACCATGACGCCATAAGTCTCCTGCAGCAGCTCCTTCAATTTGGGATGCAGGTATTCGAATTTATCCGGGTTATGGAAACGGTGGATATACTGCTGCATCATACCGCTACGACCCACCCCTGGACGGATGATCGAGCTTGCCGCTACCAGCGTCTTATAATCGTCGCAATGGAGCTTTTGCAATAGATGCCGCATAGCGGGAGATTCGATATAAAAGCAACCAATCGTATTCACGTTCCGGATTTGCGCCTTTACCCGTTCATCTTTTATAAAGTTTTGCACCTGATGAATATTTATATCCACTTGTTTGTTCTTCTTTACCCAATGGATACACTCTTTGATGTGTCCGAGCCCGCGTTGGCTCAACACATCCAGCTTGAAGAGACCAATGTTCTCTGCCACGAACATATCCATCATAGTCGTTGGAAACCCTTTTGGCGGCATATGCACGGCGCACCAAGTCGATAATGGTTCCTCGCTGATCAGTATGCCGCCGGCATGTATGCTGGTATGATTAGGAAAGTCGATCAAAAGCTTCCCATATTGGAGGATCACACGCTGGAAACCTCCTTCCTCCCTTTTCTTCATAAAATTTTCATTCCGTGCGGCCCCTGTATAATATCCCTTCTCTGCCAATTGGTCGATCTCCTCCTTCGGCAGACCAAACACTTTTCCCAGCTCCCGTATGATGGCCTTATACTGAAAGGTCGTATAGCTCCCCAGCAACGCCACGTGCTGCCGGCCATACCGCTTGAACATATAATCAATCACTTGGTCCCGGTCAAGGTAAGAGAAGTCAATGTCGAAATCTGGCGGGCTCGTCCGTTGTGGGTTCAGAAAACGTTCGAAATACAGGTCCAGTTCGATGGGGTCCACATCCGTGATCTGAAGGCAATACGCCACCAGCGAGTTTGCTCCGGAGCCTCGTCCCACATGATAAAAGCCCCTGCTTTGCGCATATCGGATCATATCCAAGGTGATGAGGAAGTAGGCATTGAACCCCATCTCGTCGATGATCCGCAGCTCTCGCGTCAGCCGCTCCGCCGCCTTCTTGTTCCTTGTTCCATACCGCAGCAAAAACCCGTCCCGCGCCAGTTTCTCCAGCAGCACACGGTCATCCTCCGGCGATGCGCTGAACACCTTCTTGTTCTTGTCCTTTCCAAACTCCATCGTGATCTCACAGCAATCCATCAATCGGTAGGTATTCACGATGATCGAAGGATATTGCTGGAACGCCTCAATAATCTCCCCCGGTGACCGGAAATATTCATCTTCCCCTGCCAATTCTTCCTTCGGCAATTTCGAAAGGAGAACGTTCTTGTCGATAGCCCTTAATAGTCGATGAAGATTGTAATAGATCTTACTCTGGAACGTTACTGGCGCCCTTGCCACCAGTTTCTCTCCATACTGCTCCACCGGCCACCGCACCAACTTACCCACTTCCCCCGGCAGCACTCCAATATATTCATTCGCCAGGAGTTCCTCCGGGTCTTTTGCTCCCAGAGGATAGATCACATGCCCATCTCCAGCATTCGCAAAGAACATTGTCTTCGCCTTCTCCGGAAAATCCGTCTTCTCCAGCAGATGCATCGACAGGAATTCGTTGATCCACCGGAACCCCTGGTTGTTCCGCGCCAGCAAGATATATAGTAGCCGATGCCCATTTCGTATCTCCGCTCCCAGGATTGGCTTAATATTCTCTTCCTGGCAAAATTGTACAAAATCCCAGGCATCACAGGTGCCATTGATATTGGTCAAGGCCATCGCCTTAGCTCCCTTTTCTACTCCTTCCTTAACCAGATGTTCAGTCGAAAAAGTTCCGTAATGAAATGAAAAATATGTTTTGCAATTCAGGTACATCGTTGTGATGGATTACGGATTAAAAGTAAATACAAATACTAACAAAATTAGCAATCACCAATTGTCACCAGTCGCTCAAAAAATGCTGCTGAAAATTCTTCTCTTTGTCGCTCCTAAATTTTCCATAAGAAAAGGACAAAAAAAGACCACCCCGAAAATCGGGGCGGCATGATTGGACTAGAAGGTCGTTTAAGGCTTGGTCTTTGCAGACCGGGCGATGTTCAAAGGTAAATAGGACAGGTCTCGGCTATGGTAATGGTAATCCGGCTTACTTTTTGATGCTTAGTATCTTTTTTTTCGATTTTTTTACTTCGAATTGGACTTTCCATAGATCGAACACTTGATCCAAGGTCCACTCGAATACTTTGGCTATACGCATCATATCTTCAATTGTGACCTTTTCGACCTTATTCAATATCCTGTCAAAATGTTTAAAATCTATGCCTGCAAGTCTCGCTAATGTTGTCTTCGCTACAATAGGTAAAATGTCATCGATACAGGTGATATCGCCTTTCGAATACTTCATTTGGACAAGTTCAACACGCGAATCAAGGTTTAACATTCGTAAAGAAAATGAATATCCGCATATCTCCATCACTTACTCCCAAAAAGTTAGTTTGGCACTGGCGTTTTGGATGTAACCTAACTCCCAAATGGATGTAAGAAAATGTGTTAATTGGAGTATGTTAGCTACGAAATGGGAGTTAATAACCTCCATAATGGGAGTCAATAGGTGGTACCAAGAGGAGCTTGGCACTTCCAAGGGGGGAGTGACATACGGAATAAATGGATGTTCAAAACTCCCATATTGGTCATTGGAAACTATAAAGAAGTTATCAGACAACTCCCAAAAATCTATTTTTGAGAAGAACTAACGGGAGTTGAAAAAGGCCCAATACGGAGTTAAAAAAGGTTATATATTCCTTTTGTTATATGGAACTTTTGCAGCTTAAGAAATTCTGGCCCGTTTTTCTCTTTATCATAGCTTTCCATAGAGGCCAAGAATTTCATTCAGTTTACCTGAAACTTTAATATCGACGTATTTATAATATTTTTCTCTTGCGTCTTGATTATTTTTTGCTATTATTTTTTTGGTATCCTTGCCAAACTTGCCATATTTACTAAGAAAAAAATAATCCCCTGTATAAAAGACATGGTTTATGTTAAATGAATCAAGACGGCTTGGCGCCCTATAAGCGACAATATATTCCCCTTGTATGGAGATAGAATCAGCATTTATCTCTCCATCTGACCCGGCACCAATAACCTCTAAAAATTTCTCGCTTAATACTACATTTTTTTTTAGATCCGCGTCAATTGAAATATTTTTAAACTGAACTGCTAGATTGTCAGAAGGGATTTTCACAAATCTTATGTATGTTAAATAAACTGTGTCATTCGATATCTTTTCTATTTCACAGGGCGCTGTATTTAATGGAATGTTTTCAGATAACACCCCCTGATTGTCGTATATTACCAGATCTTTAAACTGAGGGTTGGTCGTACTTTCTCTTAAAATTCCGCTTATTTTTTTGGTACTATAACATTGAGCTATGAAATACTTTGTTTGACTATTCCCACAGCTATACAAAAAGAGCAACATAAAAACTGCCCTATTTCTTAGGCGGAGTGCAGTAACTGCAGTCGCTAAAAAATATCTGATAGTAATTGTTTTTTTCGCCCTCAGTCGTAACGACTCTTTGAAATCCAAGCCTATGAAATATATCAGAAATTGCCTTTTCTCCATAAGTAGGGAAATTATCATTTTTATAAAGCGGCCAAGTAAGCTTATTATTTCCTGAAAGATTAAATGCACCTGCTATTTGTAGAAAATTTTTCTTTTCCATTCCTGCCATACTAGCGGCAAAACCTGCAAAATAATTTCCAAAATCCCTTGCGGTTAAATATAAACCAGGTGAAATTTGAGAGCCTCTAAAATGATCAGCCCCATCTTTAGATTTAAAATCAAAATAATCTCCATTGCCAGCATTTGCAGCGTACATTAATATTGCTGAAAATCCGTCACCATTAAAAGATTTTAAAATTTCTTTAAAATCCGTAATTGAATTCAACAACCATTGCCAACCCTCAAAGGAGCCAAATTTAATAGTTCCTGCTGGGTTCCCATAATCATCAACAAAAGAATTCCATGCGAATGTACTACCTACTTTTTTCCCTCCCCCTGATGTATTTTTAGAGTTGTAATTTTTATCAATTTCATCTTCCGTTCCTTCGGCATCTTTGTCATGTTCATAAATACTTAAATCGTTGTCATTAAATACCTTAATAACTTTTCCTGTTGAATCCGTATGGGTAGATTTAGTACTTGTTCCATTCGGGTCTGTAAATCTAAGCGGGTTGTTTAATGCATAGCTATATGGGGACCACATATCATATCTCC
>Ga0068855_100007833_pt1 | contig 12908 bp, 9 predicted proteins | sample KBSCornC52_FD_66592 | JGI IMG/M metagenome (GOLD analysis project Ga0068855, IMG submission 66592) | Corn rhizosphere microbial communities from Kellogg Biological Station, Michigan, USA - KBS Corn C5-2 | ecosystem: Host-associated > Plants > Roots > Rhizosphere > Soil ... | reverse complement strand
GCGGCAAGACGAACAACGAGATCGGCCGCGAGCTCTTCCTGTCGGAAGACACCGTGAAAACCCACGCCCGCAGGCTTTTCCGCAAGCTCGGCGTGAACGACCGGGCACAGGCAGTGGCGCTCGGCTTCCGTAGCGGCCTCGTTCGCTAGTCGCCAACGCGGCGCCGACGCCCCTACCCCAGATTGATGGACGGCGGGGTCTGCTCGTTGTCTGGGTGTTCGTCGTCCGGGTCTTCTTCATGCTCGGCTGAATCGAGCACGCCATCGGCGAAGCCTTGGGCGTAATCCCAGCTGACGTAATCAGCGGGATCGGGATCGAAGGCCGGCTCGTGGATGCGGGTGCCGCCCGCGTTCAGCAGGTGCCGCAGGTTTGCGCGCAGCAGTTCCCACTCGAAATAGTGCGGCGCCTCGCAGTCGGTGCAGTCGACGACCAGACCGCGTACGCCTCGTGGTTCGAGCAGCGTCTGGAAGATCTCAAGATCTTCGAGATCGACCACGATTTCTTCGCGGTCGCGCGGTGACAGCGGCTCGCTCGTCGCTTCATGCATGTCCGGAGCGTAACGCCGACTGGGCTGCCGTGCCCGGTAGCATGGTCTCTCGACCGCGCCCGGAGGGATCTCGCTGAGCGACTCATGAGCGACCAACTGCCCGAGAAGTTCGCCACCGTCGGCCTTACCTATGACGACGTGCTGCTGTTGCCTGCGGCATCCGACGTGATCCCCAGTGGCGCCGACACGACCACGAGCGTCACCCGCAACATCTCACTGCGCGTCCCGTTGCTTTCAAGCGCGATGGACACCGTTACCGAAGCTCGCATGGCGATCGCGATGGCTCGCCAGGGTGGCGTCGGCGTGCTGCACCGCAACCTCTCGATCGAAGAGCAAGCCGCGCAGGTCGATCTCGTGAAGCGCTCCGAGGCCGGCATGATCACCAACCCCGTCACCTGCTCGCCAGACGACACGTTGGCCGACGTCGATCGGCTGTGCGCGCACTACCGCATTTCGGGTGTGCCGGTGGTCGACAACTCCGGTGTTCTCGTGGGCATCGTCACCAACCGCGATATCCGCTTCGAGAACGACCACTCGCGGTTGGTGCGCGACGTGATGACGGCCATGCCGTTAATCACGGCACCGGTAGGGGTTTCGGCGTCCGACGCACTGGACTTGCTACGCCGAAACAAGATCGAGAAGCTGCCGTTGGTCGACGATGCGAACCGGTTGCGCGGGCTCATCACGGTCAAGGACTTCACCAAGCGCGAACAGTTCCCTGATGCGTCGAAGGACGCCGCAGGCCGGTTGCTCGTCGCGGCCGCCATTGGTGTCGGCGAGGAGTCGTACAAGCGGGCGCGTGCACTCGTCGATGCGGGCGTCGACATTCTCGTGGTCGATACCGCGCACGGGCACTCGACCGGCGTGCTCGAAATGGTCTCGCGGTTGAAGCGGGACGTGAGCGCCGATGTGATCGGTGGAAATATCGCCACTCGCGAAGGCGCGCAGGCGCTGGTCGATGCGGGAGCCGACGGTGTCAAGGTCGGCGTCGGGCCGGGCTCGATCTGCACCACTCGGGTCGTAACCGGCGTCGGCGTTCCGCAAGTAACGGCCATCTACGACGCGGCGCTTGCCTGCCGGGCGGCCGGCGTGCCGGTCATCGGCGACGGCGGGCTGCAGTTCTCCGGCGACATCGCGAAGGCCATCGCAGTCGGCGCCGACGCGGTGATGGTGGGCAGCCTGCTCGCCGGCGTCGAAGAAAGCCCCGGCGATCTCATCTTCATCAATGGCAAGCAATTCAAGAGTTACCGCGGAATGGGCTCGCTCGGCGCGATGCAGTCACGCGGCGAACGCCGATCGTACTCGAAGGATCGTTACGCCCTCGATGACGTGCTCTCTGACGACAAGCTGGTGCCGCAAGGGATCGAGGGCCAGGTGCCTTACCGTGGCCCGCTCGGGCCGGTCGTGCATCAACTCGTCGGTGGACTTCGGTCGGCGATGGGTTTTTGCGGCGCGTCGACCATTCGCGAACTTCAAGAAGCGAAGCTCGTGCGCATCACTGCGGCAGGTCTGAAAGAGTCGCATCCGCACGACGTGCAGATGACCACCGAAGCGCCGAACTACCACTCGCGCTAGCCAACTTCTCCTTTCGATAGAAGGGTTTTCCGGTGCCCGAAGTTCAGATCGGCATGGGCAAGAGTGCGCGTCGGGCGTACAGCTTCGACGACATCGCCATCGTGCCGTCGCGGCGCACCCGCGACCCTGAAGAGGTATCGGTCGCCTGGCAGATCGACGCCTACCGGTTCGAGGCGCCAATCGTCTCAAGCGCCATGGACAGCGTCGTTTCACCCGAGACGGCAGTCGAGATCGGCCGACTCGGCGGTCTTGGGGTGCTCGACCTCGAGGGGCTCTGGACTCGCTACGACGATCCGCAGCCGATGCTCGACGAGATCGCGTCGCTCGGCGAGGGTAACGTCGTCCGGCGGATGCGCGAGATCTATGCGGAGCCGATCAAAGAAGAGCTGATCGGTGCGCGAATCAAGCAGATTCGTGACGCCGGGGTCGTGACCGCGGCGGCATTGTCGCCGCAACGCACCGCGCAGTATCACAAGGCAGTTCTCGAAGCCGGCGTCGATTTGTTCGTGATCCGCGGTACCACGGTCTCCGCCGAGCACGTGTCGAGCAAAGCCGAGCCGCTGAACCTGAAGAAGTTCATCTACGACCTCGACGTCCCGGTCATCGTCGGCGGTTCGTACACCTATCAGGCCGCGCTGCATCTGATGCGCACCGGTGCGGCTGGGATTCTCGTTGGTGTCGGCGGCGGGGCCGCGCACACCACGCGACACGTGCTCGGCATCGGAGTGCCGATGGCTACGGTGGTTTCCGACGCCGCGGCAGCACGGCGCGACTACATGGACGAGTCGGGCGGCCGCTACGTGCACGTCATCGCTGACGGTGCAATGCGCACCGGCGGCGACATCGCCAAAGCCATCGCCTGCGGCGCCGACGCGGTGATGATCGGGCTGCCGTTGGCGCGCGCTTCCGAGGCGCCGGGTCAGGGCTGGCATTGGGGCGCCGAATCACGCCATGGCGACCTGCCTCGCGGACAGCGCTACAAGGCGGGCACCGCAGGCACGTTGCACGAGATTCTGTACGGCCCGGCGACTGACGCCGAAGGCACCACCAACCTGGTTGGCGCGTTGCGCAAGTCGCTCGCCACCTGCGGCTACAACGATTTGAAGGAATTCCAGCGCGTCGAAGTCGTCGTTAACAGCTGACGGCCGATTAGCGCTTTCCCGCGTTGGGAAGGCGTGTCGTTACTGGTGGTCGTCGAGCAGTTTCGTTATTGCCGAGGCAGCCATCGGCCGGCCAAGGTAGAAGCCCTGAACGCGATCGCAGCCCAGTTCACGTAAGGCCTCTAGCTGCCCGGCCGTTTCGACACCCTCACCCACAGTGTCGACGTGGAGTGCCTTGGCCATCGCGACGATCGCCGCTACGACCGCGCGATCATCAGGATGATCCTCAAGACCCTCGACGAAGCTGCGGTCGATTTTGAGTTCATCGACGTTAAAGCTGCGAAGCCGCGCTAGTGACGAAAATCCGGTGCCGAAGTCGTCGATCGCAAGTGTGACGCCGAGCTGTTTTAGCCGCGCTACCAGCGGGCCAGCGGTCACCGGGTTGCCGAGCGTCGACTCGGTGACCTCGATTCGCAGCTGCGCCGGTTCAAGCCCACTCGACGCCAGCACCGATTCGACGGTGTCGAAGAACGTATCGGCTTGGGTGAATTGGCGGACGGATGCGTTGACCGCAATGCAGAGCACGTCGTTACCCACCTGCTGCCAGTTTCGTGCTTGCGTGCAGGCTTTCTCGAGCACCCAGGCGCCGATGTCCATGATGAGATCGCTGTCTTCGGCCACCGGAATGAATCGATCTGGCGGTACGACGCCGAGCTCATCCGTCGTCCAACGAAGGAGGGCTTCTACGCCGACCATCGAGCCCGTGCGCAGGTCGATCTGCGGCTGGTAGACGAGATAGAACTCGTCACGATCAATTGCTCGCCTGAGCGCCGACTGAATATGTAGGCGATCACGCGAACGAGCGCGCATGCGTTCGTCGAATCTGATGACGCCAGCTCGCCCGCCCGCTTTGGCCTGTGACATGGCGGCGTCAGCGTCGGCTACCAACGAATGCGGAGCCGTGAGGGCAGATCCCAGCGCGACGCCCGTGCTGACAGTTAAGAAAACCTCCCGTCCGTCGGAAAGCTGGATCGGCTGCTCGATGGCCGCCCGCACCTGATGTGCCAGCTCCTCCGCTTCCGCCGGGTCGTTGACATCTTCACAACAGATGGTGAACTCGTCACCGCCGAAACGGGCGGCAAAGTCGTTGGGCCGGATCGTCTTGCTCACCCGATCGGCAACCGCCCTCAAAGCATCGTCACCGAGCAGGTGGCCCATCGAATCGTTGACCAGCTTGAAGTGGTCGACGTCGAGAAACAACACGGCTACTCGGGATTCGCTTCGGCGTGCCCGGCGCAAGGCGCCCCCCAGGTCGTCGAGAAAATGCCTTCGATTAGGCAGACCCGTCAGCGGGTCGCGCAGGTTCGCATGCCGGAGTTCGGCTTCGTCTCGGTCACGCTCCAGCGCCATCATGGCAAGGGTGCTGGCTCGGGCGATCGAATGGCGCTCGTCGTCGGTCGGACCTCGCTCGGTTTCGAAGTATGTGGCGAACGTGCCGAGCACCCGGCCTTCGTCGCCGTGGCGCCCCGAGGCGATGATCGGCACCGACCAGCAGGCGTGCAGGTCGAGTTCGAGCGCCAGGACGCACCACTTCTGCCAGTCGGGGTCGGAAGCGATGGCGTTCGTCACGACGTCCATGGCTCGAAATGCGGCAACGCCGCAGGTGCCTTCGTGTGGTCCGATCAGGCTGCCGTCGATGGCCTCGGCGAAGCTCGCCGGCATGCTTGGCGCAGCGGCGGTGTAAAGCCGCCGGCCGTCACGTTCGTCGAGCAACAAGATGGTGCAACGCACGCCCGGATGGTTCGCCTCGATGGTGACGGCTAATCCGTCGAGAACGCTCGATAGTGACTCGCCGCGCGCGATGCTTTCCAATGACGACGTCTGGCGCGCGAGCAAGACGGCCGCGTCGCGGTCTTGAGTAACGTCGTGCATTCCCCCGAACAAATAAACGGGTGCGCGGTCGTGCATCAATGCGGTCATGAACATGTGCATGACCTTCGGCTGCTCAGCGGGCTGTTGGATGAACTGATCATTCGGCTGGTTGCTCGATCCGCGCACCACGAAGTCGGCGTCCCAGTTAGTCGCCGCGCCGGCAGTTGCCTGATGCCACCACTGCGACAACACCTTGACACCGTCAGGATCGATGAGGCGTGAGACCGGCCGGCCGACCAGATCGGTGAGATCTAGGTCAACGACGTCGGCCAGCGCCTGGTTGGCCCAAGCCACGCTGAGATCGGGTGCCAGGCACAAAGTCGGCCGGTTGCTGTTCTCGATACTGTCGGCGAACAGCGGCACCCACCCGGCGTTACCTGCGGTGTCCACCCCGTCGGCCTCCGTTGGCGAAGCCTGATCATTAGCGCTCACCGTACGCGTTACCGGCCGCTCGTGGGTCATTCGGGCGTTGTCCCTGGAGCTGCCTTTGTCAGTCAATGTCCGATCGGTCAGATTCTTGCAGCAACTCGTCGACTCATGCCATCTTCTAGCAAAGATCTGGTGGACGGCGGTCGCGAGCACCTACCTGGTGATCAGCTGACATCACGCGCGACCGCGGCACAACTCCAGCAGGGTGAGGGCGAGTTGGCTGCCGCCTCGGCCCAGGCCGCCGACGTAGGTGTTCACGATCTTCAACTCGCGTGAGTGCTCGCGCCGCCGTCCGCCATGGGAGATGCGCACGTCCTGGATCTGCTTCGACAGTGCGACCCTGCGCTGCACGACGGTGATCAGTTCTGCGTCGACTGCGTCGATCTGTTCGCGCAGGTGCGAGATCGCGGCGGCGGCCTCGTCCTGCTCGGTCAGCTCGAGCCCTGGCCCGTCGGCCGCGGTCATCACCTCGGTCGCGGCGACCGGGTTGGACGCCGTCAGTTGCTCGATGGCCGGCGCGTCGTCGCTCAGGCTCTGGTTCATCGGTCATGCCTTTCTGCTGCGGATCGCTTCTGCTGCGGATCGCTGTGGTGCCGCGAAGCTTGGCGCCGGAAACGAAGAACGCCCCGGGCTTCAGCCCGGGGCGTCGGATTGTCTGGACGGTGGTCAGACGGCGTCGACAGCTACCGGGCTTCTGTCATAAAAGAAGCCCGTGCCATAAAAGTACGCCGACCGCGTCATGCGTTCAGTGTGCGGCGTGCCGCAGGCCGTCGTCCAGCACGTCTCGGCATTTGAGACAGTGCGTCCGCTGAATCACCCGGATGCCACCTGGTCGCCCGACGGCTCGCCGTGCCATGACGACCACAGGTCGGCATAGGTACCGCCGCTGGCGATCAGGTCGTCGTGCTTGCCGAGTTCGACGATGCGGCCGTCGACGACGACGGCCACCCGGTCGGCATCGTGCGCGGTGTGCAGGCGATGTGCGATCGCGATGACCGTGCGGCCGGTGACTACAGCGGCCAGCGACCGCTCGAGTCGGCGTGCAGCTCGCGGGTCGAGCAGTGACGTGGCTTCGTCGAGTACGAGCGTGTGCGGGTCCGCCAGCACCAGGCGCGCCAAGGCGATCTGCTGCGACTGCGCGGGCGAGAGCGTCGTGCCGCCTGAGCCGACCGTTGTGAGAATTCCTTGCGGCAGCGCGGAAATCCAGTCTGCGGCGTCGACGGCGTCGAGTGCGGCAGCGAGTTGATGATCGTCGGCTGTGGGCCGAGCGAGGCGTAGGTTGTCGGCGATCGTTCCGACGAAGACGTGTTGTTCTTGCGTAACGAGTGCAACTTCGCGGCGCAGATGCTCGATTTCGAGATCGACGAGTGGCACGCCTCCGACAGTAACGCTGCCACGTGTCGGGCCATGGATGCCTGCGAGGAGCCGACCGAGCGTGCTCTTCCCTGCACCGCTCGGCCCCACCATCGCCACCCGTTCGCCGGGCCGCACCTGCAAACTGATGCCGCGCAAGACATCGCGCCCGGCCCGGTAGGCGAAATGCACGTCATCGGCGCGCAATTCTTCACCGCTCGGCTGAGCGCCCGTCGGTGTGCGGTCGTCGGCCACCTGACCCACGCCGACGAGCCGAGCGAGCGACGACGTGCCGATTTGCAGCTCATCGAGCCAGCTCAGCAACCGGTCGAGCGGGTCGACGAGTTGTTGCATGTACAGCGTCACTGCGGTGACCTCGGCCAGCGTGGCGTGACCGTGCGTGGCGAGCAGTCCTCCGACGAGCAGGCACGCAACAACCGGTACGACGTAGGCGGTTTCGATGGTCGGAAACCAGATCGTGCGCAGCTGCAAGGTATATCGCTCGGCAACGAATGCCCGTCGAATGTCGTCATCACCTCGCTTCACGCGCTGCTTTTGCAATCGCAGCGCGTCGATCGTTCGGCCACCTTCGACGGTTTCGGTCATGCCGGCGAACAACCGCGAATACACCCTGCGCTCACGCAGGTATCCACGCGGAGCGCGCTTGAGATACCAGCGGGTGGCGACCCAGATCAGCGGGACGACGACGACGCACGGAAGCGCGACGAGCGGTGCCGTGATGAATGCCGCGACTAGCGTCAAAATCGCCGTTGCGATGGCGATCAGCGTCTCGGGCACGGCGAATCGCACGCTCCGCGATAGTGCGTCGATGTCGCTGGTCATGCGCGTGAGTAGATCGCCAGTTCCCGCACGCTCGACGGTCGACAACGGCAATGCCAGGACCTTGCGCAAGAACTCTTCACGCAGCTCTGCGAACACACCTTCGGCAATGACGGACGACGAAAAGCGCGCGGCGCGCACCAGAACTGCCTGCGCCACAACGAAAAGTGCGAGTAGCAGGCCAACGCGGTCGATGTGTGCTCGCGTCGTGCCATGCTGCACCGCGCCAACGAGTTCGCCGAGCAGCCGCGGACCGGCGAGTCCGGCCGCACCGGCGAGGGCGTACAGGGCGAGCACGCCGTAGACGCCGCGGCCGCGCGTCTTCAAGATGACGGCGGCGTAACGCCGGGTATCGGCGCCAGTTGCAACCGGCAACAGCGCGGAATTCGAGTCGCTCACGCGGGCTCTTCGTCTCGCTCGACTGCGGACCGATATCCGCGATCGGTCGCGAGCAGGTCGCGGTGCCGGCCGTCGGCGACGATCCGGCCGTCACGTAGCAACACGGCCCGGTCGGCGCGGTCGAGGATCAACGGGCTGGTCGACATCACTACCGTCGTCTTGCCTGCACGGTGTCGGGTCAGTGCGTCGGCGATCCGTGATTCGGTGTACGCATCGACCGCACTCGTCGGCTCGTCGAGCACCAGAATTTCTGGGTCGGCGAGTAGGGCCCGCGCCAGCACCAGACGCTGGCGTTGCCCGCCGGACAGTCCGCGCGCGCGCTCGTCGATCAGGCCCCAAAGCTCGCCCGGCACGGATTCGACAGCGTCGGCAGCAGCGGAAACCTCGATGACGCCGTCGATGTCGGCCGGTGTTGCGGTTGCGCTGGGGTCGAGTTGGTCGCGAAGGCGCCCGGCGAAGAGCCGCGGATCCTTGTCGCTGACGAGAATCCGGCGCCGCACGTCGTCCAACATCATGGTGTGCAGCGGAACGCCGCCGAGACGTACCTGCTCTGGCGCGACAGGGTCGATGTAGCGGCCGATTCGGTCGGCGAGGGCGGTCGCCTGCTCAGGTTCGACGGCGGCGACAGCGACGAATTCTCCGGCGGAGACGGTGAAGCCGGTGGTGGTGTCGACGAGGTCGGCACTTTTTGGCGCGGTCGCGGGGTTCGTCGGTTGCGGTAATAGCGGTTCGAGCGACAGCACGCGCAGCACCCGACGTGCTGCGACGAACGCGCGGGTGAATTTCTGGGCGACTTCGGTGGCGATTTTCATCGGGGCCAGCAGAAACGCGGCGTATCCGTAGAAGGAGACGAGTTGGCCTACGCTGAGCTTGTGTTCCAAGGCCAGGCGGGCCCCCAGCCACGTGAGCAGGGCGACGAAAATGCCGGGAAGCAATACCTGCGCGGCGTCGAGCATCGATTCGATGGCGGCGACCGCAATTCCCTTGCGTCGAACGTCTTGCGAGCGCTTGCGGTAGCGGGCAACAAACTCGGCTTCACCGCCGACGCCGCGCAAGACGCGAAGCCCCGCGACCGTATCGGCGCCGAAGCTAGTGAGTTGCCCGACCGATGTGCGAAGCGCGGTTTGCCGGTGATGCAAGGGTTTCATCAGCGGGCCGACGGCTGCCATCAACAGCGGAACGCCAATGAGCACGACTAGCCCGAGTTCGACAGACGTCGTCAGCATCAGGACCGAGACTGCGGCGAACGCGACGATAGAGCCAGCCGCGCGAGCGGTGATGTCGAGCGAGTTTCCGATGTACAGCGCATCGGTTGTGGCGCTGCTCACGACGTCGCCGAGGTCGACTCGATCGGTGAGCGACCCGCCGAGTTGCGTTGCCTTGCGGGTGAGCAGTTGCTCGATGCGAAACGTCGCCGTCATCCAGTTGGTGACCGCGAACCGGTGCCGGGCGATGCCCGCGCCGGCTTGCACCAGCCCGATGCACAGCAGCAGGGCCGTCCAGCCGACGAGAGCGGCCGCGTCGTCGCGCGAAATGCCGCGGTCGATCGCGCGGCCGACGACGAAGGGCATGACGGCCTGACCGCACATCCAGACGATGCCGAAGAACATGCCGCCGAGCAGGGTGGCTCGTTGGCTTTTCGCGACCCAGGTCAGGAAGCGGAACGGGGAGCTGACCTCGGGATCACCGGGGTCGGCCAATGGAAAGGCGCGCACGTCTGGCCACGTTAACCGCTCGACTGGCGCCCGGCACCTACGTTTCGCAGGTTGCTGGCGAAGCGGCCTCGACCCGATACGGGCCTGGCGACGCGGCGTCGTGGGTGACGAGCTCGCCGCAATGGCAGACAAGCAGCACTTTCGGGCCGGACGGCGTGTGCTCGATCGCCACGACCGATTCGTAGCCGAGCAAGATCCGCGACTCGTGGCGGGGGCAATAGGGGGCGAACATGATTCGATAGTGCGGCGCACAATCGTGCAGGTCCATCTAGTATTCGGTCATGAGTACCTTCAGCAAGGACTTCACGATTGATCCCCGGCGGCTACGAGTCCTGCGTGAGGTGAACCTGCGTGGCACCGTGACCGGTGCAGCTGCCGGGCTGCACCTCACGCCGTCCGCCGTGTCCCAACAAATCGCGGTGCTCGCGCGCGAACTCGGCGTCCCGCTGCTCGAGAAGACCGGTCGCGGGGTTCGGCTGACCGGTCAGGCGCACGTGGTGCTCGAGCATGCCAGCGTCGTCCAGGCGCAATTCGAGCGGGCCCGCGCCGACTTGGCGGCGTTCGCCGACGGCACCGTCGGCACCGTGGCGGTGGCGGGATTCTCGACCGCGATCTCGGGGCTGGTCGCGCCGGTGATCGGGCGGCTGGCGACATCGCGCCCCGGCATCACCGTGTCGGCGGTCGAGATGGACCCGCCCGATCTGTTCACCCGGCTCGACCGCGGCGACCTCGACATCGCGATCGCGGTCGACCACCGGCAGGTGCCGCCGCGAAGCGATCCGCACTATTACCGGATCGACTTGATGGCCGACCCGTTCGATGCGGCATTACCGGCCGATCATCGCTTCGCCGACCGCGACGAAGTCGCACTTTCCGAACTCGCCGAAGACATCTTCGTGGCCGCGGCGCCCGGGACCTCGTGCTTCGAAGTCACACTTTCTGCTTGTGCTGCAGCGGGTTTCAATCCCGACGTGCGCAACTACAGCACCGATTGGGATGCCGTCGCAGCGTTGATCGCCGTCGGGTGTGGAGTTGGGCTGATTCCTCGATTGGCCCAGCCGCTGCACCGGCCCGGGGTCGTGTTGAAGCCGCTGACGGGTGATGGTCGACCGCCCGCTGCGCGCAACATTTTCGCTGCGGTGCGCGCGGGCGCGCAACACGATCCGGTGCTCGCGCCGACCCTCGCCTCGCTGATCGAGGTGGCAGCCACACATTGCAGCTGAGGGGGACCGGCACCGCGCCACTAGAATCGGCGGACGATCCCCGAACGCGAAGGCGATTTCCGTGAGCGATGCCACCGGTGCCCCAGGCGCTGGCGACAGTACGACCGTGCTCGTCGTCGACTTCGGCGCGCAGTACGCGCAGCTGATCGCGCGCCGGGTACGTGAGGCCGATGTCTACAGCGAGATCGTGCCGCACACGATGCCGGTTGCCGAGATCGTTGCGCGAAATCCCGCGGCAGTGATCCTTTCCGGAGGTCCGTCGTCGGTTTATGCGGACGGCGCGCCCTCGGTCGACCCTGCGCTGTTCGATGCGGGTATCCCGGTTTTCGGCATCTGCTACGGCTTTCAGGCAATGGCACAGGCCCTTGGCGGTGTAGTTGAACGCACCGGCTTAGCCGAATTCGGCGGCACCAAGATGACGGTCATTCCGTCGTCCGAGGGCGTGCTGCTCAAGGATTTGCCTGCACAGCAGTCGGTCTGGATGTCGCACGGCGATTCGGTAACCAAGGCGCCAGCCGGTTTCACGGTGACGGCGGCCTCTGACGGTGCGCCGGTCGCGGCCTTCGAGGATGTCTCACGACGCCTTGCCGGCGTGCAATTCCACCCCGAGGTGCGCCACACCGAGCACGGGCAGACCGTGCTGCGCCGCTTCCTGCGCGACGTTTCAGGCATCGCGCCATCGTGGACGACGGCGGGCATTGTGGCCGAGCAAGTCGAGAAGATTCGCTCGCAGGTGGGTAGCGGCCGGGTGATCTGCGGACTTTCCGGTGGCGTCGATTCTGCGGTGGCCGCGGCGTTGGTGCAACGTGCGGTTGGCGATCAGCTCACCTGTGTGTTCGTCGACCACGGCCTGCTTCGTAAGGGCGAGACCGAACAGGTCGAGCGAGATTTCGTTGCCAGCACAGGGGTTCGGCTACATGTCGTCGATGCCTCGGCGACGTTCCTCGACGCACTTGGTGGCGTGAGCGAACCCGAACAAAAGCGCAAGATTATCGGCCGTGAATTCATTCGCGCATTCGAGGCGGCGGCGCGCGAGATCTCGGCTGAGGCACCTGTGGACTTCTTGGTGCAGGGAACGTTGTATCCCGACGTCGTCGAATCGGGCGGCGGCACCGGCACCGCGAACATCAAATCGCACCACAACGTGGGCGGTCTCCCCGACGACCTGCAATTCGCTCTGGTAGAGCCACTTCGCGCGCTGTTCAAGGACGAGGTGCGCTCAGTCGGGCTCGAACTCGGATTGCCAGAGTCGCTGGTTTGGCGGCAGCCGTTCCCGGGGCCGGGGCTTGCAGTGCGCATCATCGGTGAGATCACGGCCGAGCGACTTGCGATATTACGCGAGGCCGATGCGATCGCCCGTGAAGAGCTCACCGAGGCGGGCCTCGATCGTGAAATCTGGCAATGCCCCGTGGTCTTGCTTGCCGACGTCCGATCTGTTGGTGTACAGGGCGACGGTCGCACCTACGGTCACCCGATCGTGTTGCGCCCGGTGTCGAGCGAAGACGCGATGACCGCCGACTGGTCGCGATTGCCTTACGACGTATTGGCTCGCATCTCGACTCGCATCACCAACGAGGTGCGCGCAGTCAACCGCGTGGTGCTCGATGTCACGAGCAAGCCACCCGGCACCATCGAATGGGAGTAACGAAACCGGCAGGCGCCGGCGCGGTGTTGAAGCCACACACGGCATAAGCGCGCTCGACTTCGGCACCCTTGGGGATTGCGGACAGCGGCCCGACGATCTGGAATCGCCCCTGGCGCGGCTTGCGTTTGCGAGGCGATCACGTTGGGGAAC
>Ga0068855_100007831_pt1 | contig 12909 bp, 10 predicted proteins | sample KBSCornC52_FD_66592 | JGI IMG/M metagenome (GOLD analysis project Ga0068855, IMG submission 66592) | Corn rhizosphere microbial communities from Kellogg Biological Station, Michigan, USA - KBS Corn C5-2 | ecosystem: Host-associated > Plants > Roots > Rhizosphere > Soil ... | reverse complement strand
AAGACGGAGTTCTCCGATCTGAAAACCAATGTGGAGCGGCTGCTCGAAGAGCTGGAAGACGCAGTGCTGATCTTCGGGCGTGACCGGCGGCTGATCGCGGCGGCCGGCGCAGTGGAACGCCTGCTCGGCACGCCCAAAGCGGCGCTGCTGAACAAGACCATTACCGACGTGTTTCCCGCCGGAACATCGCTCGCGCTGTTTCTGGCGCAGGCGCTGCAGACGGGGAGAACCATTCGCAATCGCCGCGTTCCCCTCTCGGGCTCGGAAGTGGGAAACGGCAACCCGCAGTTCGCGCTGCTGACAGTGGAGTTTCTCGATCCGAGCGGGCCGGGTGGAATGCTGATCCGGCTGCGCGATCCGGAAGCGACGCGCGCGATCGGCCGCCGCCTCCAAACCGCTGACCGGCTTTCCGCCATCAGCAGTCTGACCAAAGGCGTGGCGCATGAGGTGAAGAATCCGCTGAACGCGATTCTGATGCACGTTGAGCTGGCGCGCTACAAGCTGAGCCACGGAGATTACGACCTCGAGCCGCAGATGGATGTGATTTCGACTGAGATCGTGCGGCTCGATCGCGTAGTGAAGACCTTCCTCGATTTCACGCGGCCGGTGCAACTCAACGTGAGCGAAGTGAAGCTGCGCGAGTTCATGGAAGAGATTGCAGCGCTGGCGCGGCCGCAGGCGGAAGCGGCTGGAATTCAGATTATCGAGAAAGCCGAGGTGGATGATGCTGTGATCGCGGCCGACGTCGATTTGTTGAAACAGGCCGTGTTAAACATCGTAGTGAACGCAATCGAGGCCATGCCGAATGGCGGAACGCTGAGCCTCGAAGCCGGTTTTCGCGGCGACGATGCCGAGATTCGCATCTCGGATACAGGCCCGGGTATTCCGGCGGATGTTCGGGAGAGAATTTACGACCTTTACTTCACGACGAAACAGCACGGCTCGGGTATCGGGCTCGCGATGACCTATCGAATTCTGCAGCTCCACGACGGCACCATCGATTTCACCAGCGGACCCGAGCAGGGGACGACGTTCTCACTTCGGCTGCCGATGTCGATGCTGCCGGCGGCCGTATGAAGACTGCGGAGCGGCGCAAGCGCGCCGTGAACGCGTTTGCGGAAGCGAAGCTGGACGCGTTTCTGGTCACGAATCTTCACAACGTTCGGTATCTCGCCGGATTCACCGGGAGCAATGGCGCGCTGCTGCTCTATCGCGACCGGCCGCCGGTATTTTTCACCGACTCCCGATACGCGGTGCAGTCTTCGCAGGAGGTCGATTGCAAGACACGCGTGGCGAATGGGCCGCTGCTGGACCTGGTGACGCGTGAGATGGAGAAGACGCGCCCGAAACGCGTGGGCGTGGAGCAGGACGAGATCACGTTGGCGCGCGTCGAAGCGCTGAAGAAAAAGATGCCGGCGCGATCCGAACTGGCCGGAGTTTCGGGGCTGATCGAGAATCTGCGGATGGTGAAGGACGCCGAAGAGATCGGATTGATCCGGGCGTCGGTTGAACTGAATTCGCGCGCGCTCGAGAATGCGTTGCGACGTTTCAAGGCGGGCATGAGGGAGCGGGAACTCGCGGCGGAGATCGATTATCAGAGCCGCAAGCTGGGCGCCGAAAGTCCGTCATTCGACACGATCGTGGCCGCGGGCGCGCGGGCGGCGCTGCCGCATGCGCATCCAGGCGGGGCGAAGATCGGCCCGGGGATGGTGCTGATCGATATGGGCGCGTTTCGAGATGGCTACGCGAGCGACATGACCCGCATGGCGCACATCGGCGCGCCGCCGCCCAAATACAAAAAGGCGTACAAGGCGGTGCTCGAAGCGCAACTGGCGGCAATCGACGCGGTGCGGGCGGGCGCGGCCAGCGTTGCGGTGGATCGCGCGGCGCGGCGGGCGCTGAAAGGGCACGGGCTCGAGAAGGAGTTCATTCACTCGACGGGGCACGGGCTTGGCCTTGAAATCCATGAGCCGCCGCGACTGGGGCGAAGGGACAAAACGAAGCTGGCGGCCGGAATGGCGATTACGATCGAGCCGGGAGTTTATATGGAAGGGTGGGGCGGGATTCGCATCGAAGATACGGTGCTGGTGACCGATAACGGCTGCGAAATCCTCACCCCGACTTCAAAAGAGCTGCGGGTAATTTAGTATTTGGCTACTGTGGGGTCGACTTTATCGCTCCACGCGAGAATGCCGCCCTTCATGTTGCGTACGTGCTTGAATCCGTTCTGCTTCAGCAGATCGACGGCCTTCGCGCTACGCATTCCGCTCTTGCAGTGAGCCACGATCTCCGCATTCGGATCGAGTTCGTTTAAGCGCTTCGGCAGTTCGCCCAGCGGAATCAGACGCGATCCGGGGATGCGGGCGATCTGATATTCGTGCGGCTCGCGCACATCGACCAGCACGAAATCGTCGCCGCGATCCTGCTTCGCTTTCACTTCCGTCGGCTCAATGTCGCCTGAGACCGGCTCGTGGGTTTGCTCGCGATTTGGCATGCCGCAGAACTCCTGATAATCGATGAGTTGTTTGATCGTCGGATGATCGCCGCAGACCGGGCACTCGGGATTGCGGCGCAGCTTCAGCTCGCGGAAGCGCATCCCGAGCGCGTCATAGAGAAGCAGGCGTCCAACCAGCGGCTCGCCGATTCCGAGGATCAGCTTCACGGTTTCGGTGGCCTGAATCAGACCGAGCGTGCCGGGCAGGATACCGAGTACTCCACCTTCGGCGCAGCTTGGAACCAGACCCGGAGGTGGCGGCTCGGGATAGAGGCAGCGATAGCAGGGTCCGCCTTCGTAGGCGAACACTGTCGCCTGGCCTTCGAAACGGAAGATCGAGCCGTAGACGTTCGGCTTGCCCAGCAGCACGCACGCGTCGTTCACCAGATAACGGGTGGGGAAGTTATCGGTGCCATCCACGATGATGTCGTAATTCTTCAGGATCTCCAGCGCGTTCTCGCTCGTAAGCGCGGTTTCGTAGCGCTCGAGCTTCACAAATGGGTTGATATCCGTCATGCTTTCGATGGCGGAATCGAGCTTCTTGCGGCCGACGTCTTTGGTGCCGTGGATGACCTGGCGCTGCAGGTTGGTGAAATCGACGACGTCGAAATCCACAATACCGATGCGGCCCACGCCAGCAGCGGCGAGGTACAGCCCCAGGGGCGCACCGAGGCCGCCGGCCCCAACCAGCAGCACGCTCGCCTTCTTCAGCTTCAGCTGACCATCCATGCCGACTTCCGGCATGATGAGGTGGCGGCTGTAGCGGAGGATTTCATCCTTCGAGAGCGAGACGTCCGCAGCTTCATCCGGCGCCGAAGACGGCGCAGGCGGCGCCTCCGTAGCGCCGCCCGCGATGCTGGGAACAATCGACAGCGTGTCCGGATCGTTTACCGGGGTCGCGTCTTTATTGAGATAACGAATGTCTTCGTCATTCAGGTAGACGTTCACGAAGCTGCGTAGCTTGCCTTCATCGGTATAGAGCTGCTTGCGCAGGTTGGGGAAACGGCTGGTGAGTTCCCCGAGGACTTCGCCCACGGTTTTCCCGGGGAGTTGAACGGAGTCCTGCTTATCGGCGTATTGCCGAAGGGGGGTTGGAATCAGGATTCGGGCCATGTGAGTTCCTCTTTATCGGCATGTGTCTGATCCGCGTCGGGCAGCCAGCTGTTCGCGTGATCGAAGCGGCCGTTCTGAATCGAAAGGACCACAAAAGAATACCAGGGGCAGGAGTTCTTCAGGTCCGTCTCAGAGAAATAGGCGCCGCAATCGGGATGCGAATGGTAGATGCCGATCAGATCCAGGTTTCGGCTGCGGGCTTCGCGATCGGCGCGCAGGAGATCTTCCGGGCGCAGCTCATAACGCGCGCGCTGCGATCCCTGTGAAACGTTATCGAGGACGACGGCCTGCGATACCGTTTTCCGGTCTCCATTAATCGAGCCGATCATGGCTCCGCAACATTCGTTCGGGTATGCGGCCTGCGCGTGATTGATCATTTCGCGCCAGGGGCCGCGTTCAATGTGAATCATTCGGGCTCGTCCCAGAAATGCTCGCTCAGATATTTGTCGGCCGCGTCGCAAAGCACGGTGACGATCACGCCCTGCTTGCCGTGTGCGGCGAGTTCGCGCCCGATCGAAAGAGCCGCGTGAACGTTGCCGCCGGCAGAAATTCCGACCAGCAGACCCTCTTCGCGGGCGAGCCGGCGAACCATGCGGTACGCGTCTTCCGTTTCAATCCAGACGTTGCGGCTCGCGATGGAGTCATCATAGATTCCGGGCACGATGGCGGTGGGCATGTGCTTGGTGCCTTCGATGCCGTGGAACCCGGTCGCCGGTTGGGCTGAAATGCATTCCACGTCGCGAATTTCCTTCTTCAGACGAAGCGCGGTTCCGACGAAGGTCCCGCTCGTACCGAGCAACGCGACGAAATGCGTGACGCGGCTGCCGGTCTGTTCGAGAATTTCGGGCGCGGTCGTATTGTAATGCGCCTGCCAATTGGCCGGGTTGTTGTACTGATCCGGATAGAAATAGAGGTCCGGGTCGGCGGCGTGGATTTCGCGAACCTTGCGGATGGCGCCATCGGACCCTTCATCAGCCGGGGTGAGCACAAGCTCTGCGCCATACGCTTTCAGGATGCGTTTCCGCTCAATCGAGGCGTTTTTGGGCAGGCAGAGTTTGACCTTGTAGCCTTTGACCGTGGCGATCATCGCATAGGCGATTCCGGTATTCCCGCTGGTCGCGTCGAGGATGATTTTGCCTGACTTTAAAGCGCCCGAGCGCTCGCCCTCAATGATCATGTTCAGCGCTGGGCGGTCCTTTACGGAGCCGCCGGGATTGAAGTACTCGGCCTTTGCGTAGATTTCGATGCCCGGAAGACCGGCAGTGATTTTCGCAAGACGGAGAAGGGGCGTGTTGCCCACGTTGCCGATCAGATCGTGCGCCATACGAGGCGCAATCACAGCTGTCATTGTTTTATCGCGGACAACGGCAGCCCGAGTGGCCGGCTGTGCGCTCCATTGATCTCTCAGGCGCATGGCGCAAGAGGTGCGCCTGCACCATTCAGGACTATCTCCATCTTACAATTGGTGATTCTTCGGGGGCTCGTTTTGATTCGGCGACTTCTGATTCGTCCGGGAGCGATCGGCGACTTCATTCTGAGCCTTCCGGCTCTCGAAACGCTAAGGGCGGATTACACCGAGATCTGGTGCGCTGGAACCAACATCCCATTGGCTTTCTGCGCCGATCGGGTTCGTTCCATCGTGTCCGCCGGGCTGGATCGCCTGGGACTTTTACCGGCCGAGGATGTAATTCAACAGCTGCGCAGCTTCGATTCGATCGTCTCCTGGTACGGCGCCAACCGACCGGAGTTTCGGGAACTCGCAGGTTCGCTCGGTCTTCCATTTACATTCTTGCCGGCCCTGCCAAACGGTGGGCTGGTTCATGCGGTCGAGTTCTACAACGCCCAGGCAGGGGAGATCAGTGGTAGGCGAGGCAGCCGGTTTCCACGGATTCCGGTTCCGCGGGTAAACCGCGAATTTGCCGCCATCCATCCATTTGCCAGCAGCGTCGCGAAACGGGCGCCGCTCAGCTTGTTCCGGCAGGTGGCGGAGAGGCTGGGCGAACGCATGCCGGTGCGCTGGTTGCGCGGGCCGGAGGAGGCGCTTCCGGCGGATATTCCTGGTGAAATCATCCCTGACTTATATGAGCTGGGCAAGTTTCTCGCGCGGGCGCGCATTTATGTGGGCAACGATTCCGGCGTGACTCACCTGGCCGCAGCGGTGGGAACGCCTGTAGTCGCATTGTTTCGGACGACGGATCCCTGGGTTTGGGGGCCGCGTGGATCGAGTGTGGATGTGGTGAGAATGGGTTCCGGGGCATCGCTGAAATCCGGCCAGAGCTAACGCCCGCTCGCCGGACGTGACGGGCGCCCGCGCTACCCGAGAAGGGTAAAGTGTCATGGAAAATCTACCGATAAACGACAGGGCGATGGCTTATTCGAACTCAGAAGGCTCTGTTGTTCCTCGTTTTTCTGACTTGCCTTTTGATCGGAGTTCAGAGGCTTGACTACGCCGGCGATGGAGTGCGTCACCTCCAGCCCATTCTTCACGGCATTTCCCCGACGATGGGCGAACTAGGATGGCTGTTATTTCCCGTTGTTTCGGACCACAAACCGGCGGGTGTGCGACCCGGGCGTCTGATTCTGGATGTAGTGAGGATGCGGGAGTGACGGCGGCTGGCGATAAGATACACGCTATGAAATTTCCTGCCGCAGCTGCACTCGCCCTGGCGAGCGCCCTTTTGATTCCCGCCGCCGCTTCCGACGCGGTCACCTTCGTCAGCCATGACAAGGTCGCCGCCGCTCTTGAGAAAGGCGGACCGCTGGTTACCGCCTCCAATCTCCTCGTTCAGGGCAGTCATCGCGATAAGGCGGGCCAGGTCGAAGTCCACGAGAAGGAAACGGATGTGATCTACGTCCAGGACGGCGAAGCCACGTTTGTCACGGGTGGCAAAATGATCGGTGGAAAATCGACCAGGCCCGGACAGTATCTGGGCAAGGAGATTCAGGGAGGGGAATCTCACCGTCTGGTCAAGGGCGATGTGGTGGTCGTGCCCGCCGGCACGCCGCACTGGTTCAAGGAAGTGCCGAGCGCCGTCAGCTACTTCGTGGTGAAGGTTCTCAAATAGACCGTTCCAAAGCGCGGGGGATCGTCCTCCTGCGCATTTGGATTCGAACGTTATCGAAGCTGCTCGCCGGTTGGTGGCCGGACCCCGGCGAAACCGTGGTTCTGCCATCCGCGCGCACGTGCCGCATCAGTCCCTCGGATTTTTCGTTCCTGAGGATCTGAAGCCCGGATCCTGTGCTCGCGTCAGTGATGCGGGCAAGTTGTCTTCATCAGAGATAATTTTTGGGAAACTGCGGGCCGGCGACGGCGAGAAGCAGGCGCGCATACGCGACCGTGGGAGCGATTCAGCATCGAGCGACGCGCTCGGGAGTACCAACGCCAGAAACAGCGCCGCCAGTTTCATCCGGGAGTCGGCTACTTCCTTTTATGGCTTCGGCCCGCATTGCATGGCGGGTGTAGCAGCGGCGACCTGAGATCATCGGTACGGGATCGGAACTGGTTTCAGTTCGCTGGCAGAGAGCGCATGTTCGAAACCGATGTGTTCGTGATCGGCGGCGGGCCGGCCGGATTGTCCGCCGCCATTGCGCTGCGGCAGCATGGGATGCGGGTAGTCGTGGCGGACGGGAACACGCCGCCAATCGACAAAGCGTGTGGAGAGGGGCTGCTGCCCGACGCCCGCGGAGCGGCCCAACGGATCGGCATTCAAATACCGGAAACGATTGGTTACGAGTTCCGCGGAGTTCGTTTTCATGGCGAACGCCATAAAGTTGAGGCGGACTTTCCCGGCGCACCCGGAATCGGAGTGCGGCGGACAGCGCTTCACGGGCTGCTGATCGACGCGGCCGGACTGGCGGGGGTCGATCTGCGATGGAACACGCCGGTCTCCCGGTTCGCCGACATTCGGGCGCGGTGGATCGTGGGCGCGGATGGCGCGGCGTCCCGCGTGCGGAAAGAGGCCGCTCTTGAGCCGAGCGTCTGGAATTCACGACGGTTCGCATCCCGGCGGCATTTCGGCATTGCGCCCTGGACGGATTGCATGGAGATTTACTGGGGCGAGCGGTCGCAAATATACATCACCCCGGTCTCGAAAAATGAAATCTGCGTCGCTCTGATTTCGCGCGAGGCGGGTCTGAGGGTGGAAGAAGCGATTGCGCGCGGCTTTCCGGAACTGCGCGAGAGGCTGGCCGGTGTCGCTGCTGTCAGCCCGGAACGCGGGGCGCCAACGGCCAGCCGGCGGCTTCGTCACGTGACGCGCGGAAATGTGGCGCTTATCGGAGACGCTTCAGGGTCAGTGGATGCGATTACAGGCGAGGGGATTTGCGTCAGCTTCAAACAAGCGGCCCTGCTGGCCGAGGCGATGGCGGCCGGAAATCTTCAGCGTTATGAGCGCGAGCACCCAAACATCGCACGGAAGGCGCATCTGATGACCCGGGTGATGCTGTTGCTGGACCGCGGCCCGATGGCCAGACGACTCGGCCTGAGCGCCATGCAGATGCAACCGTGGATCTTCCGGCGGCTTCTCGCGACGCACGTGGCGTGAAGCGCCGCTGCGTCCCAGTGATCATGATGCCGGAGCGGTCAGCTTGTTCAGTTTTCACCAGATATATTCTTTAGCCGTGTCGCGTTTATCGTAGCCATCGAGCACGTGAACCACGCGGATTTTCTTCATCGTCACCGGCGAAAGCTGGCCGATGGGGATGTAGACGATCGTGCGCTCGAACCGCGCGGCAATGTTACGGAACACAGAGCGCGGCGGTTTTGCGGCCACGTACACCACATAACGCTGGAGCGAGTAGTCCAGACCGGCGAGCAGCAGGCGCTCGGCTTTGGTTTCCGCGAAATCGTAGTCAGGGTCCGCCCACACGTCGTACATCCGGCGAGCGGGCAGGCTCATCAGAAATCCGCCGTATTCAGCGCGGCCGATTCCGGGCCCTACGAGATGCTCGAACGGCGACGTTGAATAGAACGCCATGTCGGACTCGTTCTGGTGCTCGCCCAGCCATGTCGTCATATAGTCATAGCGGCCGTCGCGATCTTCATCGAAAATGACGATGACTGCGCCGACTTCTCCGTGCGCCTTGCGCTGGTTCCGGACGTAGATCTTGCCCTCATGCCAGTTACGAATGGTCTCGCGCAAATCCACGCCATCCAGCAGGGAAGTGGTGAAAGGCTCGATCGTGACGTGCTCCTCAGAGAGAATGCTCTTGCCTTTCTTTTTAAGAAACCGGCCAAAATCTTCGATGACAATGTCTTCCGGAGGATAGGAGCAGATGCTCGCTCCATCGAGCTGGCTGGCCCATTCGCCGGGCACTTTCTCCTTTTTACGGCGGCGAAGTCCCATATTGCCGAATCGCCGCTTGGTGCTCGGAAGGCGGCGGCGCAGGCGCAGGCGTTTTGTGTTCAGCCACACGTCATCACCGGAGATGCGAACCGTCTGCAGATCACTCTCGGTCTGCTGGAATGAATAACGCGACGCGGTCTCCCACACGTCCCAGGCGAAGTTCTCGTCGGCGATGGACCGTGCAGCGATGACAAGATTGAACAGAGACGGCGCGAGATCGCGATGGATCATCGCGAGGTTGCGGCTGTAGCGTGCGAGAAGGCGGCGCTGCCAGCTGTGGATCTTTTCCCCGGTGTTCAGCTCGTAAGCTTTTCCAGCCTCGTGAATGAGCGCGATCTGGACGCGGCGCCGGTCGATCGAGTGAGCATCCGACATCGCGCCGCGGAAATTTTCGTAGCGTTCCTGCAAAAACGGATACTCCGTCGTGATTTCGCCCAGGCATTCGGGATCGGCGTTGACGATCATGGGACTTTCGCGGCGGCGGCGGTGCGGTTCGGCCGCGGGGCGGTCCATTGCGTCGAGCACGGGATCGAGCAGGTTCAGCGAGATGACGACGAGCACGCGGGCCAGCGGGTCCGCGCCCTGCAATTTCCACGCGACGCCTTCGGCGAAGCGCTCGACCTCCGGCGTACGCTCGGGAGGGTAGACGCGCCACGCTTCCACGTAATCGCGCAGCGGAATAAATCGCAGAGCGTAAGTATCGGGATAATTCTCGAGCAGGTGCGGGCGCTCTGAAGTATCCGGATCCGCGAAGATGATGCGAGCCCCGATTTCCTGCGCCGTGCGCACAGCCTCGATGAAAGGATCGGTCGGCTCGATCGGATTGTATACCGCCTGGTCGGCGTCTTCGTAGAAGACGACCGAGATTTGCGGCAGCCGGCGGACGCCATCCAAATAGAGAGATTCGAGCGTTTCCGGCAGTTCGACCGCCACCACCTCGGGCCGCGTTTCGAGAATGCGTTTGCGGACCTCCAGCGCAAACTCGATCCGGCCGGGCACGACGGGAAGATAGCTGAAGCGCCCGCGCTCGAGACTACCGAAATCAGGAAGTGACGGGACGCTGTCGCCGGACATAACGGAGAGCCTCTTCGCCGAGCGTTTCGACGATGGCGGTTTTGAGCGCTTCGGCTTCCTGTTCGCGTCCGGTGGCGAGGCTGCGCAGTTTGATCGCGTACCGAGCGATATTGATGCCGTCGCGAGCCGTGTAGCGTTCGTCCGCCGCGTGCGCCTGCTGAAGAAAATCGGTCACGTACTGGAGGATGCGGTCCTCGGCGAAAGGCAGGTTTTCGCGGAGGATCTGGTATTCCTCGTCTTTATCGGGAAAATCGATCAGGATCTGCGGCTGCAGCCGTGAGTGAATGTACTCCGGAAGCTCGAAGGTGGAGGCATCGTCGTTCATCGTGGTGACGAGCCGGAAATGCGGATGCGCCTTGATTTTGACGCCGGCAACGATGCTTTCGACGTAGCGGCGGTTATCCAGGAGCGGCGCGAGGCTGGCCCAGCTCTTCTCGCTCATCCGATTGCCTTCGTCAAGAATCGCGATACCGCCGAGGATCATGGCGCTGACGAGTGGTGAGGCGACATAGCGCAGCCGGCCGGCGCCTTCGATAACGGGCGTGACCAGCAGGTCTTCCGGGCGCGTGTCGAGCGTGGCCTGCATGATGAAAACGTCGCGGCCCATGCGGCGCGCCGCGGCGTATGCGAGCGTGGTTTTGCCGACCCCGGGCTTGCCGATAAGGCGCGGGCTCATTGGAATATCGTGCTCGGTAACCACCATCCATGCGGCGAGGAGCTGTCGCATAAGCTCCTCCTGGCCGACCCAGCGCACGGGGAGATCGTCAGGGTGGGCCAGATGCAGTGTGACGCCTTCGATCTCGACCTTCATGTTGTTTCAATTGTAACGGCTGGCAAGCGGGCGGCGAACTTGTGGTGATATCTACGTTCCCGGCGGAGGGAGGAATGGGCCGCGGGCCGTCACCTGAGATGGCCATGTCTGCTCCCTGGCGATGAAGCAGTTGCTGTTGTGTGCGCGGGTGCTCGAGCTCCGCAAATACAACGGCCCGATGGTTTCCCATCGGGCCACGATTTACGGTTCTGCGGAGCAGAAAGAGGTGAGCTGATGAAGCTCCAACTTCTTCTACAAATCCGGACCTTCTTTATCCGGCTTGTAGCGCGGCTTCGGTTCGTGAAGAACTAAGCCGAGGATCCGGGCGGCAGCACCCGTCCGGATTCCACTGAATTATAGCTCAAAGAGAACTCAAAAATGTAATCAACTGTTGCTGCTGCTCAGCCGTCAGGCCCTGAAAGCGCCTGGTAACCTCGCTGGCTTCACCTTTATGCCGATTAATCGCGTCGCTCAGGGTAAGCGATTCGAGATCGTGCATAAAGCGCGATTTAATTCGCAGCCCCCACAGCGGCGCAGTTCTCAGCTTGTTCGCCGTATCCGCGGGGCCCGCCTGCACAATCCCGTCTCCCGTACCCACATCGTGAAGCAGAAAATCCCCATACGGATGGAAGGTTTTGTTGCCGAGCGCGGCCGACACTACATATGCGCCGCCATTGATCTTTGTTCCCGCCGGGACGGTAACCAGAGTCTGCACGTGGCATATATTGCAGCCAATCGATTCGAAAATCTGCTGACCGGCCTGGGCATCGGGGGTCGCCGCGAGCGCCGCATCCGGTGGAGGCGCCTGCGTGCCGCGAATGAACAGCGCGAAATGATCGATGTTCGCCAAACCGAGCAGGTCCGGAACATCTTCCGGATCGGTGGTTACCTTGCACACCGCAGTCGTATCTTTCGGCCGTAATCGATTGGTTACGCCCATCTCATTCAGATAAGCATCCGCCGCGAATGAGAGGACGGTCGGCTGCTGATCCTTCCATCCGAAGCGTCCAATGCCGGTCGCGCCAGGGCTTTCGAGTATAGGGACCTGAATCGCCTCGCCGTGGATGAGACCCCCGCTCTGGTTCGGCTGATTCGCGGCGATCGCGAGCAGAGTCTGGTCAGACACGGCTTCCACGAAACCATCTCCCAGGGTACTCAGGACAGCGCGTTTTGCCTGAATCGTTTCCGTAGAGGGAACACGCTCCTGCGCCTGGTCGCAAGTCGCGCGGTCGTTTACAATCGAGCGACCGGAAATGGCCGCCGCTCCGTGATCGATCGCCACCGTCGGGTTCATGAAACTGCCGTTTGCGTCAAGGTGGCCAACCCGCAGTTCGGTAATTTGGCTGGCGGCCCCCGTCACATTGTTCTGGTGGCACGACGCGCAGGAGGTCGCATTGAATACCGGTCCCAGGCCATTGGTTGGATCATGCGGGCGTTCGAATTGTTCCTGATCCACCACGAACGAGTCTCCGAAGACGCCTTGCGTGGGTTCGGGCAAGCCATTGCTGAGGGTCGCCGGCTGTGGCCGTTGCGTCAGCGGCGGAGTTGTAAAACCGGCAGGAGCTTCGGTGGGGGCCTCCTGCCCGATCAGCGCCAGGGACCCGGCCGAAGCTGCGGCGGCGCAAACGAGGAAAAATGCCTTTCGGGTTTGCATGCTGTTTCCAGACCGTCGCCGGCAGGAGTCTATTCCTTTGCGCACGAAAAAATTTCAGCGATACCCGGAATAAAGAGCCCGCTTCGGCAGTCATACGTAGATGAGAAAGAGCGCCTGTCGTGCGCCGGGATCGGTTTGCGATTGCCGCGGCGGGCTGCATTCATGACAACAGCGTGAAAGCCGGATGGTCCAGTTCCGCGCGAGTCGAACCCGAGTTCGAGCGCATATTCCTGCCGCATCTCGACGCAGCCTGGAACCTCGCGCGTCTGCTGATGCGCAATCCGCAGGATGCTGAAGATGTCGTGCAGGAAGCGTATCTCAAGGCGCTGCGCAGCTTTTCCGGGTTCCGGGGCGAGTCCAGCCGGTCCTGGCTTTTGGCCATCGTCCGCAACACCTGCTTCACATGGATGCGGAACAA
>Ga0068855_100007827_pt1 | contig 12911 bp, 10 predicted proteins | sample KBSCornC52_FD_66592 | JGI IMG/M metagenome (GOLD analysis project Ga0068855, IMG submission 66592) | Corn rhizosphere microbial communities from Kellogg Biological Station, Michigan, USA - KBS Corn C5-2 | ecosystem: Host-associated > Plants > Roots > Rhizosphere > Soil ... | reverse complement strand
TTCAGGGGGCGAGACCCCGGGCACCCTCGCGTGCCGGAGGGGCGAAACCTTCCTTACGAACTGGAGAGATCCCATGGAAACGAAACGACTGCTCACCTGGACCCTGACCCTCGCCTCGGTTGCTTGGTCCCTGGGGGCGAGCCGGAGCGCGCACGCGGGAATGAGCTATGGCGAAAACGTTCCGAGCCTGGCGGTGGGGCAGACCTGGGTGACCGACGCCACCGCCAAGTTTGCCGACATCGACGAGCTGCAGATCGTCTTCATGTTCTCGTCCTCGGTGGGCAACACCTACCAGATCACGACCATGCCCTACGACGCGACGAAGCCGGAGGACGACACCATCTTCCGCAAGATTGAGAACGGCGGCGTCATCGACGACGACGGTGGGCAGAACGGCTATTCGAGCACGCTCTGGACCCGCACGAGCGCCAGCACCTCGACCGGGAACATCACCAACTATGGCTTCTCGATCAAGGGCTTCTCGACTTCGCTCAAGAACCTCCGCGTCGTCGTCACCCGCCTCAAGTGACGGCTGTGGGGCCGCGCGCGCGACCTCCGGCTCCGCGGCGGCCGTCGGCCCGCGTCCGCGTTCTCTGGGCAGCAGGCGCCGCCACTCTCGCGGCGCTGGCGATGTTCGCGGCGCGGCGGCCGGGCGTGCGGGGGGCCACCGGCGTGGCGGCAGCGGCCTCTGCGCCGGAGAACCCGCCCCTCGAGGGAGAGGTCTTCCCAGTCCCGGCGGCGGCGAGGGCGGCGGCGCGCTCCGCTGACGCCGCCCTCCCGATCGCGGCCGCCGCGAGCACCGCTCCGCCTGCGTCCCTCTCGAAGAAGGATCTTCTCGAGAAAGCTGGCGAGAAGGATGCGGACACCACCTACACGCGTTTGATGGAACAGGCGGTCGACGCCATTCCCGCGCTGACCGAGAACGAGCGGACGGCGCTGCGCGCGGTCGCCCGGAAGCGCCAGGCTCGGCTGAAGCTGGCTCTGCGAGACGATCCGGCGGGCGCGAACGCTCCGGCCGCGCCGGCCGAGGACGATCTCACGGCGTTCGAGCGAGAGCTGCTCGGCCCCGAGCGCCACCGCGTCTACCAGACGGCCGTCACGGACACCTTGCGTCCCTGAACGGGGGTGCGCGGACGGGGGCCCGAGGCCGCCTAGCCTACTCCGGTCGCACGAGGGGAGCCGACACGGCCGCGCCCCGCCCGGAACCGCCGCCAGCGGCGGGCCGGCTGTCCGGCCCAGCCTGTTATCATCGCGGTCGTGCTCGCCACGTACCTCCTCGTTGCGCTCACGGTGCAAGCGGAGGGAGATTGTCCTGGCGCTCGCGACGTCGAGCGAGAGCTGGGGCGATTGCTCGGAGAGGAGTCGGCGGCACGCGATGTTGCGACGATCGCGGGCGGGGTGGACGGCGCCGTCTCGCTGGCGCTCGCCGATGCGAGCGGGCAGCCGATCGGGGCGCGCACTCTGCCCCGGGCGCGCACGTGCAGCGAGCAAGCGAAGGCGGTCGCCGTGACGCTCGCGATCTGGGAGGCGCAGCTGCACCCCGAGATCTCGCTGGGCCTGGATCGGCTGCCGTCGGACCAGCCGTCACGGCCGCTCTCGTCGACCGAGGCCACCCCCGTGGCGCGCGTCGCGGCTCCTCCCCCCCCTCCGACCTCGGCCGCCGCGCGCGAGCTGACGTCGGGGCTCGCGGCGCTGGGTGACTTTCAATCGAGCGGTTGGGCGCCGGGGGGGCGCCTGGAGCTGGGCGTCGGCCCGACCAGTGGCAGCGGTGGCCGGTGGCGGGCTCGGCTCGCGGTGGTCGGCGTCGGCCCCCACTCGATCGAGCTTCCACCCGGCCGCGTCTCGTGGTGGCGTGCGTTCGCGCAATTGGGGGCGGACTACGATGTCGCGCGCGGCCGACATTGGGCGGGCGTGCTGGGGGCCGGGGCGCTGGGCGGCGTCGTCTCGATCGCGGGCGCCGGGTTCCCGGTCGACCGGACCTCCCGCAGCCTCGATCTGGGCGTGGAAGGGCGGGTGCGGACGGAGCTTCGCCTCGGTCGGAAAGGCCAGGTCCGCCCCTGGGTGGGCGCAACGGTTGCGATGTGGGTGCGCCGCCAAGGCCTCGATATTCAAGGAACCACGACCGACGCGGCGTTGCCGCGGACCGAGCCCATGGTCCTTTCGGGGGCGGATTTCGCTTGGTGATGTGAAACGTCTGCGGGCCGAGCGACAATCAACGACTGGATGTCTCCGTCCGCGATGCGCGGCCCACAACGGCCGCGAACGATTTCCGGTGAGCCCACAGGGCCGGGTGAGCCTCGGGGCGGCCCAGGTTCGAGCCTGCCCACGTTCGCCGACGTCTACGGCGAGCACGCGCCCACGGTGGCGCGCTGGGCCGCGCGCCTCGGAGGGCCGGCGGCGGACGTCGAGGACATCACGCAGGAGGTCTTCGTCGTCGTGAGCCGGCGGCTCGGCGAGTTTCGGGTGGACGCGCGCATGTCGACCTGGCTGTTTGGAATCACCGCCAAGGTCGCCGCCAACGAGCGGCGGCGCCGCAAGCTGCGACAATGGTGGCTGCGCTTGGCGCCCGGTCCCGGCGAAGACGCCGCCGCCTCCGCCGACGGCGCGCTCGAGCAGCTCGAGAAGCGCGAGCGTCGCGTTCTTTTCTATCGCGCGCTGGACCAGCTGAGCGAGCGACATCGCCGGGCGCTGGTGCTGTTCGAGCTGGAGGAGATGTCGGTCGAGGACGTGGCGGCGCACCTGGGCCTGCGCCCGGGCAACACGCGCGTGTTGTTGCACCGGGCGCGGGCGGCGTTCTTGAAGAGCATGGTCGGCTGCGAGCTGCAGAAGGAGTTGCGATGAGAGGGGTCGAAGACGAGCTCCTTCGATGGCGAGCCGGCGCCACGGATCCCAGCGCGCTCCCGGCGCGCGCGGCCGACCTGGTGGACGCCGCGCGCGACGTGCCCGCACCGCCGCCGCTCGTGCTGGCCCGCATCTACGCCCACATCGCCGACCGTGACGGGCGCCGGCCCGCGCGGCTGCGGGGGGCTCCGATGGGCCTACGCCTGGCGACGTTGATGGTGTTGCTGCTGATGTCCGCCGCGACGGCGAAGGGGGCCATGGTGCTCTGGCAGCGCTACGTCGGGCCGGTGATCGTTCCCATCGTCAGGCCCATGTTCGAGCGGGGTGAGCCCCGTCGCGCTCCCCGCGCGCGGCCGAAGGTGGCGGTCGCCGAGAGCTCCAGGCCTCGCGCCGAGGCGACGCCGGCCCTCGAACCGATCGCGCACGACCCCCCGAGCGTCGTACCGCCGCCCGCGACGCTGGCTCCGAAGGCGGTCGAAGCGCCGGCCGCCCCGCCCCGCGCGCGACGAGCCGTCTCGTCCGAACGCCGGATGGTGGCGGCACCGCCCACCGCGCCCGTCGAGGCCGCCGATCCGACGAACGAGGCGCAGCTACTGGCGGACGCGATCGCGCGCCTCCGGCAGCAGCACGATCCGCGGGGTGCGCTCGCCCTGCTCGATCGGTACTCGGAGACCTACCCGCGCGGCGTCCTCGCCTCGGAGGCCCGGAGCGCGCGGATCGAAGCGATGCTGAAGGTCGGCGATCGCGCGGGGGCGCTCGGGCTGCTCGACGAGCGCGCCACGTTCGCGGGACGTCTCGGCGCCGAACAGCTGCTGACCCGCGCCGAGCTGCGCGCCAGCGTGGGGCGCTACGCGGACGCGCTCGGCGACTTCGATCGGCTGCTGGCGGCGTCGAGCCCCCTCGCGGCGTCGGTCCCCGGGTCCGAGGTCGAGCGGGCGCTCTACGGGCGGGCCGTGACGCTGGGCCACCTCGGTCACGATCGACGGGCGCGCGCCGATCTGGAGGCGTACCAGCGCCGCTTCCCGAACGGAAGGAACGCCGCCGAGGTCACGCGGCTCCTCCAGGGCGGTCCGAGGTAGCTCGCCTCGATCGTCGGGAAAGATCGAACGGGATCACCACGGTCGTAACCTTTCCGAGCTCGGCGACAACCAGGGTACGATGAGCTCACGAAGGTCGTTCTCGCCGTCGGAGGTCTCGCGAGCCTTCCGAAAGGTATTCGGCTCCGCGGCCCTCGCGGCGCTGCTGCTCGGCGGCTGCGGAACCCACAACGTGGTCGGCCAGCTGGGCGGCGCGGGCGGCGGTCCCGCCTCGGGCACGGGCGGCGTTCCCGGCGCCGCTGGGGCGCCCGGCAGCGGGGGCATGAAGCCGGCCGGCCCCGCCTGCACACCCGCCGCCGCCAGCGAGGCCACCTGCTCGGGCGGCGTCGATGACGACTGCGACGGCTTCGTCGACTGCCTCGACACCGACTGCGACGGCCAGGCCTGCGGCGCCGGGCTGACCTGCAGCGGCGGCGCGTGCCGCAAGGCCTGCGCGGCCGGCGGCGCCAACTGCGTCCCCGACCTGCCGGTCATCCAGAACGTGAAGGTCATGACCCGCGGTGACACCGTCACGCTCGACTTCGAGCCGGTCGCCGGGGCCGTCGACTACCGCATCTACCCGGAGCCCGCCGACACCGACTGGTTGATCGGCCCGAGCGGCGAGGTCGGCGTCAAGAACGGCATCTACCGGTGCGCCGGAAATCGCGTCTTCCGCGATCGCAAGGCCGACTCCGGCGCCCTCTACGACTGCTCGCTCGGCGGCTGCGACAACACTCTGCACGGGTACGTGCGCACCGAAGCCGAATCGACGCTCGGGTACGTGTTCCTCACGCCGGCCGCCGACCGCGTGCCGGTCTACCGCGTCGCCAACCCGAACGGCGGCGGCGGCTTCATGAACTCCGACTGGGTGGTGCCCCTCTACAGCGAGGCCAACTCGGCCGAGTACGTGACCGACACGGCGATGCGCGACGCGCTCCTCGCGCAGGGCTGGCGCGACGACGGCGTCGCGTTCTACACGGTGGCCGACCCGACAGCGGCCGGCACCAAGACCGTCTACCGCATCCACTACGCCGACGGCGCCGACTGGCAGGGGAACAACGTGGTGTTCTTCTTCACCGACGGTCCCGAGCACGACGCGCGCGCCCAGCAGCCGGTCAAGGACATCGCCGACCTGGGCGCGCGGTTCAAGATCCTCGCCGCGCAGGCGGCCGGCAGCGTCCCGCTCCGGCGCGTCCTCTATACCGGAACCTTCGACGTGCTGGCCGCGGGCGAGGCCCGCTTCCAGCAAGCGCTGCATCAGGGGGGCGTCCCGCTGGCCTCGCTGACCTGGCCCGGCATCAAGAAGCCCACCCGCTTCGTCATCGAGGCGCTGGACGCCGGCTGTCCGTTCCCGAACGGCTACATCGCCGCCACCCATCACGATCCCGACCTCGATCGCACCAGCCAGCAGCCGTTCAACGCGCCGTCGCTGACCCTGGACGAGGCGCGCCTGTCGTCGGGCGAGGTCTTCATCAACGGTCAGCACGATCCGGCCAGTCGCCCCAAGCCGGTGGCCCGCGCCTACGTCGACGTGACGCCGGTGGCGCAGCCGCAGATGGACTTCCTGGCCACCTTCGACGAGGGCGCCCCGTGGGGCCCGTTCACGAAGTGGTGGGACAACAACGCCTTCATCTTCCGCAACGCGGACTGGGCCATCGACACCAGCGGCTGCACCGAGAACTTCACCTTCGGGCCGGTGCTGGGCCAGCTCGTGCTCGGCTTCACGGACGGGGGCTCGAGCTGCAACGTCAGCATCACGCCGCGCAAGGTGCCGACCAAGATCGTCGCCGACCGGTTCCTGCACGTGCGGATGATGTCGGACATCCCGTCGACGGGCCGGCGCTACCCGCAGATCATGATCACCGACGTCCCGTTACACGCCGATCCTGCGGCGAACGCCACCTACATCGACGACGTGCCCGTGCACGTCCGCCTCGGAAACTTCTCGTTCGATCGCGTGGGCCCAGACGGGAAGGCCGGCACCGCCGACGATCTGCCGGCGATGGGCGGCAGGACCATCGTGGTACAGCCGTTCGGCGGCTACCAGGAGACCCAGATCGAGTTCTGCGACACGCGCGGCTGGGGCGTCAGCCAGCAGTGCAACCGCGCCAACGTCTACGGCTTCCACGCCGGCGACTACACGGCGACCTGGAAGAAGCCGTGGACGCCCGTCCCGGTCCAGGGTGACATCGCCGGGTTCGACCGGCCCGTGCAGTGGGACGTGTACGCCTCGACCTCGCGCGTGTACGTGTTCATGGACGGCAAACCCTCGGCGTGCGCCGTGCTGCCCGAGGGGCGCATGCCGGCCGGCGACGTGACGGTCGCCTACCGGGCCGTCATCTACCACTGCGGAATCGACGAGACGATCACGCCCGCCGACACCGGTCACAAGTTCGAACGCGACTACAGCTTGTGCCACAGCGATCGCCACATGGACGACTTCGGCATCGATCTCTCCACGCCGGCTCCGGCGTGGGACGAGACGGTGCTCCCTTGCGGGACGACGTGGTATGGCGGCTCGTGAGCGACGGCGCGGCGGCGCGACGGCGTTCGCCCTGGCCCTCGCGCTGGTGGCTGGCGTGGGCGGGACCGGTTGCGGGAATGCCCGCACGGGAGGAAGCGGGGGCGCCGGTCCAATCGGCACCGGCGGCCTGGCCGGCGGCGAGGGCGCGAACGGCGGTGCCGGGGCGCCGACCGGCGACGACCCCGATCCGGTGATCACCGCCGACGCGCGCGCCGCCCTGGCGGCGCTGCGCTACGACGACGGGCCGCCGCCCGCCGACCCGAGCAACCGCGTCGCCGACCATCCGGCGGCGCGGGCCTTCGGACAGCGGCTGTTCTTCGACAAGCGGTTCTCGGGCCGGCTCCTCGAGGGTGACAACGACGGCTCGGCGGCGACCTTGGGGATGCGAGGCGAGGCGGGCAAGGTCTCGTGCGCCGGCTGCCACCTCCCCGCGTTCGGCTTCGTCGACACGCGCAGCCCACACGCGCAGGTCTCGCTGGCCGCGCAGTGGACCCTGCGCCGCACACCGACGCTGCTCGAGATCGCGTTCGCCCCGCTCTTCAACTGGGATGGCCGGCGCGACGCCCTGTGGAACCAGCCGCTCGGGGTCATGGAGAGCAACCGCGAATTCAACTCCAGCCGGCTGTTCGTGGCGCAGCAGATCTCCCGCAACCACCGCGCGGAGTACGAGGCCATCTTCGGCGCGCTGCCGCCGCTCGACGACGCCGCGCGCTTCCCGGCGCTGACGCCCGAGACCACCGGCTGCATCGAGGTGAACACCACGATGGGGTCGAAGTTCACCTGCCGGGGCCTGCCCGGCGACGGCGCCGACTACGACGGCATGACGCCCGCCGACCAGGCGCTGGTCACCACGGTGGCCGTCAACGCCACCAAGGCGATCGCCGCCTACATGCGCCAGCTACGCTGCGGGGCCGGTCGCTTCGACCGCTGGCTCGACGGCGAGGCGACGGCGCTATCGCGCGCCGAGCAGCGGGGGGCGGCGTTGTTCGTGGGACGGGGCGGGTGCGTGTCGTGCCACGGCGGACCGCGGCTGACCGACGGCCAGTTCCACAACGTGGGCCTGGCGCCGGCGGTGGTCGCGGTCGCCATCCATGACATCGACGACCATGGCGCGGCGATCGGCGTCGCGGCGGCCTTGACGGATCCCTTGAGCACGGCCGGCGTGTTCAGCGACGGCGATCGTCACGCGCTTCCGGCCGCCGTGACCCCGGCCCTCGACGGCGCGTTCCGGACGCCCACCCTGCGCTGTACCTCGCAACAGCCCAGCTTCATGCACACGGCGCAGATGAGCGGCCTCGATCAGGTGGTGGCCTTCTTCGATCGGGGCGGCGATCGCGTGGGCGGCTATCCCGGCATCAACGAGCTGACCGCGCTCGGGCTGACCGAAAGAGAGCGCGCCGACCTGGTGGCCTTCCTCCAGACTCTGGACGGGCCCGGACCGTCGGCGGCTTTGCGGCAGGAGCCGTGATGAAGGGGCGCCAGGTCCGGGGTGGCAGGCGCGCCATCGCAACGGTCGCGGTGCTGGCGGCCCCGGCTCGGCCGGCGGTGGGGCGGGCGGGCAGCCCGGCAGCGGCGGGCAACCCGACGCTGGCGACGCCGGCAACCTGCCCGACGTTCCCTTCATGGCGCCCGACGCGCCCCCCTACGTGCCCATGCCCGGCAGCTGTGGCTTCACGACGCCGGCCTTCTGCGAGGATTTCGAGGCCGGGCCGGCCGCGACGGTCGGCCGCTCCGGCGAGCTCGATCCGACGCGCTGGAGCGTCGCGAGGGGGCAGCCCTACAACAGCTCTCAGTTCGACGACGCGTTCCGCGTGCCCCCCGCGCTCATCGGCGCCTGCCGCGCCGATCTCTCGAACACCCGCGTGCTGCCCGACCACGACGTCCTGATCTGCGATCCGACGCCGGCGGTCCCCACCCGGCACGCGCTGGCGACGGCCGCCGAACAGAACTACGGCCTCGCGACCTACCGCGTGCGGCAACCCTTCGACTTCGCGGGACGCACGGGAACCATCAAGCTGGACATGGACCTGACCAACAACGCCCTCGGGGGCTGGCCGGCCTTGATCATCGCCCAGGATCCATCGCCGGCGCCCAGCTTCGACTGGGCCGAGAGGGGCTCGGGCCCGCGCAACGGCGTCGAGATCGAGTTCGGCACCGGGTGGTGCAACGCCAAGCAGACGATGGAGCCCATCGTCTACACGTTCGACGATTATCTGCAGACGGCCTTCATCCCGTCATTCGACTGCGCGATCCCGCACGCGACCACGGCGCCCGGCGCGCTGAACCACGTCGAGGTGTACCTGACGCAAACCCATCTCGAGGTCTGGGTTTCCGACGTCTCGGCCGATGGGGTGACCTTCCCGGCGCTGCAGAAGATGTGGGTCGGCGACGTCGCGCTTCCGTTCTCGCGAGGCTATGTCAGCATCGCGCTGCGCAACCACGCGACGATCAAGTACTGGCTCGGCTCGGCGGCGACGTTGCGCTTCGACAACCTCGGGTTCGACGGCCCCGTCGTCAGCGGCTTGCGCGAGGTCAGCGCGTCCGACTCGCTGACCCCGTACCAGGGACTGCCCGGCTGCACGATGGGCGGCAGCGCGTGCCTGTGGGAGGGCGACGTCATCCCGGCGCATCCCGAGGACGCCGATCGCGTGACGTGCGCGGAGACGAGCTGCACGAACGTCGGCGAGGGCCGCAACGTCGGGTATGTCGTCCCCACCGCGGATGAGAAGACCACGCCCGCGTCGGTCATGTTTCCCGGCGTCGTGAAGGGCGGCGCGACGCGCGTGCGGCTGGCGCTGGCCGGCACCTATCCGTGGTTCGAGTGGAACGGGGTCTTCAAGCCGGCCTCGGCGATCGCGCTCCAGCTCCGCTGGAACGGGGGCGCCTGGCGCGATCGGGCGCTGACCGACGTCGAGGCCAACGCCTTCACGGACTTCAGCCCGGCGCTGGGAGGTGCGGGGGCCGGCGCCGGCTTGCTGAACCAGATCATCGACGTCGACCTCGCCGACCTGCGCGACGGCGACAACCGACTCGAGCTGCAGTCCACCGGCACCTGGACGGGCACGTACCGCGTGATGGTGACCGGGCTCGATCTGATCTTCGAGGACTGAGGGAACGGGGCTGGGCCGCCTCGCTCCGTTCTTGCCAAGGAGCACACCATGACCGACCAGGGCCGGCGGATTCCGATCGTTCTCCTGCTGCTCGCGAGCTGCTCCTCCCCGTCCGGCACGCCGAACCCGAATGGCGCCGGCGGCTCGGCGGGGGCGCCCGCCAACGCCGGCACCGGCGGCGCCACCGCGATGGGCGGAGCTTCGGGCGCCAGCGGCGCCACCGCGACGGGCGGAGCTCCCGGCGCCGCCGGCGCGATGGGCGATCCGCCGTCGGACGCCGGGCCTCCCCCATCCGGGGACGGCGGCGTCACGCCGGTCGGTGCCACACCACCCGCGGCCTGGACGAACGTCACCGCCAACCTGGCCGGCATGGCCTCCGAATGCGGCAACACCCCGTACCTCACGGCCCACCCGAGCCGCGACGTGCTGATCACCAGCGTCGCCAAGAAGGGCCTCTGGTCCAGCATCGACGGCGGCGCCAGCTGGAAGCAGCTGTGGCCCACCGCCGGCAACGACCAGATCACCAACCGCGGCTCCTCGATCGTGTTCGACCCCGAACACCCCGACACCTTCTGGGAGTCGGGCATCTACAATGGCCCCGGCGTCTATCGCACCACCGACGGCGGCGCGACGTTCACGGCGCTCGGCGACGCGCACCACATCGACTCGGTCAGCGTCGATCTCCGCGATCCGCAGCGCCAGACGCTGCTCGCGGGAGGGCACGAGCAGACCCAGACGCTCTACCGATCGGCGGACGGTGGCAGGACCTGGACCAACGTCGGCAAAAACTTGCCGGCGGGCACCAACTTCTGCACGAACGCGCTGGTCATCGACCAGAACGTTCACCTGGTGGGCTGCTCCGGGTACGCGGGCGGCACCGACGGCGTGTTCCGCACCACGGACGGCGGCAAGACCTGGGCACCCGCGACGACGGCCCCAGCCGCGGCGTTGCCGTTGTGGGCGTCGGACGGGACGATTTACTGGTCCCTCGTCTACGACCGCGGCCTCATCAAGAGCACCGACCAGGGCCGCACCTGGACGCAGACCATCCAGGGCAACACGCTCAAGACCGGTCACCCGATCGAGCTGCCCGATGGCCGAATCGTCGCACCGGGCGGCAAGACTCTGATGATCTCCTCCGACAAAGGCCTCTCGTTCCAGCCCACCGGCGAGCCGATGCCCTTCGTCCCCAACAGCATCACGTACTCTCCTTACCGCAACGCCTTCTTCATCGAGCAATTCGACTGCGGCGACGCGGTGGTCGCCCACGCCATCAGCCGGGCCGGATTCGACTACCGCCGCCCCTAGCCACAATGCTGTTCATTCAGGCGCCAAGACGGCACCTCGCGTTCTCCCTCCTCAGTACACCGAGAACCCGAGCATCCCGACCAGGTTGTGCGGGGTCTTGCCGTCGATCGCGGCGTCGAAGGTCTCGCCGACGCGGCCTACGATCGCGAGGCGGGTGGTCAGCGCCAGCTCGAGGAGGCCGCCGGCTGCGGCCGACCAGGCGTCGCGCGTGATGGCGTCGCCGCTGCCGTCGGGGGCGTCGGCTTCCAGCCAGGCGTGGCCGATCTGGCCGTAGCCTCCGATGTGAAGCCGGCCAATGGCCAGCGGGAAGGCGTTGGCCTCGAGGCCGAGGCGCGTGTCGAGGACGTCGCGCCCGTCGAGGGTCGCGCCGCCGAACTGGCAGTGCAGCAGGAAGCCGAGCCAGTGGAGGGGGAAGTAGCCGAGGCCCATGTTGACGCCGGCGCCGCCGGTGGTCTCGCCGGTCGGCAGGGTGGTGCCCATCACGCCGCCCTCGAAGCGCCAGGTGAACCCGGTGCGGTCGAGGGGCGCTCGCTCGCCCCGGACGATCGGGCCCTCTTTCTGGCTGATCACGGCCTCGTCGAGGTTCGCGAGGTCGGGCGGCTGCAGCTCCCACAGCGTGGTCACCCGGTGCTCTCCGTTGTCGTAAAGGAGGTGGAGCGGCTGCCCCGGGTTGGCCGCGGCCACGCCGTCGAAGCGCGCGCCTTCGGTGACGACGCTGCCGATGGTCACGCCGACGGCGGCAGCGGCCAGCAGAACAACAGCATCCTTGTCGCTCGACACCTTGCTCGGCATCGAGGGCCCGAACCCGCCTCCCGGGACGGGCCCGCGCGGCCCGGGCAGCGGCCCGCCGCCGGGCGCCCCGCGCACCACCGGGCCCGGGATGGGCGGCGGAGGTCCGGCGAAGTGGTGGACGGGCGGGCCGATGGGGCCGCCTATCGACGCGCCGACGAAGACGACCACCGGGGGCCGCTCGGGCGCCGGCAGCGGCTGCGCCGTCTCGGCGGCGACCTCCGACGAGAACGAGGTCCGTTGCACGACCCGGATGGCCTGGCCGCGCTGCTCGGGCGGCGTGGACGCCAGACGCTGCAGATCCTGGTCGGGGATGCGGTAGCTGTCGGAGAGGCACCCGGCGCTCGGGGCCAGCCCCCCCGCGACGCCCACGACCAGGCAGAACCGGGCGAGCTTCGTTTGACGGAACGGGATCTCAGGCATCGAGGCGCCACGATACAAGGTCGGTGCCAGCCACGGCGAGCCCGTCGTGGGGCCGCGCGACGGCGTATCGGTCGCTCCAAGCGGGGTAGAGGTACCGTCGTGGCCGCCGGAGCCGAGCCGGAGAGAGCCGAATCGGCACACCCCGTGGTGCGGCAGCAACTGTGGCCGTCGGGCGCAGCGCACCGTCGCTCTCGGCGCCGGCTCGTCGGAGAAGATCGGCTGGGGCTGGTAGGCACCCGACCTGATCGGTTTCCCGACATTCTCGTGCTCGACAAGATTGTTTGACGGCGCGGCACGACGCTTGTCTCTCACCCGAATGAATGGCGCGCCCCTGGAATGGGCGACCGGTTCCCTCCCGAACCCACGAGGAGCATCTTCCATGAAACGCGTCACCTTGTCCCTGCTCGCCGGCCTCCTGATCTCCGCGGCGACGAGCGTCAGCGCTGCCCCACCCGCGACGCCGCCCGCGGGCGGGCCCAGCGGAGCTCCGTCCAGCGGGCCCGATGCGGCCGCTCACCATCGCGCGCGCCTGGAAAGAAAGCTCCACGAGCGCAAGGCGGAATTCGACCGGAAGTGGGGCGAGCACAAGGCGGGTCCGTCGGCAGGCAAGGGCGACAAGGCGCCTGGGCTGCCCTCGCACATCGCCGGCAAAGCGCCGGTCGATGGAACGGCGCCGGGTGGCGGTGAGCGTCCGGCTCGGATGGGCGACCGCCCGACCCCGACCGGCGAGCGCCCGGCTTCGGGGAGCGACCGGCCAGGAGCAACGGGCGAGCGGCCGGCGCGGCCCGAGTGCGCCGCCGCCGACAAGAAGGGAGAGGCTCAGGGGCGCGCCGCCGATCG
>Ga0068855_100007822_pt1 | contig 12913 bp, 10 predicted proteins | sample KBSCornC52_FD_66592 | JGI IMG/M metagenome (GOLD analysis project Ga0068855, IMG submission 66592) | Corn rhizosphere microbial communities from Kellogg Biological Station, Michigan, USA - KBS Corn C5-2 | ecosystem: Host-associated > Plants > Roots > Rhizosphere > Soil ... | reverse complement strand
CGCCCCAGCACGAAGAAGGTGGCGCGGATCCCGTGCGCCGCCAGCCGGTCCAGCAGCGCCGGCGTGTGCTCCGGGTGGGGCCCGTCGTCGAAGGTCAGGCTGACGGCGCGGCTGTGGGCCGGGCCGGCCACCATGAACATCCGGCGGGGCAGGCCGGCGGCCATCCCGCGCCGCAGGAGCTGCCGCGGGCTCACGCCGCCGCCCCGCGCCGCTGCCGCCGGTGCGCGACGGCCTCGGCCAGCACGTCGTGCAGGCGCGCCGCGCTCTCGGGCCAGCTGTGCGGCGCCGCGACCGTCATCTCTTGCGGATCGTAGGGGGTGGCGGCGGCCCGCGCCAGCGCTTCCGCCAGCGCCGGCACGTCGCGCGCCGCCACCAGCTCGCCCAGCTTGGGATCGCTGACCACGTCGGGGATGCCGCCCACCCGCGTCGCCACCACGCGCCGCCCGCTGGCCAGCGCCTCGAGCAGGACGTTGGGGGTCCCCTCGTTCCAGCTGGGGAGCGTCAGGATGTCGCAGGCCGCGATCCAGTCGGGAAGCTGCGGCATCGGCAGCGCCCCGGTGGCGAACACGCGCCCGGGGTGCGCCGCCGCCAGCGTCTGGCAGGCGGCCTGCTCCGGCCCGCCGCCCACGATGGCCAGCCGCAGATCGGGGTGGGCCGGCGCCAGGCGCGTGAAGGCCTCCGCCAGATCGTTGACGCCCTTGGCCCGATCGAGGCGCCCGATGTAGAGCAGCAGCTTCCCGTCGGCGGGCAGTCCCAGCTGGGCGCGTGCCTGGGCCCGGTCGCGCGGGTGAAACAGCTCGCGGTCGAGGCCGTTGGCGACCACCCGCACCCGGTCGCGCGGCACGCCCAGCTCGACGGCCCGCTCGCCCAGCGGGCGGCTGACGGCGATCAGCCGGTCGACGTGGGGCAGCCCCCAGCGAATCAGCGGGCGCAGCTTGGGGTCCTGCGGCAGCACGTTCAGGTCGGAGCCGTGCACCTTCACCGCCGCCGCCGCCCCGAGCAGGCGCGCCAGCAGGATGGCGGCCAGGCCATCCGGAAAGGCCCAGCAGCCCAGGACCACGTCGACCTGCCCGCGCAGCGACCGGACCTGCGGCCACAGCGAGGCGGCGTACAGCAGCGGCGACAGCGGCTGGCCGATCTTGGGGATGATCAGGAAGCGGGGATGGCGGACGCGGACGCCACGGACCTCTTCTTCGGCGGGCAGGTCGGCGAACTGACCGGCCGCCGACCGGTCCTTGAAGCGGCGCGCCCCCGGGAACCAGGGGACGGTGGCGCGGACGTCCACCTCGCACAGGCGCGACAGCGCGGCGAACTGGATGCCGTTGTAGATGGCGAACGTCGGCGAGATCTGGTTCGGGTACAGCTCGGTCACGACGAGCACGCGCATCCGCGCGGCAGGATACCCGGGCACCGCGGGCGGCGCTATTGCCAGCGCGGCCCTTGCGCCGTGACCTGGATGCCCTGGACACCGTCGCGCAGCGGGATGGCGGTCGGGCCGACGGTCACGCGTCCGCCCCGGCTCTGGGCGCCCTTCTGGAGGACCAGCACCGCGTTGCCGCGGGCCGGGTCCTCCAGGCGGACCGTGAACTCGCCGGTGCTCTCCTGCAGCGTGGCCTTCAGTGCCGGCTGCCCGTCGGTGCGCGCCTGCAGCACGTTCAGGAAGTAGCCCAGCGGCGCGCCCTGGTCGTCGATCTCGACCCGGACCTGGCCGATCCGGCCGCCCTCGGCGACCAGGCGCGGCGTCTCGACCCGCGGCAGCAGCGTCGAGACGCGCAGCACCTGGTTGCCGCTCTTCACCAGCAGCCGGTTGGGTCCCTCGACCACCGGCTTGGTCTCGGCGTGCAGCAAGAAGGTCTTCACCACCTCGCCGGCCGGCTTGCGATCGCCCGAGGCGGCGGCCCGGTCGAAGACGATCAGCGTCTCCAGCCCGCGCAGGTAGATCATCTCGCGCACCAGGGTGCCGACGTACGGGTTCTCGTCGCGCGCGGGTTTGCAGTCGTCGGGATCGCAGTGGTAGCTGTCGGTCAGGTCGACCGCCGCGTAGGCGTATTCGGGGCGGCTCTCCAGGCGGATGACGTGCGGCTTGCCGCGCCGGTGCCAGGGGCCGCGCGCGCCCATCCCCTCGAACAGCACGGTGTTGTGGCCGAGAGGCCCGTCGCTGCCCGCCTCGCCGGCCGGCCCGCCGCCCCAGGCGGCGATGGGCTCCTGGTACCCGACCGTCTCGCGGGTCAGCCAGCGCCCCTGCCGCCAGAGCTGGAAGGTGCCCCAGTCGACGTGCTGGTGTCCGGTCGCGTCCGGCAGGCCCATCTGCATCGCGACCACCGACGCGTCGGGACCCCACTTGTTGCGGGCGTAGAAGAACGCCGCGCCGGGGGCGTAGTAATCGAGCGGCAGGGCGTCGAACGCCCGCGGCTTGACGGCCGGCGCCTCGGCCAGGTCGGCCGTCATCGTCGAGACCTTCGGGTGGGCGAGATCGACCCACGCCGCGGCGTACTGGCCGGCCGGCTGATCGCGCCAGTGCTGGGCCGCCGCCAGCATGTAGCGGCTCAAAAAGGCGCTCTGCGCCGAGCCGCCGTCGCGGAACTTCTCGTCGTCGTTGAACGGGAACAGCTCGAAGGCGTGGTCGCCGCCGCCGGTGGTGGTCGTCCAGCCGGGCGTGGTCGAGTAGATGACGTTGTAGATGGCCTCCCGGAAGAACGGCGTCGCGTCCCACATGTCGACGCCCAGGTTCGCCAGCGTGACCAGCGGGACGGTCGCGTAAGCCAGGAGGTAGGGCCCGTACTGCGTCCCCTCGGGCAGCGCGCCGCCGCGCCCCTCGCCGGCCGCGTAGGCCACGAAGTCCCGGCCGAAGCGGTTGCGCAGCCCCTCGTCCAGCAGGGCGGCGGCGCGCGGGTTGTCGTGCGCCGTGGCCAGCCCCCATTCGATGTCGTTGCGCGTGTACCCCCAGAAGTAGTTGTTGGCCGGCATCTCGCCGCTGCCCCAGCTCTTCTTGTTCAGGATGTCGAGCGTGCCGTTCCAGCGCTCGGTCAGCGTCTGGATCTCGGCCGGCGCCAGCAGGTCATGGCACCAGTCGAACACCAGGATGGCGTCCTCGCCGAACCAGCGCGCCCCGTCGCTGGACACGCCCGCGGTGTTGATCTCCAGCTTCATCAGCCAGTCGACGGCGTGGCGGCCCTCGGACTTGTCGCCGGTGGTGACGTACAGGATGGCCTGGCCCAGCGGATCGTCGGTGCGGGCCACGAACTTGGTGCGCTGGACGAAGGCCTTGGCCCGCGCCAGACGCTCGGGCGTCCACCAGAGGCGCGGGCGAGCCGGCGGAACGGTGAAGGCCGGCGGGACCCAGGCCGGCGCGGTGCGCTTGGCTTCCTGCGCGGCCGCGGCCACCGCGGTGCGATGCTGCCAGCGGCGCAGCTTGCGGACGGCCTTCCTGCCGACCACGCCGGCGCCCAGCATCCCCACCACCAACAGCCCGAGCGCCGCCTTGGAGATCCCCATGTCCCTGGACTTTGCCGCGAACCCGAGCGAAGAGAAAGGCAAGAGAATGCCGCTCAAAGTCGCCCTGGTCGGATGCGGAAAGATCGCCGACGGCCACGTGGAAGAGATCCAGAAGCTGCCGGACAAGGCGGCCGTGGTCGCCGTCTGCGATCGCGAGCTGCTCATGGCCGAGCAGATGGCGGTCCGCTACGGCATCCCGGCCTTCTACGACTCGTACGAGCGCATGCTGGAGGCGGTGCGCCCCGACGTCGTGCACATCACGACGCCGCCCCAGTCCCACCTGGCGCTGACCCGCACCGCCGTGGCCGCCGGCTGCCACGTCTACGTGGAAAAGCCGCTGGCGCTGAACTACGCCGACAGCCAAGAGCTGGTCGCCTGCGTCGAGCGCGCCGGCAAGCTGCTGACCATCGGCTACACGTACCTCTTCGACCCGCCCGCGCTGGAGATGCGGCGCCTCATCGCGGAGGGCGCGCTGGGCGACGTGGTTCACGTCGAGAGCTACTACGGGTACAGCATCGACGGGCAGTTCGGCTCGGCCATCCGGGCCGACCCGGGACACTGGGTCCACGCGCTGCCCGGCAAGCTGTTCCAGAACAACGTCGACCACGTCCTCAACAAGCTGACCGAGTTCCTGGACGACGAGGAGCCGCGCCTGGAGGCGCACGCCTGGCGCCGCGACCGCAAAGCGTTCGGCGACGAGCGCGACCGCCTGCAGGACGAGCTGCGCCTGACCATCATCGGCAAGCGCGTGTCGGCCTACGGGACGTTCAGCTCGCACGTGAAGCCGTCGGCGCACTTCGTCCGGGTTTACGGCGAGAAGAACATCCTGCACGCCGATTACGTCTCGCGCACGGTCACGCTGGAGCCGGGCGCCACGCTGCCGTCGGCCATCGGGCGGCTGGTGCCGGCCTTCGGGCAGGCGGCTCAGTTCCTGCGCGCCGGCGGCCGCAACGCGCGGGCGCTGGCCCGGGGCGAGTTCCAGTTCTTCTCGGGCATGAACCGGCTGATGGCGATGTTCTACGACGCCATCGCCAGCGGCGGCCCGCCGCCCGTCCCCATGCGCGACATCTTGCGGATCGCGCTCTGGATGGACCGCATCTGGGCCCAGATCGGGAGCGCCCGATGAAGGTCCTGGTCACCGGCGCCACCGGCTTTCTGGGCGGGCCGCTGGTCGAGCGGCTGCTGGCGCAGGGCGAGCGCGACCTGCGCATCACGGTGCGCCCCGGCTCGAACCGCTCGCGGGTGGCCGCCGCCGCCGCCCGCTACCCGGACGCGCGCGTCGACTACGTGACGGCCAACCTGACCGTCCCGGCCGAGATCGCGCGGGCCGTCGAGGGGGTGGGCGCCGTCTATCACCTGGCCGCCTCGCTGCGCGGCGCGGCCGCCGACATGTTCCTGAACACCGTGGTCGGCTCGAAGCACCTGCTGGACGCGATCGGGCCGCGCCGGACGCGCACCATCTTGATCAGCTCGTTCAGCGTCTACGGCGTGGCCGAGCTGGGCCGGGGCGCGCCGGTCGACGAGTCCACGCCGCTGGAGCCGCACCCGGAAAAGCGCGATCTCTACGCGCACGTCAAGCTGCGCGAGGAGCTGCTGTTCCGCGAGCGCGCCGCCCGCGACGGCCTCCCGCTGGTCATCCTGCGGCCGGGCGTCATCTACGGGCCGGGGGGCGGCGCCTTCTCCACGCGCGTGGGGCTGAACCTGTTCGGCCTGTTCCTGTCGCTGGGCGGCCACAACCGGCTGCCGCTGTCGTACGTCGACAACTGCGCGGACGCCATCGCGCTGGCCGGCCGGACGGCGCCCGTGTCGACCGAGCCGGCGGTCTACAACCTGGTCGACGACGACCTGCCGACCTGCCGGGAATACCTGGCCGCCTACCAGGCGCAGGTGGCGCCGGTGCGCAGCCTGCCGGTGCCGTATCCGGTGCTGTCGCTGGGGGCGCGGCTCCTGGAACGCTACAACCGGTGGTCGCGCGGGCAGCTCCCCGCCATCTTCACGCCCTACAAGGTGGCCAGCACCTGGGGCGGCAACCGGTTCGACAACGCCAAGATCAAAGCCCTGGGCTGGCGGCAGCCGGTCCCGACGGAGGAGGGGCTGCGGCGGGCGTTTTCGTGGCTGCGCGATCAGGCCGCCGCATCTGGCGCTCGATGAAGGCGCGCAGCCGCAGCGACGGGCGCTCGACCAGGTAGTAAGAGACCAGCGCCGCGGCGAAGGCCAGCGCCAGGTTCACGGGAAAATGGCTGATCCAGAGCGACGAGCTCCGGTTCAGGAACGGCTGCTGCCAGAGGTACAGCGAGTAGCTGAGCATCCCCAGGAACACCACCGGCCGGGCGTTGAGGACCCGCCCGCTGGCCCCGTCGGGGTAGCGCACCACCCGCTCGATGAGCAGGGCCACGCCGATGTTCGTGATGGTCTCGCCGACCAGGCAGCCCAGCTTGGCCGACGGCGTGGCGGCGGCGGCCAGCGCGACCACGGGCACCAGCCAGAACCAGCCGCCGCGCAGGAACGCCTGCAGCCGCGGGGACGCGTCGACGCGCGCCCGGTTGCAAGCCAGCCAGCAGCCGGTGGCGATGGCGTCGGCGACGGTCGGGAAGGTCTCGCCGATTCCCGGCCGCAGGGAGGGCGCGCCCACCAGCAGGCCGAACCGCAGCAGCGGCGCCGCGACGATCGCGCCCAGCGCGACGCGCGCCGCCCGCCGTGGTCCCAGCACCTTCATGACGAACGGCCAGAGCAAGTAGAACTGCTCCTCGACCGACAGCGACCAGGCGTGCCCCAGGTACCAGGCCCGGTGGTGGTGATAGTTGGTCGTGTAGGTCAGCGCGGCCAGCAGGTCGAAGCGCTGCAGCGCGATCCATCCCAGCGCCGAGGCCAGCGCCATGGCGGCCACGAACACGTAGAACGGGGGAAAGATCCGCAGCGTGCGCCGCAGGTAGAAGTGCCGCAGCGAGACGGTGCCGGTCTTCTCTTCCTCGTTGAGGAGCAGCGTCGTGATCAGGAACCCGGAGATGACGAAGAAGACGCGAACGCCGAACTCCGCCAGCATGCCCACCTGCTTCCAGGCCACGAACCCCGCCGTGCCCGAGAGGTGCGCGAACAGCACCATCAGGATCGAGATGGCGCGCAGGCCATCCAGCGAAGGGATCCGGTTGCCGCCGCCGCGCATGTGACGCCCGTCCATCATATTCGAACGTGATACTCTGCCGGGACTCGAAATGGCCGGCGCGTTCGACAAGGCAAAGGCGATCGTCGAACGGGTGCGCGAGAAGAACCTGGGCGCCTGGACGGCCGGCTACGCCAGGTGGGCGCTGCGGTCGTCGTTGCCGCGCGCGCGGGCGGCGCTGGGGCGCGGCGGGCCGCGTCACCTGCTGTTCGCCTTCTGTGATCACTACGAGCCGCTCTGGCGGACCACCGACCGCGCGCTGGGCGCGGCGCGCGTCCGGCAGTGGGTCGAGCGCTACCCGGTGCTGGCCGACAAGTTCCGCGACGCCGACGGGCACGCGCCGCGCCACAGCTTCTTCTTCCCCGGCGAAGAGTACGAGCCGGCGTTTCTCGACGGGCTGGCCTCGCTGGCGGCGCGGGGCCTGGGCGAGGTCGAGCTGCACCTGCACCACGACGGTGACACGGCGGCCGGCCTGCGCGAGAAGATCGAGCAGTACCTGGCCCTTTACGCCGGGCACGGCCACCTGTCGCGCGGCCCCGACCAGCGGCTGCGCTACGCCTTCATCCACGGCAACTGGTGCCTGGCCAACGCGCGCGCCGACGGGCGCTGGTGCGGCGTCGACGACGAGCTGCCGCTGCTGCACGACACCGGCTGCTACGCCGACTTCACCTTCCCGGCCGCGCCCGACGAATCGCAGCCGGCCATCGTCAACCAGGTCTACTGGCCCGACGGGGACCTGTCGCGCCGGCGCGCCTACGAGAGCGGGACGCCCGCGCGGGTCGGCGAGCGCCGGTCGGACCGCATCCTGATGATCGAGGGCCCGCTGGCGCTGGCGCTGCGGCCGGGCAAGCTGGCGCCGCGCATCGAGAACGCCGGCGTCACGGCCAAGGACCCGGCCACGCCCAAGCGCGTGCGCACCTGGGTCAACCAGGGGATCGGGGTGGCCGGCCGGCCGGAGTGGGTGTTCGTGAAGGTCCACACGCACGGCACCCAGGAGCCGCAGGCCGCCGCGCTGCTGGGCGGCGGCGGCGAGGCGCTGCACACCGAGCTGACCACCCGCTACAACGACGGGCGCCGCTGGAGCCTGCACTACGTGACCGCCCGCGAGATGTACAACATCGCCATCGCCGCCATGGACGGCCGCAGCGGCGACCCGGGCATGTACCGAGACTACGTCTTGCCGCCGCCGCCCGTGGCGCGGGGCTGATCGGAGATCGCCATGAACCAGCTCCCGTTTTGCTTGGTGACCGGCGCGTCCGGCGGCCTCGGCTCGGCCCTGGTCGAGCGGCTGCGCCAGGAGGGCGGCCGCGTGCGCGCGCTGGTGCGCCGGCTGCCGGCGGCCGCGCACGACGGCGTCGAGTACCTGCGGGGCGACCTGGCCGACGCCGAGGCCGTCGACCGGGCGGTGCAGGGGACCACGACGGTGTTCCACTCGGGGGCCACCATGAAGGGCCCGTGGCCCGAGCACCAGGCCGGCACCATCGACGGGACGCGCCACGTGATCGCCGCCTGCCGCCGGCACCAGGTCGGCAAGCTGGTTCACGTCAGCTCGATGTCGGTGATCCAGTGGGCCGGCGCCGAGCCGTTCGCGCCCGTCGACGAGGCGACCCCCCTCGAGCCGCGCGCCGAAGAGCGCGGCGCCTACACGCGCGCCAAGCTCGAAGCCGAGAAGCTGGTCTCGGCCGCCGCCGCCGAGGGCCTGCCGGTGGTGATCGTGCGCCCCGGCAAGATCTTCGGTCCGCGCAACCCGCTCATGAGCGGCTCCGTGGCCCGGCGCGTGGCCGGCCGCTACCTGGTGCTGGGCGACGGCGAGCTCCCGCTGCCGCTGGTCCACGTCGACGACGTGGTCGACGCCCTGATGCTGGCCGCCCGGGGCGATCTGCACCGCGGCGAGATCATCCAGATCATCGACCCGGACGTCTGGACCCAGAACCAGGTCCTGGCCGAGATGGTGGGTCCCGGCGCCAAGGTGCTGCGGGTGCCGCGCGCGGTGGTCTTCGCGCTGGGCCGAGCCTCCGAGCTCGCGCTGGGCGCGCTCAAGAAGCCATCCCCGGCGTCACGCTACCGGCTGCAGTCGGCGCTGGCGCTGCGCCGCTTCGAATCGAAGAACGCGGACCCGCTGCTGGGCTGGAAGCCGCGCCTGGGCGTGCGGCAGGGGATCCTGCGCCTGAAGGCTCAGGGCACGTAGATCAGATCGCCCGAGAACAGGGCCAGGTCCTGCTCGGGGTGCGTGCCGCCCAGGATGGCGGGGTAGTCGATCGGGATCCGCTTCGTGCCCCGCTGCGCATCCTCGCGGATGATCACCGTCTGCTCGGGCGAGGCGAACTTGTTCGGCCCTCCGGCCAGCGCCATGGCCTCGCTGACCGTCACGTAGTGGGTCGAGACGAAGGCGCCGCCGTGCTCGACGTTGCCGCTGACGATGAAGCGGTAGCTGGCCACGGTGGTCACCGTGACGGTCACGGTGGCGGTCTCGTCCTTGATGAAGGCCGATAGTTTCTGGGTGATGGCGTCGCGGACCTGCTCGCAGGTGCGGCCGCCCGCCGGGATGTCGCCCAGGAGCGGCAGCGTGATCGACCCGTCCGGGCGCACCGTCGCGTCGACGGTCAGGTCGGCGTTCTTCCAGACGCTGACGTGCACGACGTCGGCCGGCCCCAGCAGGTAATCGCCTTTGCGCGGGTCCGGCTCCTTCGCGTAGTCGTAGAAGGGCCGCGGCGTCGTGCACCCGCCGGCGGCAGCAGCCGTCAACAGAGCGGCGAACAGGCAGGCTCGGCGGGTCACCGCCTCTCAGATATCATAGGCCGGTCCGTCCACGCGATGCTGATTCTGCCCGCCCTCATCACGCTGCTCAGCTACCTCTACTGGCGGCCGCACCAGATCTGGTCGGTGTTCACACCGCTCACCATCAACGTGGCGGTCGCGCTGGTGGCCTTCGCCTACGCGCTGGACTGGCGCACCGGGAACGTCCGGCCGCGCGGCTCGGCGCTGCTGGCGCTGCTCAGCGCCTTCTCGATCTGGTGCCTCATCACCGTCGGCATCAAGGCGCCCGACCGGATGAACGACATGGTGGTGAAGATCGCCACCGCCTTCCTGGCGCTGCTGTTCATCTCGGAGGGGCTGCAGAGCCTGCGGGCGGTCAAGGCGGTGGCCGGCGTGCTGCTGGGGTTCACGGTCGCCCTGGGCGTCCTGGGCGTCCAGCAGGGGACGTCCCCCAGCGGCTGCTACCTGCGCTCCGAGCCCGGGCTCGAGGACGACGGCGGCGGTGACCTGGGGCCGGGCCGCGAAGGCTTCGACGGCCGCAGCTGCACCGAGCGCGCCGAGTGCTACCAGGGGGGCGTCCCGGGCGCCGAGTACGGCTGCGAGCACCCGGGCTGGCTGGGGACGCACTCGATCTTCGGGCGCATCCGCTACCGCGGCATCCTCGAGGACCCCAACGAGCTGTCGTGGGCGCTGAGCATGGGCATCCCCTTCGGGTTCGCCTTCTACGAGGCCAAGCGCTCGCGGCTGCGGCTGGCGCTGTTGCTGCTGGGGCTGGGCTTCGTGGCCGCCAGCGTGATCCTGACCCAGTCGCGCTCGGGCCAGCTCAGCATGCTGGCCGTGCTGGGCGTCTACTTCATTCGCCGCTACCGCTGGCGGGGGGCGGCCGCGGCCCTGGTCCTGGGCTTGCCGGTGCTGCTGTTCGGCGGCCGCTCCGGCCAGGACGCCGAGTCCTCGTCGGAAGAGCGCCTGGGCTGCTGGTCCGAGGCGCTCAACATGTTTCGCGAGAACCCGCTCACGGGGGTGGGCGCGGGCCAGTTCACCGAGCACCACTTCTTGACGGCCCACAGCTCGTTCATGTTGACGCTGGCCGAGCTGGGCCCGATCGGCTTCGTGCTCTGGACCTCCGCCGTCTACTTCGCCGTGAAGGTGACGGTGCGGGTCCAGGTCGACCTGGCCGAGCGCGCCGGGGCCGAGGCGGCGCGTTCCTGGTCGATGGCCCTGCTGGCGTCGCTGGCCGGCCTGATCGTCTCGGCCGCGTTCCTGTCGATCGCCTACCACCCGATCCTCTGGATCTTCCTGGGCATGACCGCCGCGCTCTACGCGGCCGTGCGCCGTCACGCCCCCGACTTCCGCGTCCGGTTCGGCGCCCGCGACCTGGCCCTGGTCTGCTCGCTGGACACCGCCTTCGTGGTGGCGGTGGCGCTCTACCTGCGGATGAAGGGGATTTGATCAGCAAAGAACCCTGACAGGGTTCCTAACCCTCCCGCGACGACTCCCTGGGCAAAGCCCAGCTCCGTCGACGCGATTGCCCGTCACCAGGTGACGCGCTGGCGGCCGGTCAGGAAGCGCCAGAGCCCCAGCACCGCCGCGGTGTTCAGCACCACGAAGGTGCGGGCCAGCGAGGCGATCCGCCCCAGGCGCGGGCCCACGGCCGCCGCCGCGTAGAAGACCAGCTGCGCCGCCAGCAGGCCGGCCATCCACCGGTCGGCCGGCGCGCGCGCCGCCGTGAGGGCGGCCAGCGCCACCAGCAGCCAGGGCGCCACCAGGCGCAGGATCTTGTGCGAGAACGTCTCGAACCAGATCGGGTTCTTGAAGGGCGACAGCAGCGCCGGCAGGCGCGCGAAGATCTGGTAGTTGCCGGCCAGCGTGCGCACCTTGCGCTGGAACTCGCGCTGGTCGGCGAAGGCGGCGTCGCGCGCCTCGGCCTCCGGGACCAGCACCGTCCGCTTGCCGGTGAGCGCGATCCGCATCGGCACCCAGACGTCGTCCAGGATCAGATCCTCGTCGAGCGGCCCCAGGTCGGCCCGCCGGACCATGCCGATGGGGCCGGTCATGCCGACCACGCCGCGGAACGACGACTCTTGCCGGCGCATCCAGTTCTCGTAGCGCCAGTAGACGCCGCTGCCGGCGGCGCCGGCCAGCACCAGGTTGCCGGTGGCGCAGCCGACGCCCGGGTCCATGAGCGCGGTGGCCAGCGCCCGCACGGCGTTGGGCGACAGCGGCTGGCGCACGTCGTTGAGCAGCAGCAGCTCGCCGGTGGCCAGCGGCCCCAGCGTGTTGAGGCCGGTCGGCTTGCCCAGGCGCCGCTCGTTCGCGACCACCCGGATCCGCCCGCCGGCCGCCGGATCCGCGGCCAGCCGGCGCGCCACCGCCTCGGTGTCGTCGCTGCACCCGTCGCAGTAAACCAGGATGTCGAGCCGTCCCGGGTAGTCCTGCGCCAGCAGGCTGGCGATCTTGGCCGGCAGGTAGCTGGCGCCGTTGTAGACCGGCAGGCAGGCGGTGACCGGCGGCAGCGGCTGGCCCGACGGGCGGATCGCCCGGCGCCGCAGCCGCGACAGGATGCCGATCACCACCGGGTAGCCGGCGTAGGTGTACGCCAGCAACGCCAGGATGATCGCGACGAGGATGGACGCGGTCACGGGCGCCCGATCATGCCACGGCTCCCAGGCGCAGATACAGGTCCAGATAGCGTTGCACCATCCGATCGCGGCCATGTCCCTGGCGCGCGCGCGCCTGCGCCCGCGCGCCGGTGGCGGCGGCGCCGGCCGGATCCGCGCGCAGGGCCTGCAGCTGCGCCCGCAGCGCCGCCTCGTCGCGCGGGGGGACCAGGTAGCCCGTCTCGCCGTCGGCGATCAGCTTGGGCAGCCCGCCCACCGCCGTCGCCACCACCGGCAGCCCGGCCGCCATCGCCTCCAGCACGACCAGCGGCATCCCCTCCATCCAGGACGACAGCACGAACAGGTCGAAGGCCGACAGCAGGTCGGCCACGTCGTGGCGGGCCCCCGGCAAGATCACGAAAGGTTGCACGCCGGCATCCGCGACCGCTTGCTGGACGGCCGGCATCTCGGCGCCGTCGCCCACGATGACCAGCCGGGCCGCCTCGCCCAGCAGGGGGGCGGCCGCGCGGACCAGGTGCGGGTAGTCCTTCTCGGGCGCGAACCGGCCCACCGCGCCGATCACCCAGGCCGCCTCGGGCAGGCCCAGGGTGGCCCGGGCCCGCCGGCGCCGCTCGGGCGTGGGCTGGAACTGGTCGACGTCGATGCCGTTTTCGATCACGACGATCGTCTCGGCGGCGCTCTCGCCGCGCTCGCGCGCCAGCGTCGCCAGCTCGGGCGAGACGGCGACGTAGGCGTGCAGCAGCCGCGCCGCTCCCCGCAGCAGCAGCTGCTGGGCCCGGCCGCTCGGGCGCGGCCCGTGCCGCGTGTGCACGACCACCGCCCCCGCCAGGCGGCCGGCCGGCGCGCCGTAGATCAGCGGCAGCCGGTTGTGAAGGTGGACCAC
>Ga0068855_100007821_pt1 | contig 12913 bp, 10 predicted proteins | sample KBSCornC52_FD_66592 | JGI IMG/M metagenome (GOLD analysis project Ga0068855, IMG submission 66592) | Corn rhizosphere microbial communities from Kellogg Biological Station, Michigan, USA - KBS Corn C5-2 | ecosystem: Host-associated > Plants > Roots > Rhizosphere > Soil ... | reverse complement strand
GCCACCGTGCTGTCCTTCGGCGCCATGGCCGGCCTCGGCGTCGCCGCCGTCGCCAACGCCGAGTTGTCCACCAAGGCGCAGCGCATGCCGTGCGACCAGATCCCGGGCACCCCCGAGGCCTTCGAGGGCAAGAGCCACCTGCAGTACGACGGCCAGCCGCACCCCGCGTACCACACCACCCCACCGACCTCCGGCTGGCACTATCCGCGCCTCATGGCACCGGGCGTCTATGACTCGCCGGTGGTCGAGGAGTTGCAGGTCCACTTCCTCGAACACGGCCACATCATGATCGACTACGCTCCGGACACGCCGCGCGACCAGGTAAAAGCCCTGATCACCTACGCCCGCCGGCACCCCCGCGACGTGGCCGTGGCCCCGTATCCCAAGCTGGACCACGGGATCGCGCTCACCGCCTGGCAACGGCTCGACCGTCTGGACACGGTCGATCTCAAAGCCGTGGACCGCTTCGTCTCGGCCGTGTCAGGACGCTACGACCATGGGTGGCAGCACGGTGCGGGACCTTGCTTGTGAGAGATCCGCTGGGCGGCGTGATCGGCACCTGTTCCGCCATCGGAGCGCACTGGGCCCACGCCGCGCAAGATCGTGTTACGAAAACACAGCTTGAGTATCGAAACTTTCGAAACTCTGAGTCGCTCAGGCAAAGGTAGAATTCGGCCAGTTCACAGCCAATATCAAGGAACATACAAGAGGTAGAAGAGCGCAGGTGGTTGACTTCTGTCCGGCTGCGGATACAGTTCCCTATCGCCGAGCTTTGCGAACAAGTTTCGGTATCTTCATCGAAACTCTGCGTCCTTGTCTGCTCTCGTGCAAAGGGGTTTCCGCAATGAGGTTTCACCGTCTGGCCGCGGTCGGCGTCGCCGTGGCGACCGCCGTCGCGGCCGCGATCACCGGCTCCGGCGTCGCCGGGGCGAGCTCGAACTCCTCCGACTCGCTCCGCGCGCTGGCCTCGGAGGTCGGCTTGCATGTCGGGACCGCCGTCGTCCCGTATGACCTCGACCACCCGGACTACGCCAAGATCGCCGCGGCTCAGTTCTCGGTGGTCACGCCCGGCAACGAGATGAAGTGGCAGGTCGTGGAGCCGACCCAGGGCACGTACGACTGGTCCGGCGGCGACCGCTTGGTGCAGTTCGCGCGGCAGAACCACCAGCTCGTGCGCGGGCACGTCCTGCTGTGGCACAACCAGCTTCCGGACTGGCTGACCACCGGCGTCGCGAACGGCACGATCAGCGACGCGCAGCTGCGCGACCTGCTCCACAAGCACATCACCGACGAGGTGACGCACTTCAAGGGCGAGATCTGGCAGTGGGACGTCGCCAACGAGTTCTTCACCGACGCCAATCCGTCGCAGCTCAACCCGAACGACTTCTGGATCTCGCACCTGGGTACCGGCGTGATAGCCGACGCCTTCCGCTGGGCCCACGAGGCCGACCCGAAGGCGCTGCTGTTCTACAACGACTACAACATCGCCGGTGAGGACGGAAGCAACGCCAAGAGCGACGCCGCCTACGCCTTCGTCCAGCAGCTGGTCGCGCAGGGCGTCCCGATCAGCGGAGTCGGCGACCAGGGCCACCTGGACACGCAGTACGGCTTCCCGACGAAGATGACCGACGACCTGCGGCGCTTCGCCGGCCTCGGCCTGAAGACGGCCATCACCGAGGCCGACGTCCGCACCTTCGTGGACGGCCCGACCACCCAGGTCCCGACCGACCACCTGGCCACCTTCGCGCAGCCGTATGAGTACTCGCAGATGCTGCAGGCCTGCCTGGCGGTCAAGCAGTGCATCTCGTTCACGGTGTGGGGCTTCGGCGACACCGACTCGTGGATACCGAGCTGGTTCACGAACGAGGGCTACGCGAACCTGTACGACGTCGATCTCACCCCGAAGCCCGTCGTCGCGGATCTGCAGCAGGACCTGAAACTGGCCGCACACGGCGCACCGCACCGGAGCTGAGAGCGGCGGGTGGGGCGCCGTCAATACCCGTCAATAGCAGAGCTCCCCGTTCACGGCGAACGTCGTGGGCGGGGAGTCGCTGGCGGCCCAGGTGCCCTGGAAGCCGAACGACTGGCTGGCGCCGGGTGCGATGGTGGCGTTGTAGGCCAGATTCGAGGCGGTGACGCTGATGTCGGTCTGCGTGACAGTCGCGTTCCACCCATGGGTGACCTTCTGGTCGCCCGGGAAGGTGAAGCCAAGCGTCCAGCCGTTGATCGCGGCCGTGCCGGTGTTCGTGATCGTGACGTCGGCTGTGAACCCGCCCGGCCAGTCGGTGCGGGTGTAGGCGACGTGGCAGCCGGCGGGAGCCGGCTGGATGATCCCGAGATTGGCCTGGGCGATGGCGACCGGGTTCGTCACGCCGGTCTCGTACACGTCCACGGTCAGGAGCAGGCCGGTGGCCGGGCAACTGGCGACCGGATCGCCCAGTTGGAGGGGCACGGTGGCGGTGGCGCCCGGCGCGATCGAATAGGGGAACCCGACCGGGTCCATGACCGGGCAGCCGGGCGGCAGGCCCGCGCCGGACCAGGTGAGTCGGGGGACCCAGGTGGTCGAGCCCGTCACGGTCTGGCCGGTGCAGTTCTGCAGGACCAGCGTCGCCGTCGAGAGCTGGCCGGGAGCGACCGCGACCGGGCTGAAGTCGAGCCGGACGACGGCGAATCCGCTGGCGGTGCTGCACGCGGGGACGAACTGGAGCGTGGCCGTCGGGGTGGCGACCGTGCCGACGTTCGTCACGCTCACACTCGTGCTCATGCGCAGTGAAGTCGGCTGGCATCCGGCCAAGCCCGGGTCACCGTAGGTCTTGGTGAGGGTGAAGCTCCCCCCGGGAGCGATCGTGAAGGGGGAGGGGGGAGCCGGATCGAGGACCGGACAGCCCTGCCCGGCGTACTGGCCGTACCAGATGGTCGAGCCCTGCACGGTCTGGCTGCTGCTGCAGTTCTGCAGGACCAGGGTGAGGTCGGAGTGGCCGCCGAGCGGAACGCTGGAGGGGTTGAACGCGAACTGGCTGACGGAGACTCCGCCGGTGCACGTCGCCGTGGTCGCGGCGTTCGCCGCGTTCGCGGCTCCCGGGGCCAACAGCCCCGCCAGCGCCACCATCGCGGCGAGGACGGACATCAACAGCCTGCGCAGCATAGCCGGTTCTCCTTCTCCTGACGCTGTGGTGCCGGGCGAAGGGTCATCGTAGACACGCAGCCGTAATAAACAAGGGCACTGCTATACCCGGTGTGGGCCGCCCTGGTCAGACTGTCACGGCGCAAGCGCGCGTATGCACCTTTCACCGTCAGCGTCTGACGCGCTCGACCTCCGGGAGCCTCCACGTCTTGTCGAACCAGGCTTCCAGGGGGCCGTAGAGCCGGAAGATCGTGAACCAGCTCTTACCCGCGACGGTCTGGATCCAGTTGCCCGGCTCCGTCGGCGGCTCGGGCCCGAAATACACGTCGGTGGAGCCGTCCGCGTTCCGGACCAGGTTCTCGTCCTGGCTGGTGACGGACGGCCACTCCTGGTCGGTCTGCAGCATCGAGCGGGTCTGGGTGTCGTAGACGAGGACCGACCAGAAGTTGTTGACCGGTACGTCGGGGGGAACGTGCAGCCGGTAACTCAGGGCACCGTCGAACGGGGCACCGTCGGCGTCGGCGAAGGCGATGGGGTACTCCGAGCCGCGCCCGACCATCTTCGCCGCCATGCCCGGGTTGGTGGCGCCGCCCAGGAAATAGGCCTGCGCGGCGGAGTCGAGCAGACCGGTTCCGTCTTCCTGGAACAGGTAGCCGCCCAGGAAGCCGGTGCGCCAAGCGCTGTCCGGATAGTAGTAGGCCTCGGTCTCGCGGAATCGGTATGCGAGCGCACGGGCCGTCGCCTCCCCGACTGTGGCCGCCTCGGTCAGGATCTCCCGCATGCGGGCGTCCGGCTCGAAGGGCTTGCCGTGCTGGATACCGAGCGAGGCGAAGATCCCCAAGGTGAGAGGATCTGCTGATTCCGGCGACTCCGTCTGCACCACCTCGTTGAGCATGGTCCAGAACCGGTAGTCAGCCGGCGGGACCGCGACGGCGGGTTCGGGCGAGGCGTTGACGAATCGCATCGGCGGCGGGTCGGCGGCTTGGGACAGCGGGTACTGACGGCACTCGGCCTTGATTCTCTCCACTTCGGGGTGGGGATCGCCGTGTTCGTCGCGGAAGCCGCGATACGCCAGCCAGTTTCCGTAGGTACGCGGCCGGACCACCCTGTACTCATCCGGGATGTCTTCGTCGTAGCCCGGCGGCACCAGCACGTACTTGCCGCCCTCACCGCGGTCGGGTCCGGTCTGGCCGACGTCGACGACCCATCGGCACCAGGTGTCGTCGATGCCGCCGTAGACATTGGCCGGCACCTCCAGGACGACGGGTCCGTCGCGCAGATCGAGCCACGAGTAGCAGTACGAGGTGCTCGTGTTGTAGATGAGGCCGATGAACCACGGCCGGACCAGGTCCTCCCAAATGGCCATGGTCTGGTTCGGCGGGCCCCAGTGAAGCAGTGCTTTGCGCATCGAGACCATGGCGACCGGTGCGAGCCCCAGCAGGTAGGCCTCCACGGCACGCTGGAAGTCCAAGCTGTCGAACAGGACCCGGGTCGACGTTTCGTCCGGGACTCCGTCGAAGAACCGAAGGGAACCGAGTCTCGTCTGAACTGTGTCGGGAAGGCCGATACCCTCAGTCAAAGACGCCGGCGTCGTGTGTGTCGTCATCGCAGGCCCCTCAACGCCGCTCTGTCGACGATGCCCCTTGACCGCAAGCCGAACCCGGCTGCTTGTCTCATTCAGGGCCGACCACGCTATGAGCATCGCCCCTTTGCTTCGAATATTCCTCATGCCTGTGGCCCGGGCAACCCGGGGCTCATGCAGCCGGTCCACATCCGGATGCGGTGCTCATCGGTTGATAGCACGCTAGTTCTTAGAGCACCCAAGAGAGTGCGGAGATAAGGGCGTCGAACGGGGGCCTGGTCATGTCGGACGAGAACACCTCCCACAACAACTTTCCCGACCTTCAGGATGCGACTCGGGTTCACCAGGAGCAGAAGATACGGCGGGCGCTGGAGGCCTATCGCTTCTTCTTCCCGACCGTGTCGGTGGAGGCCGTCTTCCGCGGCTTCCGATCCGTCGGCGCCGTGGACAACCGCTCCGCCGTCATCCTGGTCACCGCGCCCCGGCACCTCAACTTCACCGCGAACTCCGACACCTCGTACGCCGGTTGCGTCCTCGACCTGCGCGCGGCCGGGCCCATGCTGATCGAGCTCCCCGCCGGGCCGCTGGTCGGCATGATCGACGACCACCACCAGCGCTGGGTGGCCGACCTCGGCCTGCCCGGTCCCTTCGGAGCACGCGGCGGCCGGCACCTCATCCTGCCGCCGGACTGGACCGGGCCCGAGCCGCAGGGCGACTGGCATGTCTCCCGCTGCACGACCTACCAAGCGCTTGTCCTGCTGCGGGCGGTGCCGGTCGACGGCGACACGATCAGGGCCCGCGCGCTGCTGGAGACCGTCGTCATCCGGCCGGAGGAGGAGAGCGACGCCCGCGCCGAGTTCCTGCCCTGCGACGATCGCGACATGGACACCACGCCGCTGGCCTGGGAGGACAACCTCGAATACTGGCGGGTGCTGCACGAAGTCCTGGACGACGAACCGCCGCTGCGGGAGTTCCGGCCGATGCTGGGAGCACTCGCCGAACTGGGGATCGAAGCCGGCAAGCCGTTCGCCCCGGATTCCGCGACCGAACGCCTGCTGACGGAAGTGGCACGCCGCGGCCACGACGAAATGCTCGTGTCTGCGTTCGCGTCCTATCGGCCCGACTGTGTCGCCTGGCCCGACCGGGTCTGGGAGTGGGTCAATCTGCGGCCGGAGAACGGAGACTTCGAGCGGGAAGGATCGCTGGACGTCGAGGCGCGGGACCGGTGGTTCGCGCAGACGGTCGCCTCCTCGCCGGCGGTGGCCCGGCGCGCGCCGGGCCAGGGATCGGTGTACTGGCTGGCGAACCGGGATGCCGACGGCACCTACCTGAAGGGTGGCTCGACGTACCGACTCACCGTGCCGCTTCCGGTTCCCGCGTCCTTGTTCTGGTCGGTGACCTGCTATGACGCGCGGACCAGGTCCGAGGTGAGGGCGCCGCAACAGCAGGCCGCGCTCCGGTCGCTCACCGAGGACTTGACCGGGGACGGGGAAACCGTGGATCTGTACTTCGGGCCCGAGAAACCACAGGGGGCCGATGGGCGATGGATCCAGACCGAACCGGGGCACGAGTGGTTCGCGTACTTCCGGGTGTACGGGCCGGGAGAGGCCACGTTCGACGGGAGTTGGCGGCCGGGAGACTTCGTACCGGTTGTGCTGTCCGGCGCCGTTGCCGGGCCCTCCTCCCAATGATCTACTCGAAAACAGGTCCACCCATATGGAGCGTTTCGCCGGGAAATCTCGGTGAAGCACGGCGTCACACCTGGCTGTCAGCCTTCGGGCGAAGCCGAGAAGTGTTTACAAAAATCGCCTGAATGGCTCCCACGGATATGGTCGGATGCCGTGCTCGCTCCATGGGGCAGCGAAAGGAGCACGCTCAATGACTTCCGCGACCGCGAGCAACCGTTCCCCCGGACAAGCTCCCGCCGACTGGCGACGCGAGTACGCCTACACGCTGGGCGAGCAGGCGTTTGTTTACGGATACCCGTACGTCTACAACGCCCGGTTGCGCTGGGACTGGGTGACGCAGCCGCCGGCGACCGAACTGACACCGCATTCGGCCGTCAACCACTTCTGGCACGCCCGCATCCTCTTCGACGACTCCGACCACGAGAACCGGGCGCCCAACAACGACACGCTCTACTCGGCCGCCTGGGTCGACTTGAGCACCGAACCCGTCATCCTCTCGCACCCGGAGATGGGCAGCCGGTACTTCACCTTCGAACTGGTGGCGATCACCTCCGACAACTACGGCTACGTCGGCCGGCGCGCCACGGGATCCCAGGCCGGCGACTTCGCGCTCGTCGGTCCGGGATGGAGCGGAGACCTTCCGCAAGGAGTACGCAGAACCGCGACCGCCCCCAGCCCCTGGATCCTGGTCCTGGGCCGCACTCTCGTCGACGGCGAGAAGGATCTGCCGGCCGTCCGCGACCTGCAGGACCAGTACCGACTGACCCCGCTCAGCCTGTTCGGCAAGGAGGGAGCCGCCGTACCGGAACGCCGGGACGTGCTGGAACCCGTCGATCCGGCAGACCCGCTCACGACATGGAAGACGCTGAACGCGATGCTGGCGGAGAACCCGCCCCCGAAGGAACACGAGTTGTTGACCAAGCAGTTCGCGGCGATCGGCGTCGGCGGCGGCCTCGATGTGGACGCCCAGCCCGAGCCCGTCAAGCAGGGTCTGATCGCCGCCGCGTCCGCCGGGCTGCCCATGCTGGAGCAGCAGTTCGAGAGCGGCGACTGGGCCAGGCTGATCAACGGCTGGCGCTATCCGCCGCCGGAGATGGGCCACTTCGGCGACGACTTCGTCAAGCGGGCCGCGGAGCAGGCCATGTTCGGCGTCGCGGCCAACGATCTCGAAGAGGCGATGTACCTCGTCGCCTTCGACGACGCCGAGGGCGCGAAGCTGTCCGCGGGCCGCTACGAGATCCGGTTCGCCCCGGGCGAGCAGCCTCCCGTCGACGCGTTCTGGTCGCTGACCGCCTACAACGAGGACAGGAACCTGATCGGCAACCCGATCAACCGCTACTCCATCGGCGATCGCAGCCCTGGACTGGTCACCGACTCCGACGGCAGTCTGGCCCTGTCCTTCCAGCCCGACTCGCCCGGCCTGGATCGCGAAGCGAACTGGCTGCCGATCCCGCGGGAGGGCGGCTGGTTCTGCATGCTGCGAATGTACCTGCCGCGCGCCGACGTCATCGATGCGAAGTGGCAGTGCCCCCCGATCAGGCGCCTGACCTGACGGTGCTTTGCTGGGAGGTTGTTCCCGTCGCCGTGCGGACCGGTCGCCGTGCAGGCCCGTCGCCGTGCAGACGTGACGGGAACGACCGCCGTTAGTCGGCCCGATGCCGGCCAGGCAATAATCGAACATTCGTATGCTCGCCCATGCCGCGAGTAATCCCTGTCTGCGGTAGGGACGGCTTCGGACGTGCGCCGCGTCAGATGCCGCTTGAGACTGCGTACATGACATCGGCACTGCTGGCGGGTCGCGGGACCGACCGCCTGGGCGGCTGCTGTCCGGCGGCACCCGGCGACTCCCGGCTCGACGCGCGGGACGGCCTGTGACGTCCGCCGGCCTCGCCCCGGGGCGGCTGGTCGCCGGATGGATGCGGGGCTACCAGCGGGCGATGCTGCGCGGCGATCTGCTCGGGGCCCTCACCGTCTGGACTCTGATCGTGCCGGAGTCTGTGGCCTACGCCGAGATCGCGGGCGTGCCTCCGCAGAATGCCTTCTACGGCGCCCCAGTGGCCCTCGTGGTCTACGCGTTGCTCGGGGGGTCCCGGTTCCTCGTCGTGGGTGCCACGTCGGCCGCGGCGGTGTTGTCGGCCTCGACCGTCACCGAGGTGAGCAGCGATCCGCGGGTCGCGATCGGATTGTCGACCGCGCTGGCGGTCATGGTGGGCGCCGTGCTGGTCGTGGCGGGAGTGGCGCGGCTGGGCTTCGTGACCAACTTCCTGGCCGAGCCGGTTCTCGTCGGGTTCCTGTTCGGCATGGCCCTGACCATCATGGTCCGACAGGCCGGGAAGATCCTCGGCGTCCCCAGCGGAGACGGCGACTTCTTCCAGCGTTTGGCCAAGCTGTTGAGCCAGGTGGGTGACTGGTCGTGGACGACGATCGCCGTCGGTGTCGCGGCCCTGACGGGGCTCTTCGTGCTCGAGCGCTTCGTGCCGCGACTCCCCGCGTCGCTGATCGTGCTGGCCGCAGGGCTGATCGTTTCCCAGGCCCTGGACTTGAAGGCGCACGGCGTGCAGACCGTGGGCAAAGTCCCGTCGGCCGTGCCGATCCCTCATCTGCCGGGCATCCCGGAGGCCGACTGGGCCAAGCTCGCCGGCGGTGCGCTCGGAGTGGCCCTCGTGGCCTTCGCCGAGTCCTACAGCATCAGCGAACGCTTCGCCCGGATCCATGGAGACGAACTGAACGCCGATCGCGAAATGATCGCGGTCGGCTCGGCCAACTTCGCCGTCGGCTTCTTCCGCAGTTTCGCCGTCTCCGGCAGCGCCTCGCGCAGTGCGGCCGCCGAGGGCGCCGGAGGCCGGAGCCCGATGGTCTCCCTGGCGGCCGCCGTACTCGTGCTGCTGACAGGGGCCTTCCTGACGTCGCTGTTCACCCCCTTGCCGGAGGCAGTTCTGGGCGCGATCGTCATCATGGCGGTCCGGGGGTTTCTGCGGGTCGCGGAGTTGCGTCGCTATGCCGCCGACGACAGGCCGAGCTTCTGGGTCGCCCTGACCGCGTTGCTAGGTGTCCTGGTCGTGGACCTGCTGCCGGGCCTGCTGCTCGCGGTCGTGTTGTCCCTGCTGCTGTTCATCGCCTACGCCAGTACCCCTCGAGTAGCCCCGCTGGGCCGATTGCCGGGCACCGACGTCTGGGGCGATCTCCAAGAGCACCGGGACGCTGTGCCTCATCCCGGAATCCTTGTTCTGCGGCCGGACGGTCAACTGTTCTTCGGCAATGTCGGCCGGGTCCGCAGCGATGTCAAACGCCTCGCTTCCGATGCGGAGGCTGCGCCGCGTGCGGTCGTGGTGGACCTGACGGCCACCTACTACCTTGGCGTGCCGGTCCTGGACACCCTCGCGGACCTCTCCGCGGACCTCGACCACCAAGGCTTCGAACTTCACCTGGCGCGTGTCCGCGCCAGGCCGACGCGCTCATTGTCCCAGCACCCCCTGCACGCCACCCTCAGCCCGGGACGCATCCATCCCACTGTGACGGAAGCGGTGAGAGCGCTGAGTGGCGAAGGGTGACCGGGGTCGGGGCACATTCGATCATCGCCGAGATGCCGGCGTTGGTGCAGGTGCCGGCGGTGCCGCCGCCGAGCGGCCGTTACGCTTCGCCGACCTCGCCGATGTCCTCGAACCACAGCTCAGGGCGCTCCCGGATGAACGCGCTCATCATCGCGACGCATTCGGGGTCGTCGAGCACGACGACGTTCACGCCGTGCTCGGCGAGCCACCCGTGCTGTCCGGCGAACGTGGTGGCCTCGCCGACGACGACGTTCGAGATGCCGAACTGACGGATCAGGCCGCTGCAGTACCAGCACGGCGACAGCGTCGTGGCCATCGTCGTACCGCGGTAGGTGCGCTGGCGACCGGCCGCTTTGAAGGCGGCGGTCTCGCCGTGGACGGACGGGTCGTCGTCCTGGACGCGGCGATTGTGCCCGCTGCCCAGCAGCCGTCCGTCCGGGCCGAACAGCGCCGCACCGATGGGGATCCCGCCTTCGGCCGCCCCCAGCCGGGCCTCCCGGATCGCGACGGCCAGCATCTGCTCGGGAGTGGTCATTGAGGGGTCCTTTCCGTTCTCTTCAGAGTAGACATGCGCTACTGATCCACAGTGAAGATCACCGCGCGCCCGGCCTCGGCGGCTCTCGCGAAGAAGTCACCCAGGCCTTGGAAGTTCGCCCAGGTGTATTCGAAGTCCTCGTCGCTGCGAAAAACTTGGTAGTCGGAAAACTCCAGGCTGTCATAGCGCATACGCAGCCACGCCTTGTCGATCGGTGCCAGTGCCGCCGCAACCTCCGGCACCTGCTGAGCACGCACCAGAGCGACCACATACTCCTCGCCGTCGTACACCGGCGATCCGCCCAAGACCGCGAAGGACAACGGATACGACCCGCCGGCCAGGTCCAGCGACCCGTCAGACAAGCAGCGGTGCAAAGCGTCCCACGCCTTGTCGGTCTCGAACAGGAAGGGCCGATCCCAGGACTCTTCGACCTCCTCGATGATCAGAGCCACGTCCTCATCGGTCTTCGCCTCGAGCAGCCGAGCCACGACCGCGTCATCGATGGCGAAGTGAACTCCACGACAAGCCACTTAAACCCCTCCCTGACCGATGCCGCCCCGGGGCAGCACTGGCCAGACCTGTCAGCTCCGCCTCTTCATCGGCGACCCGAACCGGATGACATTTCCATCCGGATCCTCCAGCGCCCCCTCATGCTGCCCCCACTCAGTGTCCTCCGGAGTGTGCACGTCGACGCCCGCCGCGCGCCATTCGGCCGCCAAGCCGTCGGCGTCGTCCACGAACAGATACGCAGACCCGGGATGGTGCTCCCGGCTCGGCACCCCTAGATGGAGCTCGATTCCGTCACGGGTGGCGAAGCCATAGCCGCCTCCCTGATAGGCACGGACTGAGAAGCCCAGCCGCCGGTAGAACTCCAGCGCCGCGTCGAGATCACGGACGGAGAAGATCGGTGCGATGCGGTGCGCGGTGGTCATGAGGGCAGCTTTCCACCCACGTGCGACAAGCGGGCCGCTATCGCGGTTCTCGGCGCGCCGGAGGTCGCCAGCCGGCTGTGACGGTTCGTTCAAAACCAATGCCTCGCTGGCCGATGCCTTGGCCGCCCACGGGATCCAGCTGCCATCCGATGCCGCCGACACTCGCTATATGGCGGTGACGAACCTTGACTCGGTATATTCTCTAATGCTGTTTCTCGCCGATTCTTGCGCGGCGGCGCGAGCGGCGGTACAGAAGATGGCTATTCCGAAGGTGGCCGACGTATCGGCCATGCCGGATGCCGATGTAGAGTCCTTCGCGATGTGCCTGGAATCGCTACCGGAGCAGCACCGCATGCTCGGCGATCTGCGCGGTCTCGGCGTCGGAGAGTGGTGCGAAGGCGCCGATCTCCTCGAGGGCGGTGAACCGGCCGCCCAGCTGGTCGCGGGCCTGCGTGATGCGGGCGGCGGTTGCCTCGCCGAGGCGGCAGACGGCGGCTATCTGGGGTGCCGTGGCGGTGTTGACGTCGATGAGGCCGCCGTCGTCGTAGGTCTTCTCGTGGCCCGGCTCAGGCGGGAGGCCTATGCCGAGTTCGCGGGCCATGACGGGGTCGCGGTGTGCGAGGGCGCGGGCTGCGGCGCGGCGTTTGCGTTCTTCCGCGGCGGCCTTGGGGATGCCGATGAGCTGGGAGCGCAGCGGGTGCGCCAGGAATGGGGCGGTGATGGCCATGGTCAAGATCAGCAGGGTCGAGATGGTCCCTGCGGCGTCCTCGGGGATCGAGGTGTTCCCCAGAAGCAGGATGGTCGCGGTTCCGGCGGCGTACACCGCGGTCTTGATCCATGCCGAGCGGGTGTGCAGCCGGGTCGCGGCGTGCAGGAACGGCACGAAGGCCAGCAGCCCGAGGGTCAACGGCGGCACGACGTAGTACCAGGTGTACGCCCAGCGGCCGGTTCCCAGTCGTGGAGAGTGAGGCGACGCGGACATCATGCGGATCACGGTCCAACCGGTGTGAGGTTGTCGCGCCGGAAATCGGCGCGGTCTTCGGTATCCACGCTGGACCAGTACCGGAACCGGCGACAGGGCCGAAGCGCCCGGGCGATACGGCCGAAGCACCCGACTGAGACAGGACTCTTAGTACTCCGGGTCCTCTGGCTTGTCGTCCTTCTTGCGAGTGCTTCCGCCTCCGCCGCCGCCGAAATCGAAGGAGAAATCGCCGCCGTCGGAGAGCAGGAACACGACCAGCGTGATGAGCAGGACCGCGACACCGAGCACGAGCGCGCCGCACAGGGCCGCGATCGGCACCGCGACAAGCAGGGTGAGCCAGTGCTTGGCGAACGGCCGGGCCAGCATCACGCTGCCGACCACGAACAGCACCGCGCCGCCGGCGAGGACCTCGACCCCCGTCTTGGCGTGCAGCGACTGACGCCAGGCGAGCTTGACGGTCGCCACCGTGATCAGCCCGCCGACGTCCTGATGCTTCGCCTTGCTCCACACATAGGCCGC
>Ga0068855_100007820_pt1 | contig 12914 bp, 17 predicted proteins | sample KBSCornC52_FD_66592 | JGI IMG/M metagenome (GOLD analysis project Ga0068855, IMG submission 66592) | Corn rhizosphere microbial communities from Kellogg Biological Station, Michigan, USA - KBS Corn C5-2 | ecosystem: Host-associated > Plants > Roots > Rhizosphere > Soil ... | reverse complement strand
CCCGCGTTGCAGCACCAGAGGCCGGCGAAGCCGTCGAGGATGCGCCGCCCGTCGTCCGTCGTGTAGTACATGCCGTCGGCTTCGACCAGCATGCGCGGAGCGGCCTTGAACTGGCGGTTCGCGGTGAACGGCATCCAGAACGCTTCGAGCGATTCGTGCGAGAGGGCGGGCGCGTCGGTGAGGAGGGCCATGGCGGTGTCCTTGCGAAGACCGCCAATGTACCGCAGCCGGCGGGTCGTGGGCGCCGACGGGGGGGTCGGACGATTCCCACGGGCGAATGGGAGGCGGGCGGGCAGTAGGGTCGCGGCGCGATGGGTACCTTGAATCCGTCCCCGACCTTTCGAGGAGATAATTCCATGCTGAAGAGAAAACTGCTGCTGGGCGCGCTCGTCGCGTCCTCGCTCGGAATCGTCCCGCTGCAGGCGCCCGCGGCCGTGAGCGTCTTCATCGACACCGCGCCGCCGCCGCCGCGCCACGAGCTCGTCCCCGCGCCGCGCCACGGCTATGTCTGGGCGCCGGGCTACTGGGACTGGAACCACGGCCGCTACCACTGGGTGCGCGGCCATTGGATCCGCGAGCATCGCGGGATGTACTGGCATCCGGACCGGTGGGAGAACCGCGACGGGCACTGGGTGCTCGAGCGCGGCGGCTGGCATCGCGAGCGCTGGGAGCGCGAGCGCCTCGCCGATCGCCACGACCGCGACCGCGATGGGGTGCCGAACCGCTTCGATCGCGCACCGGACAACCCGTACGTCCGGTAGGCCGTCGGACCTTCGGAACGCCGGCCATCCCGCCGGCGTTTTTTTCGTGTCATCCGGCGCGCGGGTCGTGCGTTTTTTCCGCCAAGGAGGTGACGCCATGCGCAAACTGATCGTCGGAAGCATCGCCGCGGCCCTCATGGGCCTTGCCGCAATCCCCGCCGCGGCGCGCTCGAACGTGGAGCTTTTCGTGGATGTGGCACCCCCACCGGTGCGATACGAGGTGGTCCCCGCCCCGCGCGTGGGCTGGGTCTGGGCGCCGGGTTTCTGGGAATGGCGCCACGGCCATCATTTCTGGGTCCGGGGCCACTGGATCCGCGAACGGCGCGGCTACGCGTACCGGCCCGCGGGGTGGGCGTATTACGGCGGCCGCTGGGGCTATCGCCCGGGCGTCTGGGTTCGCCGCTGGTAGGCGCAGTCCTGCACGACCCATGCCGGCGCAGCGATGCGTCGGCATTTTTTTGGCGCGGTTTCGTAAAAAGTGCGGGCAGCCCGGCGTTCACCCGCGCAAGGGGCGTTCGTACGGTGGCACGCGCCTTGCAGCGAGCCTTCCTGCAAGCTTTGACCAACCCATCATCAGGAGGCCCCACATGCGCAAGCTCGCGCCCGTTTTCTTCTCATCCATCATGGTTCTGGCGAGCGGCTCCGCCCTCGCGCTCGGCGACATGCACAAGAGCAAGAAGGCTCCCGGCACCGACGGAACGACCCCTTCATCCACCTACAACAGCGGCAGCACGCAGAGCCCGTCGTCCAGCTCCTCGTCGCAGTACAACGGCGCGGCGTCGACGTCCGGCGCGAGCGGCTCGTCCTCGATGAACAGCGACACGTCCGGCTCCTCGTCGAGCACGCCGAGCAGCTCCTCCAGCGCTTCTTCGACGCCCAGCTCGTCGAGCGACCAGGCGAGCGACAGCACCTCGAAGAGCAAGTCGAAGAAGAAGAGCGGCGACAGCACCGCGACCGACAACGACAGCCAGACCTCCAGCGGCTCGTCCAGCAAGATGAGCGGGACGGCGCCGACGCGCCCGGGCTTCGTGAAGACGTCCTACGCGAACGACACCGTGCCCGGCGATTCCGGCAGCGCGACGGCGAAGCCGGGCAAGGACGCCGCGAAGGACAAGAACATCGGCGACCGTTGCGACAAGACTAAGCACGCGACGCTTCCGGCCGACTGCAAGATGACCGGGCCGCGCGATTCGAACGCGGTGAACAGCACGCAGGGTGATTCCGGCGCGGGCGCCGCGGGTGCGGCGGGGGCTTCGGGCGCGGCGGGTGGCTCGGGCGCCGCGGGCGCCTCCAGCGGCGGATCGGCTGCGGCGGGCGGCAGCGCCGCGGCGGGCGGTCCCGGCGCGGGCGCCTCCGGCAGCGCGGGCTCCGCGAAATAACGCGCGCCTTCCCACGCGCTTCGTCGGCCGGCTCCGACGCCCGCATGGGCGTCCGGCCGGCAGAGCGCGTTTCGCGCGTCCCGTAACCTGAGAGCTGGGCAATCCGGAACGAGGAGGCGAAGGACATGTGGACCCGACGAGTGCTGCTGGCGACCCTGGTCGCCGCGGCCGCCATGTCGCTTCCGCGCCACCTGCCGGCCTTCTGGGGCTTCGCCTCCGGCACCCCGGTCACGGTCGGCTCGCTTCGCTGAATCGCGCCCCTTGGGGCGCACGACGGACGCCGGCGCGCTCGCACGCGCCGGCGTTTTCTCGTCCATGTTTCCATTTTCCGGCCGCGCGGCCCATGATAGCGGTCTCATGCGGCTCATCAGCTACTTGACGGGCACGGCCGGCGGAGCGCGCATCGGCGTGCGCGTCGGCCACCGGGTGCTCGACATCGAGGCCGCATCGCGCGTCGACGGCGAGCCGCTTCCCAGCACGATGAAGGGCCTCCTGCGCGAGGGACGCGGAGCGCTCTCGCGCGTCCAGGCGCTCGCCCGCAAGGCGCAGTCGGACGCGGGGCGCTTCTCCGCCGCGCTCTGCGAGGAGCGGGCGATCCGGTTCCTCCCGCCCGTCCCGGATCCGGACCGCTTCGCCTGCACGCGCGAAGGCTCTCCTCCGCTCGCGATCGCGGCCGCGGCCCTCGTCGGCCACGGCGCGAAGATGGCGGTTCCGGCCGCGGTCCAGCGTCTCGCCTGCGAGCCCGCGCTCGTCTTCGTGATCGGGCGCCGTGCCGCGGCGGTGAAGGCGAGCGACGACGCGATGGACTACGCCGTGGGCGTCACGCTCTTCAACGACTTCACGGAGGCGGGCGCGAACGGCGCTTCGAGCCCCGTGGGCCCGGAGATCGTGACCATGGACGAGCTCGCGGACCCCTACGACCTGTGGCTCACCTGCTCCGTGAACGGCGAGGAGCGCGTGCGCGTGAGCACCGGCGAGCTCGCCCGCGGCCTCCCGGCGATCCTCGAGCAAGTCTCGCGCACGAAGGCCCTGGAGCCCGGCGACCTGTTGTCGATGGGCCTTCCCGCGGCCGGCGCCGCGGGAGCAAAGGGCCTCTTCCTCAAGCCGGGCGACGTCGTCGAGTCCGGCATCGAGGGCATCACCACGCTTCGCACGACCCTCGTCGAATCCTAGGGGGGTGTCAGCACCGGCCGACCGGCGAATGCGGGGGCGGCTGGCATTTCCCGCGCGAGCCCCGCGGTAACGTGTCCTCATACCCGCGTTTCGGACGAGGACACCATGCGGCCCATCCAACGCATCATCCAGGCGGGCTTCGCCACCGCCGCCATCGCGAGCGCCTCCGTCCCCGCGCTCGCCTGGACCGTGTGGCCGGACGTCGACTTCGACTGGTATGCGAGCGTCGGCAAGCCGGTCGACTCCCGCGCGATCGAGATCGCCTCCGCGCCCGCGCCTTCGTATTCGTGGGGTCCGTCGAACGACGAGCGGCCCGTCGTGGTCGCGCGGGATCGTCGCCCCGATCGCCGCGAGGTCACGTTCGCGAGCCCGCCGGCCGTAAGCGAAGACGCGCCGCTGCCGGCTTCGCCGGTGCCCGTTTCGCCTTCCGTGCCGTCGACCTCTACCGAGGCGCAGCCCCACTAGCCCCATTCCAGACCTGCTCTTGGCCGGCCGGAGAGATCCCGCCGGTTTTTTTTCGTCCGCCGCGTGCCGTCCGCGCGCGGGGCGGGCCCGAGCGTCGACAGGGGGCGCGGTTCCCGCTATGCTTGTCGACTGCCTCTCGAATCACCTCGCAGAAAATCCCATGGCCCAGTACGTCTACACGATGATCCGCGTGGGGAAGACCGTTCCCCCGAAGCGGCAGATCCTCAAGAACATCTCGCTCTCGTTCTACCCCGGCGCCAAGATCGGGCTCCTGGGCCTGAACGGCGCCGGCAAGTCCACGGTGCTGAAGATCATGGCCGGCATCGACCAGGATTACGAGGGCGAGGCGAACGCCATGCCGGGCATCCGCATCGGCTACCTGCCGCAGGAGCCGCAGCTGGAGCCCGGCCACACGGTGCGCGAGGCGGTGGAGGAGGGCCTGGGCGAGGTGTTCTCCGCGAAGAAGCGGCTGGACCAGGTCTATGCCGCGTACGCGGAGCCGGACGCGGACTTCGACAAGCTCGCCGCGGAGCAGGAGAAGCTCGAGAAGATCCTCGCCTCCGCGGACTCCTCGACGCTCGACACGCAGCTCGAGGTGGCTGCGGATGCGCTGCGCCTCCCGCCCTGGGATGCGAAGGTCGACGTGCTCTCCGGCGGCGAGAAGCGCCGCGTGGCGCTCTGCCGCGTCCTCCTCTCCAAGCCGGACATGCTGCTCCTCGACGAGCCCACCAACCACCTGGACGCCGAGAGCGTCGAATGGCTCGAGCAGTACCTCGCGCGCTTCGCCGGCACCGTGGTCGCCGTGACGCACGACCGCTACTTCCTCGACAACGCCGCCGAGTGGATCCTCGAGCTCGACCGCGGGACGGGCATCCCCTACAAGGGCAACTACAGCGAGTGGCTCGAGCAGAAGCGCGACCGCCTCCAGAAGGAGGAGTCGAGCGAGACCGCGCGGCAGAAGGCGATCAAGAAGGAGCTCGAGTGGGTCCGCAAGAACGCCAAGGGCCAGCAGACGAAGAACATCGCGAGGCTCAAGCGCTTCGAGGAGCTCAACTCCTACGAGTACCAGAAGCGGAACGAGACCTCGGAGATCTTCATCCCCGTGGCCGAGCGCCTCGGGAACGACGTGATCGAGTTCTCGAACGTCTCCAAGGGCTACGGCGACCGCCTCCTCCTCGACAACCTCTCGTTCACGATCCCCGCCGGCGCGATCGTGGGCATCATCGGCCCCAACGGCGCGGGGAAGTCGACGATCTTCCGGATGATCACGGGCAAGGAGAAGCCGGATTCGGGCGAGGTGAAGATCGGCCACACCGTGCAGCTTTCCTTCGTCGACCAGACGCGCAAGCTCCCGGACAAGAAGAACGTGTGGGAAGCGGTCTCGAACGGCCAGGACATCCTCGCCATCGGCAAGTTCGAGATCCAGTCGCGCGCCTACCTGGGCCGCTTCAACTTCAAGGGCGGGGACCAGCAGAAGCTCGTGGGGAACCTCTCGGGCGGCGAGCGCGGGCGCCTGCACCTCGCGAAGACGCTGCTCACGGGCGGGAACGTCCTCCTCCTGGACGAGCCCTCGAACGACCTCGACGTGGAGACGCTGCGCGCGCTCGAGGACGCGCTCACGGAATTCGCGGGCACGGTGATGGTGATCTCGCACGACCGCTGGTTCCTCGACCGCATCGCGACGCACATCCTCGCGGCGGAAGGCAACTCGCAGTGGTACTTCTACCCGGGCAACTACCGCGAGTACGAGGAAGACAAGCTCGAGCGCCTCGGGGAAGAGGCGGCGCAGCCGCACCGGCTGCGCTTCAAGCCCCTCAAGTAGCGCGCGAGCGTCCCAGCACGGGATCCTCGCCCTTCACCAGTCGGCGCGCGCGCTCGACGATCACTTCCTCGCCTTCGGTGTGCGCGATCGGGAGGTCGGGCTCCGCCTGGTGCGAGCCGTGGCGAAGCGCGTACTCGCGCGTGAACTCCGCCCCCAGGAAGAAGATCTGCGCCGTGTAGTACACCCAGGCGATCAGCACGATGATGGCGCCCGCCGCGCCGTACATCGATCCCACGGCGTTGTGGGCGAGGTAGATCGCGATGAGCGCCTTCCCCAGCCAGAAGAGGATGGAGGTCGCCGCCGCGCCGACCCACACGTCGCCCCACGCGATGCGGGCGCTCGGCAGGAGCTTGTAGATCGTCGCGAAAAGCCCGGTGATCACGAGGAACGAGCCCGCGAACTCGAGCGCGCGCAGGTACTCGACCCGCGCCCCGAAGACCTCCTCGCCCAGCGCGGACATGAGCGCGCTCACGAGGAGCGAGAAGAGGAGGAGGAGCCCGACCAGGGCCACCATGACGAGCGTGAGGAGGCGCTTCCTCAGCACCGCGAGGAAACCCTTCGGGCGCGACGCGTGGCAGCGCCAGATCCGGTCGAGGTCGGTCTTGAGCTCGTTGAAGACGGTGGCCGCGCCGATCAATACCGTCACGGCGCCCACGGTCGCGGGAAGGAACCGGCCGTGGTGGGTGGTCGCCTGCACGAGGAAGCGGATGCCGCCCGCGGCCTTGGGGCCCAGCACGTCGGCCAGCTGCGAGATGAGGAGCTGCTGCGCCTGCTCGCGGCCGAAGAACGCGCCCGCGATCACGATGGCGACGAGGATGAGCGGCGCCATGGAGAAGAGCGTGTAGAAGGCGACCGCCGCGCCCATGCTGCCGGCGCCGTCGTCGAGCCAGCCCTGGACGGAGCGCTTGGCAAGGCCCCAGGCCTCGCGCGCGAACCTCATCGCCCGCGCGCCGACGGGGAGGTTCCCGGCCGCGCGACCGCCGGATCCTTGCCCTTCACGATGCGCCGGGCCCGGGCGACCATCGCCTCGTCCTCGCGCGCGAACTCGGAGTTCGCCGCCTGCGGAGTCCGGTGCGAGCCGGAACGCCGCGCGAACTCGTGCGTGAATTCCGCCCCGTAGAAGAAGATCTGCGCCGAGTAGTACACCCACACGATCACGACGACCAGCGTGCCCGCCGCGCCGTAGGAGGAGGCGACCGCGCTCTTGCCGAGGTACAGGCCGATCAGGGACTTCCCGATGGAAAAGAGGAGGGCGGTCACGAGCGAGCCCAGCCACACGTCCTTCCACGTGATGCGGGCGGTGGGAAGCACCTTGAACGTGATCGCGAAGAGGCCGGTCGTGACGGCGACCGATACCGCGAGCTCGGCCGCCTGCATCGCGGCCCGGCCCCCGCCGCCCGTCAGCGTGCCCAGGTAGGAGAGGGCGGCGCTCACCACGAGGGACACCAGGAGGAGGAAGCCGATCGCGGCCACCATGCCGAACGAGAGGAAGCGCGCGCGGACCATCGACCGGAGGCCGCCGCCCTTCGGGGGCTCGCAGTGCCAGATGCGGTCGAGGTCGTCGCGCAGCTCCGCGAACACGGTGGTGGCGCCCAGGGCGAGCGTGGCGAGGGTCACCGCGGTGGCGATCATGCCGTCCTTGTGGGTGCTCGTGGCGTCCAGCACCGCCTTCACGCCCGTGGCACCCGTCTCGCCGAGGAGCCCCGAGATCTGCGCCATCACCAGCCGCTGGGCCGCATCATGCCCGACCACGAGCCCCGCGATCGCGATCACGAGCACGAGGAGCGGAGCGAGGGAGAAGAGCGTGTAGAACGCGAGCGCCGCGCCCATGCTGGGGGCGCAGTCCGCGCGCCATCCGCGGAACGCCCGGACGAAGAGATCGGCGAACGACTTGAAGCCGGCCGCGTCCATGCACGCCTCAGGAGGACGGCGAGGGTGCCGGGTCGTCCTCCGGATCGCGCTCGCCCATCCGGTCCTCGACGGCCTCGCACGGCTCGTCCCACAGCGCACGCGCGCTCCAGTCTCTCATCGTCGGCTCCGCAAGTGCCTTGCCATTCGAGGAACGCGCGCGGGGGAAGTTCGCGGCGAGGTCCATTCCTACGATCGACTCAGGGGCCGCCGACACCGGCCGGGCGCACGCGCCGCTAAAGTGATGCTCTCCGAAACAACGCTCCGCCCGAGATGGACGACCCGCATTTCTTCGCCGACGTGAACCTGCCCTTCCACGTGTGGGTGCGCGAGGGACGCCGCTGGGTGCTGCGCGATGCGGGGCCGCGGCTCCGGGGCGAGGCCGCGGACGAATCGGGCCGCGAGCGCGGCCAACCGGACGAGCCGCGAGGCTCGCGTTAGCGCCCGGGCCCGGGCGCCTTGCGCGGACAGGAGGCCGCGTCCTCCTCGGCGTCGCGGGACGCGCCGCCCAGCTCCGCGATGCGGATCGCGGCGCGCGCCATGAAGCCCGTGAGCCGCTGCAGCGTCGCGAGCGCGTCGCCGCTCGCGCGCGTCGTGCGGTACGCCTCGACCAGCCGGTCGTGGAGGTCCGCGATGTCCGCCTCGTCCCTCACGCGTCCCGGGCGCACCGCCGCGGGAAGCGCCGCGATCTCCTCGGGAGACCACAACGCGATGTAATCCCGCACGATCGCGACCACGTCTGGCGCGGAATGGGCGTTCTCGATCTGGCCGATCCAGGAGGTCATTGGGTCCGGGTTGCGGGTGCGGGTCGCGAGCGGGGTCCCGGTCTCGCACTCCGCCCGGGCGATGGAGGGTCATTGTCTGCGCCGCCCGGAGGCGAGGCTGTAGGAGGCGGTGCCGCCGCGCCGTAGGAACGCTCCTACAACATCAGTGCCCGCGCCCGGGGGCGGCCGCTGCCGAGCGGCGGATCTGCGAGATGCGAAGCGAGGCATGGAGGAAGTGGTTGAACACGTCCTGCGCGAGCTCCGCATCCACCGCCGCGTCCTCCCGGCGGTGCCGCTGGGAGAGGCGATACGTCCAGTACTCGATGTCGTCCTCCGCCTTCACGCGAAGGCTGCGGCACGGATCGGGCAGGCGGCCCAGGTCCTCCGGCGCCAGCGTGGCGATATAGTCGCGTACCAGCGCCACGACTTCCTCCGCCGACTCCGCGATCTCGAGCTTGCCATGCCAGCCGGGATCGTTTCGCTCGAAACCCCGCGTCGAATCCAGGACCGCGTCCATCCGCACCTCCGCCCGGGACCAGGTTCAATCATCCACCGCGGCGAGCGACGCTTCCATCAGAGGAACGGCACGCGAACGTAGGTGGCCGCCTACGGGCCCGCGCGCATTTCCTACATGAAGAACTGCCCCGCGCTGACACTCCTGTAGAGGAAGAATCGCTACATTCGCCGCAAGAAGAGCCCGGAGCGGCGCACATGGACCTCCATCTTTCGACCGAGCATCCCCGGCGCCGGGCAAGGGGGGGATCGTGAACCTGCCCGGATATCCGCTCGCCCCGGCTGCACCCTCGAGCGCGCGCGGCAAGGAACCCGCGGCCCCGCGCGGCGCCCCCCGCACGTCCCCGCGCTCCCGGCTGGCGAAGTAGCCGGCGGCGGCCGGCGGGGGGCCGCTACAATGGCGGGCACATTCCCGCCATGCCGAACATCGCCACTCCTCCCGCGCACGCGAGCGTCGCCTTCCTGCGCGTTCCCGGCTTCGACGCGCGGCCCGTCGTGGAGCAGGCGGCGGCCAAGCAGGCGCTCGAGGGCCGCGCTCGCGAGGCGCTCGCGAGCCTTCCGGACGCGGACCGCGCGATGCTCGACGCCGAGGATGGCGTGGCGCTCATCCTCTTCGGCGATCCCGCCCGGGCGCTGGAGACGCTCGAGGCGCTCGCGGCCCGCGGAGAGCCGCTCCAGGCGGGGCTCAACTACGGGCCGCTCGCGCTCACCGCGAAGGGCGGCGACGGGCGCGTCTTCGGCGACGGCCTCGCGGCGGCGGCCGCGGCCGCGCGGTTCGCGACACCGGAGCGCACGCTCGTCACGGACGAGTTCCGCCGCGCGCTCGCCGCCACGGATCCCGTGCGGGCGGCGAGCCTCGCGCCGGCCGGCGATTTCACGGACACGCGCGTGCGCCTGCACTCGCTCTACGCGGTGGATCGGGCGCGGCGCCGCACGCAGCGCCGCCGGCTGCTGCTCCAGGCGGTCGCGGGCGTCGCGGCGATCCTCTTCCTGGGCGTGTCCGCCCGCGTCGTGCACCATGTCTTCTTCCCGGCGGCGCCGGCCACGCTGGTGCTCGCGATCAAGCCGCGCGGCGAGGTGTGGGTCGACGGCGCGCTGCGCGGACGCACGCCGCCGTTGACCGAGGTCGAGCTTCCGCCCGGCCGCCACGCGATCGTCGTGCGCTTTCCCGGCGCGCCCGCCTTCGAGGCGCAGTTGCAGCTCAAGGCGGGCGAGCGCCGGACGATCGCCCACTCGTTCGCCGGCGCGCGCCCCGAGCCGAAGGGCGGTTTCTGGCGCGACCTGCGCCGCCGGTTCGGCGGATCGTGATGGCCGAGGCGACCCCGGAGCGCTTCGGACGCTTCCGCGTGCTGGGCGAGCTCGGGCGGGGCGCGATGGGCGTGGTCTACCGTGCCGAGGACACGACGCTCGGCCGCGTGGTCGCGATCAAGACGATCTCGCTCGGGGGCGGCAGCCGCGAGGAGCGCGACCAGCACGAGGCGCGCTTCCTTCAGGAGGCGCGCGCCGCCGCGCGGATCAGCCATCCCGCGGTCATCACGATCTACGAGATGGGACGCGAGGGCGACGTGGCGTTCATCGCGATGGAGCTCCTGGAAGGCGTGGACCTGCGCGAGCTCATCCGCACGGCGACACTCGCGCCCTCGCAGGCGTTCACGATCGCCGCCTCGGTCGCCGAGGGCCTCGCCTGCGCGCACGAGCAGGGCATCGTCCACCGGGACGTGAAACCCGGCAACATCATGGTGCTCCCGGACGGGCGCGTGAAGATCATGGATTTCGGCATCGCGCGGCCCCACGAGCCCACGGTGAAGACCCAGACCGGGCTCCTCCTGGGCTCGCCGCAGTACATGTCGCCGGAGCAGATCGTGGGGCGGCCCTTCGACCACCGCGCGGACATCTTCTCGCTGGGGCTCGTGCTCTACGAGATGATCACGGGCATCCGGCCCTTCGCGGGCGAGGACATCCCGGAGCTCACGTTCAAGGTGGCGAACGTCTCGGCCACGCCGCCCGGCCACGTCGTGCCGGGGCTTCCGACGGTGGTGGACATGATCGTCGCGCGCGCGTTGAAGAAGAAGCCGGAAGAGCGCTACGCTTCGGCCGCCGATTTCGCGCGCGACCTGTGGGCGGCGATCCCGGAAGTGAAGGCGTCCGAGGCGGCGCGGCTCGAGCGCGCGTCCTCGTCCACGGTGCCGCTGGGGCCGGCGCGCCAGGGCGAGCGCACCGATCCTCCCGCGCCGCCCCGCCGCGAGGAACCGGTGGAGCTTCGCGCCTCCCCGCGCTTCGACTCGTCCGCCGCGCTGGCGCGCCTGCCCGTGCTCTCGGCGGAAGGCGAGCTCGCGCGCACGCGCGCGGACACGACGGCGCTCGCCCGCCCGTGGCTCCTGCGCCGCATCGACCCGGACCGGGCGGCGACGGTGATCGCCTTCGTGATCGCCGCGCTCGCCGCCGCCGCCATCGCGCTCGGTTGACTTCGCGCGGCGACGGGCAGAGCATGCCCGCTCCAGCATCGTATCCGCGTGGAGGACGTCCATGAGCCTGAAACGCATCGGGCGGATCGCTGCCGCCATCGCCACCTTCGCTTCCGCCGCGGCGCTCGCCGGGCCTGCCGCGATCGGCTTCATCGAGGCGGAGCGCTTCGCCACGCTGCCGGACGGCGTGCGGTTCCCGGAAGGAATTACCGCGAACCCCGCGACCGGCGACATCTTCGTCGCGACCTTCGACTTCGGGCCCGTCTCCAACAAGCTGGTGAGGCTGGACGCCTCGGGCAACGTGAGCGCCATCCGCGACTTCGGCGGCACGCCGCTGCTGGGGCTCGAGTTCGCGCGGAACAAGGTCTACATCCTCAACTTCGGCGCATCGAAGCTGCAGCGCATCGCGGCCAACTTCGGCCCCGGCACTCCGGTCGAGGATGTCGCGTCGATTCCGTCGATCGGCTCGCCCGGCTCGCGCAGCGAGCCGAACCCGGACGGCAGCAGCGATACCGTCACCTTCGGATCGAGCGGGTTCCCCGCGCCCAACGCGATGGCATTCGATGCCGGCGGCAACCTGTACATCTCGGATTCGTTCCAGGGGGCGATCTTCGAGGTCGCGAACGCCGCCACGTGCGCCCGTCCGTGCCCCGCGACGCTCGTCTCGCACGACCCGCTCCTCGCCACCGCGGGAACGCCGCCCTTCGGCGCGAACGGCCTCGCGTTCTCTGCGGACGGGAAGACGATGTACATCGCCAACACGGGCGATCACCGCGTCCTCGCGATGGACGTGGCGACGAAGGCGATCTCGGTCTTCTCGATCAGCCTGCACGGCGCGGACGGCCTCCTCTTCGATCCCGCGAGCGGCCTTCTCTGGGTCGCCACGAACCAGGCCGACCACGTCGTGGCGCTCAATTCCCAGGGTCGCATCGTGCTGAAGGCGGGCGAGTTCCTGGGCGTGGGGGCGGACGGCTCGCCGCAGGGCCTCCTCTTCCCCGCGAGCCTCGTCATCTCCGGGGGCTCGATGTACGTGACGAACCTCGCGCTTCCGCTCACCCCGGCGGTCGGCGACGAGCCGGAGGATTTCGTGACGCGCTGGACCGTCTCGCGATTCCCGGTTCCGCGGTAGCTTTTTCGTGCGCCGTTTCTCACGCGCGATGGGGAAAATGTCCTACCCGAGGATGCGGGTTTCCGGCTGGCGGGTCGCCGCGACAGGGGCTAGATTCGCTTCAGGTTCCACCCGATGAAAGAGCACCCATGAAGCCGAAGGCGAGAATCGAGCCGCGCAGGGCCAAGCTTCCTCCCCTCCTCGAGATCGACGAGGATGGCGTACCGGTGGCGGATTTCGAGCCGTGGCGCCAGGGACGGTGGTCCAGCGACGAGGACACCCCGGGCCTGCAGATGGACGACTGGCCCGCGGAGCTGGACGACTGACATCGCGGGCCGGTGCGGTCGCGTTCCGCGCGTCCGAACAGCCTATGGGCGTTGGCAAACGCATTGCATGGCATCCGATCGAACAGGACAACGATCGGACAGGAGCTCCGCCATGCGCCCGCCTCTCCCGAAATCCCGCACCGCGTCGGTCGCCCTCGCGCTCGCCGCCCTCTTCACTCCCTTGTCGCCCCTGATGGCGGCCACGTCGGCCACCGCCACCAGCACCACGA
>Ga0068855_100007815_pt1 | contig 12918 bp, 10 predicted proteins | sample KBSCornC52_FD_66592 | JGI IMG/M metagenome (GOLD analysis project Ga0068855, IMG submission 66592) | Corn rhizosphere microbial communities from Kellogg Biological Station, Michigan, USA - KBS Corn C5-2 | ecosystem: Host-associated > Plants > Roots > Rhizosphere > Soil ... | reverse complement strand
GACGTCGATTCGGCGCTGGCGCATCCAGCTCCCGACCCGAGCCAGCGCGAGCAGCTGGCCAAGGTGGCCGTGCCGGCGACCGATCCGGCGGCGGCGAAGATGTTGAGCCCCGAGTCGGGGCTGCGCCCGGCCACGCTGGCTCCGGCCGCTCGGCCCGCCGATTCGGGCAGTTCGGGCAAGTGAGCCCGGCCTGAGGTCGAAGCGGACCGACGCCGCATTCGACGCGCGGTCCCGGGATTGGGTTCGGCAAACGGCGCGCTCGTGCCGTATCCTCGTGCCGTGAACGGGCTCGTGCTGTGCAACCTGGGGACCCCCGACGATCCCTCGCCCGGCGCCGTCCGCCGCTACCTGCGTGAGTTTCTGGCCGATCCGCGCGTCCTGGACATCAACGCGATCGGGCGCTGGCTGCTGTTGAACCTGATCATCCTGCCGACCCGCCCGAAGAAGAGCGCGGCCGCCTATCAGAAGATCTGGGGCGAGCGCGGCTCGCCGCTCTTGTGGCATAGCCAAGATCTGGTGGCGGCCGTGCGCCAGAGGCTGGGGGCCGGATGGGCGGTCGAGCTGGCCATGCGCTATCAGAAGCCTTCCATCGCGTCGGCGATGGAGGCCCTGCGCGCGGCGGGCGTGGATCGCATCGTGTTCTTTCCGCTCTATCCGCAGTACTCGGCGTCCTCGACCGGCTCGTCGATCGACGAGGCCTTTCGGGTGGCCAGCCTTCCCTGGGTCACGCCGACCCTGTCGTTCGTCGAGCCGTTCTACGACGACCCCGGCTTCATCCGCGCGTTCGCGGACCGCGGCGCGCCCATCCTGTCCTCCGAGAAGCCGGATCACGTCCTGTTCAGCTTTCACGGGCTCCCCGAGCGACACATGCACAAGGCCGATGACACCGGACGACACTGTCTGGCGTCGGCGGGCTGCTGTGACGCCATTGGGCCCGCCAACCGCCACTGCTATCGGGCGCAGTGCTTCGCGACGGCGCGCGCCCTGGCGGCGCGCCTGGGCCTGCCGGCAGAGACCTGGAGCATCAGCTTCCAGTCCCGCCTCGGACGCACGCCCTGGATTCGCCCGCACACCGATCGCGTCTTGCCCGAGCTGGTGGCGCAGGGGAAAAAGCGCGTCGTCGTATTCTGTCCGGCGTTCGTCGCCGACTGTCTGGAGACGCTGGAGGAGATCGGCATCCGGGCCAAGCGAGATTTCCTATCCGCGGGAGGCGAGAGCTTGACGCTGGTGCCTTCGTTGAACGCGACGCCCGCCTGGGTCGACGCCGTGGTGGGATTGGTTCGGCGGCAAGCCGAGCGTTTCGGCGCGGGCGAACCTCTCAGCGCGGTCGCGCCGGCCCGCGGCGCGGCGAGCGGCCACGGCTGATAACATGTCTTTCGAATGAGTGATCGCCGCCCGAGGACCTGACGTGTCGCGCATCAGCGACGAACAGATGGCGGCTCGCGCGGCCGAGCTGGTGTTGCAGCGGATCGACGCGCGCGATCTGGCCCTGCCGGCGTTGCCGGCGGTCGCGGCGCGCTGCCTGGAGATCCTGGCGCGGAGGGACTTCTCGATCAGCGAGCTCGCGCGTGCGATCGAGGCGGATCCGTTGCTGGCGGCGCGCGTGCTTCGGCTGGCCAACAGCGCGGCCCGGGCCACGCTCGAGCCCGCCCGCTCGGTCCTGCAGGCGGTCACGCGGCTGGGCGCGGGCGAGATGCGGTCGTTCGTCATCGAGGCGGCTGCCCGGCCGATCTTCGAGTCGCACGATCGCGCCATTGGCGATCTGGGGCGCGCGCTGTGGTCGCATTCGGTGGCGGTCGCCTTGCTGGCCCGGGCGGTCGTCCGGCGCGCGGGTGGATCGCAGCCGGAGGCGGCTTACCTGGCCGGCCTCCTCCATGACGTCGGAAAGCCGGTGATGGCGTCGATGCTGCTCGAGGCCGAGCGGCGCTTGTTCAAGGTGAAGACGCGAAGCTGGCTCTTCCCTGCGACGTGGATCGGCCTCATCGCGCGGACTCACCGGACGGTCGGGATCGCCCTCAGCCAGGCCTGGCGCTTGCCTGAGCTGGTGGTCCACGCCGTCGCAGATTCGCACGCCTACGACCGCCGTGAGGCGTCCGCGGCTGCCAACGCGGTCTGTTTCGCCAACGCCCTGGCGAAGGTGGCGGGCCTGTACGCGGGCGAGGTGGATGGGGCGGCCATCGAAGCGCTGGTCGGCGAAGGCCGCCAGCTGTTCTCGCTCGGCGAGCAGGACGTGAAGTCGCTGACGAACGGGCTCGCCGACCGCGTGGCCGAGCGCCTGGCCTGAAGGGCGGCCCGCGCGAGCGGCGCGAGCGCCCCGGTGGCGGCGACGAGACACCCGAGCAGGATCCCGGCGCCGAGCGTGATCGTGAGCGCGTCGGGCGAAAGCAGCGGGCGCGCGCGCAGGGCTTGCACGAGCGTCGTGGCCACGAGGCCCAGGTAACCGACCCCCGCGATCACGCTCAGCCGGCTCGCCGCCGCGGAGGGCAGCCCCCGTGTCTCGCCGGAACGCCGCCGCCGCCGGCTGAGCCACCAACCGGCGAGCGGGAGAACCTGCAGGCCGTGCAGGCCCATGAAGTGCGGGACGCGGAGATCGCCGCCTTCGATGCTCCAGTGCGTGACGGGGAGGCCGGGGCCGCCGTCGGGAACGCCGACCGCGTGCGCGCCCACGATGGGTGTCGGTCGTTCCGCCTGGAGCGTGGTGAGCTGGGCGGGGGTGGGCCGCGGCATCAGGAACGCGATGACGCTCCCGAACAGCATGGCCAAGAACCCCAGGCGGATCCCCCAGCCGAGCGCCCGATCGGCCACGCGCCGCCGGAACGCGATCACGGCCAGGTAGGCGACGGCTCCCGTGAAGACGGTGATGGCGAGGCCCATGATCTGGAACACCACGCCGTTGAATCGGGTGGAGTAGTTGAAGTGGCTGGTGACGCCGCGTAGCGCCTGCCCGTCGATGATGAGCAGCTCGATGCCGGCGGTGGCGATGAGGGTCCAGATTGCCCCGCGCATCCCGCGGGTGGCGGGCCCCAGGTGACGGAGCAGCGCCGCCAGCGTGAGCAGGGCGAGCGCGACCGACGCGGCGAACTTAGCCGGTTTCAACCACAGGGGCGCCCCGGTCAGCTCGCGGGGATCGAGAATCATCGACCCGAGGTTGACGGCAAGCAGGGCCGCGCTGCCGAGCCCGGCCCAGGCCAGCGGCCGGCTGCCTTCGAGGAGGAGATGGAAGCCTCGCCGCAAGCCTGGCCGGAAGCGAGTCACGACACCGGAGCGCGCGGCGAGATATGCGCCCAGCCCGAGCGGCCCAAGCAGCAGCGTCGCCAGCAACAGGGCCGACAGCAGCGGCGCCGGCCAGGGGCGTTCGCGCGCGTCCAGGTAGATCCAGCGCGCGACGAAGAGGTCGAACGCCAGAAAATGAGCCCAGGCCGCGGTCGCGCCGAGGGGACTTCCCAGCAGTGCAGCGACGGGGGACAGCTCCGGCCGGGCGACCGTGGGTAAGACCAGGCCCAGCGCGGGCAGGACCAGCGCCACGTAAATGGCTGCCGCCGGCAGAACGATGAGGGGCGAGCGCACCAGGCGGTCGGTCCAGCGCGTCCGCGGCGCCAAGATCAAGCTCAGCCAGAAGGGCATCACCGAAAGATTCGAGATCGAAAACCAGGTGGAAAGGCTCATGGAATGGCTCCTCGGCAGTAGGGTGACTCGAATGATGACAGTGTAAACATCCGATGTTGTCGATGTCAACATGATTGTTGCTGCTGTCAACATTTGCTAGCCTGGGGTCCGTGACATCGACGATCCGGGTGCCGCGCAAGAAGGCCGACAGCTATCAGCACGGCGACCTGCGCGAGGCGCTCATCCAGGCGGGGCTCAAGCTCCTCTCGACGGGAGATCCGGCGGCGCTGACCCTCCGGGCGGCGGCCCAGCTGGCGGGGGTGAGCCACGCCGCGCCCTACCGGCATTTCCGCGACAAGCAAGCTCTGGTGGCGGCCATCGCCGAGCGCGGCTTCCGGCAGCTCACCGCGGCCATGGGCGAGGAGCTGGCGCGCTGCCCGTCGGTTCGAGCCCGCGACCGCCTCATCGCCCTGGGCATGGGGTACGTGCGGTTCGCGACCAGCCAGCCGGCGTCGCTGCGCGTGATCTTCGGCGGGGTCCTGGGCGCCGACGAGGTCCCCGCGGAGCTCACCGCCGCCGGAGACGAGGCGTACCAGATGCTGCGTCAGGAGATCGCGGCCGGGATCGGCAAGGGAGAGCTTCGCGGGGGCGAGCCGGACCAGCTCGCGCTGGCGAGTTGGTCCCTGGTCCATGGTCTGTCGACGCTGATCATCAACGGAGCGATCCCCGCCCCGGCCAGCGCGGCGGCGGAGCGCGACCTGGTGCGAGGGATGGTCGGCTTGCTGGGCGTGGGCCTCTACGCTGACTGACCACCGATCCCGCGTGGCCGGTTCCGCTATTTCAAGAACGGGGCGCTAGTGGTAAGGCGGGGCGCTGACCGAGGAGGAACGATGTCCGAGCCCCCAGCTTCGTCGCCCGCGCACGCTGTTCCCGCTCTTTCCTTCTGGAATCCGGACCTCGACATCGAGACGCGCGTCGATGATCTCGTCGGGCGCCTGACCCTGGCCGAGAAGGCGGCGCAGATGCTTCACGAGGCGCCGGCCATCCCCCGGCTCGGCGTCCCCGCCTATAACTGGTGGAACGAAGGCCTTCACGGCGTCGCCAGGGCGGGGGTGGCGACGGTGTTTCCTCAGGCGATCGGGCTCGCCGCGATGTGGAACGACCGCCGCCTGCACGAGGTGGCGGTCGCGATCTCGGACGAGACCCGCGCCAAGCACCACGAGTACCTGCGCCACGACGACCACGGGCTTTACAAGGGCCTGACGGTGTGGGCGCCGAACATCAACATCTTCCGCGATCCGCGCTGGGGGCGCGGGCACGAGACGTACGGCGAGTGCCCCTACCTGACGGCGCGCCTGGGCGTGGCCTTCTGCCGCGGCCTGCAGGGCGACGATCCCCGCTATTTGAAGACGGTGGCGACGCCCAAGCATTACGCCGTGCACAGCGGCCCGGAGCACCTGCGCCACGGCTTCGACGCCATCGTCAGCCAGAAGGATCTGCGCGAGACGTACCTACCAGCGTTCCAGGCTTGCATCACCGAGGCGAAGGCTCACAGCATCATGTCGGCCTACAACCGTACGAACGGCGAGCCGTGCTCGGCCAGCCCCACCCTGCTCGGTCGCATCCTGCGAGGGGAGTGGGGCTTCGGCGGCTTCGTGGTCAGCGATTGCTGGGCCATCCGCGACATCCACGACAACCACAAGGTCACGCGTACGTTCGAAGAATCGGCGGCCCTCGCCGTGAAGGCCGGCTGCGATCTCAACTGCGGCTGCACCTACGAGCACATCCCGGGCGCGATCGCCGAGGGGCTGCTCTCCGAGGTGGACGTCGACGTCTGCCTGCGGCGCCTGTTCCGGGCGCGCATGATGCTGGGCATGTTCGATCCGCCGGAGCGGGTGCCTTACGCGGCCATCCCCTACGAGGTGAACGACAGCGCTCCGCACCGGAAGCTGGCCCGCGCCGTCGCCCGCGAGTCGATGGTGCTCTTGAAGAACGCTGGCGCAACCTTGCCTCTGCGGCGCGATCTGAAGAACATCGCCGTGATCGGACCGAACGCGTACAACCACCACGTGCTGGTCGGCAACTATTTCGGCCAGCCGTCCCAGGCGGTGACGCCCCTCGACGGGATTCGCGCGGCCGTCGCCACGACCACGCGAGTCTGGTTCGCCGAGGGCTGCCAGCACCGCGGCTTGAAGACCGACGGGCTCGGGCGGAACGGAAACCTGTCCGAGGCCCTGAGCGCGGCCGAGCGCGCCGACGCGGTCGTCTTGTGCCTGGGGTTGTCGGCCGACATCGAAGGCGAGGAGGTCGACACCAGCAACCCCAATTCGGCCGGCGACAAGGCCGACCTGGCGCTCCCCGGGCTGCAGCACCGCCTGCTGGAGATGATCGCCGCGCTGGGCAAGCCGATGGTGTTGGTCGTGATCGCCGGCAGCCCGCTGGAGCTCGGCTGGGCGCACGACAGCCCGCAGGTGGGCGCCATCGTGCAGGCGTGGTACCCGGGCGCGGAGGCGGGCCATGCGCTGGCGGACATCCTGTTCGGAGACGTGAGCCCGGCGGGCCGGCTGCCAGTCACGTTTCCGCGCCTCGGGACCGACGTGCCGCCGTTCGAGAGCTACGCGATGAAAGGACGCACCTACCGCTACCTGGAGAAGGCGCCCCTCTATCCCTTTGGCTACGGCCTCTCGTACACGCGCTTCGAGTACGGCGAGGCGTCCGTGTCGGCGGCCCGCACGCCGGCGGGCGAGATCGTGCGCGTCACCGCCGTCGTGAAGAACGTCGGGACTCGGCCGAGTGACGAGGTCGCGCAGCTCTACCTCACCGACCTGGAAGCGTCGTGCACCGTGCCGCACCACAGCCTGCGCGGCTTTGCTCGCGTACACCTCGCTCCCGGCGAATACCGGCAGCTGGCGTTCGACCTGGGCCCGCGCGATCTGGCGCTGGTCGACGACCGCGGCCGCCGCGTCCTCGAGCCGGGGCGTTTCCGGGCGAGCGTGGGCGGCAGCCAACCGGACGCGCGCAGCCGCGATCTCCTGGGCACGAGCCCGGTCCAGGTGGAGTTCGAGATCGTGGGCGAGCGCCTGGACCTCGGCTTCTGAGGTTCCGAGCGCTCGGAACCCTGCGACCTATTCGCGGTACTCGAAGAACATGCGCGAGCGCGGGTTGGTGGGTGTGCGCTCGCCCGGCGGGGGGCTGTCGTCCTCGACGACGTAGGCTTTGAACGAGACGATGCGATCCTCGGGGCGGCCCGTCCGTTCGTGATACCGCAGCATCCATTCCTTGAACGCCTGGTGGTACTCGGGGATCCACGGGATGCGCAGCGCCCACTCGACGAAAAGCGGGCTCTGATCGAGGCGCGGCGGGATGACCTGGCCAGGAAAGGGGTGGGGAGGGCTGGCAGCTTCGTTGAATGGATCGACGTGACGGCCGCCGAGGGTCACGGCGTCGATGGCCAGGTTCATGTCGCTGCGCGGAGCCTCGGGAGCGAACATCGACCACCGCTGATACATCTGCAGGTACGACGCCGCCTGGTCGAGCCACGGCGGACCGTGCCAGCTGCGCGAGTTGTCGGCCACCAGCCCTACGAGGGCCAGTCCCACGAAGGCGAGCAGCGCCAGCCGGCGCGCTCCCTTCAGGCCGCCCGCCAGCGCGCTGAGGATCGGGACCTCGGGATCCGTGGCAGGCGGTTCGCGCCGCGGCGTCCGGGCGGCGATCGCGTCGAGCGCGCGTCCGGTGGTGGCCGCCAGCGCCCCGAGCGGCGTCCTGGCCCGCAACCAGGCCCACCGGCGGATCCACCAGCGCTCGAACGCGGCGGCGTCGTCGCTGCGCAGAAGAAAGGGGAGAAAGGCCATCATCGCCGGGGTGAACATCTGCAGGTCGATGAACACGACGAAGCCCAGGTGCAGCGTGGCCGCCAGGACCTGGGCCGCGCGCCGGGTGGCCTTCAGAGCGAGCGGTGAGATCAGGAGAAACGGCAACGTCCACTCGATGGCGAGCGTGGTCCAGGTGAGGACGCGCGAGATCCCCGGAGTGATCCAGCCGCGGACCCACAGGCCCACCAGTGTCACGATGGTGTCCTGGTGCAACGTGTAGTGCACCGCAGATCCCTCTCGCCAAGTGACGCCGTTCTTGTGGACCGCGTTCAGCAAGTAGATGAAGAAGAGCTGCCCGAGCACCACGGCGATGGCGGGCGTCGTGAGCTGCTGTCCCGCGTGGGCCGCCTCGCGACCGACACCGGCCGCGCTTGGGGCCGCGCCACTCGCGGCGGCGGCCCGACGGGAGGCCAGCGCCGCGTCGAGGGAGTATCGCCGCCCCAAAGGGAGAAAGAGGGTCCACAGGCAGAGCTCCCCGAGGACGATGTCGCCGCCGTTGTAGAACACGCGGGCGTGAAGGCTCACGACCGCCACCCAGCTGAGGAACTGCGCGAGCCGGGTGCGGTAGCCAACCAGCAAGCAAACGTAGACCGCGCCGCACAGCGCGAAACCGAGGGTCGCCATCGCTGACGACGACGCCGCAAAGAACAAGGAGAAGACGGGCAGCCGCTCGGGCCGCCACAGCAGCGTGTGGTTCGGCAGCAGTCCCTCGTTCGAGTAGAAGTCCCGCAAGACGAGCGCGCGCGTGATCAGATCGGCGATCAGGACGCCTGCCAGCCCGATGCGCCCGAGCGCCAGGCTGCGCAGGTCAGCGACCAGGTAGGCCTGCCGGAGTCTCTCGAGGACGCGCATCCGGGGAGACGCTATCACGTGGTCCGGTCTCGCCGCGCGTGACCGCCAGGCGGAGGGTGCGACCATGGCGGACGCGCACCTTCCTGGCGAAATGCGCTATCGTTCCCGGCCGTGGTGGACGTGGACGGCAACGGGTCCGGCGTTGACGCGGGGTTCGACGCGAAGGTCGATCCGGATCTCTTGGCGCAGGTTCCGATCTTCGGGGGGCTGCCTCCGCACGTGTTGGGCCAATTGTTGAGCGCGGCGTTGGTGCGGCGCGTGGATGCCGGGGTTCAGCTCATTGGCGAGGGCGAGCTGGCCAAGAGCGTCTTCGTGGTCTGCGAGGGCGAGCTCGAGATCTGCAAGCGCGGCACGAACGGCTCGGAGTTCCGGCTGGCGGTCTTGAAGCGCGGCGATTGCGTGGGGGAGATGTCACTCATCGACATCCAGCCGCGCTCGGCGACGGTGCGCACGCTGAGCCCGGCTTTGCTCTTGGCCATCGACAACGCCGGCAGCGCGCGCTTGTACGAGCAACACCCCGAGGCCTACCTTTTGCTGGTCCTCAACATCGCGCGCGAGATCAGCCGTCGCTTGCGCCGGGCCGATCAAGTCCTGGCCGACATGGGCCTGGCCGTGGACGAGCTATGGGCCCACGTCCACCCGCGCGCGGCGCCGCGCTAGCGCGGCTTCGCCGCCGTGAGGGGGTGTCCCCCCTCACGAACTCCCCCCGCAGACCGTCGCCGCCGGCGCAGCAAAGCTGCGCCTCCCGGGTGCTTGGACCCACTCGCTACGCTCGCTCCGGCGTCGGGGTCGCCGGAAGATGCGCCTGTTCGTTCAGACCTCCGTCAGATGAGGCATCTGTCCATTCAGAGACCCTGCAGGTTGCAGCTCTTGATGGTCAGGCTCTTGGTGTTGGTGCCAACGGCGGTGCCGGCGTCCTTGGTGCTGCCGGTCGAGACCTGCGTCCAGTGGCCGCCCGTGTTGCCGGTCATGGTGGTGTCGATGATGCTCAGCGCGCCACCGAAGTCGTTGCTCGTGAAGAAGAGCCCGCCCCCGTAGGCCTTGGTGCCGGCGGCGTTGCCGATGATCGAGTCGCCGCACAGCAGGACGTTGACGGAGTTGCCGTCGCTGTAGATGGCGCCCCCGTTGCCGCCCGAGCCGACCTCGTTCTGGCCGTTGTTCATCACCGAGCACATCGACTCGTCGGCGCCGTTCGCGTCGTGTCCGGTGGCCGTGTTGTTCATGAAGACGCTGTCGTAAATGCTCAGCTCGGCGAACAAGCCGCCCACCGCGCCCGCGTTGCTGGCGGAGTTGTTCGTGAAGGTGCTCCCCACGATCACGACCCCGTTCTTGCTGCCGCGGACGTAGATGGCGCCGCCGCCCGTGTCGGGGCCGACCGGCGCGGCCTGGTTCCCGCTGAAGGTGCAATCGATCACCGTCAGACTGCCGTCACGCATGTAGAGGGCGCCCCCCTCTCCGTCGTTCCAGCCTTGCGAGCAGGGCGGGTCGGCCGTCGGAATCATCTGGGTCGGCGTCGTCTTCCCATTGATCAGCGACAGGTGTTGCAGGGTCAGGCCGTTGGTGTTGGCCTGAAAGTCCGGGCTCGTGAAGTTCAGGATCTGCACGGCCTTGCCACCGTCGAGCGTGATCTTGTTTCCGCCGTCGATGACGGTGTTCTTGTTGGTGGGGACTTTCATGGTCGCCGTGACCAGGATGGTCTTGGCCGCGTCGCCACAATTGAACGTGACGACCCCGCCCTTGGTGACCGCCGCGGACAGCGCGCTGAACGTGCAGCTGTCGGCGGTGCCGGTGCCAACCACGGTGGTCGGGGTCGACGTATCGGCCGGCTGGCCGCGCGCCGGGATCGGCATGCTGCACGTGCCGGCCGGAGTGCTGGCGCCGCCGCCCGCGCCGCCGCTGCTGCCCGTCGAGCCGCCGCTGGCGCCGTGGCTGCCGGCCGCGCCGCTCGCTCCGGCCGAGCCCATCGCTCCGCCCGAGCCCTTGGTGCCGCCCGTGCTCGTGGCGCCGCCCGATGAGCTGCCGCCGGAGGCGCCGGGCGCGCCGGCCGTTCCCGCCTTGCCGCCCGAGCCCTTGGCGCCTCCCGTTCCCGAGGCGGTCATGCCCGCGAGACCCGAAGGGGGGCCGCCCGCGGCTCCGCCGCTGCTCCCGAATCGTCCGGCCGATCCACCGCCCGGGAGCCCGCCGCCGCCCGCGCCGCCGGTGGCCGCGACGCTGGCACCCGCGTGACCGCTCCCGCCCGTGCCCTGGCCGCCGCCCGTCCCGGCTGCACTGCTGGCGCCGCCGGGACCGCCGTCGACACTTTCGGCCACGATTCCTTCACAGCCGGCCATCGACATCGGCAACAGGACCGATAGGGCCAGGCTCGAGAAGAGCGTGAGGGGAGCGAGAGCTTTGGTCCTGCGGAAATGTTGCATGTTGTTCCAGGTGCCGCGAAGGGTGCCGTCCGGGCCAGGGCGCCCGATGAAAACGTGGCGCGTGCGCTCGGGCCGATGGTGTCGGTCTCCCATCGTCGGCCGGCCCCCAAAACTTGCCGCCTTTTCGCTGAGCCGCTTCGGCGGCGCATGGACGCGTTCACCCGCGCGGTGCGGGCGAGTCGGACCCGGTCGCCGCTTCTCGCACACGCATCCTTCTTCTCGCACCGGCGCTCGATGGCGTTGAGGCACGGTCGTCGCCTGCCGATGGGGTTTGCGTGCTGGCGAATGGGAGATCAACCTCGTCGTCATCGAGGCTCGTCGCGGCGGTCGTCGCGTCGCTGCTCACGACGGCGAGCGGAGCGGGCCGAGCCCGGGACTTTGCCGCCGACGGGCGCGCCCCGACTGCGGTCGCCCGCGACACCGCGGCCATCGCCCGAGAGATGATGCCCGACGACGCGTTGAGCGCCTCCGACGGTGAGGTGCTGGCCGAGCTTCACCGCGCGCTCGCGCCGGGCGCGACCTCCGGTCCGCTGGACCGCGCCGACGCCCGGCGCAGCGTCGAATCGGTCACCCGCCGTCACCCTGGCTTGACGCTGCGCTGGTTGCTCGGTGCCGACCGCCGGGTCGCCCTCGGCTATGAACGAGGCGCGCTGATGGACATCCTCATCACGAGCCAGGATTCGCGGACCCACGCGCTGGCGGTCGATGCGCTGCTCGAGCGGCCGGGGCTGGGCTACTGCATGCGCGCGCTGCCGGCGCGGTCGCGGGCCGGGCGCCTGGCCCGTATCGTCGACGAGCTGGCGGTCGTCGAAGAGCTGCGGCGCGAGGGGGCGCGTCTGCTCCTGTCCGTCGGCGATCCGGCGGAGGCCGCGCGGACCCACGCCGCCGCGCGGGCGCGCGCCGAGGCCATCGCTGCCGCGCGCCCGGACGTGGTTCGCCGCTGGATGCTGGACGAGACCGACGCCGGCATCTTCGACAACTATCGCGCGACGATCGTGCGTTCGTTCCTGAGCAGCGCCCACCCCGGCCTGCGTGCGCTGGCTGCCGAGGTGGCGGGTCGGCGCGCGCGGCTGGCATCGATCTCGGCCGTCGCGATCAACTGATCCCGTTGCCGTCGACGTGGGCGATGACTTGCAGGAGGCGGCCGGCGATCACCTCCAGGGCGGGGGCGTTCTCGCCGCCCTCCGGTACGATCAGGTGCGCGTGGCGCCGGCTCGGCACCACGTGCCGGTGGTGCATCGGGCGCACCGTGCCGTAATACTGCGCTTCGATCGAGTCCAGATCGCGCCCGCGCTCGTGGATGTCGCGCCGCAGGCGCCGCAGCAGCCGGATGTCGTCGTCGGTGTCCACGAAGATGCGCAGGTCGAAGATCTCGCGCAGGCTGGGCACCGCGAAGAGCAGGATGCCCTCGACCACCACGATGGACGACGCCTCGATCCGGCGGTGCGCGGCGCTGCGCGTGTGCGACGCGAAGTCGTACTGAGGGCAGGTCACCGCGCGGCCCTGCTTCAAGGCCGCCAGGTGCTCGGCCAGCAGGTCGTTTTCCAGCGCGGCGGGCTCGTCGAAGTTCACCGCGGCGCGCTCGGCGGGCGTCAGGTGGCTGCGGTCGCGGTAGTACCAGTCGTGCTCGATCACGACCGCACGGCCCGCCGGGACGCTCTCGATGAGCTTGCGCGCGAGCGTCGTCTTGCCGCTGCCGGTTCCGCCGGCGATTCCGATGATGAGAGGCGACACGGGTGCCATGCGACTCGCTTCTAGCTTAGCCTGGGACGGTCCTTTCCAGGGGCTCAGAGCAGCCGGCTGCGCCGCAGAAGGTACAGCAAGCCCCCCACGGCCCCCACCACGACCAGCCAGAAGTACAGGTAGCCGAAGCGCCACTTCAGCTCGGTGGCGGCGACGGTGACGGCGCAGGTCCTGGCGGTTGGTATGGCGCTCATGCACCGGCGATCCTCCCCGGGGCGCCCGGACCGACAGGTTTCGAACGGGTCGTTTCTTCGTAAACGAGTCGACGGGGCCGAGGCTCACCGGCCGCGCCGGCGCAGCAGGGAGACCAGCGAGATCACGACTGTCACCAGCATCGACGCCATGACCCAGCGGAAGCCCTTGGGATCGTTCACGCCGGGCAGGCCCCCCACGTTCATCCCGAAGATGCCGGTGATGAGCGTGATCGGCAG
>Ga0068855_100007805_pt1 | contig 12923 bp, 11 predicted proteins | sample KBSCornC52_FD_66592 | JGI IMG/M metagenome (GOLD analysis project Ga0068855, IMG submission 66592) | Corn rhizosphere microbial communities from Kellogg Biological Station, Michigan, USA - KBS Corn C5-2 | ecosystem: Host-associated > Plants > Roots > Rhizosphere > Soil ... | reverse complement strand
ACTCCGGCTTTGCGCAGCGCGGCCATGATCTTGTCGGCAGCCGCCGCGTTCGCCTGCGATGCCTCCTGCGCGCGCCGGCCCGACGATACGACTCCGAGGGCGACATACGCGACGTCCGGCGAAGCCTTCGTCGTACCGGACCCGGTGACGACAATTCGCGGAGTGCGCGCGAAACCCTCCTGCGCCGCCTGCGCGCCGGCCGGGATGGCGGAGAGGAGCGTGGCGAGAGCGAATGCAAAGGGCAAAGCAGCAATTAGTCCGGCCATCGTGGACCTCCAGATATGTGTCTCATTCGATTGAAAAGTCACGGAAGCGGGCGTGCATGCGCCAGTAGAGCAGGGCCGTGACCGCGAGATATACGAAAGTCGAAAGGAGCAGCACGCCGGTCGAGTTGTGGTCGTTCCGGTCAAACACGGCGGCGATCACGCGAACCGGGTTGAGCCAGAGTACCGGCGAATCGTTGTAGTGGCCTCCCGCGGTAATCGTAGCCTCTATCAGCGCCGTGCCGATAACCAGCGCGAAGACGACCATGTAGGACATCGCGATGGACGTCGCGGTCTTGCGGAACGCCCAGGACATGAAGAGGCTGGTCGTCACCAGGAAGAGCACCCACGTAGCGAAGATGACGTATACCAGCAGGAACTCGCCGAGCTGGGCGCCGCCGCGCGCCACGCAGAAGAGCATGTAGGGCAGGAAGACGACTATGATTCCGAGGATGGGAAGCAGCCTCGACAGCAGCTTGCCGGAGAGAATCTCCGAAGGGCGGAGCTGCGTGAAGATGAGCATGTCCCAGGTCTGCTGCTCCTTCTCCTGCGTAATGGCATTGGAAGCGAGCGCGGGGCAGAGCAGCCAGATGATGAGGCCGTGGAGCGACACGCCGACCTGCCACCAGGCTTTCGCGGAGTCGCCGGACGACCACTTGATGATCGCGGCGAAGACCTGCCAGTAGCCGTAGACCAGGAACAGAAGGATGATGGCGACGGCGGCAGCTTTCACCTGCGGCGTCTGGCGCCACCGGAACTTCGCCTTCAGCTCTTTCCAGAGTACCGGGTTGTCGATCATGGCTGCTGGAGGGACCCGCCCTTCGACCCGAGCTGCTGGAGCTTCTGAGCGGCCATCCGGCCGTAGGGCGAGGAGGGATCCTTCGCCGCGGCGCGCAGGTGGCGGATGCCGTTGCCACCGTCGCCGAGCGCGAGGAGTGTCTCGCCGTACTTCTCGTTCGTCTCGGTAATTCCGCCGTTGCCCTGCCGGCTGATGGCGAGGGCGTAGTAGCTCGCAGCCAGCTTGTACTCTTTTCGGCGCTGGTGCATCTCACCGACCGTGTCGAGGATGTTCCCGTCCTGCGGGGCCATACGGAGCGCCTGATTCGCGGCATTGAGCGCGAGGTCCAGCTTTCCCTGATTCACGTATGTGTAGGCCAGGCTGTTGTAGTCGTTGGCCGTCTGCGGACGCATCGGCGCGGGCGCGACCATTACAGGCCCGCCGTTCGGGAATACAGGTCTTTGAAGGTTCATGCTGAATCCGCCGTTGGAGCCGTTCATGGGCATTCCGATGACCGGTCGGGGAGCAGCGGTGTAGCCGCCGGGAGTTGGCAGGTGGACGACCACGAGGTTCACGTTCGCCGTCTTCGGGTGTTCATTCTCCAGGCGGACGCCCGCGACATCGTCGTCGAACCATCCGGTGAAGAGCAGCGGGCCTGTGTTCTGGCCGGTCGACGGATCGAGGGTCTGGAACTGCGCCAGGATGTTGGAGAGCGCCGACTTGATGGCTGCCTCGTTCTTCGTGCCGCCTGCCGTTCCACTCGACACAACCGTAATGGCGTTTGCGTTGTTGCCGTCGAGCGTCAGGTTGACCGTCTTCGCCTCGCCCGGCTTCAGCTCGCCGACTATCGCCTGATTGCCGCGGAACGAGACGGCGCATTCACTCAGCGTGTGCGATGTGCCATTCGCGACGTGGATGCGACCGAGGCGTGCATTCGGCTGCTCGACGGATGCAGTGATCGCGCCCCCGAGGTCGACGTGCGAGCTGATTCCGAAGCTCCGGTGGTCCCACATGTTGACGAGGGCATCCTTGATGGATGTGCGCTGGTCGCGGTCGATCTCGATGTCGCCGGGCGAGGATGACTGGAACCCGCTGCCCTCGACGACCTCGCTGGCCGTTGCATTCGGATCTGCCGCGGAGAGCGTATAGCGGTCCTGGCGCGGCGAGAAGATGGATGCGAAGGTGTAGGCGTCGTATGCTCTTGAATCGGTCGCGCCCTCGATGACCGAGCAGGAGCGGATGTAGAGCTGGCCGCCCTTGATTCGGTAGCCCTGCGCGTACGCTCCTACCGAGAAGACGAGGATGATGACCGGCGCGGTGATCCACGCCAGCTCCTTCTTGTCCCATCGCTTCAGGAGCAGATAGTTCACCGGCACGAGGAAGATGATGTAGGCGAGCAGGAAGAGGCCGATCATCTGGAACGGCGGCGCTTCGACCGACTGCACGCCCGCGAGCGCGTCCGTGAGCTGCTGGCTGTTGCCGTTGCTGCCCATCCAGGGTTGCCAGCGGACCGGCTCCATGGCCGCGCGCAGGGCGCGGGATACCGCGAAGTTGCGGCTGCCGCGCTCCATCACATCCTGCCAGAATTTCTCCTGCCCGCTCCACGCGCGGAATTCCGGCGCGAGCAGATCGAAGGACGTGAGGACGACGGTTCCATTGCCGAATCGGCGCAGTGAAATCGTGGGCTGACCGCCGTCCTGGCAGAGCGCGGTCGAATCGGGCAGGAGGCTCCCGGTAAGCACGCTCGCCGAAGTCAATGTGGGCGCGGCTCCATAGACCTCCGCCAGCGAGGGGAGGGAGCGGACCTGACGGACACCCTTCACCTGAATGGGGAGGAGCGGCGCCAGCATCGCGTTGCGGGCGCGATTCACGTCGGCCCCGCCGGAGACCACGAGAATCCCGCCGTCGCTCACCCACGTCGTGAGGGCGGACCACTGGTCCTCGTTGAACGAATCGAGGGGCACGTCGCCGAGGACGATTGCGTCCACGGAGCGGTAGGCGTAGGGCGAGGCCGGAAGCGCGGCAACTCGCGGATAGACGACGCGCGGCGGGTTCTTCGCCTGTGCGATCCCGCCAGGGTTCTGGAACGGATTGTTCGTGCCGGAGCCACCATAGTTGTTGTATGCATTCGGCGTGGTCGGGCCGGACCGGTGTTTGACGTCGAGGTCCACCTGCGCGAGGAAGTTGAGGCCGCTCTGGTCCTGCGTCAGGCCGAGGAGGAGCGGCTGGCCGTCCGGCAGCGCAACCGCGCCCTCCAGCTTCTTCTCCCCGGCCGCCCGGCCGCTGACGATGAGGCGCGCCGATATTTCCGGTGATTCGAACGAGTCCGGATGCTGATAGTAGACCGTGAACTGGTCGGCGCCGCCGGAGTGGAGGTTGACCGGCTGCATGTACGTCACGGCGCCGTTCATGCGAGAGCGGACCTGCACTTCGATCTGTGCAGGCGTGTTCGAGGGCGCGTTCGTTACGCGGACCAGGAGGGGCGTCCACGCGCCGGGACGGTAGACCGAATCGAATCCGGGCGAGAGGTCGATGGTGGCGTCCGCCGTCGCGCGCGGCGATGCGAGCAGGAGGCCGAGAGCTGCCGCGGAGAGGGCGCAAAGGCGGAGCAGCGGTACGATTCTCATGTTGCGGCGACTTGACGTCAGGGTCATTTGCGAGCCTCCGGAGCGCTGGAGGAGTGCTGTTGGTGAGCGGCTCGAAACATGCGACGGCGGCTCACGGAAAAAGCGAGACGAGCAGAGCGGCAAGCGCCGCCCTGCTCGGATATTCAGCCACCGACGCTTCCACAGGCTCAGCGCGCGGCGGATTCCAGCACCTCATCGGGGATGTCAAAGTTCGCATGGACGTTCTGGACGTCGTCGTGGTCCTCGAGCAGGTCCATCAGCCGGAGCGTCTGCTGCGCCTCTTTGCCCTCGACGCGCACGACGTTGTTCGGCTGCATGGTAATTTCGGAGGAGAGGGCCTTAATGCCCGCTGCCTCCAGAGCCTCCACCACGCGGCCCAGATCGCCAGGGGCCGTATAGACCTCGAAGCCCTCGTCGACCTTCTTTACGTCTTCCGCGCCGGCTTCCAGCGCGACTGAAATGAGCGAATCCTCGTCCGTGACCGTGTCGGAGACGGCGATCAGGCCCTTCGGAGGGTCGAACATCCAGGCGACCGAGCCGTTCTCGCCGAGACGCCCGCCATTCTTATTGAATATATTACGGAGATCGGCGACCGTTCGGTTTCGATTATCCGTAGCGCACTCCACCAGTATGGCTACGCCGGCCGGTCCGTACCCTTCGTACGTGGTCTCTTCGAAGCTCGCGCCCTCGATTTCGCCGGTTCCGCGCTGGATTGCGTTCTTGATCTTGTCCTGTGGCATGGAATTCTCGCGCGCCTTCTGAATCGCGAGGCGCAGCCGGAGATTCGCGTCGGGGTTTCCGCCCCCTGCCTTGGCCGCGACGATGATCTCGCGCGCCAGTTTGGTAAACTTCGCGCCTCGCTCCGCGTCCTGCTTGCCTTTGCGAAGGCGGATATTGTGCCATTTAGAGTGTCCGGACATGCGTCAGACACCTCCTTTCGAGCCGTTTCTGCCGTGGTCAACCGCTGGATTATAGCATAGCGGGGATCGGCGGTCAAATGCCACCGAGCCACGGAAAGAACGGCGGAAATCACGCAAAGCCGCAAAGCCGCAAAGAACGTCAAAAGCGATTGAACCACGGGGAACATGGGGCGAACCGGGAACGGCTGGAATCGGGAGTCGCAGCAAGGCCGCAGATCATTTTCGATTTTCGATTTTTGATTTTCGATTACGAAAGGCACTGCTATGCGCGCAGCCTGGGCGCCGTTTTGAGGCGGCGGTCTTGCAATTCCGTTTGTGTTGCCGTTCCAGTTTGAGATCGAATTCCGTGCCGTCCGATTCTGTTGGGTCGACGCGGCAATGTGGTGTTCCACTTCCGTTTTTTGCGGCCAGGCCACTGACTTCCATGTTTGGCTGCGCTGTTGCTGCGACTCTCGATCCGTTGTCGGGCTGGTATGTGAAAGGCGGTCCTCCATCGCGAGTGGAGGGCCGCCTGTTTGTCTGATTATCTGAACTCGGATTTGTCGGATTAAGCGGATTGCACGGATTACCGGTGTGTGGTTGTGCGACAGGATGGAGGGTGGGAAACGGGCCAGGAATCGATCACCCTCATATATATAGGTTGCAAAAACGGGCGTTTTACTACACCCAGACGGAAAATAGTTGAAGTTTTTTTCGGTAGTTCGGTAACGGATGGCAATGAGTAGGAATAGCGGCAGGACTGGCGCTATTGCTTTGGCTCGCGAAACTGGGCGGGTTTCCATTCGGCGAAGAGGGGCTTCAGCTTGTTGCGCTGATACTTGCCCGTGGAGGTGACCGGGAAGGTGTCGCCGAAGACGACGACTTTCGGGCACTTCGACCAGGGGAGCTCGGCCCGGCAGAAGGCGATCACGTCCTGCCCCGTCAGCGCAGTGCCGGGCTCTTTCTGGACGTATGCGCCGACCTCCTCGCCGTAGAAGTCGTTCTCGAAGCCGACGGCCATGGCGGCTTTGACGCCGGGCACGCGGGAGAGCACCTCGTCGATGTCGAAGGGCGAGTAGTTCACGCCGCCCCGGATGATGAGCTCCTTGATGCGGCCGGTGATGAAGTAGTAATCGCGGCCGTCCTCGCCGGCGCGCCTGAACCCTTCGTCGCCGGAGCGGAACCAACCATGCGCGAACGTGTCGCGATTCGCATCGGGGCGCTGGAAGTAGTACTTCATGACGTTCTGGCCGCGAATCACGATCTCGCCGCGGGAGTCCGGGGGGAGGGGAGTGCCTGCGGAATCGTGGATGGCCATCTCGTTCGCGGGGATGGGGCAGCCGATGGAGGGGAAGCCGCACTCGAACATCCAGTGCGCGTACGCGTCGCGGTCGAGGTCACTCGGGAGGAAGCAGGAGTAGCAGGTCGTCTCGGAGAGGCCGTAGCCGTGGACAACGCGGATGTGGAACGTGTCGTCGAATCGGCGCGCGAGCTCGACGGTGAGTGGGCCGGCGCCACAGATGATATGACGGAATCGGGAGATATCGTACTGCGACAGGTCCTCGGCGCGCTCGCAGAGGAAGGCGAGTACGGTCGGGACGACACTGCACCACGTGCACCGCTCGTCCGCGAGGGTCTGCCAGAAGGACTGGGCGCGGAACCGGCGATTCAGGACCACAGAGCCGCCGCTGTAGAGAGGCGTTACCAGCGTTACCACGGTGCCGTTGACGTGGTGAACGGGCAGGACGCACATGGCGCGGTCGTCCGGGCCGAGGCGGTGCCATGAGGCGATGCTGTCTGCGTCGACGAGGAGGTTCGCCTGTTCCAGCACCACGCCTTTCGGCGCGCCCGTGGTACCGGAAGTGTAGACGATGAGGCATTCGGTGGCGGATGGGACGACGGGGATGGGATCGAGCGGCGGGAGAGTGGAGGCGGCCTCCGCGAACGGAATCCAGCCCTCGCGACCGGATTCACCCAGTTCCACCGTGTGGTGGAGGGTGGAGGGGCGGAGCGATTCGCAGCGGTCGATCTGGTCCGACTGGGCGAACAGGGCTTTCGCCCGTGAGTTTTCGAGAATGTAGAGGACGCGGTCGTCGTCCTCGCCGCAGTTGACGGGGACGACCGTGACGCCGAGAATCCAGGCGGCAAAGTAGGTGATCACCGTTCGCGGATCGTTGATGGCGAGGGTGGCGATCCGGTCTCCCGTTTCCAGGCCGAGGCGCGCGGACATAAAGGCTGCGAGGCGGAGGGCGGCGTTATTAAACTCGGAACGGGTGAACTCCTGGGCGCGGCCTTCGTCCGAATAGAAGGTGAGCCAGGGTTTGTTCGGTGATTCGGAGGCGCGGCGGGCGAGGAGCTGACCGATATTGCCTATGCCCGCAATCCGCTGTTCGAATGATTCCGAAGAAGTCGAACGCGCATGGTGAATTAACGGGGCCGAATCGGGAAAGATGTTATCAGTAGAGTACGAGGACGATGGGACGGCGCTGTCGCTCATCGGTTGACCTCCGAAAGAAATTGCGCAGTAACTCGCGGCTGGTTGTGACGATTATAGAATTCGTTGGAACCGCCGTCAAGGGACGGCTCGCGCCGATCATCCTGGCAGTAAGGTCAACTACGACCATGGAAGCAGGCCGGGCCGTCCAACCGAGGAACAAAACGAGGCGGATATGTCGTACAATGAGATGGCAGGAGCCGACAGGCTCGTGCTTCGAACTCATCAACATCATAGGGAGCGGTAGGATGGACAGACCGGAAAGGGTGGGTCTTGTCTTTCCTCGCAGCGGTCAGCAACTGTACGTGCACGTGCCTTCGCACGTTGCACAGACCATGCAGCAGGGTCATCAGGACCGCACCGTTGTTAAGGAACAGTCCTCGGCAGCTCCGTGGTACGGCCGCGGCGACGACGAGTCGCGCGACCGCTGGCGCTAGCAGGACGACAATTACTCATCCGCAAAATGGCCGGGGCGATCTCTTGCAGGAGATCGCCCCGGCCGCGTTTTGGGGTTGGAACCCTGGATGCACAAAAATGGCGATTTGAGCGAGGCAATGAATTGACCTCGCTCGTGGGCCTGCGGCAGCGAGGCAATGAATTGACCTCGCTCGTGGGCCTGCGGCAGCGAGGCAATGAATTGACCTCGCTCGTGGGCCTGCGGCAGCGAGGCAATGAATTGACCTCGCTCGTGGGCCTGCGGCCAATCGTCCTGCCGGACGAACCATCCATGTATATTGCATTTCTCGCGGGCTCGGGATACCACGGATGTAAAATCCGTGTCTCGCGGGCCTGCGGCCAATCGTCCTGCCGGACGAAGTACATTTTCTGTTCAGACGACGGACCGCTTGCGATCGGCGTTCTGGCGGATGCGGTCTATCTCCTCGTCGCTCACGGCGCGCTCGAAGGAGCGGTAGCCGTCGAGGCGGAAACCGTGTTTGGTGCAGATGGACGTGATTTCGTCGACCTGCTGGACGCTCACGTCTTTGCCGAGGGTAAAGCTTTGGTAGCGGCCTTCGAGGGCGAGGGCCATCGTTTCGGACATGCAGGCGTAGGCGGTGCCCTGCGGGAAGCCGAAGCTGAAGGGCTCGTCCGATTCGATCTTCTTACAGCGCATCTGGCCGGGGACCTTTACGACGCCGCCTTCGATGACGAGGACGTCGTCACGCTCCTTCGCAACGGCGACGGAGACGTCGCGCGGGCGGGCTACGTCGCAGACGACGGCGCCGGTCTTGATGTGCCGCGGCTGGACGATGGCCTGCGCCGCGCTGCTGACGGTTACGACGATGTCGGCGTTTCGGAGGCCGGTCGCAACGTCGGTAAAGATGCGGATACAGGCTGGCGTCGCGGGCTGGAGCCGATTTGCCAGCGCCTGGAGCTTCTCGGGATTCCGGCCGACGAGCGCCACCTCGCGGGCTTCCCGCGCCAGAATCTCGGCACAGGTCGCACCGATGGAGCCGGTCGCGCCGACGACGGCGACGTTGGCGGAAGGGAGGGAGATTCCCATCCGCTTCGCCCCATCGATCGCGCCCTGCACGGCTGTCGCGATGGTGTAAGAATTGCCTGTCGTTACGGCGATGCTCAGGCGTTTGGCGAGCGTGATTCCGCCGTCACCGGCCACCGATGAAAACGCCCCGAGGCCGATTATCTTCGCGCCCTGCTCCTCCGCGAGCCTTCCGCACTTCTCCAGCTTGTCGTATACGAAGTCGATGGGCAGCTCCAGAAACTGGCGGGGCGTGAGCGGGCAGCCGATGAACCATCCCTCCGCTTCCGCGCCGGTCGCCGACCTGATTCCGCTGATCTTTGCGACGACGAGTGGGTCGCGGCGCTGGATGTAGGCTTCGAGTAGACGGGTAGGGACGTAGCGGGCGATGGGGTACTTGCGCGCCACGTCCTTCTTCGCGTCGATGGGGTGGATGATGAAGGCGAACTTTTCCATTGGTGAGCAGCTTAGAGGTTTGGAGCAGCGGTCTCCGCAATCGCGTCGGTACCTGTTACCGGAGGGTTCATCTCGCGGACGGAGGGCTGCCACCCAAGACGCCTCAGTGTACCCATGTAGTCTTCCGGCGTCAACTCGTCCGGGCGGCGTCTGATGAGGACGACGAGCACACTCTCCATTACGTTGGTGGCGAACGCGTCGCCTCCGATTTCCGGCGTGGTTGTGATGAGCGTTTTCACGCCACGCTGGCGCAGGAGCTCGACCTCGTGGGCGCGGCTGGACTGGGTCAGTACGATCTTGCCGCGCATGTCTTCAGGCATGTATCGGCGGATGATATGCCAGTCTCCCGCGATTACGTCGGCGTCGTGGAAGAATCGCTCATGCTTCGGGGTGTTGACCTCCTGCTTCTCGCCGGTTGGGTAGAACCAGGAGATGGGGCAGCGCGCGATGATCGGCAGAGCGAGGCGGGCGAGGCGCTTGACGGTGGACCAGGAACGAATCGCGATGGGGATGCCGAGGCCGAAGATGAGGTCTCCGTAGACGACCTCCTTCGCGCGCTGCGAGAGCGCCTCGCCCATCCCGAAGCGGTCCACGGCGCTCATGAGCAGGACCCGCTTGTCCCGGAAGTCCACGATGCCGTTGTCCTGAAGCCACGCGACCGTCTCCCGCTCCAGCGTGTGTTTCAGCCCGCTCCCATCTACCCACGGCGTCTTCACCGCCCCGCGCATCAGGTCGAGCGTCTCGCGAATCGCATACCGCCTGTCACCCGCGAAGAGCCAGGCGTCCGTGCCGCCCACGCCGAAGCAGTCGACCGTTCCGTCCAGCTCCGCAACCAGCTCGCGGAACCGCTGCTTGTCGCCGTCGGTGCCGCGGCGCTCCACGATGAAGGGGATTCCGAGGAACTCCGTCTCCGATTTCTTGTCGCGCTTCGATGTGCCGAGGCTGATGCTGACGACATGTTTGGGACGATTCGGCTGGTCCATTTACGCTCCTGTCAGGGTTTGCAGGTGATGCTCCTACACTTGCCAGTTTTCGTCGGCGGAGGCGAAACCGGTACTGCCGCCGAGCCGCGGGCGTGGAAAATCTACGTTGCCGGACACTGCTCTCTTCCGGTCTTTGCCAGAGAAAGTGTGCCAGACATGTCCACCTGCGTACCCATGGATGAGACTCGCCGCGCCCTGCGCTCGACGTATGAGATCGACGGATGCGCGGTCGAGCAGGTTCTCGATGAGGTTTACCGATCCTGCTGGAACGACGTCGCGTGCCGGGGACTGGATCTGCGGCCGCAGGTCATCGCGTGGGACCCGCTCTGGGTGGCGGCGGACCGGAGCGCCCTGTCGCGGATCCTTTCGACGGCCGTGAAGCACGTCGTCTCCAACACGGAGGACGGGGCGGTACACGTCCGCGCCTTTCCCTCCCACGATGAGGTCTGCGTCGTTTTCGAGGTGCAGAACGAGCGACCCGCGCGGCGGCACTCAGACCGGCTGGCCGCGTTCACCGCGATGATGGAGCGCGCCCGGGTGCAGGTCGAGTCGATGGGCGGCGACGTCGCCGAATTCGCGACCGAGGACGGCGGCTCGCGCGTCTGCTTCCGCCTTCCGCAGTGGGTCTGCTGATTAGTTGGCTGCTGTCAGGGCCGCGCCGTCGGATGATTCGAGGACGCGGTCGAAGATCGCCTTCACGTCCCGAATTGACATTGAGCGGACGATCGATTCGCGGGCCTCGGACGCGCCGCGGAAACCCTTGACGTAGTGGGGGAGCTGGCCGCGCAGGTGGCGAACCGCGCGCTCCTCGCCCATCGTGCCGGACAGGTCCACAAGGTGGGCGATTCCAGCTTTCATCCGCTCGGCGAGGGTTGGCGGCGGGAGGAGGTCGCCGGTGCGGAGGTAGTGGCCGACATCCCTCAGAATCCACGGATTTCCGATTGCCGCGCGGCCGATCATGATGCCGTCGCATCCCGTCTCGAGGAGCATCCGCGCGGCGTCCATCGGCGTCCGGATGTCGCCATTGCCGACCACGGGTACGGATACGGCCTGCTTCATCTCCGCAATCCAGCTCCAATCCGCGCTGCCCTCGTAGCCCTGCTTCGCGGTTCGGCCGTGGAGCGCGAAGGCCTGCACGCCCAGTCCCGCCAGCGCCTTCGCGAGCGGGACGGAGGTAAGGGCCGAGCAATCCCAGCCCGCCCGCATCTTCACAGTAACCGGAACGTCCACGGCATCGATGATGGCTTCGACGACACGGAGGGCGGTCGCCTCGTCTTTGAGCAGCGCGGCGCCCGCGCCTTGCCGGCATACCTTGGGGACCCAGCAGCCCATGTTGATATCGACGATGGAGGCGCCGCGGTCCACCACGATTCGGGCGGCCTCGGCCATCACGGCAGGGTCCGCGCCGAAGAGCTGGACGGAGAGCGGCTGCTCCTCGTCAGTCCAGTCGAACATCTGCCAGGTGCGCTCGCTGCGATAGTGGACCGCCTGCGTGGAGATCTGTTCCGTGACGATGAGGCCGGGCCGCCCGATGCGCTTGCAGAGTCGGCGGAACGCGCCGTTCGTCACGTCAGCCATTGGGGCGAGCACGACGGGCGGATCGACCTTGATCTGGCCGACAAAATAAGGCCGCGATTCAGGGAGCCGGACCGTTGGGCAGTCGGTCAAAGGCGGCAGGTAATCGAGGTTGTCGGGTTCCCGGACGTGATTCATGCGTGTGAGCCGCGCAACCGTTTATGGGCCAGCCAGATGCCGGAGAGCGTGAGATTAGGGTCGAATTGGTCGATGGTGCGGCAGCGGCCCTCAATTACGTGAGCCAGCCCGCCGGTCGCGATGACGGTCGCCGGCTCGCCAAGCTCTTCCCGGATTCGGTTAACCATTCCATCTACCATGAGCGCGTAACCGAGCACAATTCCGCTCCGAAGCGCGTCCTCCGTGTTATCCGCGATCGCGGTTGGAGGGAGCGCCAGATCCACGCGGGGCAGGCGGGGAGCCGCGTCGAAGAGAGCGTCGGCCGAGGTCCGCAGGCCGGGCGCGATTGCGCCTCCGATGAATTCTCCCCGTGAGTTCACGACGTCAAGGGTTGTCGCGGTTCCCATATCCACCGTGATGGCCGCGCCCCCGAATCGCGAGAACGCCGCGGAAGCGTTCAACAGCCGGTCGATCCCCACCGATTCGGGCGGGTTGCAACGGTTCGTGATTCCGAGGTCGCCGGCCCATGAAATCACAGTTACCGGCAGACCGAACGCTTGTTCCGAGGCGCTCGCCAGCACGGGTTCGAGGGCCGGCACGACGGAGGCGAGAGCGACACCGGTAATCAGATCGCGGTTCACCAGGTCGCTCAGGTGCGCCGCATATTCCGCCGCCGTCCGCGAGCGATCGGAGGGTATCCGCCAGCTCGATTTGACCTCGCCGTCCTTCATCAGGGCGAAAACGATATTTGAATTGCCGATTTCGAGTGCGGCGAGCATGGCCGATTCTACCATACCGACCGATTCGCGCCGGAGAGGGGACGGGCGGAACAAGGGGCCATTTGGGGCGTCTTTATGCTGAAGTCCCCCTCATATGCACACATAATGGAGGAAGCACGATGAAGAAGTTTATCTTCGGGGCGCTTGTGGGCGCGGGAATTGCCCTGCTCTACGCGCCGGCAACCGGCCGCCGCACGCGCTCTTTACTGAGAGATAAGGGAAAGAAGCTCGCGAACGACACGGCGGACATGATCGACTCGAAGTCACGCCATCTGAAGAACAAGATGGAGGGCGTGAAGGCGAAGGCGCGGGACATCGCGGACAAGGTGAAGGAAGCGCTGCCTACGAGCGACCACATGGACACCGCCAGCAGGATGGACCGCGAGCCTGTGATGTCCGGGATGGATCCGTCAATCTGACAAGATTCTCACCGCGAAGCCACTGACCCACCGGGTGGGTCTGAATGCAAAAT
>Ga0068855_100007804_pt1 | contig 12923 bp, 19 predicted proteins | sample KBSCornC52_FD_66592 | JGI IMG/M metagenome (GOLD analysis project Ga0068855, IMG submission 66592) | Corn rhizosphere microbial communities from Kellogg Biological Station, Michigan, USA - KBS Corn C5-2 | ecosystem: Host-associated > Plants > Roots > Rhizosphere > Soil ... | reverse complement strand
AACGCCCCATGACCGCGTTTCGTGTCGTCGTGCGCACTGCCAGCGCACGCCATTCCTACACCGCCATCGCAGCCCATAGCTGCGACGTGATCGCCGCCGCCGTCGATCGCTTTGGTGTGTGTTCCGTTACGGCCATTCAGGAGAACCAAAAGTGAACGCAACCACAAACGCCAATCCCGCCGTGTCGTACCGTGCCGAAGGCTACGCCGCCAAGTATTTCGCCAGGCAACCGAAACAGCGTGATTTCGTCATGCAACCACCGCAGGCCCTGGACCGCATTACGTTCAACACACCCGATGACGGCGTGCTGGCAGGCTATGTTTCGGTCATTCGTCAGCACCTGGGCAACGGTCAGAGATTCGCGTGGGTGGAGCTAGATAACGAGCTGGCAGGGCAGTTCCGGGGCGTGCCGCTAGCAGATATCCTCACTTGCGATGATGCGGGAGGCACGCGCCGCAATATGCCGAACCACGAAGCCAGACGTCTGTGCCTGAGCGACTACAGCGAAAAGTTGAAATCAGCGTCTCTGCGGGCAGCTTCTACAGATGCTGGCCGAGTAGTTACATCCTAAACACAATCTACATCCGGCATTATGAAGGCGACGATCTATACAAGCTCTAAACAACAATCCTATTTTGTTGGGCAGTTTCTTTGTGAAATCAATGACGCTAGTGACGAAATGCATCGTGAATACAATGCTCTGAACGATTGCCTCAGCTGGAGAACCTATCGAATCTCCATTTCACGTCTCAACAAATTGCGTCAAAAGCTTAGGGGCAGTTTGCGCAACGAAGGTGTGGTATGAAGGCACAAATGTTCTTAGTAATGAAATACGAGCGCATGACGATGACACTGGCCGAAGTCTGCGAGGAAATCAGCTTGGAGGTCGGCACCGCTCACAATAAAATCTCCGCAGGAACATTTCCTATCCCAACGCGGAAGGAGGGCAGGAACCGCGTGGCTGATGTACGTGACGTTGGCGACTACCTAGACAGGCAACGCCAGGAAGCCAAGGAAGCGTATGAAATCCGGCATTGATGCCTAATCCGGCTCAAGCTGAAGGGCCTGAGCCCAATACAAGACCGATCTCAGGCCTTCGCTGACTAGCTTTTAAACCATCCAACTTTACGAGTTCAATTCAGCTGCGGGATTTTTGTTTCAAGTGAATGGCAGCTTCCAGCAAGGAGCCGACGTTTAGTTGGTAAGCCGGCCACGGACGGAGGGCCTCTGCCGCCGGCTCCCTGACGCTGAGTTAGGTACCTCTATGTATTGACTCGGTGCTACCCCAAGCACACGTTGAAATGCGGAGGAAAACGAGCTGGGACTTGTATAGCCCAACTCCAATGCAACGCGTGTCACGGATTCGCCTGCGTTCAAACGCTCTATTGCGCTGAGCAAACAAACTTGCTGCCGCCATTCAGCGAAACTGATTCCGGTCTGCTCGCGAAAGACACGGGTAAATGTTCGCCGGCTCATTCCAACCTCAGCTGCCATGATATCGAGTCCAGCAGTAATCGAAGGTGCTGCAAACAAGCGCCGACATGCCTTAGCCAGACGAGAGTCTCTCGGTAGCCGGCCAACAGGCTCCAGGTCACGCCGGTGGCCAAACCGATCACGAGGCGCGCGAATAATGCAGCCAGGTAAGAATCGGTCGCCGCCGTCATCGCGTTACCAATTAGGAAAATCGAAAGCGCTACAACCAGCAGGCGGCGCCGCGCCCATTCGGCGAATAGCGCTGTCAACGGTATCGCCGCGACTCCAGAGCCGAATGCGCAGCAAGTCACCAGTTGGCCGGCGCCCGCCTCCGAAACGCCTAAGCCATGTGCGATGCCAGATAGCAGTCCGGCTGGTACGCTTTCATTTGCGGTGGCGATGAAGCTGGTCATCGTCAATGCCAGCAAGGCCGCCAATGGCAGACCCCGACCACCCTCGCAAGAGCGGGTCAAGTTCGACGGATTCATCACTGGAGACTCCCTTTCTGTACGTTCGAGACAGGACCCAGTGTGATCGATCAATTTGAAATTGATAATTGGGCTACTATTTGATTCATCTTCAAATCCAATTGAATAATGACTACTGACAGACTTGGCGACATGCGCCTCTTTTCAGAGGCTGCCGTACTTGGTAGCCTTTCTTCTGTCGGGCGTAAGCTCGGCCTGTCGCCCGCAGCCGCCAGTGCCAGGCTGCAAAAGCTGGAGGCGGCTCTTCAGACGAAGCTGTTCGATCGCTCCACCCGTAAGCTGCGCCTCACTGAAGAAGGACAGCTATACCTTCGCTATTGCAAGACAGCACTCGACGCCGTCGACGATGCCGAAGCCGAGCTGTTGGGCGGCAGGCGTGAAATAAGGGGAAAAATCCGCATCTCCGCTTCGGCCGATTTTGGTCGCCGCACACTCAAGCCTTGGCTGGATGAGTTTTGCAGGGCCCATCCGAAATTGAAGATCGCGCTGCACTTGTCAGACGCATTGTCGGATTTGCTGCAGGATGACATCGACCTCGCCATTCGCTTCGGGATGCCTGATGAAGGCACGCTCGCAACCCGGCGGCTGGCGCCGAACTGGCGTCTGCTGTGTGCTGCGCCCACCTATCTGACGCAGCACGGGACGCCGCTCACGGTCGAAGATCTTGCTCATCATGACTTCATCGTGCTGTCAACGGCGACCGGTCTTCTGAGCGAGCTGCATTTCGAAAGGAATGGTCGTCATCAACGCTTCGTCATTCCAATGGCGCGAGCTTGGGAAACGAACGACGGCGCGCTCGCGCGGAAATGGCTTCTGGACGGAAAAGGACTGGCGCGAAAAACCATCTGGGATGCCGTTGACGATATTCGAAACGGAAAAATTACTCCGCTCCTGGTTCAGCAAAGCATCGAGGAAGCCGGCGTGTATGCTGTTTTTCATGCAACGAAGTACATGCCTCCTCGCGTGCGAGCCATGCTCGATTTCCTTGTGATGAAATTTGATGGTGCGACATCAGAGTTGCTCACGATGCCCCATTCCGGGATATTCAGGCCTCAAAAAAGAACCGCGACGCGTGGCTGATCATGTCGGCAGAAGTCTTGGACTACCGCGCGGAGAACTGCGAAGATCCGTAATCGGCGGTTCAAACCGCCGTCAGCTCCAGACATCCATTGATCCGCGTACAATCGTGCCCTGTTACTGAAAAATTACGCAATGAATCAAGTACATCTCATTGAAGGCCCTGTCGGGGCTGGCAAATCCACATTCAGCACCGCCTTGGCGGAAAATATCGGAGGTGTACATATTCCGCTCGACGCGTGGTTCGCCAGGCTCTTTAGTCCAGATCGTCCCGAAGGTGATTTCGTCCCATGGTATGTCCAGCGCAAAGAACGCTTGTTAGACCTGATCTGGATTCATAGCCAAAAAATACTGGATTCAGGGCGAGATGTTGTACTGGAGCTCGGCTTGATCCAGCAAGCACCGCGAATGGCGTACTGCCGGCGAATCGTAGACGAAGGATTTTCACTTCGTATCCATGTGCTTGACGCACCTCTGGAACTTCGTCGCGAACGTGTCCGACGCAGGAATGAAGAGCAAGGTCCCACATTCTCGATGCTAGTGCCGGACCATATATTCGAGATCGCGAGCACCCTTTGGGAGCCGCCGGATGAAGTCGAGTGTGAGGAATTCGATATTGATTTTGTCAGCACTCGCTCGATAACGCCGACTCTCATCTAGAGACATATGATGAATATCAGAAAATCACATCGCGAGGATGGTGATCGCGTACTGGAAATCTGGCGCAATGCGGTACTGGCCACGCATGATTTTTTGAGCCAAAAAGATTATGCCGAAATTGCCAGTGAAGTCCGGGATTTTCTCCCAGCTGCGCCATTGCTATTGGCCGTTGACGAGAACGACTGGCCGTTGGGCTTCATGTTATTGGACGACTCGCACATGGAGGCATTGTTTGTCGATCCAGCCCATCATGGCAAAGGAGTTGGTCGTGGCCTGGTCGAGTACGCCCTGAGCTTATCGCCCTTTCTAACGACGGATGTCAACGAACAAAACGAACAAGCATCCGCGTTTTACTTGCACTTGGGTTTCATCAAGACAGGGCGATCGGAACTGGACGGTCAAGGACGTCCTTACCCGCTGCTTCATCTGCAATGTCGGCCCCAGCGGTCAATCTAGTGTTGACGTGGTTCGCGAGCATTGCCGAGACATTGGGCATTGCAATTTCGTAAGCGCCGCAATCGGCCAGATAAGGTCATTCACGCGCAAGGCGATTAAAGGGACGCGAAAAAAAGCGAGCTACGGCGCAGGCTACCCCTAACGAACAAATAAGGTATCCGGCCAACAGTCCCAGCTTTACCTCCGATGAAGCGGTGATGGGGGGGATTGCGGTGCGCATTAGGCCCAGGACGATCAGGTGGAACAGGTAGATTTCGTAGCTAAGGCCACCGCAGAACGCCAGGAATGAGTATCCCGCGGACCTTGCCGCTACAGTTTTTCCAGAGGCGCCGGCCAGCAGCAGAGCGGTTCCCAGCGCCATCGCAGTCACGCCCAGTACATTGCTACGGGAAATCGGCCAACACAGATAGAGCAATGCCATCGCCAGGATCGTCATGCACTGCAGCCAGCGCGTTGAGATCCACGGATGCGTGCCTCGTGCAACCAGGATCGCCGTACAGCAGCCGATGGCAATGCCGTCAAAGCAAGCCAGGTACGCATACAGAAGGCCACCTTCATCTCCCTGGTGCGCCAAGCGGTATAAGGGGCCCGCCACGATGAACAGCAGGCAGAACGCACCGATGAAGCGCGGCCTGCGCAACGTCAAGCAGACCACCGGAAACGCCAGATAGAACACCCCCTCCACGGAAAGCGACCAAAGCACACCCAGCGGATAGTTCACCCAGCCATGCTGCGCAATCAGTACGTTCATCCAGAAGGTGAGGCTGGCCAGGGCGGTCATCCACATCGGCAGCGGCGGCTCGCCAAATCCGCGGTTCTGGAAGAGCGTCCCGCCCAGCGCGGCCAGGAGCGACACCATTGCCAGTAGCAAGAACATGCATGGCAGTATGCGCCACGCGCGCAGCGCGTAGAAGCGCCTCGCATCGATGGCGTCGAGCCGCCCCCATCGACGCAAGGTGTTGGCCGTCATCAGATAGCCGGAAATCACGAAGAAAATGGTGACGCCATAGTTGCCGTTGCGAGCGATCGCCTGCACCACGGGGGTAGCAAAAATCGTTGCCGGAACTGTATCTTTGAGCGGGTAGGCGATGTTGAAATGATGGAACAACACCAGCAATATGGATACGCCGCGCAGGACATCGATACGCGCATTGCGCTGGGCGACGCTCATCGCGGTCGACCTGCGAGATGATCGGTCAACGCCGGAAGATCGTCCAGCAGGCCGTCACGAGCCCTCAGGCCAGCATTGGGCTGGGTCGGACGATCGTCCTGGATAAGGCGGGCGAACACGAGCTTCCGGTCGTCCTTGATTGCCCAGCCTACGAACCACCCATAAGCATGCGCAGGATCGTAGCGCCCATCGGAGCCCGGTGAACCGGTACCTGTCTTGCCGTGGATCTCCCAGCCGTCCGGCGCGGCCGTGATGCGCGTGATCCTGCCGGTCATCTCATACGCGCGTGCGTTGACCGGTAGTTGCCGGTTCACCAGCCTGCGCAGGAAAGCGATCTGTTCCAAAGGCGAGATGCGCAGCGATGAATTGATCCATGCTCCCTTTGTGCCATTGCGCTTGCCCGGTTCACCCGACACGTCCTGGTTGCCATAGCGGAAATCGCGCGTATAGCGTTGAAACCGCGCCGCCCCCAGCTGCTGCGCTACACGCTGCGAAAACCAGACTACCGAATACTGTATCCATCGGCTGGCATCGGTGGGCTTGCGCCAGGCGGCGCCGCCCCAGTCAGGGTATTCCGGCTGATAGGGCCAGGCCGGCGTATGTTCGTCCTGCAGGACGCCGGCATCGAAGCCCATCAGGCTGATGGCGATCTTGAAGGTGGAGGCCGGTGTGAAGCGGCTGGTGCAATCTCCGCTCTGGACGATGGAACCGTTCTCCGACGCGTCGGCCACGATGGTGCATATCGTCCGTGCCGACGCCGCGGTCGAGATAATCCCGCCTGCGATCAGGGCCGCGAACATCCATGTCTTGCGCATTTCTACCTCTTCAGCATGATTAAAAGAATTGATTTCATCGGTGACGGGTGCCCGCTATGGCTTCTCGCCTCAGCCGAACGCGTGTCACCACGATGGCCGGCGCGGTGCAAGGGCGTTGGAGCCCAGCCGGCTTTCCAGGTCCGCAAAGTGGTCGAGAAACCAGACGGCGTTTCCGCGATTGGATTCTCGGACATAGTCAGTAAGCGCCCGACTGGCATCAAGATGGCGGCCGAGCTGGCCGAGAATGGCGAGCGGCATGCGGTAGTTCACGAAGCGCTGGACAAGCCGGCCCGCCAATCCAGAGGACAGATGAAAAAAGGATTCGTCCAGGCAGCTGGCATCGATGACCACCAGCTGCGCACAGTGCTCCCATGCGGCACTGAGCAGGGAGTCCGTATCACCTTCGCTGGCAATACGCCCTTCCTGGGCCGGGCAATGCAGTATTCGGACCGGGCCCATCGAAATGATCACGCTTCTCATGGCGTGCCGCGCGCGTCAGGCGCGAGAAGAAATGCCTGGATGGTTTCTGCTTCACGGGTGATGAAGTGAAAGGCCTCTGGCCTCCAGTGTATGCAGGCGTGCGGCACGCACCGTTCTAGCCGCACCCGCGTGTGGGCCGAATCAAGCAGCACGTCTTTTCCTCCCAGCACGGCCATGACTGGCATGGCCAGCGAACCCAGAGCAGCATCGCTGAACCTGGGTAGCACGATAGGTTGAATACGCGCATGCAGGCCGATGTATTCCATCAGCGAGGCAAGCTTGGCGTGGAACGGCGACAGCGTACCGGCAACAGGCCCGATCACCATGCGGCGAATCCTGCGCAATCCCCACTGCCCGAGCATCAAACAGGGCCAGGCTTTAAGCAGGAATGCCCGTTGCCGTCCGATGCCGGCGGGCGAGATGAGCACCAGTTGCGCCACCCGCCCTGGACGCGATACCGCGTAGCTCAGTGCCATCCAGCCACCCAGCGAAATGCCGGCGAACGAGGCGTTCACCACTCCAAGCCCATCCATCACGTCGTCGAGCCAGCATAAGGCCGCGTGACTGGTGGGAACCAGGCGGGATGGGGCGCTCAATCCAGGCTGGCCTGGCATGTCAAGGATATGGACGCGGAAGTGCCGCGCCCATGTCGCTGCGTCCGCCAGCCAGCTTGCCGCGTTGGCCTGGGCGCCATGCAGCAGCACCAGCGGCGGCCCGTCGGACGGGCCGCAGGAAAGTACGAAGGTTTCTCCGATGCCGCTTGGCACCATGCAGTGGCTATGGGGGACCGGCCATTCGTCCAGCAGATCGCGATAGCGCGCCAGGGCAAGGCGCTCTGCATCACGCGTCCTGAATATCGGCGTCATTGCGCCGCGCCAAGAAAAGTGTCGAGTGCCTCCAGCACCGATGCGGCCTCTCTGGGCGAAGCAACCAGGATGATCTTCAGATGGCTTTCCAGCGGGTTATAGGCGGTATCAAGATGCATGGGCTGACCGTGCCCTCTCCGGCTGTTCAGCAAAGCCTGCAGGTTGTTTGCGATGCGGCTGGCAAATTCGGCCGATATCCCGGGTACCCCTACGATGCTCGTGGTACGTGCCGCAATTTCGCCTTGGTTCGCGACTGGCGCCGCCAAACCGGCAAAGTCATTCAGGTCCGGACCGGAAATCCGATAGGACTTGCCAATCTTGGAGGCCCGTAGGCGGCCCTCCTTGATATGGCGTAGCACTGTCTTGACGTGCAATTTGAGTTGCCGGGCGACTTCTTCAACGGTGTAGGTGTTTCCATGCATGATGCCATTCTATACCGAAATTATCCTAAATGTTACCAATATAGGTAGCAATTGGGATATTTCCGAATTCCTTCTTGAACCGCAACCCAACTCGCGGCAGCCGCACGTAGGCTGGGTCATGAGGGGCGCATGAGCGAATGGCCGCCTTCGGAAGACGATGGAAGGTGGGACCAGATGGCAAGCGGCCATCCTGCAAGCGAGGCAACATGGATTGCGCTGCTTCCTGTGGCGGATCATCGCTAAGTGAGCCTCCCCGTTATCGAACGGACGTCCTTGTTTATACGACGGTCCGCCTAGCTGCCTGTCGAAATGAAGGGCTAAGGGGTTGCTCCGACTTACCCAATCAAATCGAATAATGATTCTTTTACCTCGGCTTATTCCCTCAACTAAGTCGCCTTGAGCCGCGGATCATCCAGCATCCGCCAGGCTCTGCGTTCTACGGTGATCAGGCCGGATTCCATCACATAGTTGTGGAGCCCCCCCCCCCTTCCAACGCCAGCTTGGCGTTCTGCCTCCAGCACGATGGTGATGCCCTAATGCTAGAAAGGTGGGAAGTAGCTGCTCCATCTATTTGCTGATCGCTGGAACCAAATATCCGTTTATAGCTGCCTCATCGGACATGTCGATGGCACCTGCCAAGATACTGGATCGCCCTTTTCGGAAAGTATTCAGCCGCCGTCAGCTTTAAACTTGGCTCACTCTGATGAGCTCGATCTTCATCAGGGCTATCAACGCTTGCCAACAACCCGATAACTCTTTCCTGTGCGAACAATCTGGACGAAGCCTTCTTCACCGAGGTGCATACCGGCGATAAGCAGTTGGTCCGCACTCACCATATCCAGCAAATGAACCCGGGTTGCCGTCGCCAGATGCGGATCGAGGTCGAATGCAATGGAGACGTCGGGGCGAGCGATCTGTAGGTGCGGGAAATGCACGATGTCGCCCCAGATCAACAGGCCCTGCCCATTTGAGTTGATGTGATAGCCGCAATGTCCGGCGGTATGTCCAGGCAGCGGCTGGGCGCTAATGCCGGGAAGGACCTCGCCGCCGGCGAAGGTGCGCAGCCTGTCCCGATACTTGACGAATACCCGGCGCGCGAAGATGAAATTTCCGCGCGCCCGCTCGCTGGCGCGGCAGAAATTGGCGTCGTTCTCCCAGAAGTCCAGCTCCTGCCCCTGCACTACCAACTCCGCATCGGGAAAGGCGCGGTCTCCTGCGCTATCGAGCAGGCCACCAATGTGGTCGGGATGAGCATGGGTCAGAAGGACTGTATCGATGTCGGAAGGCAGCACTCCGGCCCGCTTGAGATTGTCCTGTAATCGGCCGCCCCATTGCTTGAAGCCACCGGCGCCGGCATCGACCAACACGGTTTGCGTCGGGCTGCGGATCAGGTAGCAATTGATATGGATGGCAGAAGGGTCGCTCATCCCTGCCGCATGCTGAAGCCTGGTCGCCTCTGCGGGATCGATGTTGGACAGCAGCTCCAGAGGTGCGCTGAGAAAGCCATCACTGATGGCGGTGACAGAGAAATCACCGATTTGCTTAGTGGGGAAATGCATTTTCGTTTCGTTGGCTGTGGGTAGGAATCAATGCCTTGCGCTGATGGACTGCGCGGCATAGGCGAAACAGCGGATACGCGTCAGCAGTCCGGTATGGTCCTGGATGGCCTTGTCCAGTTGCTGCATGAACTCTTCCAGGACGGCCGGCGTCCTGCTTGCCGACATCCGATAGCGGATGTCGACGAACGCAGGATGGCCCGTCCCATGACCGACCGCGACGTAGATGATGTGGATGTTCTCGGGCAGCGCCTCCAGAATCTTCGTGCAGAGCTGTGCGCAGCGCGCGGTGAGCCGATCCAGGGATTGCGCCGCGGGCATCTGGTCCTGGCGGATGTAGAAAGTGAGATTGGGCATCGTGCTAGCTCGCGCTGACGATGGCCGGCTCGCTACTGCTGCGCAGTTGCGCAGTCATCGGAGCATAGAGATACAGTCCTTCGGGCAGGGCAAGACCGTTGATGTCGGCGGGATCGGGCAGGACCGCCATCCATCTCCATTCCGGGGATTTTTCCAGGGCGACGGCATGCAGGATCGATGGCGATAGCCCCATCGCTACCAAGGGGTCGGGGCCACGCGCACTGAGCAGCAGGTACTCCCCGCTACGCACCGCAGGCGCAGTACCCGATGTTTCATAGAGATTGCGATGCCAGTCAGTGATGTGTTGTTGCCATCGAGCGAAATTGCCACCGCCTTTTCGCCGGTATTCGTCAGAGAGAAGCACGTCGTGATGGTCAATGGTATGCAGCGCGAGATAAACCGGGCAGCGTTCGCTCAAAGCCCTGAATCGCTGCGAAGTGTGAAAGCCGCGCACGGAGATGAGGGCGGGCAACTTTTCCAGGCTGTAGAAATCGTTCCATTCTGCTTCGCTGATGGGGTCGGCGAAGCTGCATTCGACGGTATAGATCATAATGATGATGGGCCACGGCCACCCTTGTGGCAGCCTGCTTGGTTGAGGAGTTGTCATGATAGGCAGCCCATCCCGACCAATAAATCGATATTTAGGCAAGCTTCACTGACAAAAAGTAAAGCTGTCGTGATCAACCCGGTCAAGGAACACGATGCGGCGCAGAATTCCCAGCAACAGCTCACTGATGGCATTCGAAGCCGCGGCGCGTCACGGCAGCTTTGCGCGTGCTGCGGAAGAACTGGCCTTGACGGAAGGTGCCATCAGCCGCCAGATCAGCCGCCTGGAAGGGTTTCTGGGAGTGACACTGTTCGAGCGGATCGGCAACCGCGTGCGCTTGCTGCCGCATGGCCAACGTTATGCCAGCCACGTCCGGGAAACGCTGGAGCGCCTGGACCGAGACAGCCAACATCTGATGTCCCAACCTCCCAACGGAGCCAGCCTGGATATCGCGGTCAGCCCTACGTTTGCGATGCGCTGGCTGATTCCCCGCCTGCCGCGCTTCGCTGCCCTGCATCCGCACATCACGGTGCATCTCTGTGAACGCATGGAGCCGTTCCTGCTGCCTGGTAGTGGCCTGAATGCAGCGATTCATTTCTTACATCCGGCCTGGACCGGGATGCAGACCTATCCCCTGCTTGACGAGGTGCTGGTGCCGGTGTGCCATCCCGCCCTGGTAGCAGGAACGAGCGGAGTCCCCGCCCTGGACGCTTTGCCGCGCCTGCACCGGCGTCAGAATCACGATGCCTGGCAGCGCTACGCCGCGCAGACCGGAATCAGCCTGAGCCATTCTGCGCAAGGTCCCCGCTATGACTTGCATGGAATGCTCATCGAGGCCGCATTGGCTGGTCTCGGCGTAGCGCTGGTGCCGCGCCTGTATGTGGAAACGGAATTGGCGCAAGGCCGTCTGGTCGCCCCATGGCCACAGGACAGCCGCATCTCCAAGACGTTTTGCCTTGTGCTCCCTGAGCCGTTGCAACTTGGCAGTGAGCCTCTCAAGGCATTCGCACAATGGATTCTTGAAGAATCGAGTCCGTTGGCCGGACTTGAATGAGCGAATGGCCGCCTTTCGTATGACCACGTGGCTCCCTCCGGAAGGCAATGAAAGATGGTCAGGTGGAGCGACTCATCCTGCGAGCGAATCATGAATGGCTATGTCCCCCGGATGATGCGGTTCATCGGCGCAGAAAACGCGCGTGAGATGGCTTGGGCCAGCGCAGCCGAAATCATGAAGTAGGCGGGCAGGAGCACCATCTTTCCTCCTCCTGATACGGCCTCTTCATGCGCGATTTCCCGCGCGAGCGGAATGCCTGGACAGTCGATTCGTTCCCCATCCAGCGCGTGCGCAAGAAACTGCGTCTGGGACAGCACGAGGCTGGCAAGATCTTCGGCGGTGGCATCAATTCGTTTTCGCGCTATGAGACGGGCTAGGTCAAGCCGCCTGTCTCTCTGGTGAAGCTGCTCGGCGTGCTCGACCGCCATCCAGAGTTGCTGGACGAGGTTCGGGCGCGGCAGGTGGCAAGCCTGGGCCGGTGAGCGGCGCCATGTGAGACCATTCTGCCGTAGGCATTGGTGAGCGCATCCGAGAAGCGAGGCAGGCGCGCAGGCTCTCTCAAGAGGCGCTGGCGCTAGAGACCGATGTCACTCATGGTGCCGTCTTCATGTACGACCGTGGGGCCAATTTGCCGTCGGTAGAGACGTTGCTGCCTGAATCGAGGTCAGATTGCTGGAGGCAATCCTTATTATCCAACATCGGACTCCTCTACAGCGATAGCATCAAACTGACTTCGGCATAGCCGAGATGTCGCTTATCGGCAAGAAGCGGACTTCTGACGCTTATCCCCGCCTTGGTAACCGCCGCGCCTGTCCAGCACCTTCCAGTTTGATTTTCTAATTCAACCCGCCCCGTGTGCCTACAGGCCTTCCGACTATGCAAATTCTGCGCGTAGTGGACATAAATTGGACAAAAAACACTAGCAACCCATTACCGATAGGACATCTAGGCCTAATTCGCTCCAGTCCATCATGGGCGCAACAGACAGCGTGCGCGGAGGCAAGGCTTTCTTCATAAGCTGACGAAATGCTTCATTCAAGGTTCTTGGTTGCCTGCGGGCGAGCCAGGCACAACGGTCTGCGCTGCGAGGCAGACGGGCAAGCGTTCGGGCGCAAGCCGTGGCGGCAAATAGAAAGCCCGCAAGGCTTGCGCGTTGCGGGCTGGTGTCCCCTCTATCCTCTTCGAGATAGGATTTTTCGTACAGCGGACTCGATTCTGCACCACAATCCGGCAGCCGTCATTTCGCAATGCACAAAAACAGCGCAACACAAACTATTTTGGACAAACGTTCATCTCATGCAGAGATGAAAAGCAACAAAGAGATCCAGGTCCCACCTGCCTGGCAGGCGCTCAGGCGGGAGCGCGCTGGCTTGCCGGAGAACGGCAAAAAAAAAGCCCACAACCGAAGTTGCGGGCTTGAATCCAATTCTTTAGGAGGAAATTGGAGGAGACAGGTGTAACTATATGGCAGTGCATCATGGCTGTCTGCTTTTTTATGCTG
>Ga0068855_100007803_pt1 | contig 12927 bp, 15 predicted proteins | sample KBSCornC52_FD_66592 | JGI IMG/M metagenome (GOLD analysis project Ga0068855, IMG submission 66592) | Corn rhizosphere microbial communities from Kellogg Biological Station, Michigan, USA - KBS Corn C5-2 | ecosystem: Host-associated > Plants > Roots > Rhizosphere > Soil ... | reverse complement strand
ACTACGACCATCGCGTTGAAGTACACCAACGGCTGCTCGCACTTCACGAAAATGGAACTGCTGAGACCTTCTTTAGGTTAGCTCTCGGGATCGACGACAGCGCCGGGAACTATAGCGCCGCCGAACACGGAATTGGCCCGCGCGTCGCCAATGCAAATGTCAACCCGTACGGGCGGTTGCTTTCTCTCGCGTCCACCCTCCGAGTTCTAACGGATGGGCGCGGGGTCCCGAAGGTTGTCCGCGAGGCCGGGCTCGCGAACGTGGCAGTGGGCGTCGGCTCCGAGCTTTCGTGCATGATGAACCCAAGCGTTTGTTGGGTGGCGAATACGCGGACAATCTGGACCCACCTGGTTATCAAGCACGGAGACGACGTCCGGACTGCTGAAGAGGCCTTACGTCTGTACCGCGACGGAGAAGCATCTTCAGAAATGGCGTATCGGATCTGGGCGGAGATCCACCGAGAGTTGGACACGGCGATGACCCGCATTTCCGACTTGGGCTCAGCGCTGGCTGCTAGAGCTGGAGTTGAACCCGGCGAAATAAAGTACCTCTGGGCCGACGCAACCGCAAACGTCCTATACGTCTCCAACCATTGACGGGGCTCGCGTGCCCTCGAACTAGCAGACGTGCTCGCGCCTCGAAGAAACCTACAGTAGCCGCGCCGAACTCGTTCCTTGAACGGCCCCATGACCACACAGCCTGAAATTCTCATCTTCTTCTCGGACTATTTTGCGGTGCCCGCCGACACACTTCGTGACTACGGCGCGTTCAATATCTCGCTGATAAACGACCTACCGCTGTTCATCGACCCATTCCTACTCTTCAACAGCAGAAAACCGGCGTACAAGGCTCTGCACGAGGGGGTGGTCGAGTACGTTCGGTTCCTGCGGGAGAAGGCACCTCAGCTCCCAATGGGCGATGGTCCACTGAAAGCATGGTTCACGTTCCCGGAGGTCAAACAAACCTGGCTCGGATTTTCATTACGCGGCAATGCCGGGCAGGGGTTGGGAATTGAGTTTGCCCGTGCGCTTTGCAAAAATCTCAATTTCATATTTAACGACTTTGGCGCGGAGCAGGTCACATCAGGCAGCCACATCGAGAAGGTATGCTTGATGGATGATGGGATCGGCCGGGACAATATCAGTGACTTCGTCACGAATCTAATCAAGGAATACCTCCTCGCCTTCACGGAAACATTCGCACTCACGCACCTCGCACCTCAGCAACGCCGAAAGATCTTGGTCCCTCGAGTCGAATTCAAATACACCACAGAATCCTGGGCTGCTAAGGAATTTGAGCTCCCGTATATCGATGGCGACTACATAATTCTGACGCCCAGGGATTTGTTGACGAAAGACCAACCCTGGATCAACAGGCACGACTTGGTCGGCGATTTCGAGAACATCATCGAAGCGGTGCCGAACGACCAGCAGAGGTGGCAGCTAAGCAACTACTTCGAGTCGCGGTTGCCGAACAAGCCAACCGCCAAGGACAGAAAGCGCGCGATTGAAGACTCGCTAAAGGCATACCCGACCATCATTGATCACTACATCAGAGTGAGGGAGAACCAAAGCGACCAAGCCGTCAAGGTATCGATCGACAAGGTCACCGCGTCCGAGGAGCTTTATTGTCGCAAGGCTCGCGAGATCGTCGGACAGCTCTGGGAAGGCACAGAATTCTACGGCAGTCCCGGTAACACGCACGATGAAGCCCGAAGGCGCATCGCGTTTTTGAAAACAGTCATCGAAGATCAGGACGGATACCGCATCTTTTACGACAAGGCCGGAGTAGCGTTCCGACGAGAGCAGGACTTGCAGCTACTCTTCCGGCTAACTTGGTATGCCACGCACTCAGATGTGAACCGCGAGGTCAACAATGGGCGCGGGCCTGTCGACTTCAAAGTGTCGAGAGGCGCGCGCGACCAGACCCTGGTCGAATTTAAGCTCGCATCAAATTCGAAACTGTCGCAGAACCTGGCCAATCAAGTAAGGATTTATCAGAAGGCCAACGCGAATGCGCGCGCGTTCAAAGTGATCCTGTTCTTCTACGAGCACGAAGAGACCAGCGTACGCAAGATACTCAAGGAACTTAAACTTGATCGGGACGATTCAGTCGTTCTTATCGACGCTCGAAGGGACAACAAGCCATCGGCGTCGACGGCAGCGTAGCGACCGGACGATCGGCTTCATCGAGCGTAAGCTGCGCGAACCCTTGTCGTAAGCGTTTGCACACCGGGTTCACGGAACGCATTGCTCTCTTGATCAAAGTCCAGCAGATATAGATCCTTCTCCTTCGTCAGGCTGTCTCGCACTGCCGCGGAGATTTCGCTCGCAAGAATCACTGCAAGCGTGCCCTTTCCCCAAAGGCCGACGTACTTGCGCAATGTCTTCACAAGGCTAGCGGCTTCACTCGGCGCGACGAGTCGCACCTTGGCCTCCACAACGATTGCGGGCCCGCCGTCAGCCGGGGGCTCCAGCACACAATCTACCTGGCTACTGCTCACCGCGTATTCAAAAACCGGCGAATATCCAGGTAACTCTCTGAGAAGGCGCATGACCCCTAGACGGAGATGATCGTCGGAGAGGACTCGCCTCCGAGCGGCAGGGCTTGCCGCGAGACCCGGAGCCCTCGGGTTCTCGCGAGCGGGGCGTGGGGCTCCAGAATTCACTATAGAGAGTGAGAGCTGCTGGGCGCGCTGCAGACACGCCATATGAAGTTGTCTGAGTAGAAAATTAAGTTCGCTGTTGCCCTTCGCGTCTTTCAAAATAGACGTGAGCTGTTCAAAGCGGGACACGGCGTCACGACGATCCAGGTCGTCCGAAAATCTCACCGCCGCAAGTCGGCTCGCAATCCGCAGGTCGAGTTCGCCTTTGGACAGGTCCGATACCCTGACATATTCGGCAGAGTCGCAATCGGCCAGCGCGCGGAGCCCAATTAGAACGTAGACAGCAACAAGTTCTTCTCTCACGGGACGACCACTTCGATCTCGCTGGCGATCAGATCCTTCAGCTGATACTCGTCGGGAAACTGCCCCAGACTGATGATCCGCGAAACATGGATGTTCGAGAGATCAATCTTCCACAATTGCGGACGAAAGGCGGGAACCGGCGCAGCGACGATCTCCGCAAGGATGGCGGCAATATCTGGCGCTGACAGGGACGAGCTCCCCACCCAATTCGAGAGGCGGTTGCGCAACTGCTCGACGCGAGAGTGATGATGATCATTCAGATCCACCATGCAGTCGAGCTCCTGATACACCGTTAGAGGATTGGATGACGCCCCGTTCCGCTGCGGATTCAGCGACGTTGAGAACCACGTCCTGTAGACACTGCTGAAAAATCGATCCGCAATGTCAACCGCAAGCCATGCTTGACAACTATAGCCAAACGCTTTTCCAAGATGCCGCGCCGCGCTAGACATGATCATCCTCCTGGTCGACTTCTCGATCGCGCAGGAGGGTACACCGATCACGCGTCACTTCAAGGGTCGCTCAATCGCTGCTGCCGCGTTTTTTCAGACTAGGCGCTTGTGATGCTGGGCCTCCGGCACGCACCCCATTGTCGATCCGCCGCCTAGAGGCACTCCTCCAACTCCATGTGGATCGTCCCGTTCAGCCCGTCCACCGGCGTCCCGCCATCCGACGTTGCCAGCGAGCTCACCGCAACCCCGCTCGACCCGAGCACCTGGTTCGCCCGCGCCCGCAGCTTGATGTTCGCCGGCGGCGTCGCGTCGCTGATGCCGAGCGCGCTCCCGAGAATCAGTGGTAGCCAGACCTGCATTTGTCGTCCCTCCACCTCGGTCGTGGTCGAGTTGATGATGTGCGCGTTCTTCGCTCGGTTCGTGTACGTGGTACCGCCGTCGACTGATACGTCAAGGTAGAGCACGACTTCGCCGCCGGGGCTGGTCGCGCTGTTGATCACGTCGAGTGCGAGATTTGCTCGATAGTGGAGCGTCTCTTTCGGGGCGTCGAGCGTGAGCACGAGCGGCGTGGGGACGCCGAAGCCGTCGGGGCTGATGACGTCGGGGACGGTCGGGATGGCTTGAGAGCCGCCCATCACGCTCGTCGCTTCGGTGAGTCGAATGCGCGCGCCGGGCCCGGGGCTGCTTGCTTTGCCGATGACGGGGCCGGAAGGTGAGAGGCGGACGGGTGAATCGGTCATTTTCAGTGTTCTCCGTTTGGTTGTTGCTGTTGCAGCGAGGGCGACGCCGCCCCCGGTGGTTTCGTTGCGGCGGGCGCGCCAAGCGGGCGCTCGTTCGCGAGCTGCTCGAGCGTTTCGTCGTCGGGCCAGAGCGCGCCCTTTTTGATGTGGCCGACAGCGAGCGGGCACAGGTGAACGCCGCCGAGGTTGATGGAGAGCCGGAAGTCTTCGGCGACCCACCCGCCCTTCTCGGGGCCGCACCAGGTGAACGCGCTGTAGAACCTGCCGTTGAGCTCGAAGGATTCCGAGCGCTCTTCGAGGTCGAGGAGCAGCGCGCGGGGGATGGCGACGCAGCCCAACCCCACGAGCCACAGCCCCGGGTGCTCGGCCCAGCGCGCCGCGGCGACCTTCGCCGTGAGCGTGGCGTACACCGCGGAGCACGCGCGCCCGAGCTCGCGCGCCTTGTCGGCGACGGCCTGCGCCGTTTCGGCGGGCACGTCCATATCGTCGTCGAGCATCAACACGATGTCGCGATCTGGGTATTCGCGCAGCTTGTCGCACGCCCATGACAGCGCGCGGCAGCGTGCGAACGCCACGTCAGCCGAGCCGGTTTCCATCAGCAGGATGGCGCCGAGGTTCGCCAGGTTCTGCAGTGTGTGCTTGGTCTGTTTTTCGACTTCGCGGTTGGAGCTCATCACAACGATCGTGTTTTTCATTTCTGCGCCTCCAAAATGGTCGACTCGAGCAGCCCGAGCTCAGGGCCAACGTCACGGTGGTGCCCGTCGACGCGGCGAAACTCGCCTTGACCGTATTCGCGACGGCACACGCGGGAGAAACCGACGACAAGCAAGGCGCCGGCCGCGCTTCGTTCTGTCCACGCAGTCTGATGTCCCCAGCCGGCCAGCAGTTGCCAGAGCGCCGCGCGCGCTCTGTCGGGCGGAGCCGCCGGGAGCTCTATCCGCCGACTGAGGCCGTCCGCGTACGAATGCGCGTCATCGTTCAACGCGAAGTCACATGATCTGGACGTCAAAAAGCGCCCAATGTCAGAAAAGGCGATGCGGAGCATTCCCCCGGGCTCGAGCACCCGCAGGCACTCCTGAAAGAAGCCAAGCACCTGCAGGAACGGCACGTGCTCGATCACGTGCTCGGCGAGGACCGCCGCGACGGAGCCATTCTCGAACCGCAGTCGTTTGCGAATATCGTGGGTCGGGTCGAGGTTCTGCCACGGCTCGGGCAGCTGGTTCGGTCCGGCGCCGAAGTTCAAGAACAGGCCACAGTTAGAAGGGCACATGCTCGCCTGCCCTTCCGCCAGCCTCGCGCTGGTACTCCTTCACGAGCCGTTTGATCTCGCGCGCCGCTTCCTGCTCTTGCATCGCGTAGATTTCGCCGGGGTTCTCTTCGGCCCATTCCAACAGACGCTGCGAGAGTGGTTCGGAGCCCACGAGCGTTGCATCGAGCGCACTTTTCGGCGGCCTTCTGTTTTCGGCGGCCTTCTGTTAGAAGCGCTTGACCGGGCGCCCTCGCGGAGGGATGCCGCGACCATGCAGCTGGATCGGCGGGTGGCACTGCTGGCGTGGATCGGGTTTGGGGGCTGTGTGGCGACGCCTGGATCCGGCGCGACGCGCGGCACGCCGGGTGCGGCAGACCGAGCGCCGGTCCCCGCGGCGAGCATACCTGCCGCGGAGCCAGTCGAGAAAGCCCGCGCCGAGCCCCGCGGTCCCCGCGTCTTGCGCGAATGTCCCGCCAACGTCGGCGTGCTCGCCGGCGACAAGCCGAGCAACGACGAGCTTCGCACGGGAGCCGGAGCGCTCATCGAGTGCTGGGTCGCCGCCTTCAACGCGCGCGACGTCGCTGCCCTGACGAGGACATATTCGGATGTGGGGCTCGAATACCAATGGGAATCCGCGAGTGCCGACATCGTCATCGCTCGTCAGATCGAAGAGCTCAAAGACGTCGCGTTCGTAGAGCATCACGCCGATGTTCGCATCGATTCCTTCCAACAGGTCACGGTGGTGCTGCAGCTCGTCACCTCCAAGCACGAGCCCCGCGGCTTCCTGGCGACCATGCGGTATTGGGAGCATCACCTCAGCATCCAATCGCTCAACGATCTCGAACAGGCCGAGCTCAGCGCTCGCTGCAGCGCCGCCGTAGCGAACGCGATGGAGGCTATCCCGGAAATCCAGCGCTGGCGTAGGAGCCAGAAAAACGAGCGCAGCGGTGGCTTCGTAACGCCTCTCCGCAACGGGGAGCTCGAGCTGACACTTGGTCCGATTTCAGGCGGGTCCAACCAAACCATTTATCGCGCCAGCCTGCAGAACGGACACCTGCGCGTGGTCAAGTATTCGTCATGGGATCTGGTGATTCCCGGAGCTGTGGCAGACCGCGTGCGCAAAGCCTGCGTCCCCTTCAAAGACGATTGCGTCGACGCGTGCGCGACGCTCGGCCAGTGCGCGCGCAAGAACGGCACCTGCGTCGCAGACGACGACGAGCAATGCCAAAGATCAGAAGCCTGTACCACGTTCGGCCAGTGCCACGCGGGCGGGCGCTTCGGCGAGTGCGTCGCCAAGTCGCAGGCCGAGTGCGCCAAGGTTGACTGCGGCAACCTGCCCTGCTCCCTCGTCGGCACGACCTGCCAGATCCCCGCGCCGCCGCCGGGGTTCCAGTGAGCGCGTCCCCGCCTCGCGAGCCCACCTATCGCGCGCTCAACCCTGCCGGCCCCACGCCGGGCTGGTCGTCGCGCAGAGGAGCTCGCCATCGCGACCAACACGTCGATCGTGCAAGTCGAAGACGGGCGGGGCGTTGGAGTGAGGCCCGGCTCACCGCCTTCGTCTTCGAAGAAATAGCCTGTCGACCTCGGGCACTCCCCTTCGCCGCAGCTCGTCGGCGATCTGCGCCACCACATCCCACCGCTTCGCCTCCGCCGCCAAAACCAGCGCCTTTGCCAACGCCGTCTCGACCACATTCGACAGCTCGTACGCCTCGGACGATTCCGTCAAAGCCACGCACGATCGCGCTCTTAGATGCACGATCTGACACGTTCGCCGGATCGCCATCGGTGCTGATCGTGCCTGATCGATGCTCTTTCGAGCTTTCGATCTGCCCCAATCCGCTTCAATTCCCGGCGCCTCCAGGCGGCTGGTTCGGTCCTGCGCAGAACTTCAACAACAAGCCACGACTAGAGGGGCACATGCACCCCAGCCATGCCAGCCGTCTCCCGTCGGTGCTTTCTCACTACCACCCCTTGATCTTCATCCCCCTCCCATCAACCAGCATCGACGCCGCCTCCTGAAACACGATCTCCCCCGGCCTGAACCTCACCGCCGTATTCGCAACCAGCTCCGCCAAGCTATACTGCCGCGCAACCGTCACGCCCTGCTCGAGCAGCTCGTCCGTCTTGTAACAACGGTCAGCGTCCGGCGCACTCGCGAGAAACGCGTGCAGCCTCGTATTCCCCTCCCCGACCCAGTCGAGCGCAAGGCGGCGGAAGATCTTCGGCATGCTCACCGCGCCCGCGTCTTCAGCGTGCGGCGCGTCCCTATATTGCAGCGCGTGGTCGAAGCAGAGCTTCGACTCATATCCCCGCCAAATCCCGCGCTTCCGCCGTGCCGCGCTGTCCGCGGCCGCTCTGAGCTCGAGAATCTCCGAGTCGCTCATCGACGAATAGAACGTCGGAAACGCCCAGCCATTCTTCGCCATCCACAAGTTGATATCGACAGCCTTGCCGCCTCGACCGATCACGATCAGATCGCCGATGAAACGCCCATACGTGTCGAACACCTCGTTCGGCTTCGACACCTGCGTGACCACGCGGCACTTCAGCGCGCCGGTGCCGAGCGTGTGCAGGTAGGTGCCGAGTGCGCGTGCGGCGGTGCGGCCGTAGTGTTGGCGGAAGTTGGCGTTTTGTTTTTTGGCTTTGGCTTTGGGGACGGAGGGCATGTAGTGGAGCTCGGGCGCGTCGATGCCTTGGAGGCGCACGGTGATGGCGTGGTGTTCGTCGAGCACGGGCTTGCAGGTGCGGCCGCGCACTTGGGCGTGGTCGAGGGCGTGCGTCAGCTTGCCGTTGAACGTGATGCGCTTGACGACCACACGCGCGGTGTCGCCGTCGGACGTGCCCGCGGGCCAGAACTGTTCGAGATCGAGCGTGCCTTCGACTTGGAGGTGTCCCATACCGCCAGGTCGGGCTCGTTTCGCTCCGAGTTGCCGAGTTTCCTTACCGGTAAGGCCCCCGCGAGCGATCACGCCGCCGAAGGCTTACCGGTAAGCCCTCGGAGACCCGCCTCGCCGAAATTTGCTTACCGGTAAGCCTCCCCGGGCCGGAGCCACCCCTCGGAGCCTTACCGGTAAGCCTTCCAGACGGTGGGCCGGAAAAACTGCCTTACCGGTAAGGCAATTTGGGCGCGCGGCGCCTTCCGGGCCTTACCGGTAAGGCTCCGCGGGCGCGAATCACCTCCGAAGCCTTACCGGTAAGGCCCCGCACGTCTTTTCGAACCCAGGGTGCGCTTTTCATCGCAACTGGCGGGCGGGGGCGACCGACAGACACGCACGCCGCGAGGTGCGGCGCATCAAGGAGGAACAACAACATGTCTGACTCTACTCAAGTAACAAGTTCAGGGATGCCCGCGGCTGTGCCGGCGGGCGGTACGGCTGGCGTGCCAGCGCTGCATCGCTATCGGGAAGCGTTCGAGCGGGCTCTACCCGCTTCGCAAGCGCTGAGGCCAGAAGAGCTCATCACGATCAATCTGGACGTGACGAGCGCGATTGCCACCACCGTGGGCAAGCTGCCGGGGATCCTCGCGCTCCGGGAGAGCGCGAAGGCGCTGCCCGCGTTCGACATCTCGACGTTCGACCAACTGGAGACGTATACGCTGGCCACCGGGCACGCGCACACGTTGTACATGGGTGCTTCGAGCGCGCCCGAGGCGATCGTCGAGCTGAATGAGCGGGGCATGACTCTCCGCAACACGCTGTACGCGGACGCCGTCGCGCTTGCGACTCGCAATTTGATTAGCGGTGACCGAATTGGCGAGTTCAAGGCCAATATTGGCTACAAGAACTTGGCATTCGATCTCATGGCGCTCGCCGCAGTGCTTCGCGGAGCGTGGGACAAGATCGCGGGCAAGACGGCGATCACGACGGACGATCTGGATCAGGCTGAGCTGATTGGGGATCAGCTCGTGAGCGCGGTGGGCTCGCGTGAAGAGGCGCCAGCGAGCGTGGCGGAGGTCGCTCTGCAAAGGCAGCGCAACTTCACGCTCTTCCTCAATGCCTACGATCAGGTGCGGCGTGCGGTCAGTTACTTGCGCTGGAATGAGGGGGATGTGGATCGCATCGCGCCCTCGCTCTATTCGGGCCGCGGCAACAGCAATGCTCGACCGAAGCCCGAGCCGCAGCCGGGCCCCTCGCCGGTGCCGCCCACGCCGCCGGTTACCGGTAACAGCGCCGCCGCTTCCGCGCCCACGCCGGGCGCGCCGAGCTCGCCGCCGCACCTGTCCGCGCCTGCCGCCGGCCTCCCCGGCGCCTCCCCTTTCGCTTCGCTGAGCTGAACCATGGCCCACACACCCGCGCTGTACTTGGGCAGCACACGCGCTTTGGACGGTGCGGGTGCGGCAACTGACTTGCGCTTGCCGGCGCACCACTTCGTCACGCACGGAGTGGTGCTCGGCATGACGGGCTCCGGCAAGACGGGGCTGACCACGGTGATGATCGAAGAAGCCGTGAATGCGGGCATTCCGGTGCTCGCGATCGACGTGAAAGGAGACTTGCCGAACTTGCTACTCGCGTTTCCAGACTTCGATCCAGGGCGCTTTTTGCCCTGGGTCGAAGGCTGCGTGGCACCCGACGACCTGCGCACGCCCGATCAGATCGCGAGCGCGCTCGCGGAGCAGCGGCGCACTGGGCTCGAGGCGTGGCGCATCGGTGCTCCCGAGCTCGAACGCTATGCGAGCAAGACGGAGGTGCGCGTGATCACGCCGGGCTCGAGCGCGGGCGAGTCGCTGCATCTGCTCTCGTCGCTCGAGCGGCGCTCGGCGCGTTGGGACCACGACCCCGAATCCGCGCGCGCGGCGCTGAGCGCGGCGATTTCCCTCGTTTTACGGCTGATTGGCCGCGAGGCGGATCCGGCAAAGAGCCGCGAGCACGTGCTCTTGTCCTTGCTGGCCGAGCGCCGCTTCCGACAGGGCCAGGGCGCGGATCTGAATGCGCTCTTGCACGACCTCGCCGACTCGCCCATCGACCAAGTGGGCGCGCTCGAGCTGAATGACTTCTTGTCCAAGTCGGACCGCAAGGCGCTCGCGGCGGCGCTGAATACCCTGCTCGCCTCGCCCACCTTCACCAGCTGGCGTGAAGGCGCAACGCTCGATGTCGGCGAGTGGCTGACCGCGCGCGACGACCGCACGCCCGCCGTGATCGTCAGCGTGGCGCACCTCGAAGACGAGGAGCGCGCGCTAGTGCTCGGCGTGCTGCTCGAGGAAGTGCTCGCCTGGGTGCGCTCCCTGCCCGGCAGCCAGCGCCTGAAGGCGCTCGTCGTCTTCGACGAAGTCTACGGCTTCCTGCCGCCCCACCCCGCCAATCCGCCCACCAAACGCCCGCTCGTCGCGCTCATGAAGCAAGCCCGCGCCTTCGGCGTGGGCGTCGTCGTCGCCACGCAAAACCCCATGGACCTCGACTACCGCGCCCTCAGCAACGCCGGCATCTGGTGCGTCGGCCGCCTCCAAACCGACGCCGACCGCGCCCGCGTCATGGACGGCCTCGCCGCGAGCATTGCCACGGATAAGGGAGCGACTGCGGCGCTCGCGCGCACGGTGCAACGGCTCGCGCCGCGCTGGTTCGTAATTCGCGACGCGCATGTGAACAATGGGATTGCGCTCTTGCAGCCGCGCTGGGCGATGTCAGTGCTGCGCGGGCCGATGACGCGGGCGGAGTTGGGGCGAGCGCGGGAGGAGCATGCGCGCGTGATTGGGAGGGGGGGCGGTGCTGTGCGTGGGGTGCAGGGTGTGAATGGGGTGTCGTGTGGTGCGGTTCGGTGCGTGTGAGGTGGGTCGCGGGGGGTGTAGCTTTCCAATCATGACTACATCCCGAGCAGCTTTGAGGGGTCGTCGATGCGACCGTCGCCGCACCGAACGACGACGTGATAGAGCCGGCGCCCGCCGTTGCGGCGCCAAGTAATCCGGATTTTCGCCTTCTCGCCAGCTTCCTGAAGCTCGGCCACGCGCCACGGCGCGAGGTCATCGCAGGGCGCGGAGAAAGAACCGGTTAACCACTACCAGCGCGTCGAGAAGCGGCTTGATGAAGAGCCCGAGAAACCGGCTCCGCTTCAGCAACGGGACATCGCCTAGGTTGACCAACACTTCCATCGCTTCCCGATCACGCGGCGCAGGCCTACGCCTGAACCACGGTACCGACGACGCCCGCCGAGAACTCGATCGGCGCGCCGGTCTTGTTCCGGACCGACACCGACATCTGGTTGCCGATCTCAGCAGTCTTGAAGTGCACGTGCGTGTCGATCGCCACCTCAGTGAACAACGCCGCCGGCACCTCCCCGCCGCTCACGAGCTGCGAGGTATTGCCGACCTTCACATCCTGCACGCCGAAATCGAACGCGATGTCGCTCGGAATCACGAGCCGCTCCGGCCGGAACATGTCCTGCGGAGCCGCCGGAATGTTGCTCGTCGACCCGCCAAGCACGTCGTCGGCTGAAAACCGAGCGGAAATCGGCGCCGCTTGTTCAAATCCCGCTGCCGAATCGCGACCGCGCCCGGATCGATCTTCCGAAACTCGCTCAACTTGCTCGCAGCCTTCTTGAGCGCGCTCGCCTTGCGGTGATGCCCCCGCCGCGCAGCGCCGATCGACAACGCATGCAACAAGTCCTCATCGCCGATCTCGTCCTCTTCACCGACGACCTCCGCCGTGCCCATACCGGCAACGAGATCGAGCTCGGCGCCAATTTCGCCGAAGTCGTCGTCGTCACCCATGATCTCTTCCCATTTCGCCATTGCTATCTCCTGCTGAATGACGCACCCCGAGCCACGCTCGAGACGCACAACACCATCGCGAGCTCGCGCCCGCCGAACTCACCCCCGAACGAAGACTCGTAAATTTACTTCAGAGCGACCGGCGCAACGCGGTCGCGAGCTCGGAGTCGGACATCGCCGCGTTGACTGGAGCTCGCCAATCGATGGATGATTGTGTGTCACGGGGGCCATCAGCTCGGGCGCGCCCGCCCAGAACTTACTCGCTTGCTTGCCGGCGAGCGCGTGCTTGCGGAAATACATCGCCGTGGCGCCGCTGAGCACGCCGTTCGAGAAATTCAACACGTCCTCATCGGCCCGCCCAAACATGTCGAAAAACGCGAGCCCAACCCCAGTGAGTCCCATCGCGAAGTCCGCCGGAATGCTCGTGCGCGGAATGAAGAAGTTCGCATCCGCATCCTCGAATCGCCCATGCATGAAGCCCACGAGCGCTGCGCCCAGGCTACTCTCGGCGACGGTCTTCGCCTCGTTCAGCTTCTGACGCACCTCGATCTTGCGCTTCTCCTCGCGCGTCTCGAAACTCTGGAGCTTTGTCGCGACTTTTTGCATCGCGGTGTCGGTGATGAATGGCATGGGGGTCTCCTGACCGCGACAGTGCGCGGGGCGAAGTCCCGAGCCCAAGAGAACGGTCCGCGAATTGGTGAGCGTTGCCGACAAGTGGCGGCATGACGAGCGGCAACTTTTCCCGCTCGTGCTCCGCGAATGACTTCGTCCGTGCCGGCAGGTCGTTGTCGGTCGCCGGCACCGGACGTACACTTCAG
>Ga0068855_100007800_pt1 | contig 12930 bp, 2 predicted proteins | sample KBSCornC52_FD_66592 | JGI IMG/M metagenome (GOLD analysis project Ga0068855, IMG submission 66592) | Corn rhizosphere microbial communities from Kellogg Biological Station, Michigan, USA - KBS Corn C5-2 | ecosystem: Host-associated > Plants > Roots > Rhizosphere > Soil ... | reverse complement strand
ACAGGGGTCAAGGGCTGCTCCGGTTCTTCCTGAAAGTTTTTTCCTGTATAAAGCCTGTGGATCATGAAGTCTCCGGTTCCTTCCAATAAATTCTGAGCGGTCTGCAGTGTAGCTCAAATTGTAACCGCCTTCTACTTTAAAATAACTGATACGTTCCGAAAACGCTGAGTTATATCTGTTACGAAACAAAAGTGTACCCGTATTTTTATCCTGCTCGGAAAATACATGTGCATTGGTTTTTGATCGTACATCGCCAAGAATAATTTCAAGAAATCCCATTGCGGAAAGCTTGCGTTCGCGACCTGATTCGTTTTTTAACTTCAACACTACAAATTTTACGGGGAGGTCTTTATCTACAAACACAAACATCTCTGAATGAATACCACTCTCTATATGTTCAAAAATAGTATATCCAAATCCATGTGTTATTATGTAAGGCGAATCTCCTTTTTTAGGAAAAGGTGAAGGGCACCAAAAAGTTCCTGTTTCTTCATCACGCAAATAAAATGCTTCACCCCCTGCATCACTAACCGGATCGTTACTCCACGGTGTGATGCGGTATTCATGGGCATTAATGGCCCAGGTGTATGCAGATCCATTTTCAGACACTACCGACCCAAATTGCGGGTTCGCAATCACATTAACCCAGGGCGCAGGAGTGGTATTATCTTTATCAACGATGATTTTATACTCTTTTCCATTTTTAGTAAAGCCACCGGTTCCATTAAAGAATAAAAGATCATCGGGTAATGAAATTGCACGTTGTTGTACCGGTAAAGAAATTATTTTTGTTTCCAGCAAGGAAGGCAGCGGATTTTCAGAGATTTGATTTGTAACCTGCTTCAATAAGCTGCCTTTGGTATCGGAGATAATGATGCGTGCAACGCTTTCAAAAAGCATCCTGTCTTCCGGTGATAATTGGTCTGCAGATTTTACATAAATATTTCCCAACCTTTGCTGTCCGGGTGTATTAGCGTCTGCTGTGATTAAACCAAGAATTTGTTCCTGTAAAAATTGCCGGTAAGAGCCATAATCTTCATTCCAGATCACAAGATCAACAAAGAGACCTTTTAGTTTCCAGTAAGCATGTGCCTGCACCATTTGTTTTACCAACTCCACACTTTCCTGCTCATAAACATGAAGCAATACAATAGGCAGGTCACCGGAAACAGAGTGACTCCACAGTCCCGACTGCCCGCGATAATTATTTTGGATTACAGCAGCATCGGCACGCAAATTTGAATTAGAATAAATAACAGAAGATGCCAGCCGGTTGTACAATTGCGCATCTGAGTCTGTTGCATTAATCTGTCGCAGCAGCACCTGGCTGTGTGTCCATGAAAGTTCAAAAGCACGATTTTTTAAAAAACGATCCTGGTATTTGAACATCAAATTTTCACAGGCTTCTTTATTATCTGCAATGCCATATACAAGATCAACTGTTGCCGTTTGATTGGGTTTAAGAAGAATTCGGTACCGGATAGACATAACCGGGTCAAGTACTGAACCTTCCTTACCTGAAAGGATAGAATTTATTGCCTGCGGATGTTGCAATGTTCTTCCTCTTCCAATAAATTGCATACGGTCTGTTTCATACGATACCTCTTCCACTTCGCTTCCATTCACATGCATCAGATGAAACATCCAGGGTGGCGTTTCTTCTTCTGAACGTGGCCGTCGCGTGCAATAGATGGTGTTGTGTTCACGAACTATCTGGGTCTGAACAAACAGATTGCTGAATGCAGGATGCGCTTCATCCGATGCCTGCGTAGCCATCACCACTTCAGCATAACTTGTCACTTCTAATATTTTTAACGATTGCGTTTCGTTCGTAATTCTTATCCTTCTTAATTCAATGTCATCTTCCGGGGAAATAACAATCTCTGTCTTTGTATGGATACCAAAATCGCTTCTTCTAAATTCAACGTGACCTTGCGAAAAAATGACTTCATAATTTTTTGAGGCTTGTAAAGTTGGCTGGTGTGTATTGGACCAGAACTTTCCACTATTAACATCTTTGATGTAACAGAAAATGCCGAGATCGTCTTTAGTTCCATCTTCACGCCATCGTGTAACGGCCATATTTTTCCATCGGCTGTAGCCACCACCTGAATTGCTTATCATTACCTGGTAAGGACCATTGCTTAAAAGTTGTATCTCGGGCAATCTTGTATTCGGCGATCCAATGCTTCTTACCTGTACGTCGGTTGCTGGTATACCTGTTTCAATAATGTCGGAAGTGTGCGCATAGAAAACCGTTGTTCTTGGTATACGTTCCTGCAAAAGCAAAAGGGTTGCATTGAAACGAAGTTCTGATTCAAACCTTTTCTGCATCGGTTTATTGAGTAATAAATATGCCAATGAAAGAAGACCCATGCCCTGGTGATGTACCATGTAGGAGCGCACAATACTATTTGTGCTTCCTCTTGGAACACGACTTGGGGTATAATCAATCGCTTCATAAAAACCATATTCGCCAGTGAAGCCTTGTTTGTATAGTATTTGCAAATTATTACATGCTTTTAGGGGCGAAACCATCAGTGCCAGCATTGAGGCATAAGGAGCAATAACCAGGTCTTCTTCAAGTCCTCGTTTTAATCCAAGCCCCGGTACACCAAATGCACGATACTGGTAATTCAGATTAGCATCCACTGAATTATAGCCGGATTCCGAAATACCCCAGGGAACTTCCCGTTGTGCACCATATTCTACCTGCCGCTTTACAGTGGCCATATTGGTTTGATATAATAAGGTGTTTTCGTAAGAAGGCATTACTAACTGTGGCATAAGGTATTCGAACATAGAACCGCTCCATGAGAGCAAAATTGGATCGCCTCCTGAATTGGTTAATAACCTTCCTAATGCAAACCAACTTTCCTGTGGCAATTTTCCCTGTGCTATGGCAACAAAAATTCCAAGTCTTGCTTCAGAAGCCAGCAAGTCATAATAACTATTATCCTTTCTCTGTTCTTCAACATTATAACCGATCCTTAAGAGATTGGTTGACTTTTCATAAAGGAAATCGTATTCTGCCTCGCTTAGTTCTTCGCATTGCTCTGCCAGTTGAGACAATGAACGAATTCTTTCATCAGCTATTGTAATTGAATTTGAAATGCATTCATGCATTTGGGTTAACCAGTCGATAGTTTGCGCATCCTTTTCCGTCTGCAAATACAAATCAATTGATCTTAAAAGCGATTCCGGACGATCGCGCAAATCACTCAGCATGGGGATTTCGTCCAATGAGTGGAGTTCTGAAAGACATTTGGGAACAGGTAATAAATCGATCCATGGTGTGATCTGAAAAAGATCGGATCGTAAACCTTTTACCTGTTGTAATAACCTCAGCGTCCATTTCTTCAGTTCAGATTCCACGTTAGACGACAGCAGCGATAATTCGTTGGTTAAAGAAAGCAGTTCATTCAAATGTTGTTTTGCAACGCTCAGTGAATTACTTTTTTCATCTATTATGCTGTTCAAAACAACGAGTATCTTTTCTGTTTGCTTTGCATCATGTCCATCAGAAATATCCTCTGCGATTTTCACGGTAGCCGCTAACCCTTCATAATTTCTATTAGAAAAAACAGGTTCATGGATTTGTGATAATAACCCTTGTCTTAATGTGAGAAGGTGTCCAACGAGGTTGCCACTGTCTACCGTAGATACATATTTCGGATGAAGCGGCAGTAGCGAAAGTGTATCATACCAGTTATAAAAATGTCCGCTGTATCGCTCCAGCTTCAGCATTGTTGAAATCGTATTGTTACATCTTTTCAACATTTCGCTTCCACTTATATATCCAAAATCATATGCAGCAAGATTCGCCAGCAAAGCGAGACCCATATTAGTGGGGGATGTACGATGCGCTACTACCGGGGTAGGTTGTTCCTGGAAATTATCGGGCGGTAACCAATTTGATTCCGCATTGACAAATTGTTCAAAGAATAACCATGTTCTTCGCGCCGATTTATGAAGAAATAGATATTGAGCTTCGGAGAGGTTCGGTTTTTTTTCTGTTTCTTTTTTACTCAAACGCCACGCAATTGCAGGTGCGCCCAGCCACAATAAAAGTATAGGTGCAGCAACATATAAGGCTGTAGCATCTAAGTAACCTAAAAGTATTGTAGTGGTAACGGATAACAATGGTGTAACCCACATAACTTCGTAAGAAGATTGCAGATTGTCACTACGAATGCCGGATGCAGCATAAGGCGTCCATCGCAATAATTTTTTGTGCGAGAAGATCATTCTCCAATTTGTACGCACAATTGCATCCATATTTTTTAAGGCTTCATAAGGCAGAACTGCCAAATCGAAGATAAAGCGGATTAAAAAGTTACGTACTGAAATTCCTACTTCAAAAAAATGCGAGGTAAGTGTAACATCCTCAGGTTTGTTAATCAACTGCCATCCGGCCGCGGTCATCAATGGTAGTAAAACAATAATGGTAACTATGAAAGTCCAGAACCAGGTAAAAGGAGCTTCAAACCACCCTACTAATAAAAGTAAGATTAAGGCAGGTGGTGTTACACTTCGTCTGAGGTTATCAAATATTTTCCATCTGGATAATGCAGATAGCCTGTTCCTGATCAAGCGTCCTTTGCTATTAGAAATGAAAGGAAGCATCCAGGCGCCAATTTGCCAATCACCTCTTATCCATCGATGATGCCGCTTTACATCTGTTTCGTATTGTGAAGGGCTTTCTTCATACAGGTGAACATCACTTAATAAACCTGAACGAACATAACATCCTTCCAGCAGGTCATGGCTTAATATGCGATTCTCCGGGAACCTGTCTTCCAATGCCTGTTCAAATACATCTACATCATAAATCCCTTTTCCAATGAAAGAACCTTCACCAAAAAGATCCTGGTATACATCTGAAGAAACTTTTGTGTACGGATCAATGCCTGATAAATTGCCCTGCATTCTTAAATACAGGGAGATGGATGTTTTTGGTATGACTTGTTCCACACGAGGTTGTAATATTCCATACCCGGCAACCACTCTTTTTTTATTGGAATCGTAGATAGGTTGATTTAAGGGGTGTGCCATTGTTGCTACAAACTTCCACACAGATTCTCTTGGCAGCTGTGTATCCGAGTCAAGAGTGATTACATATTTTATATCGGTTAGTATGCCCTGATCACCAACTACCAATGAAAAATCATTGCGGTTTCGTTCCCTTAAAAAGGCATTCAGTGCAGATAGTTTTCCTCTCTTTCGTTCATAGCCCATCCATTTTTTTTCCCTGGGATTCCATTTTCTTGGACGATGAAACAGATAGAAGGTATGAAGCTCAGGTGTTGTATATTTTTCATTTAATTCTTCAATTCTTTTCTTCGCTAATTCTACCAGGCTTTCATCATCAGGCATCGTTTCTGAGTCTGCGTCCATAAAGTCTGTCAACAAACCAAAATGCAGATTCGCCTCCCTGTTCGAAAGGTATCTTATCTCCAATCCCTCAATCAATTCTTCAATATAAGATTCGCTTGAAAGCATTGTTGGAATTACCACCATGCTACGACACTCTGCAGGAACCCCCCGCGAGTAATCCATCTTCGGAAGAAGTTGTGGTTGTACCAAAAGGGTAGAAAGCCAATTGACCAGCGAAACCGACAACTGCAGACACCCTATGAAAGAAAGAATTCCAACAACAGTTAAAATTTTCCAATTGTAATGAACATAATTAAATGCGATATAAAATAATCCTCCGGCGAAAGCAATAGCCAGGAAAAAAATAGAAAAAATGTATATCAACAAGGGCATTTTAGCTACAACCCGGCTGAATTTCTGGCGCAATGTATAATGCATGCTACAGGCAAATTCCATTTCTTCCAGGCCCTTATCAACTAAATAATAGCCGATATGTTCTTTTCTTTTGGAATAGGCATCATCGGTTTTGTTTTGATATGTTAATTTAATGGCGTTTTGGGCTACTTCGTTTTCAGACAGGTCACACGATATTGAAATCCTCTCCACGACGTGGCGATAACGATCTCTTGTAGCAAAATCCATTAAAGGATAAGTACCTGTTTTGTCTTGTCGAAACACTTGTTCTACACTGCTGAGTGTTTCAACAAACTCCCGCCAGTCTGTGGATACAAGGAAGCGTAATGTGCCAATGCTGTTGCGCACAGATACCTGGTCGATTGCCTGCTTTTGATTTTCCTGCAAAACAAGATCATTGCTGCTGCTTCCCAATACAGACAACTGCTGCTCCGTCCAGTTAAGTGGTAATGCAAGTGCAGGTCCGTTACCTTGTAATTTGCGGGTAAAGCAGGATATGAAATGACTGTCTAATACAGGCTTTGATCGGGCCATGTCGGCAATTATGAGAATCAGGTCCTGGGGCTTGTCCTTTGCGGTAGCGATCATTTTATCCGCCCAATGATCAGATAAATTATGATCAATTACATTCAGCGCGATTTTGCCTGCAAGCCTGCGTAAGTTTTCAATAACGGCCAAACGTAACATAATAGGGATGGCCCATAATTCTCCAAGTGTAAGATTTGTTTCTGACTGGTAATTAGCAACAAAGCGGGTTAAGCTGTTAACGTCAACACGGCCGTCACTGTGAGCAATAATTTCCAAAACAATATCATATACCCGCGGCATTCCTGCAGACATACCTTCAGCGAGATAAGGCAAGGCCTCACTATATCCTTTAGGTAAATGTTTTCTCGCTATCACCATCTGCTCTTCTATCAGGTAGAAATTATCGAGCAGCCATTCAGAAGCGGGTGTAATGGTTTTATCATTCCTTATACTTTCAACAAGAAGATTACGTACTTCCAGCAATATTTTTTCATTATCTTCCAGCCGTTTCAATAGTTGGTCAGCAGACTTTCCTTTTTGAAGTTTATGAGACTTCGCAAGTACTTTGCCATGACGATCCATTTGATCTGAGGCATAGAGTTCTGATCGAAAAGGCTCTTCTTCGTATTTGCGCACAGTATTGTCATTAAGAAAATTGAACCGTAAACGTGATAATATGTCCGATACCGTAGTGGAAGTAACCTTCATGTTAATTTATATTCCTGATATATTTGAGAGGAAGCTCAATAATGAGCTAACTCGGTTTTAAACCGCTTAAGCTTTTAGCTTAAAAGCAGGACACTAAAACAGAAAAAAGCAAGGTAACAATTCACCTGTTCTTGTTGACTTCGATGTGTTTCAGGCACTTAAAAGATTCTTTTCGTTATACCCTGCAACTGTTGATTCTATTACTATATCCATCTATTTTGGCAGTCAGTCTTTAAAAGACGCTGAGATAGTTTCTTGTATAATAGAAGCTAAAATTTTCATCATTGGATTGTCTTCTCTTTAAGAAAGCAACGGAGTAAAGTGGTAGGAATGTAATATAGGTATAATTCACTGCATTACATTATTTATTTAGTTTCAGTCGCGGTAAGATTTCAATTTGTGTGTTGTGTTTTAATTCAGCGGTTACAAAATATAGGCTACTTAACCTTTGATGAATTCTGTTGAACTATCTGATTTGTTCCTGATGTAGCGCGGACGTTAATTGTACCGGGACGATAAGCATTTGAATAACAACGTTCGGTAAATTCTGGATTAGGAAATAAATATAGCAGCATTTTGTGCAACATCATGGGAGCCGGCAAAGAGGAAGTTGTTTCGGCCTAAAGCGATGAGCCGGATGCCATTCTCCATTAGATTAGTATCCATGAGTAGCATACCGTGAATTGTCTTTCAGTTTGAAAGCGATGATACAACAAATACTTAAATAGAATAGATAGCCCCGTTAAGGGGCTTTTTTTATGGAAGGGTTGCACACCTATCGCCCAAATCTACGCGCTTTTGGGCCAAATCTACACAGTTACTAAAAGGAGCAGTTGGTTCATTTTTATTTGAATGGAGTGTTCTACTTTCGCCACCGCTTAGCCACACTCGCCTGAACCCGCGGGGTAGAAACATTTTTTATTCCCTAAACCAACAATTTAGCATGAGATTTCCTGCAATTGTATTAACAGTGCTATGCTCAATCATGACTGGACAACTAGTACAGTCGCAAACCCTTGTTCCTGCCAATAATGAACTTTATTTCCAGGATAACGGTCAGATCCGTAGCCTGGATGACAACCACCGCATCTTATTCCGCCGGTCTGACAATGCTCTTGAGCTGCGCGAATTTGGCCGCATCATTTTCTCTCCCGGCGCTACAACCGGAACTGAAACCGCTAAAATGACTTTGGTAGATAACGGTAATTTGGGGATCGGTTCAACCACCCCTGACTCAAAACTGTACATAAAAACTACCCAAAGCCTCGATGGAATAAGGATCAATCACAATGGCCAGGGGTGGATTGGGCTTACCAGTACTTCTCTGGGACAAAGCGCTTACAACAATATTACACAAGCAGGCGATGCAGGGATTATATATGGTTCAACAGTTGACCGCGGACTTTTGAATTTTGGTTTCGTAATAGCGCCCTGGGTGGATGGGGAATCTGGTTTGCGGGTTGATAAAGACGGCAATGTAGGCATAGCCACCAGTAACACATTGGGCTACCGGTTTGCTGTTAATGGAAATGCCATTTTTACAAAAGCAGTAGTTAAGCAAAAGAATAACTGGCCCGATTATGTTTTCCGCGGCAATTACTTCTTACGCCCACTCAGCGAAGTTGAACAATACATCAATCAATACCATCACCTGCCTGAAATGGTTTCTGCTGAAGAGGTGGATAAGAATGGATTGGATATAGGAAATAATCAGGCTGCTTTATTGAAGAAGATCGAAGAGCTTACGTTGTATGTAATTGAACAGGATAAAAAATTAAAGGAAATGGATTCGTTGAAAAAGGAAGTGAATGAGTTGAAAGCAATGATACAACAAATACATAAATAATAGATTGCCCCGTAAGGGGTTTATACCGAAACAAGAGCTTACTTCAATATAAAACAAACAAATAAGGCAGAAACCAGTACGTTCAATGGAGCGTGTAATTTTTAGGGTCTCACTAAAAAGAGTTGCACGCATTTCGCCCAAAAAGCAGGCTTTTAGCCCAAAACTGCACAGTACTAAAAGGAGTGGTTGGTTTTTAATACATGAAAAGTGCACATTACTTTCATGTTCGTTTACCCACACTTGCCTTATGAAGAGAAACATATCTCAGCATTGCTGCCTCATTTTCAGAACACCGTTATTTTACGGTTAATTACAATAATATAATATCAGGACCAATTAATCGAATCGTATGAGTAAATGGTTATCGGCAATATGCTTACTATTCCAGGTATCGGGTTTTGCCCAGGTTAACTTACAAACCGGAGCTGTGGAAGCCTCTTTTCCATTGTTTCAATACAATGACGCAAGGTCCAGGTTGAATACCAGCATATCGTTGAATTACATTTCAGGAAATGGTATTCCTGTAAATGAGATCGCTTCCAACGTTGGTACGGGGTGGGCGCTAAGGGCCGGAGGTGTTATTACCCGCATTCAAAACGGAGAACCGGATGATCAGCTGTTTGTGAATTATATGGGTAGAGATGTGACCTATAGGGAACAAACGGCATTTGAAGCGCTTTGCGATTACTTTTACCCGGATGGATATATGTATTCCAGCGTTTCACCGACGGTAGGTGTGCCTGGTGAAGCGGCCTATGTGCCCTATTTTAATATCAATGTTGGAACCAGGCAGTATAAAGAAAACTTCGATGACCGCGAACAGGATATCTACGCGTTTGATTTCAATGGCAAAACAGGCCAGTTTGTAATTGGTAAAAATAAAAAGCCTGAGATCCTGAACGACTCCAAATTGCAGATCTCTTTTGTTGAAACGGACATGCAGCCGCAGGATATCAGGACCCGTATTTCATCGTTCACTATAATAGATGAACAGGGATTTAAGTATACATTCTCTGAAAAGCAGGTAAACCAGATCTTCAAATATGACAATGGTACTATCCTTAATGGGTTTACGGTGCTGAAAGGAATCCCTTTGTTAAAAGGATATACCAGGAATAATATAGTTACCAGGTGGTTTTTAAAAGAAGTGGAAAATCCCCTTACCCATGATAAAATTGTTTATAATTATGACAGCTACACGGTAGATATGGATGGGCCAAAGCATATCTCGAGGCAAACAAGTCAGGGTAAAAGTTCCCAACAGGTGCTGATTGAAAGAATAAAATATACGGCCCCAAGGCTATTATCTATTACATTCCCCGATGCATATAAAGTGGAGCTTACCTATAATTCAACGCCAAGGATTGACCTGGTGGGGGATAATGCGCTGTCTGAAGTAAAGGTTTCTTACAATAACAATTTGCTGTATCGCTATCAGTTTGATTATGGCTATTTCTTTAAAACAGAAATAAAACCTTACAATTATACTTTTGAGCCAAACGATATAAGATATGCCCGCCTGTGCCTGACCGATTTCAAAAAAATTGGTTCTGATGGCACTTCCCTGCCGCCGACTGTGTTTTCATATTATACTCCGGATAATGATAACGATCCGGGACTGTTCCCTATAGCCTTTTCCCAAAATGGCGATCATTGGGGATATTTTGTAGAAACGGCTGTTTATGTAGGTTCAGATCTTAGTGGAAATGTTGCCGGCACATTAGGAGATAAGGCAACCTATATGCTGCATTACGATTCTCCTTTTGGCATCCTCAAAAAAATTACGTATCCCGAAGGGGGCAGCCTGGAATATGACTTTGAGATCAATAAGGCGGAAGCCAGTACGTTCAATGATAAATATGCCGGCGGTCACAGAGTGTCGAAAACCACGCTTCATGATGGGGTGTCGGGCGACCACGATATTGTAAAGCTGTATAAATATGTGAATGCCGATGGGGTTACTTCTTCTGCCTGGGGGTATGAGGCGCCACGTTATACTGAAACAAAGACCTTACGTCAATATAAAACAAACAATTCTGTTAGGCTTGGAGACGGGGTAAAAGACTTTATTTCTGACTTTGCGGGGTTGACAATTCAAACGCAAAAACAGGCTTTTTTTGCAGCCAATCCAATTGCAAAAGCAAAGATCCAACAATCTGCGGCCGCAAGTGCCTTTTTCACAATGGCTGCTTTTTTTGTTACACAGATCTATGATATAATTTTTTCCGATGCCTATAAAGATTTCCCCGTAACGGTTATTAAAAGCGATAACTTCAATTTAAAGAACCCGCTTCCTCAACAATATGCAAGGGTAGAAGTGATCGATGCTATATATAACAATGGTGTATACACGGGAAGCAATGGCAAAACCGTGTATGAATTTACCTCTAATATACACTATCCCTTACGCGATGCGGGGCCTTATGCTGAACCGTACAGTTCAAAACAACGATATGCCAATTGGTTATATGGTTTGCCAAAAATAGTTACCACCTTTAACTCAAATGGACAGCCCGTTAAAAAAATTGAGAATTTTTATAATAATATTTCAAGAGAAGTTCAGACTAACGATTTTGTCTCAAGCTCCTGGTATGTGAATTCCATGCTTTCGGCAGGGTATGGTTTTGCCAGGCAATCATTTGTCAACAGTTTTGTTACCAACGATGTTCCCTTTTATCCGCTACAGGGAAGGGTAGAGCTTCAAAGAACTGAAGAAACAAATTATAATAGTAACGGCGGCGCGGCTGTAACAAAAACTTATTACACCTATAGTCCCAATAACTATTTGCCCAGAACGGTTTACAAACAGGATAGTAAAGGCGATTTTGCCGGTACTACGACTTATTATACGGGCGATTATGATGTTCCTGGAGCTATTAACGATATGAGATCGTTCAATCTGGTAGAGGTTCCGGTAAGCGTGAACAATTGGGTTAAAAGCGGGCAGGCCGGAGCTACGGAACAACTCGTCAGTGCAGCAGTTATTGAGCATGCAGTTACTTCAAATTACGATTACCGCCCTGTTGTGGTGTATAAATCTGAATTAAACAAACCTTTAGATAATACAGTGGCTAATTCATCCACTTTTGATGCCACTGAATTTAGGGTTTCTCCCTATTCTTATTCGTATTTAAAACCACAAACAGCGAAGGTTTATGCAAACGGAAACCTGGTTCAGTCTGTTGGTTTAAATGGAAATTCAAATGAAAGCGCTATTTACGATTATGATCAGCGGCAGGTAGTGGCAGAAGTGACCAATGCAACGGTAGATGAGGCCAGGTATACTTCGTTTGAATCAGATGCCGGACCATGGACATATAATGCAGCAGGCGTAACGAATGCCTTTTGTCCCACCGGTAAAAGATGTTATAATCTTTCACAAGGCAATGTGGTGGCAAACATCACCGTAACAAGAAGCAAACCATATATTGTTTCATTATGGACAACCGGTAGCCAGGTGGCTGTAAATAGCGCTTTACAGCCTTCAAAAACCGGCCCGCTCATAAATGGCTGGACGTATTATGAATATGAGTTGCCGGCTGGTTCACCAGCCAATGTTACTATTTCGGGGAATGGTTTGCTTGATGAAGTGCGCTGTTATCCTAAAGGTGCATCAATGACAACGTTTACTTACAATCCCGGGATAGGAAAAACTTCAGAGTGTGATGATAATAACCGGATAACCAGGTATGAGTATGATGGGCTGGGAAGGCTTGTTGCGGTTAAAGACCAGTATAACAACCTGATAAAAACGTACGAATATAATTACAAGCAATAAATTATAATCTGATTAACATGCGACTCATCAGCATATTTATTCTATGTCTGTTCTGCACTAACTTATATTCGCAGACTCTTGAAGGGCCAAGGGTTGTGGATCCAGCCAGTAGCGCAACATATACAATCAATTGGGGAGGTCAAAATCCCAAGGCAGGGATTCGATGGGATCTGGATGGTGGATATATGATTCAGGGAGGCGATTGGGGAGTTGAAATACAATGGATAACAAACCAGGCGAATTTTTTCACTGGAAGGATTACTTTCTATGATGCGAATGG
>Ga0068855_100007798_pt1 | contig 12931 bp, 8 predicted proteins | sample KBSCornC52_FD_66592 | JGI IMG/M metagenome (GOLD analysis project Ga0068855, IMG submission 66592) | Corn rhizosphere microbial communities from Kellogg Biological Station, Michigan, USA - KBS Corn C5-2 | ecosystem: Host-associated > Plants > Roots > Rhizosphere > Soil ... | reverse complement strand
AAGCGGATCAAGGGCCACGACCTCGGCATCGTCGGCGTCGCGCTGCTCAAGCAGGGCGACGTCCTGCGGCTGGGCGTCAGCTCGGCGGCCCTGACGCCGGTGCTGGTCGACGGGCTGTCCACGCGGACGAGCGCCGATGACGTGGTGGCCGCCGTGCACGCCGCCATCAGCCCGATCAGCGACGTGCGGTGCAGCGCCGAGTACCGCGCGTTCATGGCCGAGACCTACGCCCGGCGGCTTCTGGAGGAGGTGGCGTGATGCGCGTGTCGCTGACCGTCAACGGTCGCGCCTACGAGCGCGAGGTCGCCGAGCACCACACGCTGCTGTCGCTGCTGCGCGACGAGCTCGGCCTGACCGGGACGAAGGAGGGCTGCGCCGCCGGCGAGTGTGGAGCGTGCACGGTGTTCCTCAACGGCCAGACCGTCAACTCGTGCATGGTGCTGGCCGTCGAGGCGGAGGGCGCGAGCGTCCGCACCATCGAGGGCGAGGCGAGCGGCGGCGAGCTGTCACCGATCCAGCAGGCGCTGGCCCGCCACCAGGCCGTCCAGTGCGGGTTCTGCACGGGCGGGATGGTCATGTCGATCCGCGAACTGCTCGAGCGCAACCCGAGCCCGACCGTCGACGACATCAAGGACGGCATCGAAGGCAACTTCTGCCGCTGCACCGGCTACCAGCAGATCATCGAGGCGGTGCTCGACGTGTCCGGGCAGCTGACTCCCGAGACGAAGGGGGAGCTGAAGCATGTCTGACTTCCGCATCGTCGGCACCGACGTCGTCCGCCAGGAAGCCACCGAGAAGCTGACCGGGGCGGCCGCGTACGCCAGCGACATGGTGCTGCCCGGCATGCTGCACGCGAAGGTGAAGGGCAGCCCGTACGCGCGCGCCCGCATCCTGCGCATCGACACGTCCAAGGCCCGCCAACTCGTGGGCGTGCACGCGGTACTCACCGGTCACGACCTCGACTACAAGCTCGGCCTGTACGTCGTCGACAAGGACATCCTGGCCAAGGACGAGGTGCGCCACTTCGGCGAGGCGGTCGCCGCCGTCGCCGCCGAGACGCCGGACATCGCCGCGCGGGCGATCGACCTGATCGAGGTCGAGTACGAGCCGCTGCCGCCCGTGCTCAACCACGTCGACGCGCTCCAGCCCGAGGCCCCGCTCGTCCACCCCGACCTGGGCCGCTACGCCTACGTCGAGGCGGCGTTCACCCCGCAGCCGGGCACCAACGTCGCCAATCTGACGAAGCTGCGCAAGGGCGACGTGGAGAAGGGCTTCGCCGAGGCGGAGTGGATCGTCGAGCGCGAGTACACCAACCCGTCGGTCCAGCACGTCCCGATGGAGACGCACGTCGCCATCGTCGAGTGGAAGGTCGGCGACGACGTCACGATCTGGTCGAGCGCGCAGTCGCCATTCACCGTCCGTAACTTGTTCTGCTACGCCTTCAAGCTGCCGCTGTCGAAGGTGCGGGTCGTGATCCCGCACGTCGGCGGCGGGTTCGGCGGCAAGGCCGGCATCCACCTCGAGCCGTTGATCGCCTGCCTGTCGCGCGCGGCCGGTGGGCGGCCGGTCAAGCTGCAGGCCACGCGCGAGGAGGAGTTCAGCCTGCTGCCGTGCCGCAGCGCACTCACCTACCGCATCAAGACCGGTGTGCGGGCGGACGGCCGCATCGTCGCCCAGCAGATGACGATGTACTGGGACGCCGGCGCGTACGCCGACTACGCCGTCAACGTCACCCGCGCGTCGGGGTACTCGGCGGCCGGCCCGTACGACATCCCGAACGCCTGGCTCGATGCGTACACGATCTACACCAACAAGCCGTACGGCACCGCCTACCGCGGCTTCGGGCACGTCGAGTTCTTCTGGGGACTCGAACGGCACATGGAGCTCGTTGCGGACGCGATCGGCATGGACGGCCTCGAGTTCCGCCGCATCAACCTGCTGCGCCCGGGCTCGCTCACCCTGACCGGCGAGGTGATCACCGACCACAGCGGCGACATCCGCAAGTGCCTCGACGCCGCCGCCGCGGCCATCGGCTACGGCTCGCTCACCGACGAGGAACGCGAGTACGAGCACCGCACCGGCCACAAGATCGGCAAGGGCGTCGCCACGCTGCACAAGGCGCCGGCCATGCCGCCGTTCACCGGCACGGCGACCGTCGCCAAGATGAACTCCGACGGCACCGTGCTGATCAACCTCTCGCTCACCGAGATCGGCCAGGGCTCGGTCACGGCACTGGCGCAGATCGCCGCCGAACGGCTGCGCTTCCCCATCGAGAAGGTGAAGGTCACCGTCGAGAAGGACACCGACCGGGACCCGTACGACTGGCAAACGGTCGCGTCGAAGGGTTTGATCCTTTCCGGCAACGCAACGCTGCTGGCCTGCGACGACCTGCTGGCCAAGGCGTACGCCGACGCCGCCCAGGTACTGCGGGCCGAGGTCATCGACCTCGACCACGACGACGAGAAGGTCTTCGTCAAGCACCGCCCGTCCGCCGCCGTCACGTTCGCCGAGCTGGCGATCGGCTACGCCTACCCCAACGGCAACGCCATCGGCGGGCCGCTCGTCGGCGTCGGCCGCTACGTCGCGCAGGGGCTGTCGAACCTGGACAAGGACACCGGGCAGGGGCTGCCGGCCCTCGACTGGACGTACGGCGCCCACGGCGTCGTCGTCGACGTCGATCCGGTGACCGGCGAGTTCAGCCTGCGGCAGATCTACTCGGTGTTCGACGTCGGCCAGGCGATCAACCCCGGCCTCGTGCGCGGCCAGTGCATCGGCGGCATGGTGCAGGGCCTCGGCACCGCGCTGTGCGAGGGCTACATCTACGACGAGAGCGGGCGGCTCCTCAACCCGTCCTTCACCGACAACAAGATCCCGACGGCGAAGGACCTGCCGGACCTCGTCGAGAGCGCGGTGGTCGAGACCCCGCAGCTGGACGGCCCGTTCGGCGCCCGCGGCGTGGGGGAGCACCCGATGATCTCCGTCGCGCCGGCGATCGGCAACGCGATCCACCGCGCAGTTGGGGCCGAGCTCATGCACATGCCGATCCGGGCCGAGGACGTGTGGCGGGCGATGCACGACAAGGAGCCGATCGACAACTGGATCACGAAGTCACCGGTGGGGCACTGCCGGTCTGAGAGGGTTGGGTGAACCGGATGCGCATCGTCGTCGCGCTCGGCGGCAACGCCCTGACGGCTCCGGACGGGCAGGCCCGACCGCAGGACCAGCAGGCGGCCGTGGAGCGGACCATGCCGCACGTCGCCGCGCTGGTCGCGGCCGGCCACGAGGTCGTCGTGACGCACGGCAACGGCCCGCAGGTGGGCAACCTGCTGGTCAAGAACGAGATCGCCGCGTCGGTCGTGCCGCCCGTCCCGCTGGACTGGTGCGACGCCCAGACGCAGGGGACGATCGGCATGCTGATCATGAACGCGCTGGGCCGTTGCCTGGCCGAGCAGAGCCTCGAGCCGCGCGTCGCCGCGCTCGTCTCCCGCACGTTGGTCGACCCGGCCGACGACGCGTTCGCCAAGCCCAGCAAGCCGGTAGGGCGGTTCCTGTCGAAGGACGAGGCGGCCGTCCTCATCGCCCACGGCGAGACGTGGGAGGACCGCGGCACGAAGGGCTGGCGGCGGGTCGTCCCGTCGCCCGAGCCGCGCGCCTGCCTCGACGCCGACGCCGCCCGCGTACTGCTCGAGGCCGGTTACGTGGTGACCAGCGGCGGTGGCGGCGGCATCCCGGTCGTCGCCGAGGCCGGTGGCTACCGGGGCGTCGAGGCCGTGGTCGACAAGGACCTCATGGCGGCCGTCCTCGCCGATGCGCTGGGCGCCGACGTGTTGATCATCGCCACCGACGTCGAGGCCGTGATGCTCGGCTACGAGACGGCCGCGGCGGTGCCGCTCGGCGGCGTCCGCGTCGCCGAGCTGCGCAAGCACGCCGAAGCGGGGGAGTTCCCCGGCGGCAGCATGCTGCCGAAGGTCGAGGCGGCCTGCCGGTTCGCCGAGTCGGCGGCCGGCCGCTTCTCGGTGATCACCTCGCTCGAACTGATCGAGGAAGGGCTGGCCGCGCGGGCCGGGACGGTGGTCACCGCGTCCTGACCGCCGCCAGCAAGCTCGCCTTCCCCTCCCGTTCAGTCAGTCCGGAGCCCGGAGAACGACTGAACCGGAGGGGAAGACGGTTTGGCGGTGCTGTTCAGCCGGTCAGCTCGTGCCGCCGGTGGCCGGGACGCTGGAGGGAGGCCCCGAGCTGGACGGCGGGGTGGACGAGCCGCCCGGTCCGCAGATGTAGTTACTGAGGACGAACTGGCCGGTCCACGACGCCGGCACGACGGCGGTGGCATCGGTGACCGTGGTCGGCGCGGCGAAGATCACCGTGTAGTGCGCCACCGACGACAGGCTCTTGCTGATGCTGACCGTGACCGTGCTGCCGTTGGCGAGCATCACGTTGATCGAGCTCGGCTGATCGGCCGCCGCGATCTGGTTGATGACGAAGTGCGCGCCGGCGATCGCCTGATCGCCGCAGGTCTGCGAGAGGCTCGCCTGCTTGACGTGCACGGTCTTGGTCGGTCCGGTCGCGTGCGCTTGGTTGTCGCTGCTGGCGGCCGCCGCGATCACGACGGCGAGCGTGAACAGCGCGCCCACGATCAGGAACAGCGTGCGTCGTACGGCAATGGTCATGCGTGGATCCCCCGATCCCCCGATACCGCGGCCGCCGGTCGGCCGCCGCGCCGGGCCCCGAGCGGGGCCCTTGCCGAGTCAGCGTCAAGGCCGCCCGCTTTGTTATGAGGGCGGTTCTCGTGCCACCCGCCGCAGTGCCGGGCGCGTTCGCCGCGTCCCTCAGTGCCGCCCGGGGCAGAATGCGTCGGTGACCCTTCCCGACGACGCGATGGCGCAGCTGGCCTCGCTGCGCACGATGCCGGTGCAGGCACGCGGCCGCGACAAGCTGATCCGGATGCTCGAGGTCGCCGACCGGTTGATCGCCACCGAAGGGGCGGACGCGATCACCACGACGCGCATCGCCACCGAGGCGGGCATCTCGGTCGGCTCGGTCTACCGCTACCTGCCCAACCGCGGTGCGATCATCGAAGCCCTCGCGCAGTACTACCTCGGCCGGCTCGAGGAGCGGATGGACCAGCTGGTCGAGACCGCGCGCGCCGCCGGCCCCGACGTCGATCTCGTCGGCCCGGCCGTGGACGCCTTCGCCGAGTTCTACCGGGCCAACCCCGGCTTCCGCGCACTGTGGTTCGGCCGGCACATGACGGCCGAGGCCCTCCAGCTCGACCGGGCCCACAAACACCGGATGGCCGAGCGCATCCGGGACGTCCTCGTGGCCCGCGGGCTGGGACGCAACGACCGCCGCACGCTGCGGATCAGCCAGGTGATCCAGCTGTCGACCGACGCGGTGATCCAGGAGGCCTTCCGCAGCAGCGCGAACGGTGACAAGGCCCTGCTCGAGCAGCTGAAGACGATGGTGCGCGGCTACCTGGCCGAACTCGGGCGCTGAGGTCGAGCCGGTCAGGAATCGAGAAGCAGCCACCGCACCCGGCCACCTAGCGTTGACCGCGTCAGGCCGAACCGATAACGAGACCGAGGAGGGTCGATCATGCCGACCAAGACCGAGCAGGACGGGTTCACCGCCGCCGAGCGGGCCGCGATGAAGGCGCGGGCCGACGAGCTGCGCGCGCAGGGCAAGAAGGGCGCCAAGAAGGCGGACGGGCTGGACGCGGCCGTGGAGAGCATCGCCAAGATGGACCCGGACGACCGCGCGATCGCCGAGCGGGTGCACGCGACGGTGCTGTCCGTCGCCCCCGAGCTGTCGCCGAAGACGTGGTACGGCATGCCGGCGTACGCCAACGCCGACGACAAGGTCGTCCTCTTCTTCAAGAACGCCGGGAAGTTCAACGATCGGTACTCGATCCTGGGCTTCGAGGGCGCCGCCCACCTCGACGACGGCGACGCGTGGCCGGTCGCGTACGCCATCGTCGAGTGGACGCCGGCCGTCGAGAAGCGGGTGACCGAGCTCGTCCGCCGCGCCGTGTCGTGACCGCTCAGCGGGTGACGGTCAGCTCGCCGAGCATCGGGTCCTTCCCGCTCGCGATCCGCAGCCGCACGTAGCGCGCGCCGGTCGCCGGGAACGACAGCCGATCGGTCGTGCGGCTCGAGGTGTCCGTCACCCGCGCCACCCGCCGCCAGTGAGTGCCGTCGGTGCTGACGTACAGCGAGTAGTCGCTCGGGCGATGGGTCGTGACCGGCGTCGGCGGCGGCGGGATGTTGGGACCCGGCGCCGGCGGCCAGGTGCGTCCCCACACCACCGTCGCATGCCCGACCGTCCGGGCCGCGGCCAGGTGCACGGTCAATGCCGCCGGCCCGGCGGCCGGCTGCCAGGTGGTGGCCGGGCTGCCGTCCACGGCCGCCAGCGGGATCGCCCCGCGGCGCGCCGACGTCGCCCGCACCCGGGCGCACCGCACGACGTCCGCCGTCGCGCGGTGGTCGGGCCGGCGGGTCTGGACGGTCACCGGATGCCCGGTCCGCACCACGTGCCCGACGCCGCGAACGCGCAGCGGTAGGGCGGCCCCGCCCTGCAGGCTCACGGTCGTCGTCGTGGCGTGCACCGCGACGGTGAAGCGTCGCCCGTGCCAGGCCAGGTCGTGCAGCACGACGCCGCTCAGCGCACCGGTCAGGGACGGGTCGAGATCCACTCCGCCGCCCGACAGGCGCAGCCCGGAGTACCCGTACAGGAACTCCTGCAGGAACCCGCCGATGCCGGTCATGAACGTGAACGCACCGCCGGTGCTCGTCTCGGAGAACTGGTCGAAGACGTCCCGCATGAACGGCTGGATGCTGCGCTGGGTGTAGACGTAGCTCGCGCACCCGGCCGTGTTGAGCGCGGCCGTGTCGATCGCGTTGATCGCATCGCTCATGGACGGGCCGCCGGGGTCGGAGCGCGGGACGTAGTACTCGAGATCGCGCCGGGCCAGGTCCTTCGGCATCGGGCGGGCCCACGGGTACTGCAGCATCGTCACGTCGGCCTGCTTGACCAGCTGGCCCTGGTACGACGCGAACTCCGGATGCACCGAGCCGGTGAGCAGCACGAGCCCGTGCGCGATGCGCGTCCACGACGCCGGGACGGCGCGGCCGAGCCGGTGCCCGGCGGCGGCCGCGATGAGCAACGTCTTCGCGGCGGCGGCGTTGGTGTACGCCTCGTCGTTGACGTCGGGGTTCTCCTCGTCCGGGCCGGTGACGTGAAGCAGGTGGTAGCGCCCGTCGGCCGAACGGGTCACCCGGCTGGCCCAGAACCGTGCCGCCTGCGAGATCACCGGCCAGCCGCGGGTGCGCAACCACCTGCGGTCACCGGTCGCCGTGAAGTACTGCCATTGCGCGAGCGCGATGTCGGCGGTGATGTGCACCTCGTACAGGCCCTCGCTGTTGATCGACACCGGCGGCGGGATCTGCTCGGTGCCGTCCAACGCGCTCTCCCACGGGAACCGCGCGCCGCGGTAGCCGGTCTGCCGCGCGTGCGTGCGGGCCGCGGCGAGGCGGTCGTAACGGTAGGCGTCCATCGCCCGGGCCAGGCTCGGGTGCTGGGCCAGCAGGGACGGGTGCATCCAGGTCTCGGCGTCCCAGAAGACGTGCCCGTCGTAGCCGTTCGAGGAGAGGCCGGCCGGGGAGATGCTCCACGGCACGTCCTGACGGGTACTCGACCAGAGGTAGAACTCGCTCGCGTTGACCTGGGTCGCCAGCGTCGGGTTACCGAGCACGTCGATGCGGCCGCGCCACAGCGCGGCCCAGGCCGACCGGTTCTCGCGCAGCAATGCGGCGTACCCGCGGTGGGCGGCGCCGGTCGCGGCGCGGCGGGCGGCCGCAGCTGGGTGGACGGCCTCGTGAGAGCTGGTCACGCCGACGAACTTGGTGACCGTGTACGAGTGCCCCCGGCGGACCGCGAAGCCGATCCGCTGGCCGACGCTCTGGGCGTCCGCGGGCGCGATCCAACTAATCATAACAAACCACGCCGAGGCCTGCAGCCGGCTGGCGAGGGCGGCGACGATCCCGGTGCCCGTCGCGCGGACGCTCTCCCACGCCAGCCCGTGGCCGACGTCCCAGTGGCGGGCGATGGCCGTGGTGAGCGTGGCCGGCGTCCCGTCGATCAGGTCGCGCACCGCGACGCGTCCCGACCACTGCGGGGTGATCGTCAGGCGGACGGCGGCGACGTGCGCCCGGGCGCGGTCGGTGAGCACCTGGAACCGCACGATGCTGGCGTGCCGGCCGTCCGGGTTCCACCGGCCGCGGGTGGTGACGATGCCGGTGTGCAGGTCGAGCGACTGCCGCCAGCCGGTGACGTCGGCCGGGTCGAACGCATGGCCGGCGACGACCGGTCGCAGGCTCGACCAGGTGGGCAGGTTCGCCCGCTGCTGGACGTCCTTCGGCGGTTGGGCGTAGAAGCCGGCCAGCTCGGACTGCGCCGGCACCGCGCCGCCGGCGTACCCCTGCCCGGCCGGCGGGACGCGCACGCCGAGGTAGCCGTTGCCGGTGAACGTCGGCGCGTAGCCGGCCGCGGTGCGATCGTGCGCGGTGAGGACGAACCGGCCGGCGCCGGCCCGCGCCGCCGCCGGTTGGGGCCCGCGTGAGCTCGGGACGCTGGCCGGTGTGGCCAGGCCCGGCGGCGCGGCGAGCACCCCGCCGGCGAGGGCGATGCAGGTGGTGGCAACGAGGGCGACGCGTCGACCGGACACGGCCCACCTCCTCGGGAACGTTCGGCAGCCGTGCGAAAGCGTTCCCCGGACAGACCGGGATGAATCGGGCAATTTCCCACCGGTTGTCCCGGGCGGTCTTGCGGGGGTCTCAGCCGCGCGCCGCCGCGACCCGCTCGACGGCGGCCAGGTCGTAGTCGCCCCAGTCCGTGCCCAGCCCGCCGGCGACCTGGGCCGCCGTGGCGCAGCCGAGGACGGCCGCCCCGACCGGGTCGCGCCCGAGCGACAGGCCGCGCAGGAAGCCGGCACTGAAGGCGTCCCCGCACCCGGTGGTGTCGACGACCTCGACCGGGAACGCCGGGACCCGGGTCGCGGCGTCGGCGGTGACCACCAGGGCGCCCTCGGCGCCGGCGGTGGCCGCTACGCAGGTGACGCCGCGCTCGATCAGGGCGCGTGCGCCGGACTCGAGGTCCGCCGCGCCGGTCCAGCCGAGCACCTGCTCGTCGTTGGGCAGCAGGTAGTCGACGTGGGGGAGGGCGGCGGCGATCCACTCGAGCAGGCCGGGATCGCCCGGCGCGAGCGAGTCGAGGGACGTCGTCACGCCGTGCTCGCGGGCGAAGGCGAGGATCTTCGCGGCCGCGTCACCGCCCATGAACTCGGGCCCGCCGAGGTGCAGGTGGGTGGCCGCGGCGATGTCGTCCCAAGGCGCGTCGTCCGGCCCGTAGGAGCCGTTGGCGCCGATCACGTGGAACGCCGGTCGCGAGCCGTCCGGGCGGATCGGCAGCACGCTCGCCGACGTCTGGACGCCGTCCCGGCGCACGAGCAAGGACGTGTCGACCCCGTCGCGCTGCAGCAGGGCGAGCAGCTGGTCGCCCAGGAGGTCCGTCCCGATCGCCCCGGCGCTGCGGGCCGTCGCGCCGAGCTTGGCCAGCACGAGCGCGGTGCCGCCGGCCGTCCCGGCCGCGGTCATCTTGATCTCCTCGACGACGGTGCCGCCCTGGCCCTCGGGGATCTCCTCCACCGGCCGCACCAGCGTGTCGAGGACGTGCACGCCGAGCGCGATCACCGTCATGTCCGTCATGGACGCCGACCCTACGACGAACCTGAATGTCCTTCAACTTCCGCGAGACCGGCGCCGCATGCGGCGAGATCGGCCTTCGCCTGCGCGATCCACGGCGATGACCCGCAGGTGCGCGCGACGTCCAATGCCTGCTCGAAGTGGGCCCGGGCGTCGTCCGCCCGGCCGAGCACGAGGGCGAGCCGGCCGAGGGCCCGGGCGACCGGGGTCAGCGCGAAACCGTTCGTGGCCCCGCCGGCAATCTGCCCGGCGTACGGCCGGAGCTGCTCGTACGACTCGGCCGCGCGCTCCACGTCGCCGAGCGCGGCGACCGTGAAGGCCCGCATCGTCGCCAGCAGCTGCCACACGTAGTCGACGTCGAGCGGCGGAAGCTCGGCGAGCAGCGCGCGGGCGCCGTCCAGGTCACCGGTTTCGGTGAGCGCGAACGCGAGCAGGTGACCGACGGCGGGCAGCTCGTCGCCGTACACGCGGCGCAGCGGTTCGATCATCTCGTCGAGACGGCCTTGCGTGTACCGCACGGTCGTCAGCGCGAGGACGAGCGCGGCGGCGGCGTCCACGGAGCCGAGTTCCCGCTGGTGCTCGAACTCGGTCTCGTACATGCGGGCGGCGGTGTCGGGATCCCCGGCGATGTGGCTCACCATCGCGATCAGCACGTTGGCGATGAACTGGCCCTGCCGGAGCTGGAACGGCCGGCTGATCCGCGCGGCCTCCTCGGCGTGCCAGCGCGCCCGGTCGACGTCGAGCCGGACGAGAGCACTGTTCACGCCGACGACGTGGCCGAGCACCTGGAAGACGGGCAGGTCGTGCGCGTCCCCGAGGCGCTGGATGGCGGTCACGATCTCCTCCCGCTGGGCCGGGTGCAGGTCGGGCAGGTAGACCTCACCGCCGGCCCAGAGCGCCATGCCCAGCAGGATGGGGTCGCCCAGGCGGGTGGCGAGGTCCCGCGCCTCGAGGTAGGCCGGTTCGGTGCGGGGATTGCCCGTCTCGCTGGTCTCCCGCACGAAGGTCGAGAGCGCGAGGCAACGCAGCTCGGCGCGCAGGTCGGGTTCGGCGAGCACCCGCTCGAGCAGCTGGACGAACTCGGCGTCGACCGTGCCGTAGGGCCGCAGGTTGCCGCGCATCGCGGGGACGGTGCCGCAGGTCAGCGCCCGCGCCAGCAGCTCGAGATCCTCGGTGCCGGCGGCGAGCAGGGCGGCTTCGCGGCGGTCCCGCGCGGCGGCCGTCGTCGTCCCGGCCCGCATCAGCGCCGGGACGCGACGGGTGAGGACGTCCACCACGGCGGCCGGGTCGGGATCGGGCAGGAGGTCGAGGCAGCGGCGCGCCTCGGCGTAGAGGTCGGCGGCCGAGTCGAAGGTGAACCGGGTCTCGGCGAGTTGCGCGGCGGCGACGCAGTGCTCGGCCGCGCGGCGGGCCGATTCGGGGGTGGCCGCGCGGGCCGAGTGGTGCGCGAGGGCCGTCAGGTCGTGCGGGTAGAGCCGGGCGACGGCGTCGGCGATGCGGGCGTGCCAGCGGGTGCGGCGGATCTGCGGGACGCCGTCGTAGAGCGTCTCGCGCACGAGCAGGTGGGAGAAGCGGACCGCGCCCGGCGCCGGTTCGGTGAGCAGGCCGGCGATGACGCCGGCTTCGAGGGCGTCGTAGACGGCGTCCTCGTCCAGTTCGGCGGCCGCGACCAGCAGGGCGACGTCGACGTCGCGGCCGATCACCGAGGCCAACCGCAGCACCGACACGGTCTCGGCCGGCAGCCGGGCCAGGCGGCGGCGCAGCACGTCAGCCACCCCCTGCGGCACTTGCGAGGTCGCCACGACCTGTCCCTCGCTGGCCAGCAGCCGGGCGCTCTCGGTCAGGTAGAAGGGGTTGCCGTCGGTACGCTCGGCCAGTGCGCGCACGATCGCCGGGGCTGGTTCGCGGCCGGTGACGGTGGTGATCAGCTCGGCCGTCTCGCTCTCGGCCAGCCCACCGAGCCGGATCCGGGTCGGGGCGAAGCGGGCCACCGTGGCGAGCAGGTCGTCGAGGGCTTCGCCGGGTTCGGGGCGGTAGGCCAGCACGAACAGCATCCGCGGTGCGAGGCCTTGATCGAGCAGTCCGGCGAGCAGTGCTCTCGTTTCGCCGTCGGCGCGGTGCACGTCATCCAGCAGCACCGCCAGCGGCCGGTCGTCCAGGGTGGAGAGCCACTCGCCGATCGCGCGGTGCAGCCGGAACCGTTCCACCAGCAGGTTGGCCGGCAGCTCGGCCCGCCAGTCGTCGGACAGGAACGCCGCCAGCAGCTCGGGGGGCGGGTTATCCACGGCCGCCGCGGCCAGGTCGCGCAGCGCCTCCAACCAGGCTCGGGCCGGCAGCCCGCCGTCGTCCTCCGGGCAGCGGCCCAGCGCCACGCGCCAGCCCGTCCCGGCCAGTTCGGCGCGCAGCTGGGCCAGCAGCGCCGACTTGCCGCCGCCGGCCTCCCCGGCGAGCAGCGCCGCGGTGGGCTCGCCCGGGCGGGTCGCCGCCGCGGCGTCCCGCAGGGCGCTGCGCTCGGCCGTGCGGCCGACGAAGTCGCTGCGCGGCGGCGGGGGCGCGGCCACCTGCGCGACCGGCGGGGTCAGTGCGGCCGGCCGCGCGGGCTCGGCCAGCTGCACGCTCTGGGTGAGGACGTCCCGTTCGAGGGCGGCCAGCCGCGGGCCGGGATCGATACCCAGCTCCTCCGACAGCAACCGCCGCGCCTGGCGCAGGGTGGCCAGCGCATCGGCCTGCCGGCCGGACGCGTACTGGGCCAGTGCCAGCAGCCGCCACCCCTCCTCCCGCAGCGCCGCATCGTGCACCAGCGCCTCGGCCTCGACCACCGCCTCGGCCGACCGGCCGGCCCGCACCCGTGCGTCCACCAACCGCTCGCGGGCCACCCACCGCAACTCCGCGAACCGCGCCGCCTCCGGCGCCGCCCACTCCTCACCGGCGAACTCGGCCAGCGCCGCGCCCTGCCAGAGCGCCAACGCCTGCTCGAGCAGCGCGGCCTCGGCCTCCGGCCGGGGTGCTTCGGCGGCGCCGCGCACCAACCGTTCGAAGCGCCAGCCGTCCACCGCCTCGTCGGCCAACCGCATCGCATACCCCGGCGGCGCGCTCACCAACACCCCCGCCGGCGTGCGGGGCGCGCGGTCGGGCTCGAGGGCCCGCCGCAGGTTCGACACGTACGCCTGCAACGA
>Ga0068855_100007796_pt1 | contig 12932 bp, 12 predicted proteins | sample KBSCornC52_FD_66592 | JGI IMG/M metagenome (GOLD analysis project Ga0068855, IMG submission 66592) | Corn rhizosphere microbial communities from Kellogg Biological Station, Michigan, USA - KBS Corn C5-2 | ecosystem: Host-associated > Plants > Roots > Rhizosphere > Soil ... | reverse complement strand
TCGGGCGGGCCCCAGCTGCCGGGCGCGTAGGGGCGCACCGCGTCCTTGTGGTCGAGCACGTTGTCCACCACGCGCCAGGCCGCCTCCACGCATTCGTCGCTGGTGAACAGCGCGTTGTCGCCACGCAGCGCGTCGCCGAGCAGGCGTTCGTAGGGCGCCATCTCCACGCCGCTGTGGTGGCGGGCGATCAGCTCCACCGGTTCGCCGCGCAGCGCCTCGCCCGGGAGTTTCACCCGCATGCCTTCGGCGATCACCACCTGCGGGCTGAGCCGGAAGCGGAAGTAGTTCGACTGCGGCGCGGCTATCGCGTCGAACACCGACAGCGGCGGCGCCTTCATGTCCACCATCACCTGGGTGGTGGTGAGCGGCAGCTTCTTGCCGGCGCGGATCAGGAACGGCACGCCAGCCCAGCGCCAGGTGTCGATCGCGAGGCGCAGCGCCACGAAGGTCTCCACGTCGGAATCCGGCGCCACGCCGGACACCTCGCGGTAGCCCTGGAACTGGCCGCGCACCACGTCCGCGGGCTGCAGCGGGCGCATCGCGCGGAACAGCCGCAGCTTCTCCGCGTTCAGCGCGGCGGGATCGCTGCCGATCGGCGCGTCCATCGCCAGCAGCGAGGTCACCTGCAGCAGATGGTTCTGCAGCACGTCGCGGATCGCGCCCACGCCCTCGTAGAAGCTGCCACGGCCGTCCACGCCGAATTCCTCGGCCATGGTGATCTGCACGCGGTCCACGTAGCGGTTGTTCCACACCGGCTCCAGCACGCTGTTCGCGAAGCGGAAATACAGCAGGTTCTGCACCGCCTCCTTGCCGAGGTAATGGTCGATGCGGAAGATCGCGGACTCCGGAAACACCGTGTGCAGCGTGCGGTTCAGCGCCTGCGCCGAGGCGAGGTCGCGACCGAACGGCTTCTCCACCACCACCCGCGCGTCGTCCGCGCAGCCCGCCGCCTTGAGGCTGGTCACCACCGTGCCGAACAGCGAAGGCGGGATCGCGAGGTAGTGCAGCGGCGCCTTCGCGGCGCCCAGCGTCTGCTTCAGCTGCGCGAAGGTGGCCGCATCGTTGTAGTCGCCGTCCACGTACCGCAGTCGCGCGGCGAGCTTCGCGAACGCGGCCTCGTCCACGCCCTTGCCGGCCTTCTTCGCCGCCTCCGCCACGCTGTCGTGCGCGCGCTGGCGCAACTGCTCGACCGACCAGCCGGCATGCGCCACGCCGATGATCGGCACGTCCAGCCCGTCGCGCGCCACCATCGCCAGCAGGGCGGGGAAGATCTGTTTGTAGGCCAGGTCGCCGGTGGCGCCGAAAAACACCAGGGCATCGGAAGCGGGGTTCGTCATGAGCCGGGGTCTGTTCCAGGTTGGCAGGGGCGCGGCGTGGGGATGCTCCGCAAAGGCCGGCGCCCGCATCGCAGGATGTCGCGTGCGCGGCTTGGCACACCGCCCAGCTTGCCGGGCGCGGGGTGAAGCTCGCGCATAAGCGATGCTACGGGAATCGGCGCGGGATGGCTGGCGCGCTTTCCGGACGGCGCATCGTCGGCGCCAGCCACTTGGGTGCCGCAGGAAGGACAAACCCCCGCCTTGCCGGTTTCCGCTGTCGCCGGTCGATTCGTGGCAGTGCAGCTCCCGTGATTTCAACGTCCTCCCGCGCGAAGAACATCGGCGGGGCGCAGGCGGCGCCGGTGCTCTTCCGGCAGTCCGTGCAACGGCAACCGAACCGGAACGGCGGCTCCGCAGGGCATCGGTACGAGACTTTCCCGCACTGGCACCGACCGTCGCGTTTCGTGGCTGCGGCTCGAGCGCGGCGGACGAAAGAGCCCGGGCGCGTCCGCCGGGATGGATGGAGGGTCACGCCGATACCAGCAGCCTGAAAGCCCAGTACAGACCGATGGCCATTTGCACGGCGAATGCCGCAAAGCGGATCGTGACCGCGGTTGCGCTGGTCGAGGCCAGGTGGATGAGGGACTGGAACACCCGCGCCGCAAGAAAGACGCAGGCGAGCTGGTCGGTGATGGCCGTCCTGCCCGTGGCCACCGCGACCAGCAGCAGGCCGCCGAAGATCGGCAGGCCCTCGATGCAATTGGCGTGGGCCCTGGCCAGCCGCTGCATGAAGGGCGACAGCCCCGAGTTGTCCGGCATGAATCCATTGGCGGGAACCTTGCCGCGCAACACGAGCTGCGTGCGGATGACCTCCATGAGCACGAGCAGGAGCAGTGCCCAGGCAATGAAGCCCGTCAACGCGATCGAACTGGGAGAGATCATGGCGGCCCTCGCTGGCGAGATCTGAAGGACAAGTTTCGGAGCATGCAGGCCGGGCGAAACCCCGGCCGGCGCACGGCTTGCGCAAAGGTAACCGACCGGCGCCCCGGCGGACGCACCATCCGTTGCCGGTTCGCTGGAGTCCGTTCCGTGCGGCCCCTCCGTTCCGCGTAGTCCCGGCAGGTTCAGGCGAGGCGCATGGCCCCGTGATCCACCGGGATGCCTGGTCAGTCCCCGGCTTCGTGGCAGACCACTTCGATGTTGTGCCCGTCCGGGCCGATCACGAAGGCCGCGTAGTATTTCCCGTTGTAGTTCGGACGCAGGCCGGGTGCGCCATGGTCGGTGCCGCCCGCTTCCAGCGCCGCGCGATGGAAGGCGTCGACCTGCTGGCGGTTCTCGGCCACGAACGCCAAGTGGAGATGCGCCGGCTTCTCCGCGGTCGGGAACAGGCACAGCGAAACCTTGCCGTCCGCGCTGAGCTCGATGCCGAGCGGCCCCTCCGAAACCACGGCCATGCCGATCGGTGCCAGTGCCTTGAGGAAAAACGCCTTGCTCGCGGCGTAGTCGCGGACGCCGAATACGACATGGTCGAACATGAGTGCTCCCGAAGTGGGTGAATCGTGCGAGGCCCGACGCCGGTCAGGCCCCGGCCTCCGCAGGATCCTTGATCTCCACGGCAAGGATGTGCAGGACGCTGTTGCCCACGTTCTCCACGAAGTGCGGGCCGATCGGGCCGCCCCAGAGCGCCGCGTCCGCCGCGGGTCGGGCGGCAAGGTTGCACGAGTCCAGCAGGACGTTGCCCTCGGGATCGTAGCGAACGAAGTCGCTCCAGTTCAGCACGTACAGCGCGGCAGGCCATTCGTGCGCGTGCACCGGCGTCCGCTGGCCGGGCTCGACCTTCGTATCGAGAACGCGGACCCTGCCGTTGTCCAGCAGGGCGAAGTGATGCTCCGGCGCCTTGGCCATCGCATCGAACGGGTGAGTCGCCGGGTGAGCCGAATCGATGTCGTTCATGCTGTTCGCCCCATGTTTCGAAACCGGACCTGAGTCGAGCCATGCCGCGAAACGGTGCCGGCCCGGATGGATCGTCAGACCACCAGTCTGGAGACTTTGTAGCACTCGCCGTCGGCAGCGATCACCCGGACCGGGTGTTCCCTGGCCTGCGCCACGAGTTCCGCGGCCGAAAGGCCGCATTCCGCGAGGTCGACGGTCGATTGGGGGAGCCCCGCGGTAGCGATGGCTCCGCGCTTGTGCGGCTCCTCGATGATCTGCTTGTTGGAGATGTCCACCTGGCCGGCCATGAGCAGGCGCATGTCCTGGATGAGATGGGCGGCAAGTGCGTCATCCGTGATGCTGTTTTCCGGAATGTCCAGACGGAAATCCTGCGCCGACAGGCTCCCGCCATTGGTGAAGTGGACGACGAAGTCGAATTTCACGCGGTAGGTGGTCATGGTTGTCCGGCGGTTTGACGCTTGAGTCAAGCGGTGCCCGAGGCATCCGGTCGGCTGCCGCGTCCTGTCAGGCCGACTCAAGCTATGGATGGATCTTTTCGCCATGGTTGAGCATGTCGATGAACTGGGCAATTTTCCTTGCACGTGTTTCAGCCGTTTTCACATTCTGGATTCTGAACAGAATTGCGTACCTGTTTTGGCTATTGAGGGTTGCAAAGAACCGCTTTGCCTTCGGGTTTCTGTCCAGAGCTTGCTGCAAATCGTCAGGCACCGTTGATGTGCTTGCAGATGAATAGGCGGCTTCCCAGCGCCCGTCCCGCTTGGCGCGATGGATTTCGCGAAGCCCGGTCGGGTGCATCCTTCCGGCCGATATCAATGCCTCGGCCTTTGCCCTGTTGATCTTTGACCAGATGCTTTTGGCAGTCCTGGGGGTGAACCGCTGAAGCCAGTAGTGCTCGCTTTCCGCTTGCTTCCGGCCATCGATCCAGCCATGGCAAAGAGCGCCTTCGAGCGCCTGTGCATAAGTAAGGGTTGGCTGCTTCGCGGATTTCTTCGCCAGGCGCAGCCAGACGCCGGCGACAACCTCTCCATTCGAACCAAGCCATGCTTCCCAGTCTTCCTTGTTGGCGAACGTGATTTTTTCGTCGTTCATGCCTTACCTATTCGAGGCATAACGCTTGAGTTGAGAGGCGGCGAGGCCGTCCGTCTTGAACAAGTTGTTGGACGGCACCTGCGAAATTGCGAGCGCCAAATGCGGGAAGCGGCAAGTGCTCAATCCAGGAATTCCCATGTATCTGCCCCATCGAACCGCCTGACGACGATAGACTCCAGGAGCCCGGGTTCAAAGTTCCGCAGGTTCACTCCATGACGAGCGCCGGGCGCGGGTTCAAGCGGCTCCCAGTGAGTGACGATCCCGCAGGTCTTGCACCGAACGTTCTTCAGGGTCCGATCACCCCAAATGTAGCTTTCCGTGTTTTCGGGGTGGCCTTGGATGAGGACTGCGCCAAGTTCGTAGTAGGCCCATACCCCTCCCGTGCGCCGGCATAACGAGCAGTTGCAACTCGTCGCCGTTTCGGGCGCCGCCGGCAGAGTCAGGCGGACCGAGCCGCAGTGACATGAACCGTGCAGCGGTATTGGAGGCTGTTCGGGGTTCACAGGAATGTACCGTTGGTTGTTGTGCCGCCTGGCGCCCGAGTTTAGCGGTGCGCGCAGCACTTCGATTTTGCCCTGCGGGCAAGCCCCCGGTCGGGGAAGGATCCTGCCCGGTCAGATGCAGGCGGGTGACGCCGCCGATGCGGCGCGACATCGGTTTCGAGCGGCACCGCGTGGCGGCGCGGCGCGACACCCGCGGATGCACCGAGTGGCACAGAGTTGCCGCGTCCGTATTTGGGCCATCGCGGCACGGAGCGCGCCGTGCCTGGTCCGAGAAAACCCGCACTTTACTGCGATGCCGCAGGTTCAATTGCGCGCAGGAGTGACCTGGCGGCGATGGATCAGACCATCTCTGGTCGAAGGAATGGGCTTTTTACACGGCATATTGACATGGGACGTCTAGGCGGCTATGCAGATGTGAGCGGCGGCGACGGGAGAATGCGGTGATCCTCCAGAATGTCGTTTGGGCGGTTGCTCTGGTGGGGATGGGGCTCGTCGCATTGGGTTTCATCTACGTCATCATCCAGGCGGGCAAGCCCGCCGACGAGGGTGCGACGCGCAAATCCACACGCACGGCCCACGTACTGCAGGCGTGGCTGTTCGCGGTGCTGTTCGTCGGCTTCATCGCGGGCAGCTGGGCCACCCTGCATCGCTTCCCGATTCCTTCGCAACACGGCGCGCTCGACGCACAACAGGTCGTGGATGTGGTCGGGCGCCAGTGGTCCTGGCAGATCACGCCCTCTACCGTGAAGACCGGCAGCGTCGTGGAATTCCGCGTCACCAGCGCCGACGTCAACCACGGGTTCGCCATCTACGCACCCGATGGCCGCATCGTGGCCCAGACCCAGGCGATGCCGGACTTCACGAACAAGCTGCTGTACACCTTCCGGCAGCCGGGCACGTACACCGTGCAATGTCTCGAATACTGCGGGCTTGCGCACGGACCCATGAAGACCACGATCCAGGCAGTCGCGCCCCAAGGAGACTGACCATGGCTTCACTCACCCTGTATCCGGACGACGAGCGGCTTGCGGGCGGCCAGCGGGTCGCGTTCAACCTGTACATCATCAGCGCACTGGCCCTGTTCGTGCTGATGATGCTGGTGGGCCTGACCATGCGCATGGCTCAGGCGAAGTGGGTGGACGTGCCGCCCAACCTGTTCTACGAATTGCTGTCCATGCACGGTGCGGGCATGGTCGGAACCATGGCGCTGGCGACGACGGCGGTCATGTGGTTCTTCCTGCGCAAGTACGTGCAGCTGCACCTGTGGGCGTTCGTGACGAACTACGTGCTGTTCATGCTCGGCGCGGTCTGCGTCATCCTTTCGATCTTCGTCGGCGGCTACGGCGCGCTGTGGACGTTCCTGTATCCGCTTCCGGTGCACGGGATGGGGCTGTGGACATCGGACACGGCGGCGCTGTTCATGCTGGGCTATCTCCTGATCGGCGTCGGCTCGCTGCTGTTCTACCTCGACGCCGCCGCGGGCATCATCAAGGCACACGGCAACCTGGGGCGCGCGCTGGGCCTGCAATGGTTGTTGGGCGGAACCATCGACCCCAACCATCCGAAGGCGGTCGTCGCCAGCACCATGGTGATCATCGCCAACTCGCTGGGCATCCTGGCCGGCGCCGTGGTGCTGGTGATGAGCCTGGTCAACATTTTCTATCCGCAGGTGGCGCTCAACCCGCTGGTGACCAAGAACCTGATCTACTGGTTCGGGCACATGTACATCAACGCCACGATCTACATGGGCGTGATCGCCGTGTACGAACTGCTGCCGCGCTACAGCCGCAAGCCATATCCCGTGTCGCGCCCGTTCCTGTGGTCGTGGGCGGTGAGCACCGTGTTCGTGATCATCGTGTTTCCCCACCATCTGCTGATGGACTTCGCGCAGCCGCGCTGGCTGGCGATCCTCGGCCAGGTGGTGTCGTGGGGCGCCGGCTTCCCGGTGTTCCTGGTGACCGCGTACGGCGCGCTCACCAACATCTACCGTTCGAACATGCGCTGGACGATGCCGTCCCGGCTCATGGTGCTGTCCCTGTTCGGCTGGGCGGCCGGCATCGTGCCGGCCATCATGGACGGCACGATCCGCGTCAACCTGGTGATGCACAACACCCAATGGGTGCCGGGGCATTTCCATTTCTACCTGTTGCTCGGCGTGCTGGCGATGGCGCTGGCGCTGATGTTCCACGAGATCGGCAGCCGCGCGCACGCGCCGCCGAACTCCGGCGCAGACAGGCTGGGCTTCCCGGTCTACCTGATCGGCGGCTTGACTTTCGTGTTCGCCTTCCTCGATGCAGGCCGTTTGAGCGTGCCGCGGCGCATGGCCCAGCATCTGGATGCGTGGACCTTCACCGACAAGCTCGGCTCGATCGGCGCGATCCTGGTGGTGCTGGCGATGCTGTACTTCGCAATCCGCATCACCGTCGGCTTGTTGAAGGCGCCGCGGCCCGGAGGTTCCGGTGTCGGCATTCCGGACGCTGCTCGCTAGCCTGCTGATCCTCGCGGCCGGCGCCGCGACCCTCGACGCCGCCACCGACGGGTTCCGGGCGTTCACCAGCGAAACCGCGCGCCGCATCGAGGTGCGCGAGCATCCGCGCGCGCTGCCGTCGATGCCGCTGGAAACCGCCGATGGGCGAATCGTCGACTTTGCCGGCCTGCGCGGGCGTTGGCTGCTGGTGGACTTCGTCTACACCCGGTGCATCACGTACTGCACTGTGCAGGGCAGCGAATTCGCGCGACTGCAGGATCGCCTGGCCCGGCCGATCGCGGACGGCCGGGCGCTGCTGCTCAGCGTCAGCTTCGATCCGGCGCATGACACTCCGGCGCAGCTGGCCGCGTACCAGCAGCGCTCGGGCGACCGCGGCGCGGGCTGGATCGCGGCGCGGCCAATGAGCGCAGCGGATCTCAAGGCGCTGATGCGGGTATTCGGCGTGACCGCGATTTCCGATGGGCTCGGCGGCTATGTGCACAATGCCGCGATCGCCGTGGTCGATCCCCGTGGGCGCCTGGTCGCGATTACGGACTGGTCCGAGCCGGACGAGGCGGAGCGGTACGTCCTCAGAGAGCTGGGACCATGATCGTGCCGGCGCGCTGGAAGCCGCGGTTGGGCCTGGCGCTTTGGCTCGGGCTGGCATTGCCGCCGCTGCGGCATGCACTCGAATCCACGATGACGCTGCAGATGCTGGTCCAGATCCCGTTGCTCGCGCTTGCCGGATGGTGGCTGGCGGCGTTCCTCGTGCGCCGTCCGGCGGGTGCCATGGATGCGTGGAACCGCAGCGGCATCAGCGGACTCCTGCTGGCCTCGCTGGCGGCGATGGTCTGGATGCTGCCGCGCGCGCTGGATGCGGCGCTGGATGTGCCATGGGTCGCGCTGGCGAAATTCGTTGGCGTGCCATGGCTGATCGGCATGCCGTTGGCGATCAGTTGGCCGCGGGCCGGTTTCGTCGTGCGGGGCGTGTTCCTGGTCGAGGTCGTCGCGACGACATTCCGACTGAGCTGGCTGTACATGGTCTCGCCGGTGCGGCTTTGCAGCAACTATCTGCTGACCGACCAGCAGCAGCTCGGAAAGATCATGCTGGCGATCGGCGTGGCAATCTGCGCGTTGCTCGCGTGGAAATTGATGTGGGGGCGTATCGACATCGATGGTGGTCGCGGGCGCTGAAAGCGGATGACGTCAAGGGCGGGATTCAGCGCGCCTTGGCTCGCCCATGACCACTGCGATGGTTGAAGCGTTGTCTAAACATGACGACGGCGCATATGGCAAATAGTACAAACAAGCCGTAGCTCAGCACGCGGCAGCCGAGATTGCCACACGTGAAATACGCTCCATAGAGCGAGTAGAACAATGCCTGCGTAGATGCGGGAAAGTTACCGTGCGGAAGCCTTCCCCACAGCCATGGATGAAGCAGCACTTGCTTTTTGAGCGATGGAACAAACCAAGGGCGGCTAGGAGCATGGCGCCGTACACCACGAACGATGCGCCAATGACGCCAAATATCAGATCGAGCAATGTCGAGTGCATGTCATAAGCCTAACGCTTGAGTTAAGCGGCGGCGCGTCCGCTTGAACGACTAGTTAGACGGACTCTGTTGATGCTTTGCCGCCGCTTTGGTTGCTCTGTGGCGCTGAAGCCGGCCAAGCAATCGCACCGATTGCCACGACCGCGCCGATGGCGAGTGGCACCAAGAAGCGCAGATGCTCTGACCAGCAAGCGAGGCCAGCAAAGGCCAAGTACAGCACGAACGAAACAGTGCCACGTTTGCCTTGGGCGACACGCAACGCCCCAACCAACATTGAAAGGCCAGCGCAAAATATTAGTAATAATGCGATTGGCTTCATAAGCCCTGTCGATGCCCAGTGAGCGAGTGTTGGCATTCGGATCGCCCACGCGACAGCAACCAACAGCGCGCCAATGACGATAGCACTTTTACGACTGCGGACGACCATATGTTCTCCCTACGTCTAACGCTGGAGTTAAGCGGCGGCGCAGCCGTCCGCCTTGAACGAACTGTTAGCCTTCACTTGCCGACAACGCTGCCTGCGCACGATGGCGGGCTGCGACCCAAGGCACGAATAACGTGCCAAACGCGTCAATGGTGAAATGCGCGATGATGCAGGTAAACAAGTTACCCGTGTAAACGAATAGAAATGACATGACCAACGAAATCCAGAAAACGGTGGCCAAGGCCTTTGCGCCATGCGTGAAGTGTGCAGCCACGAATACGACAAGCGAAACGACAAACGCAATTGCTAGGCTACCCCAAACGTCTTGGCCTATGCCGATGGCATACCCACGATAAAGAACCTCCTCCGCCACGGCCGCAGTAACAACGATGAACAACCTACGCGGCACAGAGAGGCTGTAGATTTTCTGCTGTAAATTCGAACCCTCTTTGTCTTTGAATCCGAGCTTTGTTACCAATATCTGCAATGCGATTGCGCCAACTAGCATGGCGATGATTGCAACGACGGTGCTGGCAAGGTCAAACCAGCCGAACGGTTTAACGCCGATGCGCCCTAGCCAGGCACCACCGCCATACGCAGCAATTGCCAACGTTGCGGCTGCAAGAAGCCAAAGCACTAACCGACCCGGGACCGAGAGCGAGTTGAGGGAAAATCTTTTGGTAGCAAGTACGAACAGCAGCGGGCCGCAGAGCGATACCGCCAGACCAATACTGAGCATTGCTACCATGAAACTCCCCTGTGAAGGCTAACGCTGGAATTAAGCGGCGGCGAAGCCGTCCGCCTTGAACGAGATGTTAGAGGGCATCTACGTAGTCCGGATCGTTGAAGGCAAGGAAGCAACCGGACTCTATGTCTTCGTAGGTGCAGAACGTGCCGTCATAGCAATAGTTGCCGTAGGCGAAACTTGGATGAACCCGAATGACCTCCGTACTTGGCTTGGGAGTCATGGGCCGACGTTGGTACGCGAGAAGCACGATAGCGCGCGTGTCGTTGCGGAGAATGTGCTCTGGAATGTTGCCGGCTTGAAGCTCCGCGATGGCAATTTGCTTGAGCGTCTCGGGCAGTTGCCACCACATGGACTGGGCCTCTGTGCCGTCAAAACCATGACCGTTCCAGACAAGCGAATCGACGCTCGTTGTGTCGCGCCCGAGCCGTTGAACTCCCATATGCCCTCTATAACGCTTAGTAGACCCCGGATCGGGGCATATGCAACTGATGTTCAGCTTTCGATGACCTTGGGTCAAGCAGGGAAATCCTACGACGCGGCAAGGGGTTGCCGGATGGCGATCCTCGTGTACGGGCAGCGATGCTGCCATTGCCTATCTCACGGATCGAGCCGCTATGTCTTATCCCCTACCATCGACGGTGATAGCAGTGACTCGCCCGGGAGCGCCTGCGCCCCGTCTGCTGGACGAGGTTCGGCGACGTTTGCGGCTCAAGCACTACAGCTTGCGTACCGAGGCCATCTATGTGGGATGGATACGTCGGTTCATTCTGGCGAACGGAAAGCGCCATCCGCGTGACATGGGAGCGCTGGAGGTGGAGGGCTTTCTGTCCGCCCTGGCCGTGCGCGGAAAGGTGGCGGCCAGCACGCAGAATCAGGCGCTGTCGGCACTGCTTTTCCTGTATCGGGAAGTGTTGGGGATCGAGCTGCCATGGATGGAGACGATGGTGCGCGCGAAGCGCTCACAGCACATCCCTACGGTGTTGGCGCGCGAGGAGGTGCAGGCCTTGCTGGCGCAGTTGGAAGGGCGCCCGTGGCTGTTGGCAAGCCTGTTGTATGGCACCGGCATGCGCCTGATGGAATGCATGCGGCTGCGGGTGAAGGACGTGGACTTTGCACGCAACGAAATCACCGTGCGCGACGGCAAGGGCGGCAAGGACCGGCGCACGGTGCTGCCCAAGTGGCTGGTCGAGCCGTTGCAACGCGAGATCGAGCGCGCCCATGTCTTGCATGAAACCGATTTGCACGCGGGTTTCGGCGTGGCCCACCTGCCGCACGCGCTGGCCCGCAAGTACCCCCGCGCCGGGCGCGAGTTCGGTTGGCAGTTCGTGTTTCCTTCGGCGCAGCGCTCGATCGATCCTCTGGACGGCGTGGAGCGTCGGCACCACTTTGACGAGGCGCTGCTGTCGCGCGCCATGAAAAGCGCCTGTCGCCGTGCGGGCATCGTCAAGCCGGTGAGCGCGCATACGCTGCGCCATTCGTTCGCCACGCATCTGCTGGAGTCGGGATATGACATCCGCACCGTGCAGGAGTTGCTGGGCCACAAGGACGTGAAGACCACCCAGATCTACACGCACGTACTCAATCGGGGCGGAAACGGCGTGCTGAGTCCGCTGGATCGCTGAGTGCCGGCGCAATAGCGGGTCACCCCGCGCGCGGATGCTCGATTTCGACGCGATGCTCCACGCCGTCATCGTGCAGCGGAATGCGGCCGTCGGCCTGCGGCACGCCGTCCAGCCGCACGCTGCCTGCCGTGCCGGTGTCACATTGCCGCACGCGGATGCGGTACGGCGTGCCGCGGTGGCGGTAGTCGAGTTCGTAGCCGTCCCATTCGGGCGGCAGCAGTGGAGCGAGGCGCAGCTTGCCGGCCTCCAGCGTCAGGCCGAGCAGGGATTCGACCAGCAACCGGTACAGCCAGCCGGCGGAGCCGGTGTACCAGCTCCAGCCGCCGCGGCCGGTGTGCGGTGCCACCGCGTAGACATCGGCGCAGACCACATAGGGTTCGACCTTGTAGATGTCCACTTGCGCGGCGTCCTCGCCGCGGCGGGTGGGGGCGATCATGCGCGCGAGTTCCCAGGCGCGTGCGGCGTCGCCGAGTTTCGCGAAGGCCATCGCGGCCCAGATCGCGGCGTGGGTGTACTGGCCGCCGTTCTCGCGCACGCCGGGCAGGTAGCCCTTGATGTAGCCGGGGTCGAGCGCGGACTTGTCGAACGGCGGATCGAGCAGCTGCACCAGGCCGGCGTCGCGGTCCACCAGGTGGCGGTCCAGCGCGGCCATCGCCTGGCGCTGGCGCTCGGGCTCGCCGGCGCCGCTGAGCACCGACCAGCTCTGCGCGATGGAGTCGATGCGGCATTCCTCGTTGGTGTGGGAACCCAGCGGCGTACCGTCGTCGAAGTACGCGCGGCGGTACCAGGCGCCGTCCCAGCCGTGCTGCTCCAGCGCGGCGCGCAGCGTGGCGATCCCGGTGCGGCAGCGCTCGGCGAACGCGGCGTCGCCGCGCCGCGCGGCGAGTTCGGCGAAGTCGGCCAGCAGCGCGCATTCGAACCAGCCCAGCCACACGCTTTCGCCGATGCCGCGCTCGCCCACGCGGTTCATGCCGTCGTTCCAGTCGCCGCTGCCGATCAGCGGCAGGCCGTGCGGGCCGCGCGCGGCGAGGCCGCGCTCGATCGCGCGCACACAGTGGCGGTACAGCGGCTCCGCCAGCGGCGAGTGCTGCGGCAGGTCGTAGTACGACTCCTCGTCGTCGTGCAGCGCGCGGCCCTCGATGTAGCCGACGACTTCGTCCAGCACCGCGCGGTCGCCGCTGGCCAGCACGTAGCGCGCGACGGCCAGCGGCAGCCACAGGTAGTCGTCGGAGCAGCGCGTGCGCACGCCGCGGTCCAG
>Ga0068855_100007795_pt1 | contig 12934 bp, 13 predicted proteins | sample KBSCornC52_FD_66592 | JGI IMG/M metagenome (GOLD analysis project Ga0068855, IMG submission 66592) | Corn rhizosphere microbial communities from Kellogg Biological Station, Michigan, USA - KBS Corn C5-2 | ecosystem: Host-associated > Plants > Roots > Rhizosphere > Soil ... | reverse complement strand
CCGGCAACGAGGACTGCCACGTGATCCTGCGCGGCGGCAAGCAGCCGAACTACGATCGCGCGAGCGTCGAGGCGGCCGCGAAGGATCTTTCCGCCGCGGGACTCGCCGCGCACCTCATGATCGACTTCTCGCACGCGAACTCGTCGAAGAAGTACGAGCGCCAGGTCGACGTCGCGCGCGACGTGGCCGCGCAGCTCGCCGCGGGCGACGAGCGCATCTTCGGCGTGATGGTGGAAAGCCATCTCAATGCCGGCCGCCAGGACATCGTGCCGGGCAAGCCGCTCGACTACGGCGTGTCCGTGACCGACCCGTGCCTCGGCTGGGAAGACACCGAGAAAGTGCTCGACGTGCTCGCCGAGGGCGTGCGGCAGCGCCGGCTCGCGGTCCATGAATAGACCCTCACCCCAGCCCCCGGCCTCCGCCGCGGCGACGCCTGCTCCGAAAGCGGAGGGAGCAGAATTTCGCATCCTGGGCCGGCGCCCGGGCAACGAGGAGCCGATCCGCTTCACGTACAACGGGGTCACGTTCGACTCCGACGCATTCCACGTCGTCGCCGGGCTCAATGCGGTCGACACGCGCGAGTACGTGGACCAGACCTTCCGCGCGCTCGCCGCCGCCGGCCAGGTCACCGCGCGCATGGGGGCCTACAAGCCGCGCACGAGCCCGTACTCGTTCCAGGGCTACGGCAAGCAGTGCCTGCCGTACGTCTTCGAGCTCGCCGGCAAGCACGGCATCCGGGTCGTGTGCATGGAAGTGACGCACGACGAGCACGTGCAGGAGATCCGCGCGGCCCTCGCGCAGACCGGCCATCCCACGGGCGTGATGCTGCAGATCGGCACGCGCAACACGCAGAACTTCGAGCTGCTGAAATCGGTGGGCGGCCAGCGCGAGTTCCCGATCCTCTTCAAGCGCGGCTTCGGCATCACGCTGCACGAGTCGCTGCTCGCGGCGGAGTACGTCGCGAGCGAGGGCAATCGCAACATCGTGTTCTGCCTGCGCGGCATGAAGACGAACTTCGGCGACCCGCATCGCAACATCGTCGACTTCGCGCACGTTCCCGTGGTGAAGCGCCTCACGCGCATGCCGGTGTCGATCGACCCGTCGCACTCGGTGGGCATTCGCGCCGCCGCGCCCGACGGGCTGCTCGACATCTTCCACGTCGCGGCGCAAGGCATCATCGCGGGCGCCAACATGGTCCTCACCGACATCCACCCCGAGCCGCGCAAGGCGCTGGTGGACGCGGCGCAGGCGCTCACGCTGGACGAGCTGCAGGCGTTCCTCGAGGACTGCGCCATCGCCCGCGAGGCTTATCTCAAGCGCGCCGAACGCGCCCGGACTTCCGCGGGCGCGACGGCCTCGACCGCTTGACGCTGCGCCACTGGGCGGCGGCGGCCCTCGCGGCCGCGGCGCTCCATGGCGGGGGCGCGCTCGGCGCGATCGCGCTGCGCGATGACGCGGGTCGCGAGGTGCGGCTCGAAGCGCCCGCGCGCCGCGTGGTGACGCTGGCTCCATTCCTCACGGAGATCGTGTTCGAGGTCGGATCCGGCGAGCGCCTGGTCGCGGTGAGCGAGCGCAGCGACTGGCCGGAAGCGGCGCGCGCGCTGCCCCAGGTGGGCAATGCGTTCACCTTCTCGCTCGAGCGCATTGCGGCGCTTCATCCCGACCTGGTCCTGGTGTGGAAGGACAGCGTGCGAGCGGGCGACATCGCGCGCCTCGAGGACCTGGGGGCGCGCGTGTTCGTGGTCGAGGCGCGCACGCTGGCGGACGTGCCGCGCGTGCTCGAAAGCGTGGCGCGGCTCACCGGCGGCGATGCAGCGGCGACCGTGCGCGGCTACCGGGCGAAGCTCGAATCGCTGCGCGCCGCCCACGCGAGGCTCGCGCCCATGCCCGTGCTGCTCGAGATCTGGCACCAGCCGCTCACCACCGTGGGAGGGCGGCATTTCATGAACGAGGCGCTGGCACTCTGCGGCGCGCGCAACGCGTTCGCCGACCTGCCGGGCGTCGCGCCCGTGGTGCCGTGGGAACAGGTCTATCGGCGCGACCCACGCGCCATCGTGTCGGTGTCCGAAGGCATGACGCGCGACGAGTTCGTCGCGTCATGGCGCGCACGGCCCACGCTTTCCGCCGTGAAGTCGGGCCGGCTCGTCTTCGTCGATCCCGATCGACTGCAGCGCCAGAGCGCGCGTCTCGCCGACGGCGTGGGCGAGCTCTGCGCCGCGCTCGACCGCGCGCGCTGACCGAATGCTGAAACCGGGGACGCAGTCCTATTCCAGATGCTGCAATCGGGGACGCAGTCCGAATTCGCTGCGCGAGGGCGCGCTCGCGCGCGACCCCGCGAGGTGAACGCTACTTGGCGAGCTCCGCCGGCGTGCTCGAGAGCGCCCCGATGTCGCCGCTCATCTCGCCGCCTTCCTGCACGAGCATCTTGCCGTAGCGGATCTTGCCGGAGACGCGGCCGCTCGCGTGGATCACGAGCTTCTTCCGCGCCGTCATCTCGCCCTGGAACGCGCCGCGGATCTCCGCGACGTCGACGTCCACCTTGCCGTTGAACGCGCCATTCTCGGCGATCTGGATCGCGCGGCTCACCATGGTGGCCTCGACGCGCCCTTCGACCACGAGCGTGTCGCAATCGTCGATCTCGACGCCCTTCAGCTTGATGTTGGGACCGACGATGAGCTTGCTGCCGGCGCCGTCATCGGCGGCCTGCGCGGCGGGCGCGGGTGCCGTCGCGGGGGCGGGCGCCGGGGCCGGTGTGGCCGGGGCCGCGGGCGCGGGACGCGGCCCTGCTCCTCCGCCGAGCGCGTTGTGCGCGGGCTGCACGAGATCGCGCGGATTGCGCACGGCATCACGTCGGCCGAACAGGTTCTCTCCGTATTTCATGGCTCTACTCCCTGGTTGGACATCGCGCAGGCGTATTCACGATTCGTGCCATGCACGCGCCGCAGGAGATTCGCTCGCGGATCGAGGCGTCCCGTCGTCGCACAGCTACAGGTGCCTGTCGTTACGGAGCTACAGCGGCGCCCTCTACGCGTGTGGCGATGCGCGCTTTGACGATGTCGCATGGTCCCGACAGCGCATGCCGCGAAACGTCAGCAGCGGAAATCGGACTGCGTCCCCGATTGCAGCATGCGAAATTGGACTGCGTCCCCGGTTTCAGTCCCGGTTTCAGCTCGCCAGCTTCACGGGCGCCACCATGCCGGAGCAGAGCATGGGGCCGGTGGGCTGGTCGGTGGGAGAGCCGCCGGGCGGCTCGGCGCTGATGGCGAGCATGCGCGCGCCGCGCACGCGCGGGTCGGTCGGCTCGATGCTGATGAGCGTGTCGCCCACCTCGTTGCGCACGAGGCCCAGCGAGCGCGGCGCGCCGCTCTCGGGCATCACCCAGAGCTGCAGGCTCTTGTCGCGCATGCTCGACCAGTTGTGCACGACGCGCACGCGCAGCAGGTTCGGGCTGTGCATCGACACCACGCCCATCGGCTGGTGCGTCGACGAGGTCAGCACCGCGATGAAGACCGGCTCGCCGCGCGGCCCGGTATAGAGCCACGCGAAGAACGCAAGCAGCGCGGCGGCCACGCCGCTCGTGATGAGGCCCCACGCGCGCCAGAAATCCAGGTTCGACCAGAACGAGGGCTTCGCAGGTCCCGCGCCGATGCGCGCCTCGATCGCCTTCCATACCCGCGCCGGAGGCTCCACGGGCTCGACGCGGTCGGCAAGCGGGGTCACCCACGCCTCCCAGCGGGCCACCACCTCGCGCAGCGAGGCATCGGCCGCCATCATCGTCTCGAAGCGCCGGCGCGCCGCGCCACGAAGCGTGCCGAGCACGTACTCCGCGGCGAGCGCGTGCGCGAGTTGGTCGCCGGGACGGCGCATGGTCAGCCGGTCCCCGTGATCGCATGGCGCGCGAGGCAGTCGCGCAGGCGCATGAGGCCGCGCCGGATATGCGTCTTCACCGTGCCGAGCGGGCGGCCGATATGGTGCGCGAGCTCCGAGTGCGAGAGGCCGTGGAAGAACGCGAGCGCGATCGACTGGCGCTGCTCGGGCTCGAGCTCGGCCAGGCACTCGCGAATCGAGTGCTCCTCGGCGCGCGCGGCCGCCTCGCGGTCCGGCGCGGCACCTTCATCGACCAGGCCCGAGGTGAGGACGTCGTCGATATCCGGTTCCTCGCGCGCACGCCGCACCACGTCGAGGCTGCGGTTGCGCACGATCGCCGTCATCCAGGTCGCCGGCGCGCTCTTCGCGCGGGCGTACTCGGAGGCGTGGTTCCAGATGCGCACGAAGCTGTCCTGCAAGACCTCCTCCGCCAGGAACCGCTCACGGACTATACGCAGCGAGACCGCGAACAGTTTCGCCCGGGTGGCCTCGTAGAGCTGCGTGAAGGCGTTCCGATCGCCGAGCGCCGTACGGGCGAGCAGCTGCGCCAGGCGCTCCTGGCCGGGATCGGCGCTCACTCGCTGCGTTCCTCGCGCCCCGGGCGCCACAAGGGCTCGGCGACGCCGTCGTCGGCATTCGCCGCGCGCGCCGCGAGGAAGAGCAGGTCGGAGAGGCGGTTGAGGTACTGGATGCTCAGAGCCGAGACCGACTCGCCGCGTCCGAGCGTCACGAGCGATCGCTCGGCGCGCCGGCACACGGTGCGCGCGAGGTGGCAGGCGGCCGCGCCCCTGGAGCCGCCGGGCAGCACGAACTCCCGCAGCACGGGAAGCGGCTCGCGCAGCGCCTCGATGCGCCGCTCGAGCTGGTCGACGTGCGCATCCCAGAGCGCGGAGCGGCCGGGGATGCACACCTCGCCGCCCAGGTCGAAGAGGTCGTTCTGGACGGCACGCAGGATCGCGCGTACGGCGTCGGGAAGCGTCTCCGCCAGGGCCACCCCGATCACCGAGTTCAGCTCGTCGATGTCGCCCAGCGCCTGGATGCGCGCGCAATCCTTGCCGACGCGCGTGCCGTCGCCCAGCCCCGTGGTGCCGTCGTCGCCCGTGCGGGTCACGATCTTCGTGAGGCGGTTGGCCATGGCCGGATTCTAGCGGAGCTTCGGCTGCTATCATTTCCGCATGAAGACGAGCTTCCTGGATTTCGAACAGCCCATCGCCGAGCTCGAGCAGAAGATCGAGGAGCTGCGCTTCGTGCAGGACGACAGCGCGGTCGACATCTCGCAGGAGATCGACCGCCTCTCGAAGAAGAGCCGCGACCTCACCAAGGAGATCTACGCGAAGCTCAACGCGTGGCAGATCTCCAAGGTCGCGCGCCATCCGCAGCGCCCGTACACGCTCGACTACGTGAACGCCATGTGCACGGACTTCGAGGAGATGCACGGCGACCGCGCCTACGCCGACGATCCCGCGATCGTGGGCGGCCTCGCGCGCTTCAACGGCCAGTCGGTGATGGTGATCGGCCACCAGAAGGGCCGCGACACGCCCGACAAGATCTTCCGCAACTTCGGCATGCCGCGCCCCGAGGGCTACCGCAAGGCGCTGCGCCTCATGCAGCTCGCCGAGAAGTTCGGCACGCCGCTCCTCACCTTCATCGATACCCCGGGCGCCTATCCCGGCATCGGCGCGGAGGAGCGCGGCCAGTCGGAGGCGATCGGGCGCAACCTCTATGCGATGGCGGGCCTGCGCGTGCCGATCATCACGTCGGTGATCGGCGAGGGCGGCAGCGGCGGCGCGCTCGCGGTCGCGGTGGGCGACGTGACGCTCATGATGCAGTACTCGACCTACTCGGTGATCTCGCCGGAAGGCTGCGCCGCCATCCTCTGGAAGAGCGCCGAGAACGCCGGGGAGGCCGCGGAAAGCCTCGGCATCACCGCGCAGCGCCTGAAGACCCTCGGCGTCATCGACAAGGTCGTGAACGAGCCGCTGGGCGGCGCGCACCGCGACCCGGCGGAGGCGTCGAAGAACCTGAAGAAGGCGATCCAGGACAACCTGCGCACGCTGCAGGACCTCTCGGTGGAGGAGCTGCTCGAGCGGCGCCAGGAGCGCTGGGTCAACTACGGCAAGTTCAAGGAGGTCGCCGAATAGACCTGCGCGCGCATGTCGCGGAACGCATCGCGGCGTTGCTGCCGCCGCGGGCCCGCGTCTGCGCCGGGTTCTCCGGCGGCCTCGATTCCACGGTCCTGCTCGACCTGCTCGCCGATGCCGCGCGCGCGGGGGCGATCGAGCTCACCGCGCTGCACGTCCATCACGGCCTGAGCCCCAACGCCGACGCGTGGACGCACGCGTGCGAGGCGGCCTGCGCCCGGCACGGCGTGCCGCTCTCGATCGAGCGCGTCGACGTGCGCCCGGGCGGCGAGGGCATCGAGGCGGCCGCACGTGCGGCGCGCTATGCCGCCTACGCCCGGCGCGGCGAGGAGTTCGTGGCACTCGCGCACCACCGCGAGGACCAGGCCGAGACGGTGCTGCTGCAGCTGCTGCGCGGCACGGGCCTGCGGGGGGCCGGCGGCATGCCGGAGCTGCGCACGCTGGCGCCCGGCGGGCCGCAACTCTTCCGGCCGCTCCTCGACGTGCCGCGCGAGACGATCCGCGCCTACGCACGGGACAATGCCCTCGGCTGGGTCGAGGACGAATCGAACGCGAAGCGCGACGCGGATCGCAACTACCTGCGCCACGACGTCGCTCCGCTCCTCGATGCGCGCTTCCCGGGCTGGCGCGGCTCGCTCGGGCGTTTCGCGCGCCGCGCCGCCGGCGTCCACGAGCTGCTCGAGGAGGCCGCGCGCGCGGGACGCGACGCGCCGGCGGCCCATCCGGAGCTGCAGCTGGTGTCCCTGCGGCATTTCCTGCGGGCCGAGGGCTTGCGCATGCCGAGCGAGGCGGCGCTCGCGGAAATGGCGCGGCAGCTCTACGGCGCGCGTCCCGGTGCGCAGGTGAGGCTCGTGCACGACGGCCACCTCATCCGGCGCTATCGCGGAATGTTGTATGTGCAACCCGTGTCCGCCCCGTCCGGCGCCGCCTATCGCGTCGCCTGGAGCGGCGAAGCGGAGGTGGCGCTCGGCGAGGGCCGCGGGAGCGTGCGCTTCGAGTCCGCGACCGGCGCCGGCCTCGCGGCGGAAGCGCAAGCGCAGGGCCATTGGTTCTTCGCGCCGCGCGCGGGCGGCGAGCGCCTGCGCCTGCGGGCGGCGGGCCCGTCGCGCACGCTCAAGAACCTCCTGCAGGAGCACGCCGTGCCGCCCTGGCAACGGGAGGTCCTGCCGCTGCTCTTCCACGAGGAGCGCCTGGTCTGGGTGCCGGGCGTGGGAATCGAGGCGGACTATGCCTGCCCGCCCGGCCGCGCGGGCCTCAGGCCGTGCTGGGAAGTGGCGGGAAACGCACCGCTGTGCTAGAATGAAAGGCTAACATTTTCATAAATTTACGGAGCTTTTGATGTCCGAATCCAAGGCGGCGGTCGAGCGCACTCTTTCCATCATCAAGCCCGATGCGGTCGCGAAGAACGTGATCGGCGAGATCATGGCCCGCTTCGAGAAGGCGGGGCTCAGGATCGTCGCGGCGAAGATGGTTCATCTCTCGCGCGCCGAGGCCGAAGGCTTCTACGCGGTGCACAAGTCGCGGCCGTTCTTCAAGGACCTGGTCGAGTTCATGATCTCGGGTCCCGTGGTGGTGCAGGTGCTCGAGGGCGACAACGCGATCCAGAAGAACCGCGACCTCATGGGGGCGACCGACCCGAAGAAGGCCGAGAAGGGCACGATCCGCGCCGACTTCGCGCAATCGATCGACGCGAACGCGGTGCACGGCTCCGACGCGCCGGAGACCGCGCGCACCGAGATCGCCTATTTCTTTCCGCAAAGCCAGGTTTACTCCCGCTGAGCGCGGCGCTTAAGCTCACGCGACGACGATGACCGAACGCACCAACCTGCTCGACTTCACGCTGCCGCGGCTCGCCGAATGGCTCGCCGCGCACGGCGAGAAGCCGTTCCGCGCGAAGCAGGTGTTCCAGTGGATCCACCAGCGCGGCATGGACGACTTCGACGCGATGACCGATCTCGCGAAGCCGCTGCGCGCCAGGCTGAAGGAGATCGCGCAGGTGCGAGCGCCCGCGGTGCTCTCGGAGCATCGCTCGGCCGACGGCACGGTGAAGTGGCTCTTCGACGTGGGCGTCGGCAATGGGGTCGAGACGGTCTTCATCCCCGAGGACGATCGCGGCACGCTCTGCGTCTCCTCGCAGGTGGGCTGCGCGCTCGACTGCAAGTTCTGCTCGACCGGGCGCCAGGGCTTCAATCGCGACCTCACCGCGGGCGAGATCGTGGGGCAGCTCTGGGTGGCGAACAAGCGGCTGCAGGAGATGGAGGCGCAGGGCCAGACCACGCGCACGATCGCGCGCGAACCCTCGCCCCAGGCCCCGGTCCGCGCCGCGGCGGCGACTGTGCCGACGCCGGAGGGAGTCTCGTTGTCGCCCAAGCCCGTGACCAACGTCGTGATGATGGGCATGGGCGAGCCGCTCAACAACTTCGGGCCCGTGGTCGATGCGATGTCGATCATGCTCGACGACCTGGCCTACGGGCTCTCGCGCCGGCGCGTGACGCTCTCGACTTCGGGAGTGGTGCCCCACATCCGCAAGCTCAAGGAAGCGCTCCCCGTGGCCCTCGCGGTGAGCCTGCACGCGCCCAACGACGCGATCCGCAGCCGCATCATGCCGATCAACGACGCCTATCCGATCGGGACGCTGCTGGAGGCCTGCCGCGACTACCTGGAGGTCGCCCCGCGCGACTTCATCACCTTCGAGTACGTGATGCTGAAGGGCATCAACGACGCGCCGGACCACGCGAAGGAGCTCGCGAAGCTCCTCGCCGACACGCCGTCCAAGGTGAACCTGATCCCGTTCAACCCGTTCCCGGACTCGGGCTTCGAGCGAAGCGACATGGAGCGGGTGAAGCGCTTCCAGCGCGTGCTGCTCGACGCCGGCTACATCGCGACGATCCGCAAGACGCGCGGCGACGACATCGACGCGGCATGCGGGCAGCTCGCCGGCCAGGTCGTGAACCGCATGAAGAAGAAGCCCGTCCGATTCCACCCCGCCGCCCCGAGGCCCTGATGCGCATCCTGCTCGCCGCCCTCGCCGTGCTCGCCGCCGCCTGCACCTCGCAGAGCACCGTCGAGACCCATGCCGTGACCGACTCCAACGCCGCCGACGCGAGCCGCCGCGCGCAGGTGCACACCGCGCTCGCGGGCGAGTACTTCGCGCGCGGCAACTTCCGCGTGGCGCTCGACGAGACGCGCCTCGCGATCAAGGACGACCCGAAGTTCGTGCAGGCCTACAACATGCAGGGCCTGGTCTACATGGAGCTGCGCGAGGACGTGGCGGCGCGCGAGGCGTTCAACCAGGCGCTCAGCCTCGCGCCCAACGATGCCGAGGTCCTCAACAACTTCGGCTGGTACCTCTGCACGCGCAACGACACGGGGCGGGCCGTGGACATGCTCAAGCGCGCCGCCGCCGACCCGCTCAACCCGACGCCGGAGAAGGCGATGCTGTCGCTGGGCCTGTGCTACAAGCGCATGGACCGCAACGCCGAGGCCGAGCAGGCCCTGCGCCGCGCGGTGATGATCCGCCCCGAGCTCATCGGCGCGCTCTACAACCTCGCGATCATCACTTTCGAGCGCGGCGCGTACGAGGACGCGAACAATTACCTCAACCGCTACACGCGCATGACGCAACCCAATCTCGACGCCCTCGTGCTGGGCGTGAAGATCTCGCGCGCGCGCCGCGACGCCGCGGCCGAGGACAGCTACATGCAGCAACTGCGCCGCCGCTTCCCCGACGCCCGCGAGACGCAGGAGCTCGCGCAGAAGCGCTAGCGTGATGGAAGACGTGGCCGACAACGAAGCCCGCGAAGCGCCTCCCAGCCTGGGCGCGATCCTCGTGCGCGGGCGCGAGGACCAGGGCCTCAGCCGCAACGACGTCGCGCAGCGCCTGCACATGAGCCCCTCGCAGGTCGAGGCGCTCGAGACCGGCGAATACGAGCGCCTGCCCAAGGGCCCGTTCCTGCGCGGGTTCGTGCGCAACTACGCCAAGCTGATCGGGCTCGATCCGGACGGCGTCCTGTCGCTGCTCGCCGAGGGCGCGCCGCGCGAGGCGGCGCCCCGCATCATCGTGCCCACGCAGAACATTCGCTTCGATCCGCTCGGCCAGCGCTTCACCAGCCCGTGGGTGAGGGCGGGCGCCACGGCCGTCGTCGTGATCGCCCTCGCGCTCGCGGCGATGTACTGGTGGGTCTTCGTGCGGCCGCAGCGGGCCGCGCAGCACCAGGCGAGCGTCGCATCGCCCGCGGTGACGATGCCTTCGCCGGCAGGTTCCATGTCGCCGCCGTTTGCGCCGGACACCACGGCATCCGGCGCCGCACCGGCTCCCTCGCCGCCGCCCGCGCTCACGCCACCCGCCGCCACGCCCCCGGCGAGCGCTTCGCCGCCGGATGCGGCCGCGACGAGCGCAGCACTTCCTGCGACGGACTCGAAGGGCGCCGAGTCCAAGCCTCTCCCGTCCGTGTCGTCGAAGCCGGCCGAAGCGCAGCCCGGCCCGGCGACGGCGCCGGCGAAACCCGTGGCGGGCGCTCGGCGCCTGCATTTCCGCTTCAAGGGCGAATCGTGGGTCGAGGTGCGCGATGCCTCGGGCCACGTCGTCTTCCGCCAGTTGAATCCCGCGGGCAGCGAGGCGAGCGTCGATGCGAAGCCTCCGCTCCAGGTCACCGTCGGCAACGCGCACGAGGTCGAGATGCAGAGGGACGGCAAGCCCTTCGATCTCGCCGAGCCCGCCAACGACACCGACGTCGCCCGCTTCAAGGTCGAGTAGAGCCCATGCCGCAACGCCGTTCCTCGCGACCCGTGCGGGTCGCCGACAAAGTCATCGGCGGTGACGCGCCGATCCTCGTGCAATCCATGACCAACACCGACACCGAGGACGCCGCCGCCACCGCGCAACAGGTGGCCGCCCTCGCGCGCGCGGGCTCGGAAGTCGTGCGCATCACGGTCAACACGATCGAGGCCGGGCGCCAGGTGCCGGCGATCCGCGAGATGCTCGACGGCATGGGCGTGCGCGTCCCGCTGGTGGGCGACTTCCACTTCAACGGCCACAAGATCCTGACCCAGGTGCCCGAGTGCGCGCGCGTGCTCGACAAGTACCGCATCAATCCCGGCAACGTGGGCCACGGCTCGAAGCGCGACGAGCAGTTCTCGACGATGGTCGAGAAGGCGATCGAGTACGGCAAGCCCGTGCGCATCGGGGTCAACTGGGGCTCGCTCGATCCGGAGCTGCTCGCGCGGATGTACGACGCGAACGCGAAGCTTGGCGATCCGCAGCCGGCCGAGGCCGTGATGCGCGAGGCGCTCATCGTCTCGGCGCTCGAGAGCGCGGCCTTCGCGGAGCGGATCGGCCTTCCGCGCGACCGCATCATCCTCTCGTGCAAGGTGTCGGCGGTGCAGGACCTGATCGCCGTCTACCGCTCGCTCGCCTCGCGCTGCGATTACGCGCTGCACCTGGGCCTTACCGAGGCGGGCATGGGCTCGAAGGGCATCGTCGCCTCGGCGGCCGCCATGGGCGTGCTGCTCCAGGAAGGCATCGGCGACACGATCCGCGTGTCGCTCACGCCCGAGCCGAACGGCGATCGCACGAAGGAAGTGATCGTGGCGCAGGAGCTGCTGCAGACGATGGGCCTGCGCTCCTTCACGCCGATGGTCTCCGCGTGTCCCGGGTGCGGGCGCACCACGAGCACGTTCTTCCAGGAGCTCGCCGACAGGATCCAGTCCTACCTGCGCGCGCAGATGCCGGCGTGGAAGTCGCGCTATCCCGGCGTCGAGGACATGCACGTCGCGGTGATGGGGTGCGTGGTGAACGGCCCCGGCGAATCGAAGCTCGCGAACATCGGCATCTCGCTGCCGGGATCGGGCGAGAAGCCCGTGGCGCCCGTGTTCGTCGACGGCGAGAAGACGGTGACGCTCAAGGGCGAGCGCATCGCGGAGGAGTTCCAGGCGATCGTCGAGGACTACGTGCGCACGCATTACGGCGAGGGCGCGGCGAAGCCCGCGACGGCGCGCGGCATCGAAGCGATTCCGGTGAGGGTGGTGTGATGCCGCAGAAGATCAGCGCCATCCGCGGCATGGAGGACCTGCTGCCCGGGGCGAGCGCGCTCTGGCTCAAGTTCGAGGACGCGTGCCGCTCGATCTTCGAGCAGTACGGGTACCGCTACATGCGCACGCCGATCGTGGAGTTCACGCCGCTCTTCGTGCGCGGGCTGGGCGAGGTCACCGACATCGTCGAGAAGGAGATGTACGTCTTCGACGATCGCAACGGCGAGAGCCTGGCACTGCGTCCCGAAGCGACCGCGGGCATCGTGCGCTCGGCCATCGAGCACAACTTCCTCTACAACGGCCCGCAGCGCGTCTGGACCGCGGGCCCCATGTACCGCTACGAGCGCCCGCAGAAGGGGCGCCAGCGCGAGTTCCACCAGTTCGACGTCGAGGCGCTCGGCTTCGAAGGCCCCGACGTCGATGCCGAGCAGATCGTGATGCTCTCGCGCCTCTGGAAAAGACTCGGCCTCGCGGGGATCGAGCTGCAGGTGAACTCCATCGGCGACGCGGCCGACCGCAAGGAGCATCGGGCGAAGCTCGTCGAGTATTTCGAGCGCCACCCGGCGCTCCTCGACGAGGACGCGAAGCGGCGCTTGCACTCCAACCCGCTGCGCATCCTCGACTCGAAGAATCCCGCGATGCAGGAGATGATCGAGGGCGCGCCGAAGCTCCTCGACCACCTCGGCGGCGATGCGCGGCGCCACTTCGACGCGTTGCTGGGCCTGCTCTCCGACGCGGGCCTCGCGTACCGCGTGAACCCGCGCCTCGTGCGCGGCATGGACTACTACAACCGCACCGTGTTCGAGTTCGTCGCCTCGAACATCGGCGCGCAATCCACGGTCGCCGGCGGCGGGCGCTACGACGGGCTCTTCGAGCAGCTCGGCGGCAAGCCCACG